>Ga0208490_100257_pt1 | contig 42265 bp, 39 predicted proteins | sample SubbioAug_CSWold_FD_184818 | JGI IMG/M metagenome (GOLD analysis project Ga0208490, IMG submission 184818) | Serpentinite rock and fluid subsurface biosphere microbial communities from McLaughlin Reserve, California, USA - CR11Aug_CSWold (SPAdes) | ecosystem: Environmental > Terrestrial > Deep...
CTCCCCTCGGACCTCGCCGGCCAGGTCCAGAGCCTGTCGCAGTACGACTTCGAGTCGGCCGAGGCCCAGCAGCGCTTCGACGAGCTCATGGACCAGCTGCGCCAGCAGCTGGCCCAGCAGTACTTCGACCAGATGGCCGGGGCCATGGCCAACCCCGACCCCGCCGCCATGCAGCGCACCAAGGACATGATGGCGGCGCTCAACGAGCTGCTCGAGAAGCACCAGCGCGGCGAGGACACGCCCGAGGACTTCCAGCGGTTCATGGAGGAGTACGGGGACTTCTTCCCGGAGGACCCCAAGGACGTCGAGGAGCTCCTGCGGGCCATGGCCGAGCGGATGGCCCAGATGCAGGCGATGCTCAACTCGATGACCCCCGAGCAGCGGGCCCAGCTGCAGGGCCTCGCCGAGCAGCTGCTCGAGGACATGGACCTGAACTTCCTGGCCAGCCAGCTGGGCCAGAACCTGCAGCAGATGTTCCCCCAGCTCGACTGGGACAAGCAGTACGACTTCTCCGGCGACAACCCGATGGGGTTCGCCGAGGCCGCCCAGATGATGGCCGAGCTCGGCGACCTCGACCAGCTCGAGAACCTGCTGCAGTCCGCCACCCAGCCCGGTGCGCTGGCCGAGGCCGACCTCGACCGGGCCCGCGACCTCCTCGGCGACGACGCCGCCCGCTCGCTCGAGCAGCTGTCGAAGCTGGCGAAGCAGCTGGAGGAGGCCGGCCTCATCCAGAACAAGGAGGGCCGCCTCGAGCTCACGCCCCGGGGCCTGCGCCGCATCGGCGACAACGCCCTCGACGACCTGTTCTCCAAGCTGGCCAAGGACAAGCTCGGCCGCCACGAGCTGAGCTCCACCGGCATCGGCCACGAGCGCACCTACGAGACCAAGGCCTACGAGTGGGGCGACCCGTTCAACCTCCACATCGGCCGCACGGTGCGCAACGCGGTGAGCCGGGCCGGTGCGGGCACGCCGGTGCAGCTCACGCCGGAGGACTTCGAGATCGAGCGCACCGAGACGGTCGTGCGCTCGGCCACGGTGCTCATGCTCGACCTGTCGCTGTCGATGCCCATGCGGGACAACTTCCTGCCCGCCAAGAAGGTGGCGATGGCGCTCCACGCGCTCATCTCGGGGCAGTTCCCCCAGGACTACCTCGGCCTGGTCGGGTTCTCGAAGGTCGCCCACGTGCTGACCCCGGCGCAGCTGCCCGAGGTGAGCTGGGACTACGACTACGGCACCAACATGCAGCACGGCCTGCAGCTGGCCCGCCAGCTGCTGTCGCGCCAGACCGGCACCAAGCAGATCATCATGATCACCGACGGCGAGCCGACCGCCCACTTCGAGCCCGGCATGGCCCAGCCGTACTTCAACTACCCGCCGGTGCAGGAGACCATCGACGCCACCGTGCGCGAGGTCATCCGCTGCACCAAGGACGACATCCGCATCAACACCTTCATGCTCGACGCCACCCAGTACCTCAAGACGTTCATCGAGAAGATCTCCCGCATGAACGGCGGCCGGGCGTTCTTCACCACGCCCGAGACCCTGGGCGACTACGTGCTGGTCGACTTCGTCGAGCACAAGCGGGCGCTGCGCACCAACGCCCGCCGCTGACGCGCGCTCAGCCGGGGACGCGGAGCACCTCGGCGGCCCAGGCCGCCTTGTGGCACAGGTTGGTGAAGGCGGCCACGGCCGATCCGGTGGCCTCGGCGCGCCGCTGCTCGAGCTCGGCGACCAGCCCGTCGGCGAGCTCCAGCACCACCGCGTTGACGCCGTCGTCGGGGATGGGTGCGGCGTCGGGGGGACGGGAGCCGGTGCGTGACGTGGCCGCGAACGTCTCGACCGCGTCGGCCAGCAGCGCCACGGCGCGGAAGTCGTGGCCCGCGAGCCAGCCGGCCATCCCGGCCTGGCGGGCCGCGTGGGCTTCGCGGAGGGCGACCTCGTGGCTCAGGTGGTACAGGTCCCGCCGCGATCGGCGCAGCTCGTGGTGCTCCCAGTCCTGGATCACGCGGCCATGGCTACCAGGTGGGTGCTTGACACGGGGCTTCGACCGGGGGAGGGGTGCGCCGGGCCCCGGCCGGCGTGGTCCGTCGGGGTCCCTCGGAGACGGATCCCAGGTCTCCCTTGCATCTCGCCGCGATCTCGGCGATGATCACACTGTTGTAATTACACGTCTGGTATGGGCGTCGACCGAGGGGGAGACTCCGGCGGCGCCACCCAGCTGAGCGAACGAGAGGTCCTGGCATATGAGCGTCCCCGTGGACATCGGTGGCCAGTCCGAAGCCCGAGTGTGGCAGGAGTACGCGAACTGCCTCGGCGTCGATCCCGACCTGTTCTTCCCCGAGCGCGGCGCGTCCACCAAGGAGGCCAAGGAGGTCTGCCGCGGGTGCGTGGTGCGCGAGGACTGCCTGGAGTACGCGCTGCAGAACGGTGAGAAGTTCGGCATCTGGGGTGGCATGAGCGAGCGTGAGCGCCGTCGCATCCGCCGGGCCCGGGCCATCGCCCGCCGCGCCGCGGTCGAGACCGCCTGACCGTCCCGGCCCGCGCCCGCCCCCGGGTGGGTCCCCACGATCTCCACGCCCCGCGCCGTCTCCCCCTGCGGCACGGGGCGTGGCGCGTCCGGGCCCGGAGCGGGCGAGCCGGCCGCCGGTAGCCTCGGGCCGGTGGGAGGCGAGCGCCGGGAACCGGGTCCCGCCGGCGGTCGTTTGGACGGGTACGACCGCGTCCCCACGTGGGAGGAGGTCGCACGCCACGAGGGCGACTTCATCTACACCGTCGCGTACCGCCTCACCAGCGACCACGACGACGCGCAGGATCTGGTGCAGGAGGTGCTGGTCAGGGTGCAACGAGGACTGCGGACCTACCAGCCCGGCTCGCTGCGGGCCTGGTTGAGCCGCATCACCACCAACGCCTTCCTCGACGACGCCCGCCGGCGGACCCGACGCCCGGCCGTCGCCCTGCCCGACGATCCCGACGTCGTCCTCCCCCCGAGCCCCGACGCGGCCTCGGCCGCCGAGGCCGAGCGCCTCCCCGACCACGTCCAGGCGGCCCTGGCCGGCCTCACGGAGGAGTTCCGGGTCCCCGTGGTGCTCGCCGACGTGGTCGGCCTGCCCTACGCCGAGATCGCCGAGCAGCTCGACATCCCGGTCGGCACCGTGCGCAGCCGGATCCACCGGGGGCGTCTGGCCCTGCGCGAGGCCCTGGCATGACCCCGGACGCGTTCAGCCCCGATGACCACCCCGACGACCTCCTGTCCGCCCACGTCGACGGCGAGCTCGACCCGGCGACCAGGGCCCGGGTGGTCGAGCACCTCGATCGGTGCGCGGCGTGCCGGCGGTCGGCCGAGGAGCTTACCGAGGCCCGGGCCCTGCTGCGGGGGCTGCCGCCGGTGGACGCCACCCCGGTGATCGAGGGCCTGCTCGCCCGGCACCGCCGGGTGGTCCGCCTGGGAGCGGGGTTCGTGGTGGTCGCCGGGCTGGTGCTGGCGGCCGTCGGTGTCACCGCCGCCACCGAGCACCGGCGCCTCGTGCCCGACCTGGCTGCGCTCACCGCCAGCCACGTCGAGCAGGCCCACGGCGACATGGCGGGGATGGAGCGTCGCGACCGGTCGGCGTACGCCGCCCCGCCCGGCCTGATCGGCTCCGCCGTGCAGCTCAGCCGCCACGAGGTCTGGGACGGCACCGACCTGGCGGCGGGCGTCTACCGGGACGGCGCCATCGACGTCTCGGTCTACGAGCAGCCCGGCCGACTGGACTGGGACGCGCTCCCGACGGGCGAGGTCGAGGTGGTCGGCGATCGCTCGGTGTGGTTCGGGCCCGACCGGCCCGTCGTCGCCGTGACCCAGCGGGGCGACCTGGTGGTCACCGTGGTCTCCGACGACCGCCGCGCCGTGCTCACCGCCGTGGCGGGCATGCCGGACTGGCGCCGGCAGGCGACCTGGGACCGCGTCCACGACGCGTGCCAGCGACTGGTGCGGGTGTTCGCCCTCGGCGGGTGACCGGGGGACCGTTCAGGACCCGGTGGCGTAGACCTCGATCGGCTCGCGGCGAGCCTTGAGGATCCGGCGCCGCTCACGCTCGGACGTGGCGCCCCACACCCCGTGGTCGATCCGGTTCTCGAGGGCGTACTCCAGGCACGGCTCGCGCACCGGGCAGGTGGCGCAGATCCGCTGGGCGATCGTGACGCCCACCCCGTCACTGGGGAAGAAGACCTCGGGCGGGTGGTTGCGGCAGTTGCCGTCGTTCATCCATGGCGTGTCCATCAGGTGACCTCCACCTGTTCTACGAAGCCGACGCTCGTTCGGTTCCCGATTCAGCACAATTTAGCATGGAATAATGTCGGTTCCTCGTGTCCTTCGTCTCGTCGCGGTCGCATCCGGCGCCCGAGCAGCGAGACTGTCGCCATGAGTCCCGACGAGCCGAGTGGCGAGCGCGACCAGATCCCGGCCACTCCGCCGACCAGGGAGTCGATGGCCGACCTCGGCGCGCCGCGAGCCTGGCCCCGGCTCGATCCGCCCCCGCACCCAGGAGACCGCGACCGGGCGGTGGGCCGGTCTGCCCTGGTGGGCGGCGTGGTCGGCGCCGTCGTCGCGCTTCTGATCCTCGGCGTCGCGGCCCTGTGGCCCTCCGGCGGCGACGAGGGGGTGGCGGTCGGTGAGCAGCCCCCCATGACCACGGCCACGGGAGGCGTCGACGTCGGTGCCGTGCTGTCCGCCGTGGAGCCCTCCGTGGTGTCGATCGAGATCCGCAGCTCGCTGTCCGACGGCCAGGCCGGCGCAGGCACCGGCATCGTGCTCACCGCCGACGGCCTGGTCCTCACCAACGCCCACGTCATCGCCGGCCTCAACGAGATCCAGGTCGGCCTGTTCGGGGGCGAGCGGGCGCCGGCGCGCCTCGTCGGGTCCTTCCCCGAGTCCGACATCGCCCTCATCCAGATCGAGGGCGAGGCCGACCTGGTCCCGGCCCAGCTGGGCTCGTCGGCCGGGCTCTCGGTGGGTGAGGAGGTGATCGCCATCGGCAACGCGCTGAACCTGGGCGGCCGCCCCACGGTGACCCGGGGGATCGTGTCCGCCCTCGACCGGAGCCTGTCGGCCGAGGGCATCACGCTGTCGAACCTGATCCAGACCGACGCCGCCATCAACCCCGGCAACTCCGGTGGTCCCCTCGTCAACGCGGCCGGCCAGGTGGTCGGGGTGAACACGGCGATCATCGGCGATGCCCAGAACATCGGCTTCTCGATCGAGATCGACACGGTCAAGCCCCTCATCGACGAGATCCGCAACGGCGGCGGTGACGTCCGCGGCGACCAGGCGTTCCTCGGCGTGAACACCACCGACGTGGCCACCGAGTCGCCGGCGAACCGCACGCGCTACGACGTCACGGTCGACGAGGGCGCCTTCGTGCAGAGCACGGTCCCCGACAGCGCAGCCGACGTCGCCGGCCTGCAGCCCGGTGACGTGATCACCTCGGTCAACGGCCGGCCCACACCGGACTCGGCCTCGGTCGGTGCGATCATCCGGGAGCTGCAACCCGGGGACGAGGTCGCGATCAGCGTGCTGCGCGCCGGTGAACCCATCGAGCTGACGGCCACGCTCGGCCAGCGCGGGTAGGCCGGCCCCCTGTGGGGGCGACGATCCCGGGCACTACGGTGGACGCTCCCGTAGCCGCGTCCCGTCACCGGAGAGCACATGTCAGACGTCGAGATGGAAGAAGCACCGCTCCCGCCGGTCGCCCACGCACGCCTCGTGTACCTCGGTGCCGTCGCACCGCACTGGGAGATCCAGTCGGACTGGGGCGACGAGGCCATGATCGAGGCCTTCCGCTCCCGGGTGCGCGCCCGCCTCGTGCTGCTCCCGCCGCACGACCCGCAGTTCCGCCGCAACCGCGAGCGGGTCAACCGCGACGCCGAGCGCGAACGGATCGCGCTGGACTGGGACCTCGGCTACTCCGAGGACAGCTGACGTCGGGCGCGTGACCGTGCCGGTCGTCGGCGTCGACCTGGGCGGCACCAAGGTGTTCGGCGCGCTCGTCGACCCGGAGCGCACCGGCCTCGGGGCGGTGCTGGACGACGCCAAGGCCGCCACCCCCACCGGCGGGGTCGACTCGGTCCTCGACGCCGTGGAGCGCCTCGTGCGCAGCCTCGACCCGGACCCGACCGCCGTGGGGATCGGGACCCCCGGCGTCGTCGAACCGGGCACGGGCCGGGTCCTGCTCGCACCGAACCTGTCCGGGTTCGACCGGCCCGTCGACGTCGGCCGCCTCCTGCGGGAGCGGCTCGGCTGCGAGGTGGCCGTCGGCAACGACGTGAACGTGGCCGCCCTCGGCGAGGTGCGGGCCGGCGCCGGCGTCGGCCACGACGACGTCCTCGCCGTGTGGCTGGGCACGGGCCTCGGGGCGGGGCTCGTGCTCGACGGCCACCTGCGGGTCGGCCCCCACGGCCTGGCCGGCGAGCTGGGCCACGCCGTGGTCGTGCCCGACGGTCGGGTCTGCGGCTGCGGCGGCCGCGGCCACCTCGAGGCCTACATCGGCCGGCGCGCCCTGGAGGTCCGCGCCCGCGAGCTGCACGCCTCGGGACGCCCGACCCGGCTGGTGGAGCTGGCCGGCGACTCGCCGATCAAGTCCAAGGTGTTCCGCGCCGCGTACGACGCCGGCGACCCGGTCACCCGCGAGCTCATCGACGAGGGCGTCGCCCTGCTCGGGGTGGCGGTCGTGAACGTCGCCGTCACGGTCGACATCGGCGCGGTGGTCGTCGGTGGCGGCCTCGGGGAGCGCTTCGGCGAGCTCGTGGCCCAGCACCTCCGCACGGCGCTGGCGACGCTCGGCCACGCCGGGATCGAGCCGGTGGTGCTCCAGGCGTCGCTCGGCGATCACGCCGGGGCGCTCGGCGCGGCCCGGCTCGTCGTGGAACCGGGTAGGAAGACCGGGTGATGACCCCGACCGACGACCTCGCGCCCGGTGTGCCTCCGCGGCGCCGGCGCGCCGCGGTGCCGGAGGCCCCGGATGCCGGGCTGCGCACCGACCCCGGCCGGTTCTTCAACCGCGAGCTGTCGTGGCTGGACTTCAACGCCCGGGTCCTGGCCCTGGCCGACGACCCCTCGGTGCCGCTGCTCGAGCGGGCCAAGTTCCTCGCCATCTACGTGTCGAACCTGGACGAGTTCTTCCAGGTGCGGGTGGCGGGCCTCAAGGACCAGGTCTACGCCGGTGTCGACCAGACCTCCCACGACGGCCGCACCGCCGGCGAGCAGCTGCTGGCCATCCGCGACGACGTGCTCGCCCTCGGCGTCGAGCAGCAGCGCATCCTGCTGGACGAGGTCCTCCCCGGTCTGGCTGCGGAGGGCATCCACCTCGCGTCCTGGGACGAGCTCGACGAGGACGCCCGCAAGGCGCTCTACGAGGTGTTCGAGGAGCACATCTTCCCGGTGCTGACGCCGCTGGCCGTCGACCCGGGCCACCCGTTCCCCTACATCTCCAACCTGTCGCTCAGCCTGGCCGTCTCGGTCAACGACCCCGAGACCGACGAGACCCGCTTCGCCCGGGTCAAGGTGCCCTCCAACCTCGACCGGTTCGTGCGCATCCCCGGGTCGCCCACCACCTTCGTCCCCCTCGAGCAGGTGATCTCCGCCCACCTCGACGAGCTCTTCCCGGGCATGGAGATCCACGAGTCCGCCACCTTCCGGGTGACCCGCAACGCCGACCTCACCCTCGAGGAGAACGAGGCCGACGACCTCCTCGCCGCCGTCGAGGTCGAGCTGCGCCGCCGGCGGTTCGGCCGCGCCGTGCGCCTCGAGGTCGACGAGGCGATGAGCGAGGAGCTGCGCGACCTGCTGGTGCGCGAGCTCGACATCGCCGACGAGGACGTCTACGACGTGGTCGGCCCGCTCGACCTGTCCGGACTGTGGGTCCTGCACCGGCTCGACCGGGCCGACCTCAAGGACCCGCCGTGGCAGGGCATCACCCAGGCCCGCCTCCGCAAGGAGGACGACACGCCTGCGGACTTCTTCGCCGAGATGCGGCGCGACGACATCTTGGTCCACCACCCGTACTCGAGCTTCCACAACAGCGTCGAGGCGTTCCTGGCCCAGGCCGCCACCGACGAGCGCGTCGTCGCCATCAAGATGACGCTGTACCGCACGTCGGGCGACAGCTCCATCATCCGCTCGCTGATCCGCGCCGCCGAGTCGGGCAAGCAGGTCGCCGTGCTGGTCGAGCTGAAGGCCCGCTTCGACGAGGCCCGGAACATCGAGTGGGCCAAGGCCCTCGAGGAGGTCGGCGTCCACGTCGTGTACGGCCTCGTGGGGCTCAAGACCCACACCAAGACGTTGCTCGTCGTGCGCGAGGAGCGCGACGGCCTGCACCGCTACTGCCACATCGGCACCGGCAACTACAACCCCAAGACGGCCATGATCTACGAGGACCTGGGCCTCTTCACGACCGACCCCGCCATCGGCACCGACCTGTCCCAGCTCTTCAACTACCTCACCGGGTTCGGTCGGGCCGTGGACTACGACAAGCTCATCGTCGCCCCCGACCACCTGCGGGGTCGCCTGGAGGAGCTGATCGCCAACGAGGCGGCCTACGGGACCAGCGGCAAGATCGTGGCCAAGATGAACGCCCTGTCCGACGCCGGGATGGCCGACGCGCTGTACGAGGCGTCCCAGGCCGGGGTCAGCACCGACCTCATCGTGCGGGGCATCTGCTGCCTGCGCCCCGGCGTCCCCGGGCTCTCCGACAACATCCGGGTGCGCTCGATCGTCGGGCGCTACCTCGAGCACAGCCGCATCTACCACTTCGGCAACGGCAACGGGCGGGGCTCGCCGGCGTGGTTCATCGGTTCGCCGGACCTCATGGGACGCAACATCAACCGCCGGGTCGAGGCGCTCGTCCCGGTGGAGACGGCCTCCAACCAGCTGCGCCTGCAGGAGATCCTCGACGTGGAGCTGGCCGACGACCGACTGGCCTGGGAGCTCTCGGGCGACGGCCGGTGGAGCCGCGTGCCCGACACCGGCGCCGGCATCGACTCCCACGTCCGCCTGCAGGAGCTGGCCCTCGGTCGCAGCCGCCGCCGCGAGGGCTGAGACGTGGCCGACGAGCCCGAGGTCCGCGCCGCCGGGGGCATCCCGTGGCGGCAGGAGGGCGACGAGCTCGAGGTCCTGGTCATCCACCGGCCGCGCTACGGCGACTGGACGTTCCCCAAGGGCAAGCTCGATCCCGGGGAGACCTGGGAGCAGGCCGCGGTGCGGGAGGTCTGGGAGGAGACCGCGATCGTGGCGGTGCTCGACGTCGAGATCGCCGGCACCGAGTACCGGGACCGGCACGGGTGCCGGAAGCAGGTGCGGTACTGGTCGATGCCCGTCGCCGCCGACGCCGGCTTCGAAGCCAACGACGAGGTGAGCGAGCGCCGGTGGGTGCCGGTGGCCGACGCCGCCCGGACGCTCACCTACGACCACGACCGGGTCGTCCTCGACAGCCTGGTCCAGCTGCTCTCCCGCTGATCGAGCGTGCTCAGCGGAGGGCCGCCGGCCGTTCAGGCGAGGAGCGTGCGGGGCCCCTGTTCGCTCGCCGGTGGCCCTTCGTTCACCCGGCGTTCACCTGGCGAAGGGCTGGCGTCCACCTGGCATCCGTAGCGTGCGCAGCGACCCACACGACGACCCGGCCCCCACCTGGAGGATGCCGTCTTGTCACGCACCCGGCGCCGGGCCCCGGCCGCCGCACTGCTGCTGCCCGTCGTGCTCCTCGCCACGGCCTGCGTCCGAGACACCGAGACGGTGGTCGTGAGCGGGTCGTCGACGGTGGAACCCGTCTCCATCGCCGTCGCCGAGCGCTTCGCCGACGACTGGGACGAGATCTCCATCTCGGTCGACGGCCCCGGCACCGGTGACGGCTTCGAGCTGTTCTGCGACGGCCTGATCGACATCAACGACGCCTCGTCGGCGATCAAGCCCGAGCAGATCGAGCAGTGCGAGGACGGTGGCATCGACTTCGTCGAGCTGCGCATCGCCAACGACGGCATCGCCGTGCTGACCAACCCGGACCACGCCGCCGTCGACTGCCTGACCCTCGCCGACCTCTACGCCCTCGTCGGTCCCGAGTCCCAGGGGTTCACGAGCTGGAGCGACGCGCAGGCCCTCGCCGCCGAGCTCGGCTCGGACACGCCGCTGCCGGACGTCGCCCTCGACGTCACCGGCCCGGGCGAGGAGTCCGGCACCTACGCCTCCTTCGTCGAGCTGGTGGTCGAGGAGTTCAACGAGGAGCGCGGGCAGGACGCCGAGACGCGCCCCGACTACCAGGCGTCGGCCGACGACAACGTCATCCTGCAGGGCGTCGGCGGGTCGGCGACGAGCTTCGGCTGGGTGGGCTTCGCGTTCGCCCGGGACGCCGACGGCGTGAAGATGCTCGAGATCGACGGTGGAGACGGGTGCGTGGCGCCCACCGACGAGACCATCGGCGACGGCTCCTACCCCATCAGCCGGCCGCTGTTCATCTACGTCAACGTGGAGGCCGCCGCCGAGTCCCCGGCGCTCGAGGCCTTCGTCGACTTCTACCTCCACGACGCCATCGACTCGGTGGCCGCGGTGGGCTACGTCCCCCTGTCCGACGAGGACCTCGCCGCGACGCGCGAGCGCTGGGCCTCTCGAACGACCGGTGCCGCATGAGCGACCCCACCGCTCCCGTCTCCTACACCGTCGAGGACTTCCGCGGCTCGCGCCGGCGCATGCGCACCGAGCACGTCGTGCGCGCCGTGCTGTTCATGACCGCGCTGGTCTCGATCGTGGTCTCCGTGCTGATCGTCGCGTCGCTGGTCGGTGAGGCGTGGACGTTCGTCAGCCAGGTGGAGGCCGCCAGCCTGTGGAGCGAAGGGTGGTTCCCCCGGCGGGGCACCTACGACATCAAGACCCTGTTGACCGGGACGGCGATCGTCACCGTCATCGCCATGGCGGTGGCCGGCCCGCTCGGCCTCGGTGCCGCCATCTACCTGTCCGAGTACGCCCCCCGCGGGGTCCGCAAGCTGCTCAAGCCCGTGCTCGAGATCCTGGCCGGCATCCCGTCGGTGGTGCTCGGCTTCTTCGCCCTGACCTTCTTGTCGCCGGTGATCGTCCAGCGACTGAGCGACGACGCCACGCAGTTCAACATCGCCGCGGCCGGCATCGGCGTCGGAATCCTCACCATCCCGCTCGTCGCGTCCATCTCCGAGGACGCCATGCGCTCGGTGCCGATGGCGCTTCGCGAGGCGTCCTACGGGCTCGGCGCCCGCAAGATCACCACGACCGTCCGGATCGTGATCCCTGCCGCGGTGTCGGGCCTGGTGGCGGCGTTCATCGTGGCCGTGTCCCGGGCGATCGGCGAGACGATGGTCGTGTTCATCGCCGCCGGCGCCACCGGCGGGTCGCTGTTCAGCACCGACCCGTTCAAGCCCGGTCAGACGATGACGGCTGCCATCGCCTCGCAGGCGGCGGGCACCGACCAGGTGCGCGGTGCCGGGCTCACCTTCCAGAGCCTGTTCTTCGTGGCCCTGCTGCTGTTCGTGATCACCATCGTCCTCAACGTGTTCGCCGGCCGGTTCGTGCGGCGCGTGCGCCAGGCCTACTAGGGAGCGTCCGGACATGGCCCTCACCACGCCTGCCGCCCAGATCGGCACCGTCGTCCCCGAGCAGGTCCGACGCCAGCTCACCGGCCGGCGCTCCGACACCGCCGGACGCATCTTCCAGGCCGTGCTCATCGGCGCCGTCGGGGCGTCGGTCGCCGTGCTCGGCGTCCTCATCTACGACATGGTCCAGACCGGCAGCGGCACGCTCACGGACCGCCTCGGCAGCTTCCTCACCGGCAACCTTCGCTCCCAACCGGGCGAATCCGGGATCCTGCAGGGCCTGCGGGGCACGTTCTACATCGGGGTGTTCACCGTGGTCTTCGCCTTCCCCATCGGGGTCGGCGCGGCGATCTACCTCGAGGAGTACGCAGCCAAGTCCCGGCTGACGCGGTTCATCGACCTCAACATCCGCAACCTCGCCGGCGTGCCGTCCGTGGTCTACGGCATCCTCGGTCTGGCGATCTTCGTCAAGGCCCTGGGCGGCCTCACCGGCCCGAGCTCACAGGGTCGGTCGTTGATCTCGGCCGGGCTGACCCTGGCCGTGCTGGTGCTGCCCATCGTCATCATCACCTCGTCCGAGGCGCTGCGGGCGGTGCCCGCCAGCCTGCGCGAGGCCGGCTACGGCGTCGGCGCGACCCGGTGGGAGGTGACGCGCGACCACGTCCTGCCCTACGCGGCACCCGGCATCCTCACCGGCACGGTCCTCTCCCTGGCCCGCGCCATGGGCGAGGCCGCACCGCTGATCCTGGTCGGGGCGGTCACCGGGTACCTCTCCGGGGGCACCGAGCTCGACCCGACGACGCTCGGCGACCGCTTCACCGCCATGCCGATCATCATCACGACCTGGGCCGGTCGACCCGGGACCCAATGGGAGCAGGTCACGGCCGCAGCCATCGTCGTGCTGCTCGTGGTCGTCCTGCTCGCCAACGCCGTCGCCATCCTGGCCCGCAACCACTACGAGAAGAAGAGGGGTTGACGTGCCCGAGCACTCGACCGAGGAGCGTCCCGCCATGACCGAAGCACCCACGATCGCCTCGCTGCCGACCAGCGCGCCCAGCCGGGGCGGCGCGACCGTGTTCGACGTCGACGACGTCTCGGTGTTCTACGGGGACTTCCGGGCGGTGCGAGACGTGTCGCTGGAGGTCAAGCAGCACCAGATCACGGCCTTCATCGGGCCCTCCGGCTGCGGCAAGTCCACGATGCTGCGCTGCTTCAACCGGATGAACGACCTGATCGACACGGCCCGGGTCGAGGGTGGCATCAGCTACCACGGGGTGGACCTGTACGACCCGGCGGTGAACCCGGTCGAGGTGCGCCGCCGGATCGGGATGGTGTTCCAGAAGCCGAACCCGTTCCCGAAGTCGATCTACGACAACGTGGCCTACGGACCGCGGATCGCCGGTGCCAAGGGCAACCTCGACGACGTCGTCGAGCGGGCCCTGCAGGGTGCGGCGCTGTGGGACGAGGTCAAGGACCGGCTGAAGGAGTCCGGGATGAGCCTGTCGGGCGGTCAGCAGCAGCGGCTGTGCATCGCGCGGGCCATCGCCACCGACCCGGAGGTGCTGTTGATGGACGAGCCGTGCTCGGCCCTGGACCCGATCGCCACCGGCCGCATCGAGGACCTGATGGTGGAGATCAAGGAGCAGTTCACGATCGTCATCGTGACCCACAACATGCAGCAGGCGGCTCGGGTGTCGGACCGCACGGCGTTCTTCACCACCGAGGTCAGCGAGGAGGGCGACCGCCGCACGGGCATGCTCGTGGAGTTCTCCGACACCGACAAGATCTTCACCAACCCCGCCGACGAGCGCACCGAGAACTACGTGACCGGCCGCTTCGGGTGACGTTGATCGGAGAGACTGCGCCGATGCCCACCGGAGCCCCCGACGACGTGGTCGCCCCGTGAGCCGCTCGGCCGCCGTCGCGCTGGCCGCCGGGATCCCCTCCGCGATCCTGCTGGCGGTGCTGCTGCTGGGCTGGCGGACCGTCCGGCGCACCCGCCAGCGGGTGCACCTCGCGGCGGCGAGGCTGTCGGCCGCGCCGATCGAGGAGGCGGGCGGCCTCGAACCCGCTCTCGGCCAGCTCGAGCGGACGGTGGACGCCGCCGTCAGCCAGGGCGGTGAGGCCTCGGCGTCCGAGACCCGCATGTCCCTCGCGCTGCGCGCCATCGACCACGGCATCGTGCTGTTCGACGAGACCGGCGAGATCGCGTTCCGCAACGCGCAGGCCAAGGTCTTCCTCGGTGCCCGCTACGGCGACGCCGTCGTGGAGTCCTCCATCGACGAGCTGGCCACGCGGGCGTTGGAGGGCCACGACGCCACCCGCACCCTCGAGCTGTTCGGCCCGCCCCGCCGCACGCTCGTGCTCACCGCCGACCCGCTCGACGACGGCCACCGCAGCATCGGCGCGCTGGTCATGATCGAGGACATCACCGAGCGCCGCCGGGTCGACGCGGTCCGGCGCGACTTCGTCGCCAACATCAGCCACGAGCTGAAGACCCCCGTCGGGGGCCTGGGCGTGCTCGCCGAGGCCATCGTCGACGAGGACGACCTCGCCGTCATCCGCCGCCTGGCCCAGCGCATGCACCACGAGGCCATGCGGGCCAGCCGGACCATCGACGACCTGCTCGAGCTGTCGCGCATCGAAGCCGGCGAGGCTGCCGTGCAGGAGCCGGTCGCGGTGCACCTCGTGCTGGCCGAGGCCGTCGAGCGGGCGATCGGCGCCGCCGAGCACCGGGGGATCGGCCTCGACCTCCAGGAGCCCTCGCACGGCCTGCAGGTCCGGGGCGACCGGCGCCAGCTCGCCTCGGCCGTGTTCAACCTGCTCGACAACGCGATCAAGTACAGCGAGCCGGGCTCGCGGGTGCAGGTCCGGGCATCTGCCGAGGACGGCATGGCCCACCTCTCGGTGGCCGACGAGGGGATCGGCATCCCCCGTCGCGACCTCGAGCGGATCTTCGAGCGCTTCTACCGGGTCGACCGGGCCCGCAGCCGGGACACCGGCGGCACCGGGCTCGGCCTCGCCATCGTCCGGCACGTGGCGTCGAACCACGGAGGCGAGATCACCGTCGAGAGCCGTGAGGGCGAGGGCTCGGTGTTCACCCTGGTGCTCCCGTGCAGCGAGGGCCCGGTGTCGGTGGTCGACGACGAGGAGGAGTGCTGACGTGGGAGCGCCGACCGTGCTGGTGGTGGAGGACGAGGAGTCCTTCGTCGAGGCCCTCACCGTGGGGCTGGTCCGCGAGGGGTTCCGGGTCCAGGTGGCCCGCGACGGCGAGCTCGCCCTGGCCATGTTCGACGCCGTGCGGCCCGACGTGGTCCTGCTGGACGTCATGTTGCCCAAGATCTCCGGCATCGACGTGTGCCGGGAGCTGCGCAAGCGGTCCAAGGTGCCGATCGTCATGGTCACGGCCAAGGGGTCCGAGATCGACACGGTCGTCGGTCTCGAGGTCGGGGCCGACGACTACGTCACCAAGCCGTACCGGATCCGCGAGCTGGTCGCCCGCATGCGGGCCGTCATGCGCCGGTCGGCGGAGCGGGAGGACGACCTCCCGCACGAGGCGCTGCAGGTCCACGACATCGCCCTCGACCCCGAGCGCCACGAGGTCCGGATCCGGGGCCAGCAGGTCCAGCTGCCCCTCAAGGAGTTCGAGCTGCTGCACGTGCTGCTCGCCAACGCGGGCCGGGTCATCACCCGCGAGCAGCTCATCGACCGGGTCTGGGGCTCGGACTACGTGGGCGACACCAAGACCCTCGACGTCCACGTGAAGCGCCTGCGGGGCAAGGTCGAGCTCGACCCCGCCCACCCCGAGCGCATCGTCACCATCCGGGGGCTGGGCTACAAGCTGGAGGCGTGAGGACCGGGCCCGCTGCGGTCTGATCCGCAGGGACCGCCCCTACGATGCGATCGATGGCAACCGACGGCTGGCGACCACTCCCGGCACCTCGGAGGGGTGCCGAGGCCTTCGAGGTCACCTCGTTCGGCCGCCTGGCGCGGGCCCACGCCGTGGCCGTCGCCGGCGACACCCTGGTGGCCATCGCCCTGGCCGGGACGCTGTTCTTCTCCATCGACGTCGACCAGGCGCGCAGCGAGGTCTTCTTGTACCTCGCCCTGACCATGGCCCCCTTCGCCGTGGTCGCCCCGCTCGTCGGCCCGGCGCTCGACCGGGCCGCCGGCGGCCGCCGCTGGATGGTCATCGGCTCCTCGGCCCTGCGGGCCTTCGTGTGCCTGCTGATGGTGCGCGACGTGGACTCGCTGCTGCTGTTCCCCGAGGCCTTCGCCTACCTGGTGCTGGCCAAGAGCTACCAGGTCGCCAAGTCGGCGCTGGTGCCCACGGTGGTGCGCTCGCACGAGGGCCTGGTCGAGGCCAACTCGAAGCTGTCGCTGATCAGCGGCGTCGTCGGCTTCGCCGCCGCCGTGCCCGGCGCGGTGCTCCTGCGCTTCGGTGGCAGCGAGTGGGTGCTGGGGCTGGCCGCCATCGTCTTCGGCGTGGGTGTCGCCATCGCCTGGAAGGTGCCCAAGGTGCAGGTGGCGGCCGAGCCCGAGAGCGCCGAGGGTCGGGCCGAGCTGCGCGGCGCCGGGGTGCTCCTCGCGGCGTCGGCGATGGCGCTCCTGCGGGGGATCGTCGGCTTCCTCACCTTCCTGCTCGCCTTCTCCCTGCGCACCGACGGGTCGCCGACGTGGCACTTCGGGGTGGTGCTCGCCCTGTCCGCCGTGGGCTCCCTGACGGGCGCGGCGCTCGCGCCCGCCCTGCGACGCCAGACGACCGAGGAGCGCATCATCAGCGTCCTGCTGGTGGTGGTGGCGGTCTTCGCCGTGGTGGGCGCGTGGATCGGTTCGCTGCCGGGCGCGGCGCTGGTCGCCGTCACCGTCGGCGTCGGTGCGGCCAGCGCCAAGCAGTGCTTCGACTCGATCGTGCAGCGCGACGCCCCCGACGCCAACCGGGGCCGCTCCTTCGCCCGGTTCGAGACGCGCTTCCAGCTGGTCTGGGTCGGCGGCGCCGTGCTCGGCATCATCCCGATGCCGATGTGGCTCGGCTTCGTGCTGGTGGCGGCCACGTCGGCCTTCGCCGGCGTGTCCTACGCCGCCGGTTCCCGGGGGATGCGCGACGTGGTGCAGCGCCGCATCCAGCGGGCCCGGCGCTCCGCGTCGACGGACCCGACGGCGGTGGCGCCGAGCGTGCCCCCGTCCATCGCCACCCCGCCGACCCGCCCGGCCGACCCGACGATCGTGGACGACGCATGAGCACCCGCCTCGTGGTCCTGGCCGACACCCACGTCACGCGGGGCTCGTCCCGGCGGCTCCCCGACGCGGCCTACGCCCACCTCGACTCGGCCGATGCCATCTGGCACGCCGGCGACGTGCTGGTGCCCGAGCTGCTCGACGAGCTGGCCGGGTTCGCGCCGGTCGTGGCCGTGCTCGGCAACAACGACCACGAGCTGGTCGGCACCCTGCCCGAGCGCGTCGAGGAGACCGTCGACGGCGTGCGCATCGCCATGGTCCACGACAGCGGCGCCACCGCGGGCCGCGAGGGCCGTATGCGCCGGTGGTTCCCCGACGCCGACCTGGTGATCTTCGGCCACAGCCACCAACCCGTCGACGCCGAGGGCGTGGACGGCCAGCGGCTCCTCAACCCGGGCTCGCCCACCCAGCGGCGACGGGCGCCGTCCCACACCCTCGCGGTCGTCACCTGCGACGACGGCCGCCTGCAGACCGAGCTCGTCGACCTCACCTGAGCTTCGCTGGTCCCGATCCGACCACGGGTGGTCGATCCGGGACCAGGGGAGCGGAAGCGGGCCGGGTCAGTCGGTGTCCGTGTCGATCTCGATGCGGGCGAGCCAGAGGCCGGGTGCCTCGATCTCGGGCGGCGTGGGCAGGAACGCCTCGCCCTTCCACAGCGGGTCGAGGGCGTCGAACCCCGCCCGCTCGACGACGCCGTCGACGAACGCAGCGCCGGCGTCGTAGGTGGGCTGGCCGAGCTCGAGGCCGAACAGGCGGGCGACGAAGCGGTCGGACTCGTCGGCCTCGACCCGGCGGCGCCGGACGGCCTCGGTGATCATCCCGTAGCTGGAGATGAGCCCGGTGCCGATGGCGTCCATCACGTGGTCGACGTAGCCCTCGATCATGGCGATCAAGGCTTCGAGGCGGGGGAGCAGGGCCCGCTGGGCGTCGGTCTGGATGGCGCCGAGCACGACCTCGGGATCGCCGAACAGGCCCTGGAGCTCGGCCATCGACGACTGCGGGTCGGACATGTCGACGGTGCTGAGCTTGTCCGAGAGGCCGCTGGCGTCGGGGCGGAACCCGGCTGCGTACTCGCGCAGGCCCCCCTCGAGCGCGGCGCGCACGTGGGGCACGGCGAGGACCGCGTGGTGCGCGATCTCGTGCGTGCACAGCCACAGCAGCAGGTCCTTGCGGTCGATGGACCAGTCGGCGGCGAAGGCGTCGACGTTGGGCAGCACGAGGAGCAGCTCGTCGGAGGGCTGGCGGGGGACCGGCAGGTCGTACTGGCCGAAGCTGCGCTGGGCCAGGTGGCCGATCATCCCGCCGGCGGTGACGGCGAGCATCATCGGGGCCATCGAGCCCATGATCTGGGACAGCATGGCGGCGAAGGGGTCGCCCTGGTCGGCGCCGGGGTCGGCGGGCGGGTCGGGCGTGGTCGACAGCGACGTGGCCAGCGACTCGAACAGCGGCTTGTAGGCGTCGAGGCTGCGCTGGACCCACTGCATGCGGGTGACCGGCACGACCTGGACGCCCCGGCCGGTCATCGACGTGGACAGGCCGGTCTTCTGGGCGACGTGCAGGTCGGCGACCCGGGCCAGCTGCTCGACGTCCATGCGGGCGATGGGGTCGATGTTGGCCTCGGACTCGCCGCCGGAGGCGACCTGCATGGCCATCTGGCGGGCGGCGTCCCACTGGAGGCCCCCGCCCGCACCCCCCATGCCCCCGAGCAGGCGCCCGAGGTCGCCGAGGAACGGCATGCCCTCGAAGGGGTTGTCGTCGCCGGTTGGACCGAAGCCGCTCATCGAAGCCATCGTAGGGCGATGTCACGAATCGCGGTCACCGGCGCCGCCGGCCCGGTGGGGCGCCGGCTCTGCGCCGCGCTGGCCGCCGATCCCGACGTGGAGCTGGTCCGGGCCATCGACCGCCGGCGCCTGCACCTGCCCGACGGCGGCCGGGGCGAGCGCCGCCGGGGCCGCCTCGAGGTCCACCGGGTGCACCTGCGCGACGCCGACCTCGACGAGCTGCTGGAGGGCATCGACGTGGTGTGCCACCTCGCCGGCTCCGATCCGCTCGAGGGCACGGCCGTCGACCACGACCTGCAGACCACCTCCCGCCTGCTCGACGCCGTGGCGAACTGCGGGGTGGGCCAGCTGGTGGTCCGCACCTCGGCCACCGTCTACGGCGCGTGGCCCGACAACCCCGTGCCCCTGACCGAGGGGGCCGAGCTGCGGCCCAACCCCGAGACCGCCTGGTCCCGGATGCGGGTGCGGATCGAGGAGCGCGTGCAGGCCTTCGCCGAGGCCCACCCCGACGTCGCGGTCGCCGTGCTGCGCCCCAGCGTGACCGTGTCGGAGGAGGGCGCCGACGAGCTCGGGCGGGTGCTCGCCGCCGCGCGGGTCGTGGCCCCGCCCGACGGTGCGTCCCCCGCCCAGTTCGTGCACGTCGACGACGTGGTCGCCGCGTTCGAGGCCGTCCGCCGCGCCCGGGCCGAGGGGGCCTTCAACGTGGCCCCCGACGGTGCGATCCCGGCCGACCGCATCCGTGCCCTCGTCGGGGGCGCACCCCGGATCCCGCTCCCGGCCTGGCTGGCCCGGCGCCTGACCGCCATCGGCTGGCGCTACCAGCTGGCCCCGACGCCGCCGGGCTTCGTCCCCTACGTCACCGACTCCTGGGTCGTGGCCAACGACCGGCTCCGGGCGCTCGGGTGGTCGCCGTCGATGACCAACGAGGAGGCCTACGTGGCCGCACACGCCGCGGCGCCGTGGGCCCAGGTCTCCCCGAAGCGCCGCCAGGAGCTGGCCCTGGGTGCGATGGCTGCGGTGGTGGTGGCCGGCGGCGTCGCCGCCGCCTCCGCCGTGCGCCGGTCCCTGCGCTGAGCGACGTCAGCGCTTGGCGTCGAGGGTGACCCGGACGGTGTGGGCCTCGCCCTCCCGGTGGATCGCCAGCGCCACCACGTCGCCGGGCTCGTGGCGGCGCAGCGCGGCGATGAGCACCGACATCGTGGGGGTGGGGTGGTCGTCCACCGCGACGATGACGTCGCCGGGGACGATGCCGGCCCGGTGCGCGGGCCCGTCGGCGAGGGCGTCCTCCACGAGCGCGCCGCCGGCCACGCCGAGGGACGCGGCCGCATCGACATCCAGGTCGGTGCCCCGCAGGCCGAGCCACACGTGGCGGGCGTGCCCGTCCTCGACGAGCTGCTCGGCGACGTGGTGGGCCAGGTCGATCGGGGTGGCCACGCCGTAGCTGGTGCCCGACGCGGTGGCCTGGCCGCCGCTGACGATGCCGACGACGTCGCCGTCACCGTCGACGAGCGCGCCGCCGGCCGAGCCCGGGGCGAAGGGCCGGTCGACCAGGATCATCCCGTGGCGGGTCGTGCCGTCCCGGCCCTCGAGGCGGCGGTCGAGGCCGGCCACGACGCCGGTGGAGACGGTGGTGCCCCACCCGCCCTCGAGGGACGTGCCGACCGCCACGGTGGGTGCACCGGTGGCCAGGTCACCGGCGGCGAACGCGGCCGGCTCGGTGTCGGTGTCCACGTGCAGGACGGCGAGGCCGGTGACGTCGTCGATCCCCACGAGGCGGGCGGTGCCCGTCCAGCCTCCCTGCAGGGCCACCTCGATGCCGTCGGCGCCCAGGACCGCCGGGCCGTCGGTCAGCAGGTGCCCGTCGGGGCGGAAGGCGACGGCGCTCGCGTCGGTGCGCTCGCCGCCCCGGTCGATCCGGAGCGCGGCCACCGACGGCGCCGTGCGGTCGGCGATCGCCGCGGGCCCGGCGGCGGTGTCCTGGGCCACGTCGGCGGTGAACCCGGCGGCCTGGCGCTCGACGACGCGGTCGTCGAAGCCGCCGAGCAGGGCCACGGAGCCGAGTGCCAGCGCGGCGCCGGCGAGGCCCGACGCCAGCACCAGCGAGGCCGTGCGGCGGCGGTGCGAGGGCTCGCCCCGGGCGGGCGCGGCGACGGCGCGGCCCGACGCCACCTCGCTCGGGTGGCGCCACAAGCGGTCCTCTGGGGGCAGCGGCGGGGCGTACCCGACATCGTCGGCGTCGTGACCGTCCTCGCCGTGCCCGTCGCCGGGTTCGCCCGGTTGCAGCGGGGGCACCGGATCGACCCTACCGACGGCCCGCGGGCCGTGGACGTCGCCCTCCGGCACTTCACCTGTTCCGTTCCCCGGATCGTAGTCTTGGCAGGAGATGATCTCCTCCGTCACCCCCGAGCCTCCGGCGAGCGGCCACGACTGGTTCGCGCTCGCCGAGTCGCCCCTGCCGGTGCATGCCGCCACCGACTGGGTGGTGCGGCCCGACTGCGGCGGGGTGGTCACCTTCGTCGGCACCGCCCGGGACCACAGCGAGGGCCGCCCCGGGGTCGAGGTGCTGGAGTACGAGGCCTACGAGACCGAGGTCGTGCCCCGCCTGGCCCGCGTCGCCGCCGAGGCCCGGACCCGCTGGGCCACCGTCGGCAACATCGCGATGCTGCACCGCGTGGGTCCCCTCGAGGTGACCGACGCCGCCGTCGTGGTCGCCGTGTCGGCCCCCCACCGCGACGAGGCCTTCGCCGCCGCCCGGTTCTGCATCGACGCGCTCAAGCAGTCGGTGCCGATCTGGAAGAAGGAGCGCTGGGACGGCGGGGAGAGCTGGGGCCTCGAGGCCCAGCACCTGCAGGATCCCGCCCACGTCCCCGGGGCCGAGGTCGACGCGTGATCCCGTTCCTGCTCGTCATGGTGCTCATCGTCGTCATCGGCGTCAGCGTGCTGGCGTACCGCGGTCGGCCCGAGAGCTCCATCGAGTCGGGCATCCGGTCGTTCCGGCGGGAGATGCGTGCGCTCGCGCCCCCGCCCGACCACCGGCGGGGCCCCGACGACGCCCCCTCCGACGCGCCGACGCGGGACACCGAGTAGCCGTGGCCCGCGACCTCGCCATCGACCTCGGCACGGCCAACACGCTCGTGTACGCCAAGGGCCAGGGCATCGTCATGAACGAGCCCACCGTCATCGCGCTCAACAAGCGCAACGGCGACGTGCTCGCCATGGGCCGCGAGGCCTGGCAGATGATCGGGCGCACGCCCAGCTACATCATCGCCGTGCGACCGCTGCGCCAGGGCGCCATCACCGACTTCGACATCACCCAGCGCATGATCCGCCTGATCCTGCAGCGGGCCGGTGTCAACCGCTTCAACCGGCCCCGCGTCGTGATCTGCGTGCCGTCGGCCATCACCGAGGTCGAGCGCCGCGCCGTCACCGAGGCCGCCCGCCGGGCCGGCGCCGCCGACGCCCAGCTGCTCGAGCAGCCCATGGCCGCCGCCATCGGTGCCGAGCTGCCCATCCACGAGCCCGTCGCCAACATGGTGATCGACGTCGGCGGCGGCACCACCGAGACCGCGCTCATCAGCCTCGGCGGCATCGTCGCGCTGCAGGCCGTCCGGGTCGGCTCCTTCGACATCGATGCCGCGATCCAGTCCTACGTGCGCCGGGAGTACGGGATCGCCATCGGCGAGCGCACCGCGGAGGAGATCAAGATCGCCATCGGCTCCGCCTGGCCGATCGACGACGAGGTCCGGGCCGAGGTGCGCGGCCGCGACCTGATGACCGGCCTGCCGAAGACGGTCATCCTCTCCAAGCCCGAGGTGCGCGAGGCCATCAGCGAGCCGGTGACCGCCATCGTCGACTCCGTCATCGCCTGCCTGGGCCAGGCCCCGCCCGAGCTCGCCGACGACCTGATCAGCACCGGCATGCAGCTGGTCGGCGGCGGCGGGATGCTCCAGGGCCTCGACCGCCGGATCTCGGTCGAGACCGACATCCCGGTGCAGCTGGTCCAACAGCCCCTCGAGTCCGTGGTGCTCGGCGCGGGCCGGTGCGTCGAGGCCTACGACGACCTCAAGGTGATGTTCATGGGCGGCCGCGCCGTCTGAGGCCCGCCAGGCCCCGCCGTCATCGCATCGTCACGGATCCGTCGCAGGACGTACCGGGCGGAACCGGCTGCAACCGCCCGGTCGGGGTGTGACATGCGTCGACGGCGCTCGAGCAGCGGTGTAGGTTGCGCCCGCTAGTGACGGAGCGTCCAGTAGGTCCCGGGGGGGACGGGGGCGCACCGCACCGACGGCTGCCCGCCCCAACGGGCCGTTCCAGGGGGAAATCCACATCGCTGCTCTACTCGACGTCTCCGACGTCACCGTCCGCTTCGGCGGGGTCGTCGCGCTCGACGGGTTGTCGTTCACCATCGACGAGGGCCAGATCTGCGCGCTGATCGGCCCGAACGGTGCCGGCAAGACGACGCTGTTCAACGTCGTCAGCCGGGTGTACGACCCGACCGAGGGCCACGTCACCTACGACGGCAAGGACCTGATCCACGCCGCGCCGCACACCATCGCCCGGATGGGCATCGCCCGCACGTTCCAGAACCTGGCCCTGTGGCCGGGCATGAGCGTGCTGGAGAACGTCATGGTCGGCATGCACACGACCACCAAGCAGACGTTCCTCACCGCGTCGCTGCGGCTCGGGCTGAAGAAGGAGGAGCGGGAGCTGCGGGACAAGGCCCACGCGGCGCTCGAGGAGCTCGACCTCGCCCGCTTCGCCCGGCACCCGGCGGCCGGCCTCCCGTTCGGCACCCTCAAGCGCGTCGAGCTGGCCCGCGCCATCGTCTCGGACCCCCGCCTGCTCCTCCTCGACGAGCCAGCCGGCGGCCTGACCCACAGCGAGGTCGACGAGCTCGCCGGCGTGATCCGCAAGGTGCGCGACGACCGCAACCTGACGGTGCTGCTGGTCGAGCACCACATGCACATGGTCATGGGGATCTCCGACAAGGTCGTCGTGCTCGACTTCGGCTCCAAGATCGCCGAGGGCCTCCCGGGGGAGATCCAGCGCGACGAACGGGTCATCGAGGCCTACCTCGGAGCGCCGGCATGACCGACGCGCAGACGACCGAGGCTGAAGGATCCACCGAGCCGGGCAGGCTGGTCCTGCAGCTCACCGGCGTGCACGCCGCCTACGGCATGGTCCGGGTGCTGCACGGCATCGACCTCGAGGTGCGAGACGGGGAGGTCGTGGTGGTCCTCGGGGCCAACGGGGCCGGCAAGACCACCACCATGCGCGCCATCTGCGGCATGGTCGACACCAGCGGCTCCATCCAGCTCCACGGGAGCGAGATCACCGGGAAGAAGTCCGCCGACGTGGCCCGCCTCGGCGTCGCCCACGTCCCCCAGGGCCGGGGCACCTTCGCCGACCTCTCGGTCGAGGAGAACCTGCAGGTCGGTGCCTTCGTCCGCAAGGACAAGGAGATCCGCTCCGACATCGACCGCTGGTTCGACGTGTTCCCGGTGCTCGGCGAGCGGCGCCAGCAGCAGGCCGGCACGCTCTCGGGCGGCGAGCAGCAGATGCTCGCCGTGGCCCGCGCCCTGATGGGCCGCCCCCGGCTCCTCCTGCTCGACGAGCCGTCGCTGGGCCTGGCCCCGATGATCGTGCAGAGCGTGTTCCGCAACCTGCAGTCGATCCGCGAGGAGTTCGGCACGACGATGCTCGTCGTCGAGCAGAACGCCAACCTCGCGCTCGGCATCGCCGACCGCGGCTACGTGATCGAAGCCGGTCGCATCGTGCTCAGCGGCACCGCCGCCGAGCTGAGCAGCGACGACGCCGTGCGCGCCGCCTACCTCGGCTACTGAGCCCATGACCACCGCCTCCCACCCCCGACAGGAGATCTGACTCCGTGGAGCTCTTCCTCGCCCGCCTCTTCGACGGGCTCTCCTCCGGCGCCACCTACGCCGTGATCGCGGTCGCCCTGGTCCTGATCTACAAGGCCACGACGCTGATCAACTTCGCCCAGGGCGAGCTGGCCATGCTCGGCTCGTTCTTCGCCTACATCCTCGCCATCGAGCAGGGGATCCCGCTGTACCTCGCCATCGTCCTGGCCATGCTGCTGTCAGCCGTGCTGGCCGCCGGCATGGAGCGCGTGCTCATCAGGCCCTTCGACCCCGCCGACCACCTCCCGCTGGTGATCATCACGCTCGGGCTCTTCCTGGTGATCAACGCCGTGGCCGGCATGATCTGGGGCTTCGACCCCCGCAGCTTCCCCCGCATGTTCCCCGAGGGCGACGTGTGGAGCATGGGCATCGCCCGCCTGCGCTGGTACACGGTCGGCACCATGGCCACGGTCTTGATCCTGCTCGTCCTGCTGACGCTGCTGCTCAAGAAGACCAAGGTCGGCCTGGCCTTCCGCGCCGTGTCCTCCAACCTCGAGTCCTCCGGTCTGGTCGGCGTGCGAGCCGGGCCCACGCTCCAGTTCGGCTGGATGCTGGCCACGGCGGTCGGCACCCTGGCCGGGGCGCTGTTCGTGGCCGACCCGTTCCGCCAGCTCGACCCCACCTGGGCCCAGCGGGTGCTCATCTTCGCCGCCGCCGCAGCGGTGCTCGGCGGGCTCGACAGCCTGTGGGGCGCGCTGGCCGGCGGCATCATCCTCGGCCTGGTCGAGTCCATGGTCGTGGGCTACGTCGACTGGATCCCGAACCAGATGGGCCTGGCCGCCGCGGTGGTGACGATCATCATCGTGCTGCTGATCAGACCCAACGGCCTGTTCGGCTCGAAGGCGGTGGAGCGGGTATGAGCGAGCCACGCCACATCACCGAGGGCACCACGGCCCACAAGGTCTACCGCTGGGTGCCCTGGGCGATCTTCGCCTTCGTCGCCCTCAGCGCCCCGTTCTGGGCCGTGCACACCCCGGCGTTCAGCATCGGCGAGTCCACGCTGACGTTCAGCCTGGGCAACCTCAACCACGCCGTCGCCTACATGGTCGGCGTGCTCGGCCTCGGGATCCTCGTCGGGTACAACGGCCAGATCTCGCTGGGCAACAGCTTCTTCATGGGCATCGGCGGCTACCTCACCGCCACCCTGGTCACCGACGACGGCTGGTCCTACCTCGCGACGCTGCTCGTCGTGCTCCCGGTGTGCTTCATCGTGGGCATGCTGGTCGGCCTCCCGGCCCTGCGGATCAAGGGCCTCTACCTGGCCCTCACGACCCTCGGCCTGGCCGCGGTGTTCCCGTCCATCGTGCGCATGGAGCAGCTCCGTGATCGCACCGGTGGCGCCAACGGCAAGCGGATCGAGTCCGACCTCGACGCCCCCGACTGGGTGCCGCTCGACACGATGTCCGACGTCCTCTCCGGCATCCCCCTCGTCGGCGAGTGGGCCTTCGGGGAGGGCGGGGTCAGCGGCCGTGAGGCCGACGCCATCTGGGTGTACTTCCTGCTCGCGGTCCTCACCATCGCCGCCTTCTGGGTCGCCCGCAACCTGATCTACAGCCGTCCGGGGCGCTCGATCATCGCCATCCGCGACAACGAGACCGGCGCCGCGGTCAACGGCGTCAACGTGCCGATGACCAAGACGCTCACCTTCGGCTTCAGCGCCATGCTCGGCGGCCTGTCCGGGACGATGTACGCGATGGCCATCGGGTTCGTGGCCCCGGACGTGTTCGGCATCAACCTGGCCATCTTCCTCATCGTCGGCCTGGTCGTCGGCGGCGTGGGCACGCTCAGCGGCGCGGTCATCGGCGGCATCGTGATCGTGTTCGTGCCGGTGTGGGCCGCCCAGATCCAGTCGGTGCCCGGCGTGCCGGAGCGCTTCCTGCGCGGCCCGACCGGCACGTTCTTCCTGGGCGTCCTGCTCATCATCCTGACCTTCTTCCTGCCCGGCGGCATCGTCTACGGCGTGCGCAAGATCCGGGCCCGCTTCGTCCAGGTCGTGCCCGATCGCGAGGTCGCCGGCGGTGACGAGATCGTCGTCGCAGCCGGCGACGCGACCGGAGGGAAGATGTCGCGCCACGGCGGCGGGTCGGCCCTCGAGGTCGACGAGGACGTCCTCGATCCCGACGGAACCGAACACGGGGCCGCGCCTGACGCGGTCCCGGCCTCAGCACAGCAACCCAACCAAGGAGAACCAACGTGAGAGCATCCCGACTGTGGCGGATCTTCGCCGTACTGCTGGCGCTGTCGCTCGTCGCTGCCGCCTGCGGTGATGACGACGACGACACCGGCACCGCGACCGACGACACCGAGGACACCGCCGACGACGACGGTGGTGACGACGACGGCGAGGACGACGGCGACGGCGGCGAGGTGGAAGGTGAGATCGAGGTCGCCGAGGGCACCGTGATCAACACCGACGACTGCCCGTCCGACTGGGATCCCGAAGCCGGCCTGACCGACGACGAGATCACGCTGTTCATGAGCCTCCCCGAGTCCGGCCCCGTGGCCGCCCTGGGCGGTCTCGATGACGGCATGCGCGCCTGGTTCGACCAGATGGAGCCGATCGACGGTCGCACCATCGACCTGGTCTCGGCCGACGACGCCTACGACCCGGCCCGCACGCTGAGCAACGTCGAGGACGTGCTCGAGACCAACGAGCCCTTCGCGATGACCTACATGATCGGCACGCCGAACGTGCTGGCCATCCGCGACCTGACCGGCGACGAGTGCATGCCGATGCTGTTCAACTCCACCGGCTTCCCGGCCTGGGGTGACCCGGCGAACTACCCGTGGACCATCGGAGGCCTGCTCGGCTACAACACCGAAGCCGACCTGTGGTGCACCTACATCGCCGAGGAGATCGGCGAGGACGCCACCGTCGCCGCCCTCTACATGGACAACGACTTCGGTCTGGCCTACGAGGAGACGATCAGCGAGTGCGACATCGACCTGGTCGAGAGCGTCCGCCACGACCCGGCCGCCCCCGACGTCACCAGCGAGATCACCACGCTGGCGGCCAGCGATGCCGACGTCGTCGTCCTCGGCACCACGGGGGCGCCGTGCCCGCAGGCGATGGCCGCCATCGCCCAGTCGAGCTGGCAGCCCCAGGTGATCCTGTCGAACACCTGCCAGGGCATCGCCACGTACTTCGCGCCGATCGATCCCGCTGGTGAGGGCGTCCTCGTGGCCGCCACCGCCAAGGAGGCCGGCGAGCTGGACGACCCCGACGTCATGGAGGCGCGCGAGGCGCTCGAGGAAGCCGGGCTGAACCCCGACGAGGGCTCCTTCTACACCGGCGTGATCTTCGGTCACACCGTGGAGAACGTGCTCCGGGCCGCCGCCGAGATGGAGGGTGGCCTGAACCGGATCAACCTCATGCGGGCCACCTGGAACGCCGACTTCACCAACCCGCTGGGCCTCGAGGGCGGCACCTACCAGACGAACGGCACGAGCGACGCCTACCTCGTCGAGGCCGCGCAGTTCGTGCGCTACGTCCCGCCGGCCGAGGGTGAGGAGCTCGGCCGCTACGAGCCGGTCGGCGACATCATCAACATCGAGGGCGAGACCGGTTCGGTGGGCGGCTGATCCAGCGCATCCGCTGACGAACCAGGCGGTGGCCGGTCCCTCGGGGCCGGCCACCGGCGCGCTCGGGCTCAGGTACCGTCAGGCGAGTCGTGAGGCCCTGCCGAAGGACTCGAGGTCGCCGGAGGCGACACGAGGTCCTCGGCGGCCTGGCGGACCTGGCGGTCGCGGTCCTCCAGGGCACGGTGCAGGGCGGCGTCGACCTCGGGGCCCTCGAAGGCGGCGAGGGCGAGCACGGCACGGCGCCGGAGGGTGGCGCGGCCGTCCAGCGCCGCCAGCACGGCGGGCAGCCCGACCGGGTCGCCGATGGCGCCGATGGCGGCCACCGCCGCCTCGCGGACGAGGTGCTCGGGGTGCTCGGTGGCCACCCGGGCCAGCGCCTGGGCTGCGCCGGGCTCGGGAGGCTGGCGCTCGCCGGCCGCCCAGGCTGCGGTCTCGGCCACGACCGGGTCCTCGTCATCGAGGAGAGGGAGGGCCGCGGGAGGCCCGTCGCCGGGTCGCGCCGCGCACAGCGAGAGCGCTCGCCGCCGGACACCCGCGGCGCCGTCACCGAGCGCCGAGGCGAGCTCGTCGTCGCGCAGCGCCCCCATCCGGTCGAGGGCGGCCAGGGCCGTGGCCCGCACCTTCGGGTCGTCGTCGGCCAGGAGGCGGCGAGCCCCGGCCTCGTCGCCCGTGTGCCCGGCGACGGCGGCGTCGCGTCGGCGCGAGGCAGCGTCGGGGCTCACCCGACGGCGCCGTCGACCAGCTCGGCGACGGCGCCGACCACGGCGCCGGCGATGGCGGCGATCGCCACGGCGATGACGGCGAGCACGGCGAGCAGCAGGGCCAGGCTGGTGACCTTGCGCCAGAGGGGCACCCGGGCGACCTCGCGGTACGTGCCCTCCACCGCCGTGTAGGCAGCCGGCACCTCGCCCCGGCGGCCCCGGCGTCCGGCCGGCAGCGGTGCCGCGAGGGGCTCGAACGACGTCTCGACCGGCTCGAAGGCCACCGGCCCGGCGGCCCGCGCCGTCATCGCCGGCTCGGCGGGGGCGTCCGGGGGCGCCTCGGGGGCCGTCGTGCCGCGCCGCCAGGTGGGCCGTAGGCTGCTCGGAGCGAACCGACCCAGCAGACGGGAGAGCCCGCGGGCGTCGATGAGCCACACGGCCATCAGGCCGGCGCCACCGCCGAGCACCACGAGCAGGATGAGAGTGAGCACCGAGCACGAGAGCGTACCGGGGTCGGTCGACACCCGTGAGCACGACCGACCGGTCCCCGAGCCACCCGACGCGCCGGTGACCCGCCGGCGGATCTGGCCGTGGTGGCTCGCCGCGCTCGCCCTGCTCGGCACCGCCGCCGCGCTGCTCGCCGCCTTCACGGTCGAGATCGGGCACTTCGAGTTCCGGCCCGGTTCGGCCCGCCCCACCTCCGCGCTGGTCGCGGTGGGCGAGGGCGTCGAGGTCCACCCCCCGGCCGGCGAGATCGCCTTCACCACCGTCTCGCTGCGCCAGTCGACGCTCGCGTCCTACGTGTGGGCGTGGTTCGACGACGACGTGCAGGTGGTCGCCGACGAGCTCATCCTCGGCACCCGCTCGCCCCAGGAGAACCGCCAGTTCAACCTGCAGCTGATGGACACCTCCAAGCAGGACGCCATCCGGGTCGCCCTCCTGGAGCTGGGCTACGAGGTCCCGGTGGCGATCGACGGCGTCGTCGTGGTCGACGTGCAGGAGGGTTCGGCCGGGGAGGGCCTCCTGGAGCGGGGCGACACGGTGGTGGCCATCGACGGCGAGCCGCTCGACGACATCGACGACGTCAGCCGGATCATGACCCCCAAGGCCCCCGGCGAGACCGTGGTGCTCGCCGTCGAGCCGCTCGAGCGCGAGGAGGTCAGCGAGGTCCCCGTGGTGCTCGGCGCCTCACCCGACGACCCCGAGCGCGGCCTGATCGGCATCCAGCTCGAGCCGCGCAGCCCCTCCTACGCCTTCCCGATCGACGTGGACATCGACAGCGGCAACGTCGGCGGGCCCTCGGCGGGGCTGGCGTTCACGCTGGCCGTGCTCGACGTGCTCACCCCCGGTGAGCTCACCGGGGGCCTCGACGTCGCGGTCACCGGCACCATCGACGGGGCCGGCAACGTCGGCGACGTGGGTGGCGTCCGCCAGAAGACCGCGGCGGCGATCGACCAGGGCTACGACGTCTTCCTCGTCCCCAGCCAGGAGTTCCAGGAGGCCGAGGAGCGGGCAGGAGCCGCCCTCGAGGTGATCGCGGTCGATACCCTGCGTGATGCCCTCGACGCGCTGGCGTCCCTCGGTGGGAGTGGACTGGGGAACCCTGCCGACGAGGGCTGACACCCTCCTCGCTGATCCGGTAGGCCAGCCATGACGACGGAAGCGGCGCAGCTGCAGTTCGCAGCGGAGTTCACGCTGTTCATCGCCGCCATCGCAGCGATCGCCGTCACCGCGCTGCGGCCCGAGCTGCTCGCCCGCCGGGCCCTCGGCCGGGTCCTGCTGGTGGCCGGCGCCGCCGCCCTGGCCGCCGCCGCCTTCCTGCACGGCTCCCTGCTGCTCGACGACGGCACCGACCCCACCCTCGTCGGGCTGCGCCTCGGCGGCATCGCCGCGACGGCTGCGGCGGTGGCGCTCTGGCGGGTCGCCCGGGGCGCGCGGGGCGCCGCGGCAGCCGGCGTGCTGGGGCTGGCCGTCGCCGAGGGGCTCGTGGCCGCCGACCTGGAGACCGCCGCCGACGCGGCGCGCGGCGCCGGTGCCGTCCTGTTCGGCATCGGCCTGGTGCTGGCCTCGCGCCGGGCCATCGCGGCGCGGGTCGCCATGGCCGCCGCCACCGTCGTGGCCCTGGTCGTGACGGTCCTGTCCGTGTCGCTGGCCGTGGTGATCGCCGAGAACGTCGAGGCCGAGGCCGCCGAGCGCTACGAGGCCCGGGCCGACACCGAGTCCCAGGTGTTCGCCGACGCGAGTCGGTCGGCCCGGGCCGCGGCCGAGCTCCTCGGCCGGGTCATCGCCGGCCAGGCCGACCAGATCCGCACGGCCACCGACCCCGCGGCCGCGCCGGGCGAGGTCGAGGCGGCCCGGGCCCAGGTCACCGCTGCGCTGGTGGAGGTCCGGACCAGCCTGCTGCAGCTGCGCTTCCCCGGCCCCCTGACGGTGCACGGCGCCGACGGCCGCCTGGCCGCCTCCGTCGACCTGGCCGACGCCGTACGGGTGTCGCTGCTCGGCGACGCCGCCATCGCCGAGGTGCTGGAGACCCGCCAGCCCGCCGACGCGGTCGGTGTGGTCGGGAACCGCACGTTCGCCATCGGCGCCGCGCCCATCTCCACCCTCGACGGCACCGAGTTCCTCGGCGTCGCCGTGGTCACCACCCGCCTCGACGACGAGTTCCTCGCTGCGCGGGTGGAGGACCCGGCATCGGTCGAGCAGGGGGTGGGCATGGCCATCGCCGACCGGTCCCGCCTCTACGCCAGCACGGGACCGCAGGCCGGCGCGCCCGAGACCCTGGAGCTCGCCGGCGACGTCCTGCGCGAGGGCGAGCGGCGCACGGCCGTCGATGGCGACCGCTTCGTCGTCGCCGTGCCCGTCGTGCAGGACGGCACACCCACCCTCGCCGTGGTCGTCAACGTCCCCCAGGGGCGCATCGACGCCACCCGCCAGGACCTGTTCCGGCTGCTCTTCCTCGTCGCCCTCGGCGCCGCCGCGCTGGCGATGGTCCTCGCCGGCTACGCCGGCAACCGCATCGGCGCCGGGCTGGGCCGGCTCACCGCCGCCACCGCCGAGCTGCAGCAGGGCCGGCTGTCGGCCCGCGCCGACGTCGGCGCCGAGGACGAGCTCGGCGTGCTGGCCTCGACATTCAACCAGATGGCGGCGTCGCTGCAGTCGATGACCGACGACCTCCGCTCGGCCGCCGACCAGGAGTCCGCCCTGCGCGGCCGGCTCGAGGGGGTCGTCGGCAGCATGGGGGAGGCCCTCGTCGCCGTGGACGACCGGGGCCGGATCACCGACTTCAACGCCTCTGCCGAGGAGCTGGTCGGGCTCCCCGCCCGGGACGTCCTCGGCCGCACGCTGGCCAAGGCGTGCACGATCACCGGTGAGGACGGCGTCGACGTGACCCGGCGCTTCGTCGAGCCGGTGGTCGACTCCTGGTCCGCCGCCTTCGACGTGGTGCGCGCCGACGGGAACACCGTGCCGGTGGCGGTGTCGGCCGGTCCGCTCCGGGGCCCGGCCGGGATGCTCACGGGCGCTGTGTTCGTGCTGCGCGACGTGCGTCGCGAGCGCGAGATCGAGCAGATGAAGACCGAGTTCATCGCCAACGTCAGCCACGAGCTGCGCACGCCCCTGACACCGGTGCTCGGCTACGCCGACATCCTCGCGACCCGCGACCTGCGCCCCGACCAGACCAAGCGCTTCGCCGGGGAGATCCACGAGTCGGCCCGCAAGCTGCTGCGGGTCACCGACCAGCTCGTGCAGTTCGCCACCCTCGCCGCCGGCCGGCTGCAGCTGCACGAGGAGCAGGTCGAGGCCCGCCAGCTGCTGGACGCGCTCGCCGAGCGGTGGAGCGATCGCCTGCCCGACACCCACCGCCTGACCCGGCGGGTCGGCCGGCGCATGCCGCCGGCCGTGCTCGACCGCCGCTACGTCGAGGTCGCCCTCGACGAGCTGGTCGACAACGCGGTGAAGTACTCGCCCGAGGGTGGCCGCATCCGGGTGAGCGCCTCCGTGCACGAGAACGGCACCGGCCCGCACCTGGTGCTGGCCGTGGACGACCAGGGCGTCGGCATCGACCCCGAGCGCCGGGAGTCGATCTTCGAGGACTTCGCGCAGGCCGACGGCTCCACCACGCGCCGCTTCGGCGGGCTCGGCCTCGGGTTGGCCCTGGTCAGCCGCATCGTGCGTGCCCACGGCGGCGACCTGTCGTGCAGCTCCGAGCTCGGCAAGGGCACCACCGTGCGGATGGTCCTGCCGCTGGAACGGCCCGCGGACCGGTCGTGACGGGACGGGCGGTGCTCGGCGGGTGCGTGGCCCTGGTCCTGCTCGCCGGCGTGCTCGCCGTGGCGCTGCGCGACGGACCGGACCGCCCCGGACCCGACCAGGCCCGCCTGCAGGTGGACGGGGCAGCGGAGGTGACCTCGTCGGACGGGCCGCCGCAGCAGGTGGTGGACGCCGCGGAGGTCCTGGACTTCGGAGCGCAGGTGACGATGACGTCGGGGTCGGGCGTGCTCGAGCTGGCCGACGGGTCGACCTACGAGCTGCGGGCATCGGAGCGGACAACGTCGGTCGTCGAGGTCGGCGCCCCGCCCCGCGTCGTCGCCGGTGAGGTGCTGGTGCTCGACGGCTTCCCGGCGGCGGTGTCGGTGGACACCGCGACCCTCACCGCCCAGGGTGTCCTGCGGGTCGACGCCGACGATGCGGTGGCCAGCGCCTACACCGGCCGGACCCGGGTGACCGGCGTCGGCGACGTCGGCGAGCTGCCCGGCCTGCGTCGACTGGTGCTGGTCGCCGGCGGCACGCCCGAACCGATCGCCTTCGACGGCACCGACGAGTGGGACCGGCGGTTCCTCGGCGAGGCCGTCGCGCTCGGCGAGCGACTCGAAGCGCTCGCCCGGGGCTACACCAGCGACCTGCAGCCGGGGGAGGGGCGGTCGGTGTCCTTCTTCGAGTCCGTCCTGCCCGACCTGGCCGAGGAGCGCGAGCTGGGCGAGGACCTGCTCGATCCGTCCCGACCCCCGGGGGAGACGCTGGTCGGAGCCGCCATCGCCGTGCAGGGCCGGCGCGGCACCTTCCGCGACCGCTGGCAGGAGGTCTTCGCCTTCCGGGCGGCCGGCGCCGCATGGGGCCTGGTCGCCCTCGACCAGGGCGTCAGCTCGGCCCCGGTGCTCGACACGATCGAGGTGGCCATCGGGGCCTCCGACGCGCCAGCCGCCACGTCGAGCACCCCCGGCCCGGGGACGTCGTCCCCGACGACCACGACCGGGCCGCCGACGACGCCCACGAGCACGACGAGCACGACGACCACAGCCCCGTCGCCCGAGGGCGGCGGCCTGCTCAGCCCGGTGGTCGAACCGGCCGCTGACGTCCTCGCCGAGCTGCTCGAGGTGCTCGGCCTCGGTCCCTCCCCGCCAGGACCCGCATGATCCCGGGGCTCGTCGGGGGTTCCACCGGCGATCGCGGGACCCGACGTAGGGTTGCTCCCCGATGACCGAGGACCCCCGCATCGACCCGGCCGACCTGCGGAACGTCCGGTTCCCCGGCTCATCGCGGCGCTACGACGCCCGGGCGGTCGATCAGTTCCTGGAGACGGTGGCGAACCGCATCGCCGCGACGAACGCCCTCGTCGACGAGCTGCAGGCCCGGATCGCCGACCTCGACGCCTCGCCCCGGCCGACCCCGGCGCCGACCCCCGCCCCGGCACCGCGGACCGGCGAGCTGTCGCTGCTCGACGACGACGCCCTGGTGCAGCTGGTGGGGGAGGAGACGGCGTCGGTGCTGTCCACCGCCCGCCGCGCCGCCGACGAGATCCGGTCCAAGGCCGAGGAGTCCGCCGCCCGGATGATCCGCGAGGCCACCACCGAGGCCGACCGGCTCACCGACGAGGCCAAGGCGACGGCCACCAGCCTCACGAGCGAGGCCGAGCAGGCCCTCGAGCAGGCCACCGCCGAGGCCACCGCCGAGGCCGATCGCATCCGCAGCGAAGCCGCAGCCGAGGCCGAGCGCACCACCGCCGAGGCCGCCGAGCTGCTCGAGGCCGAGCAGGCCGCGGCGGAGGCCCGCCGGACCGAGTCCGAGGCCGAGGTCGAGCGCATCCTGGAGGAGGCCCGCGACGAGGGCCGCGGGATGGTCAACGAGGCCAAGGAGGTCCGCACCCGGATCCTCGAGGACCTCCAGCGCCGGCGCGACATCGCCCGGGACCACATCGAGCGCCTGCTCGCCGGCCGCGAGCGGCTCCTGGCCGCCTACGGGCTGGTGCGCGAGAACCTCGACGACATCACCGGCCAGCTCGCCGACGCCCTGCCCGATCCCGGCGAGCCCGAGCTGCCCGACGGCTTCGTCGGCATCGTGACCTCGGCGAGCGGCGGCCCGGACGAGACCGCCGACTCGCCGGAGGGAGCCGAGGAGCCCGACGAGGAGGCCGCGGAGCTCGACGACACGGTGGCGCCGATCACCGAGACCGAGGCCGACATCGAAGGCGTCGACGACGAGGTCGACGAAGACGCCGATGACACGGTCGCACCGCCCGCCGACGCGGAGGCGCCGGCCGAGGACGACCCGCAGGGCAAGGGCGGGCCCACCGAGGACGAGCCCACCGAGGACGCCGCCACCGAGCTGGACGCCGACGAGGCCGAGGCCCACGCCAGCGGCGGTGACGTCGACGAGCTCTTCGCCCGCCTCCGGGCCGAGCGCGAGGAGTCGGTGGCCAAGGCCCGCCAGGTCGTCGAGACCGACGAGACCGACGAGGCCGACGAGATCCCCGAGGCCGTCGAGGCCGACGAGGCCGGGGGCGACGACGAGGACGACCAGACCCCGGCCGGCGACGTCGACCGGGTGCCGGCCGAGTTCCTCGCCGAGGAGGCGGCGCTGGAGGCCCGGAGCGAGGCGCTCGTCCCCCTCCACGGCAAGCTCAGCCGGGCGCTGAAGCGCCGGCTGGCCGACGAGCAGAACGAGCTGCTCGACCTGCTGCGCCGCAGCGGGACCACCACCGCCGCCGAGCTGCTGCCCGAGCTGGCCACCCAGATCGACGGCTACGCGAGCCTGGCCGAGAAGCACCTGCGGGCCGCGGCCACCGCGGGCGGTCTGGCCGGGGGCGACGACGTCACCGTCGACGTCTCGGAGCTGGCCCGGACCCTCGGCGCGGCCCTGGTGGAGCCCTTCCGCCGCCGGGTCGAGCGGTCGGCGTCGGAGGTCGACGGCGACCCCGACGAGCTCGACGAGCGGCTCCGCGCCCTGTACCGGGAGTGGAAGGTGCAGCACATCGGCCCGGTGGCCGACGACGCCCTGCTCTCGGCCTACGCCCTCGGCACCCTGGCCGCCGCCGGCACCGACGGGCGGGTCCGCTGGCGCATCGACCCCTCCCAGGGCCCGTGCCCGGACGCCCAGGACAACGCACTCGCCGGCGAGGTCGCGGCCGGCGAGGCCTTCCCCACCGGAGACGCCTGCCCCCAGGCGCACCCGGGGTGCCGCTGCCTGCTCGTGACCGGCTGATCCCCGCCCTCCGGGCCGGCCGTCGCGAGCACGCGATGGGCAGCCCGCTCGGCATCGGTAGGCTCCGCGCCCTCATGCGCCCGCCGTCTGACATGCCAAGCCCCGCCGCGCGCCGCCCGCGCGCTCCCGGGTCCACCCGCGGACGCACGATGCTGATCGTCGCCGCGGTCGCACTGTTCATCCTGATCACGTCGCTGCGCGGCATCGCCGGCTTCTACACCGACTTCCTGTGGTTCGACTCGCTGGGCTACGAGGCCGTCTGGCGGGGCGTGCTCGGCGCGCAGATCTCCCTCGCCGTGATCTTCGTGGTGATCTTCTTCGCCATCTGCTGGGTCAACCTGTACATCGCCGACCGGCTGGCGCCGAAGTTCCCCCCGGCCGGTCCCGAGCAGGAGGCCCTGGAGCGCTTCCGCGATGCCATCGGGCACCGCACGGGCCTCTTCCGCATCGCCATCGCGCTGTTCCTGGCCCTGATCGCCGGCCTCGGGATGAGCCAGGAGTGGCGCTCCTGGCTGCTGTTCGTGAACGGCGGCGACTGGGGCCAGACCGACGCGCTCTTCGACACCGACCTCGGCTTCTACGTCTTCAAGCTCCCGTTCCTGACGTCGGTGGCCGACTGGGCCTTCGCGTCCATCCTCATCATCCTCGTCGTCACCATCGCCGCCCACTTCGCCAACGGCGGCATCCGGGTCCAGCCCACCGGCCCCGGCGCGGTCGGGCCCCGGGTGACCTCACAGGTGAAGGCCCACATCTCGGTGCTGCTCGGCGTCCTCGCCCTCATCCGGGCCGGCGGCTACTTCCTCCAGCGATTCGAGCTCACCACCTCCAGCACCGGGTTCGTCGACGGTGCCGGCTACACCGACGTGAACGCCCAGCTGCCCGTGCTGAACCTGCTGGTCCTGATCTCGGCGGCCAGCTTCGTGCTCTTCATCGTCAACATCTGGCGCCGCGGCTGGGTCCTGCCGATCCTCGGCGTCGGCCTGTGGGGCCTGGTCGCGGTGGTGGCCGGGGGCATCTACCCCCAGTTCATCCAGCGCTTCCAGGTCGAGCCCAACGAGTCGACGACCGAGGAGCAGTACATCGAGCGCAACATCGCCGCCACCCGCGACGCGCTCGGGCTCGGCGACGTCACCAGCTCCGACTACGAGCTCAACCGCGACGCCGACAACGTCGACCTCACCGACAACCGCAACACCGTGCGCAACATCCGCCTGTGGGACCCGTCACCCACCGTGCTGGGCCAGACCTTCCCCCGCCTCGAGGAGCTGCTGCCCTACTACCAGCTCAGCGACGTCGACGTGGACCGCTACGAGATCAACGGCGAGCCCACCCAGGTGGTGCTGTCGGTGCGCGACCTGAACACCGCCGGCATCCCCACCGGGTCGTGGGAGGCCCGCCACGTCATCTACACCCACGGCTACGGCGTGGTCATGGCATCGGGCACCTCCAAGACCACCCAGGGCCGGCCCGACTTCTTCCTCCAGCAGGTGCCGGTGCGGGAGAACACCGACCTCGAGCTGAGCCGCCCGCAGATCTACTTCGGCGAGGGCCTCGGCGGGTACGCCATCACGCAGGCCACGCGCGATGAGCTCGACTACCAGATCGGCAACGAGACCCAGCTCACCCGCTACGACGGCAGCGACGGGGTGGGCATCGGCTCGTACCTGCGCCGCATCGCGTTCTCGCTGCGCTTCGGCCAGTACGACCCGCTGATCACCGACTTCATCACCGGCGACTCCCAGATCCACTACATCCGCGACGTGCGGGACCGGGCCCGGACGCTCGCCCCGTTCCTCGAGTTCGACCACGACCCGTACCCGGTCGTGATCGACGGTGGCGTGAAGTGGATCATCGACGCCTACACCACCACCGACCGGTTCCCGTACGGCCAGATCGCCGACAACCGCGGCCTGCCGGCCGGCAGCGGCCTCGACGGCCGGTTCAACTACGTGCGCAACTCGATCAAGACCGTGGTCGATGCCTACGACGGCACGGTCACCTACTACGTGATCGACGACGAGGACCCCATCATCCGGGCGTGGCGCAGCGCCTTCCCCGACCTCTTCGTCGACATCGACGAGATGCCCGAGGACCTCTACGCCCACCTGCGCTACCCCGAGGACCTGTTCCGGGTGCAGACCAACATGTGGGCCCGCTACCACGTGAACGACCCGCAGACCTTCTACAACAACAACGACGCCTGGAACGTGGCCCTCGACCCCGGCACCGCCGGCGCCGGGCCCGCGACCCAGACCACCAACGCCGCCGGCGAGCCGATCGGCCCCTCGGTCGGCGCCCGCGTCGACCCGTACTACCTGCTCACCCAGTTGCCCGGCGAGGACGAAGCCGAGTTCGTCATGCTGCGAAGCTTCGTGCCCTTCGGCACCGACGACGACAACCAGCAGCTCACCGCGTTCATGGTCGCCCGGTCGGATCCGGAGAACTACGGCCAGCTCGTCACGTACACCATGCCCCGCCAGAACCGGCCCGACGGCCCGGCCATCGTGGCCGACGCCATGCAGTCGGACCCGATCGTCTCCGAGCAGCAGACGCTGCTCGGCACCGGCGAGTCGACGGTGAAGCTGGGCAACCTGATCGTGGTGCCGGTCGACGACTCCCTCGTCTACGTGCGCCCGTTCTACGTGGAGTCCAACCAGGTCCGGATCCCCGAGCTGAAGAAGGTCATCGCCTTCTTCGAGTCCAACGTGGCCATCGCCGACACCCTGGAGCAGGCCCTCTCCCAGCTGCTCGGCGAGGTGCCGGACCTGGCCGAGGTCGTGGACGAGGAGGGCGAGGTCATCGAGGTCCCCGACGATCCCACGGCGCCGATCGACCCGAACGAGCAGACCGGCACCTCCGATGAGCGCGCCGCCCGCCTGCTCGAAGAGGCCGAGGGGCTGTTCCAGGACGCCCGCGACGCGCTGGCCGCCGGCGATCTCGGCGAGTACCAGGCGCTCACCGAGGAGGCCGAGGAGCGGGTGAGCGAGGCCCTGCAGCTGCTGGCCGCCTCGACCACGACGACCACGGCGCCCCCGGCGAGCGAGGGCACCGACCCGGATGCCGAGGGCACCGACCCGGACGAGGAGTCCGAGGAGGCCTAGGCGGACGGAGCGGCCGAACGGGCCGGCGTCCAGCCGGTGTCGTTCGGCGTCAGCTGGCGCAGGTCGATCGAGTCGTCCCGACCCTGGACCGCGCGCAGCTCGTCTCGGACCGCGTCGAGGCGGGCCGCGAGGTTCACCTCGAGGCGGGACAGCTCGGCGGCCACGCGGGCGGAGTGCATCCGGGCCTCGAGGAGGTCGCCGTTGCTCGGCACGTCCATGCGGTCGAGGAGCGCGTCGGACAGCGCGTCGACCCGGTGCTCCAACTGGACGACCTGGCCGTGGAGCTGGGCGGACTGGGTGGCAAGCATCTTGAGGGCCCGCTCGGTGCGCTCGAGCGACTGCCCGGCCTGCACCGGGACCAGCTCCTGGCCGGTGGCCGGCGCGGCGGATCCGGTGGGCGCTGGTGTCTCGGGGGTGCGACGGCGGCGGAACCAGGCCATGTCGCGACGGTAGGTCCACCGCCGGGTCGTGGTGGTGGATGGCGCTCACGCTGCGGGTCGAGGCCGGCGGATCAGGTCGGGCCAGGACGTGTCGGGCACGCCGAGGTCGTCCAGCAGGTCGAGCACGGCGTCGGCGACCGCGCCCGGGAGGTGGTCGTCCAACCGGGCCCGCAGCAGGTGCAGCGGTGGGCAGCGGTTGAGCACGAACCGAGCGAAGGAGCCGTCGTCGAGCCAGGCCGCGTCCTGGGGCGTGAGGTCGGGGACGCTGAACCGGTCGAGGGCGGCGAGCTCGCGCAGCCGGCCCCACGTGAGCACGCGGTGGAACGCGGCGAGCACGTCGACGGTGTCGGCGGCGCCGATGGCGGTGCCGCGCCGGAGCAGCCCGGTGACCGGGTGCAGCCCGACGGCGTCGGCGAGCGACTCGACCGGCTGGTCGGTGCCGACGAGCGCCGACAGCCACTCGATGCTCCAGTAGGTGGACGGGTCGCAGGGCGGCGGGTCGGTCGGCAGGCCCAGGACGCGACGGAGCAGGTCGACCTGCTCCCCGCTCGGGGCCTCGTCGGCCAGCACTGCGTCGAGGTCGTCGTCGTCGGACCGGGTGCGGTGGGCGTGCTCGCCGGAGCGGGACAGGAGCGTGACGACGTGCACCCGGTGTCGGCGGCGTGCGGGGTCGCCTCGCTCGGCCACGTGGTACGCCCACCCGTGGGTGGCGATGCCGACAGCGTGCCAGTCGGTGGGAGCAGTGGTGCCGAGCAGGGCGTCGGTGGGGTGGACGCCGTCGAGGGGCTTGACGCCGAGGTCGAAGCCGTCGGCGTCCGGCGTCGTCACGTGGAGCAGGCAGGGGCGCAGCTCGCCCCGGGCCAGGATCTCGGTGAGGTGGTCGGCGAGGAGGTGCAGCGACGCGTCGGTCGCCAGGTGGTCGCCCGAGGGTGCGGGCATGGCGGTGCCTCCGGGAGTTGGAGCTGGCTGCCCGGCTGCACCCGGAGGGGTGGGGGCGGCGAGCGACGCGCTGGCGTCGGAGGCGGAGCTGTCCGCGAGGCCGATCCCGGCTCGGCGCTCATCATGGCAGAAGGGGTCTGACAGCCGCGGCGCGTAGGGTCGCCGGATGGCCAAGCGCACGCGCCGGGGCAGCAGCGGACGGGTGACCCCGCCCGCACGGGTGTGGCCCGAGGACGAACCGGGCCTGCCACCCCTCGAGGGCATCGTCGCCGCGCTCGACGGGTTCACGCAGGTGGGGGACCGGTCGCCGCTCGAGATCGAGCTGCAGATCTCCCAGTTCCTCGGCCAGCTCGGTGCCGGCGCGGCGCCTCCCGGACCGGGCGAGCCCGACCACGAGGAGCTGCTGAACGGCATCGTCGAGCTGTGCCTCCACCACCTGGAGCAGTCCCCGCCACGGGTGGTCATCGACTTCCTGTGGGTCCTGGACGCCTTCGACCCGGGCTGGCTGGCGTGGCCGCTGCACGAGCGCCTCGCCGCGGCGTCCCTGCCCGCTCGCCCGGCCTGGGCCATGGACGTGGGCCAGGCCGAGGTCCGCAGTGCCCACCGGGTCGAGCACGAGACCGGCGACGGCTACGACATCGCGCTGGTGGCCCGTCACCGGTCGGCGGAGAAGGATCACGTCGTGGCGGTCTACGTCGACCGCACCCTCGGCGGGCTCGCCACCGACCTGCTGGTCCACGACGACGCCGAGGAGTACCTGCGCCTGTCCGACGACGCCGACGGGATGGGCATCGTCGACCTCGACCCGGGCGTGGCCGGCGCCACCATCGACGAGGCCGTCGACGCCACGCTCGCCGCCGGGGTGCCGGCCGCGGTGGCGGACGGCTTCTCGCCCCAGTGGGCCGTGGTCGAGCACTACGTCGCCAAGCTGCCCGCCGGCGGCCAGCCGCTGGCCCTCCCGGCGGTCGCCACCCCCGAGGAGTGCGCAGCCGTCGTTGATCGCTTCCTCGCCGGCCTCGACGGCATGGCCCACCGCAAGGACCGGGACCTGCTCGTCGACGCGGTGACGTTCGTGGCCGAGGAGCTCGGCGGCGATCCGCTGCGCTGGAGCGCGCCGGTCACCCAGCTGATCCTCGGGGGCTGGCTGCCGCTGTCGGGCTTCGACGACGACGTGGTGCGGCGCTTCCCGAAGGTGCTCCGAGCCTTCGTTCCCTGGGCCCACCGTGAGCACGGCTGGGGTGATCGCTACCTGCCGGAGGCGCTCGAGGTCGTGCGCGCCGCCGAGGCCGGCGAGCTGCCGGGTCCGTCCCAGGGTGGTGGCCAGGTGGAGATCCTCGAGCAGGCCGTGGCCGCCGGCGTGGACCTCGACGACGAGGCGGCCCTCGACGCCTTCTTGGACGACTACCTCGACGACGAGTAGCCGCCGGCCCTCCTACGGGTCGGGGTCGCCGTGGAAGCGGCGGTGGGGGCGGGCTCGGTTGTCGGGGTTGCAGGCGACGCGTCCGT
>Ga0208490_100258_pt1 | contig 42227 bp, 40 predicted proteins | sample SubbioAug_CSWold_FD_184818 | JGI IMG/M metagenome (GOLD analysis project Ga0208490, IMG submission 184818) | Serpentinite rock and fluid subsurface biosphere microbial communities from McLaughlin Reserve, California, USA - CR11Aug_CSWold (SPAdes) | ecosystem: Environmental > Terrestrial > Deep...
CGCCCCCGCCGTCACCGAGCGGGTGCTGCGGGCCGTGCGCAACCGCGAGCAGCGCGACGAGCGGCTCGAGCGGCTCACCCCGCAGGAGCACCGCATCGTCGAGCTGCTCGCCGAGGGTCGGACCAACCGCGAGATCGGCGCCGACATGTTCCTCGCCGAGAAGACGGTCAAGAACTACGTGTCGAACGTGCTGGCCAAGCTGGGCATGAGCCAGCGCACCGAGGCCGCCGTGTGGGCTGCTCGGCTCGACGAGCGTGGCGAGCTCCGCCGGGACTAGGCCCCAGGCGTCACACGGTGCGGACGGCGACGTCGCGGCGGCGACCGTGACGACCGGAGGCCGTGGCCGCATCGAGGAGGCGGACCGCGATCCGCGACCGGGTGGGGTCGTCCAGCGGTCCGGGCACGGTGGCGATGATCTGCTCGCAGGTCGCGTCGCGGTGCAGCACGACCTCGCCGTCGGCGAGGCCCATGTCCTCCAGCACCCGGTGCAGTGCGGCCTGGACCGTTGCCGTGACGTGGTCGTCGCCGAGCTCGGCGACCCGGGCCAGCGCCGCGCCGAGGTCCGGGTGGGTCACGTCGTGGCGGCCGAGGGCGACGACGGGGACACCGGCGCGCCGGGCGCAGACCGTGCCCGCCGACGGGGCCCCCTGCGGGTGCTCGAGCGCGGTGATGGCCAGGTCGGCGCCCTCGTCGAGCGGGCACCGGTGCTCCACCAGCCCCTGGCACGTGAGGGGCGAGGCCGCGTCCGGGAGGCACAGGGACACGATCTCGTGACCCTCGTGGCGGAGGGCCTCGGCCACCTGGCCGCTCGTCTCGGAACGGTCGGTCTGCATGATCCGCATCGGGGGTCCCCCTGGTCGCGTCGGCGGCGTGCCCGTGCATCGTCCGGGACCGGCCCGGGACCGGAAAGGGACCAAGGTCCCGGTGCAGTCGGGCCATCCGGGAATGTTGTACGCGCAACGACTGTTGGACCAGGTGACGCCGACCGACCGAGAGGTGCCCCATGAACGTCCCCACCACCACCGAGCTGCGCCGAGCCGACGAGCGGTTCCACACCCGGATCTCCTGGCTCGACTCGCGGCACAGCTTCAGCTTCGGCGGGCACTACGACCCCGACGAGGTCGGCCACGGTCTGCTGATCGTCTCCAACGACGACCGGGTCGCGGCCGGTGGCGGCTTCTCGACCCACCCGCACCGCGACATGGAGATCGTCACCTGGGTGCTCGACGGCGAGCTGGAGCACCGCGACTCGGAGGGCAACGACGGGGTGATCTACCCCGGTCTGGCCCAGCGGATGAGCGCCGGGAGCGGCATCATGCACTCTGAGATGAACCGCTCCGCCACCGCCGACGTCCACTTCGTGCAGATGTGGGTCCCGCCGCACGAGTCCGGCATCCGTCCGGGCTACGAGCAGCTCGACCTCAACGCCGAGCTGGACGCGGGCGGCCTCGTCCCGGTGGCGTCCGGACGTGGGCACGAGAGCGCCATCTCGATCCACCAGCAGCACGCCGCCATGTGGGTCGCCCGGCTCGAGCCTGGTCGCTCCGTGGAGCTGCCCGCAGCCCCCTTCGTGCACCTGTTCGTGGCCCGCGGCGCCGTCGAGCTGAGCGAGACCGACGGTGCACCGAGTGGTGCGCTCGCCCTCGGCACCGGCGACGCGGCGCGCCTGCGCGACGCCGGCCACCCGGTGGTCACGGCCACCGAGCACGCCGAGATCGTGGTGTGGGAGTCTGACCTGGAGGTACGACGATGACCGACCGGAGCACGGAGTGGGACCAGCTGCGCTCGGCGCACCTGCGGCCCTCGTCGAGCCGTCCCGCCTCGTCCGCCCGCGGCGTCCACCACGTGGCGCTGCTCTCGACCGACGTGGAGGCCACGATCGCCTTCTACCAGGGCGTCCTGGAGTTCCCGCTCACCGAGCTGTTCGAGAACCGCGACTACGAGGGTTCCACCCACTTCTTCTTCGATCTCGGCAACGGGAACGCGCTCGCGTTCTTCGACTTCCCGGGCCTGGACCTCGAGCCCTACGCAGAGGTGCTCGGCGGCCTGCACCACCTCGCCATCTCCGTCGAGCCCGAGCGCTGGGCCCACCTGCGGACGAAGCTCGACGGCGCCGGCGTCGAGTACCTGCACGAGAGCGGGTCGTCGCTGTACTTCCGCGGGCCCGACGGCGAGCGCATCGAGCTGATCTCCGATCCGCTCGGCGAGATGTACGGCACGAAGCTGGGCTGAGCGAGGGACCTCAGCCGGCCGGGCTCGTCGTTAGCGTGCGGCCATGTCCGACGAGCAGACCACCGTTGACCGGGCCGCCCGGCCGCCGCTGCCCCACGGGGCGACCTCCGAGGCGTCGTGGAACGCGCCGGACGGCGGGAGCCTGGCCTACACCGCCGAAGCGGCCTGGATGGCGCTGCGCGATGACGACGACGAGCCGGTGGCCGACATCTTCTCGGTGTCCTACACCGTCGACGACGCCGGCCCGGCCCGGCCCGTCACCTTCGTGTTCAACGGCGGGCCCGGTGCCTCCTCGGCCTACCTGCACGTCGGCGCCCTCGGCCCCCGGCGCGTCGGCTTCGACGACAAGGGCATGCCGCTCGCACCGCCCACCGCCCTGGTCGACAACGCGGAGTCCTGGCTGGCCTTCACCGACCTGGTGTTCGTGGATCCGGTCGGCACCGGCTGGAGCCGGATCGTCAAGGAGCAGCCCAAGGACGGCGACAAGGCCGGCGCCGCGAAGTCCGACAGCGGCGGCACCGACGGCAGCCGGGACCCGAAGGCGTTCTTCGGGATCAACAAGGATCTGGACTCGCTCACCGAGCTGATGTCTCGCTGGCTGTCCGGACACGACCGGTGGGCATCCCCCGTGTTCGTGGCCGGCGAGTCCTACGGCGGCTTCCGCGCCGCCAAGCTCGCCCGGCTGGCGAACGAGCGTGGCATCGGGCTGAACGGCACCGTGCTGATCTCGCCCGCCCTCGAGTTCGCCCTCCTCGACCCCTCGGACTACGACGTCCTGCCCTGGGTCGACCTCGTCCCCACCATGGCCCTCGCCGCCCACCACCACGGCCGCAGCCGCGCCTTCCCCTCCGATGCGACGCCCGGTGCCGTCCGCCAGGCGGCGGAGGACTTCGCGACCGGTCCCTACGCCACCGCGCTGATCCGTGGCGCCACGATGCTCGCCTCGGAGCGCAGCGAGGTCGTGACGCGGATGGCCGACCTCGTCGGGCTCCCGGAGCACGTCGTCGACCAGCACGAGTGCCGCATCTCCATGACCCGCTTCGCCCGCGAGCTGCTGCGGGACGAGGGCACGGTGATCGGCCTCTACGACGCCACCGCCACCGGGCGCGACCCGTTCCCCGATCGCGACGGGATGGCCTGGCCCGATCCGACCCTGAGCGGCATCGAGCGGGTGTTCAACGCCGGCATCAACGCCCGCCTGCGCACCGAGCTCGGCGTGCGGACCGACCGCGAGTACCACCTGCTGTCGATGGCGGTGAACAAGGACTGGAAGGTCGACTTCGACCAGCACGCCCTCGAGAGCCAGGTCGGCGCCACCGACGACCTGCGCTACGGGATGGCGCTGAACCCGCACATGAAGGTGTTCCTGACCCACGGCCTGTACGACATGGTCACGCCCTACTTCTCGTCCGAGCGCATCCGGAACCTGCTGCGCCTCGACGAGGCCACCGCCGCGTCGCTCACCGTCGAGCACTTCGCCGGCGGCCACATGTTCTACGCCTGGGAGGACAGCCGGGTCGCCTTCCGCGACGCCATCGCCACGTTCTACGCGGGCGCGCTGACCTGAGGCCTCACACCAGCGGCTTCTCGAAGAAGCGCTGGGCGTAGGGGTTGTCGTTGTACCGGCCGATCGACGAGTAGCCGGCGCGCTCGTAGAGGGCGATGGCCTCGACGAGCTCGCCGTTGGTGTCGAGGCGCACGGTGCGGTACCCGAGCGCCGCGGCGCGGGCCTCGAGCTCGGCCAGCAGCTGCGCCCCGACACCCCTCCCGCGCACGTCGTCGGCCACCCACATCCGCTTGATCTCCCCGACGCCGTCCTCGAGGGCCTGCACCGCCCCGCACGCCACGGCCCGGCCCTGGTCCCGAGCGAGCACGAACGCGCCGGTCGGCGGGCGGAACGCCGCCACACCGTCGTCGAGCGCATCGCCGGGGTCGAAGCCGCCCGGGAAGCGCCGGTCGAGCTCGGCGAAGTACGCCGCCATCGCGGTCCGCGCGTCCTGGGTCGCCGGGTCGATGTCCTCGAACGCCACCCGGGACCGATTCGCCGACGATTCGTCGCGACGATTCGCCGACGAATCGTCGCCGAGACCGACGAGGCGCTCCTCGGCGAGCTTCACCATCGGAACCAGGCGGAACGGGTCGGGCCACACCGCGGTGCGGATGCCGGCGGCGGCGACGGGCTCGGCGCAGACCGGCCCGACGCAGACCGGCAGCACGCTGCCGTCGTTGCAGGCCGCCACCACGTCGCTGAGCACGCCCTCCGCCTCGGCGACCTCGAGCAGGAACCGGACGGCTGGCTGGCTGGTGAAGGTGACGGCGTCGACCTCCCGTCGGGCCATGCGGTGCACGAGCGCGCGAGCGGGCGCCTCGTCGTCGGGTCGCCGCCAGCGGTAGACGGGCACGGCCGTCACCCGAGCGGCGATCCCGGCCAGCTCGGTCGTGGACGGGTGGTCCTCCGGGTCGAACAGCTGGACCACGAGCGACGCTGCGCCGATGCCGTCCTGGTCACGGATCCACGCCACGACCTCGGGCATCGACTCCCGAGGCGCCCGCCAGACGACCTCGAGTCCGCGCTGGCGGCACGCCGACTGCGCCTTCGGGCCCCGGGCCACGACCCGACTGGTGCCGAGGGCGCCGATCAGCGCCTGGTCGAGCCCCCACGCCTCGGCGGCGTCGAACCAGAGCCGCATCCCGAAGCCGGTGGTGGCGATCAGCCAGTCCGGCGGATCGGCGATCACGGCCTCCGTCGTCGACCGGAGACCGTCGTCGTCGGTCAGGTCGACGGTGTGGACCGTGGGCGCGATGACGACGTCGGCCCCGCGCTTGCGGAACAGCTCGGCCTGCTCCTCGGCCCGGCGCTCGGCGGTGACGGCGACGGTCCGGCCGCGGAGGTCGCCCGTCATGCGAGGGGCTCCGGAGGGGTCGGCACGTCCCCGATGATGCCCGACGTCAGCCCGCTTGGCTCACGAACTGGCGCAGACCGTCGAGACCGAGCCCGCCGGCGTTGCGGGCGATCACGTTCCCGTCGGCGTCCACGAGCAGCAGGTAGGGGTAGGACGTGAGGCCGAAGGCGCTGGCCGCCGGGCTGCCCTGGTCGTCGAGCAGGACACGGCCGGTCCAGCCCTCGCGATCGAGCCACGCACCCGGCGGGTGGTTGGGGCGGGTCCGGTCGGTGCCGGTGAGCACCGCGACGACGTCGAGGCCGTCGAGCCCACCTTCCTCGGCGAGGGCGACGAGCTCGGGCAGCTCGGCCTGGCAGGCGGGGCACCAGTGGGCCAGGAACGCGACGAGGGTCGGCTCGCCGAAGGTCACCTGGGTGCCCTGGCCGTCGGGATCGACGCCCTCGAGCGTGGGCGCCGGGCTGCCGACGGCCGGGTCGGCGGCGCCGTCGGGGATGGGCGGCAAGGGGGCGCCGCGCACCGTCACCGCGGCGGTCGCCAGCTGGTCGCTGCCGCCGTCGTCGTCGCCGGCGGAGGCGAGCAGGGCGATGCCGAGCGCGACGGCCACGATGGCACCGAGGACGATGAAGGGCGTGTAGGAGCGCTTGGCGGCCTTGCGGCTGCGGGGGCGCACGGGCTTGGTGGAGCTGCTCATGGGGTTCCTCCGAGGGGGGTGCTCGTCGGGCGATCGTAGGGATGGGCGTCGTGGTCGGGGCCGCGGCCGTCGGTGCGGTCGAGGAGCAGGGCGAGGCCGACGAGGGCGAAGGCGACGGTGGCGAGGCGGGGGATGGTGAAGAAGCCCACGCCCTCGACCCACCGGACTGTGCACGGGACCGCCACGTCGCACGCCCCGCTGTCGAGACCAGGGAAGGTCTCGATGGCCACGTGCCAGAGGTTGACGGCCAGGCCGAGGCCGACGATCACGAGACCGGCGAGGCGCAGGTCTCGGCTCCCGGCCGGTCGCAGGGCGCGGATGCCCAGGACGACCACCAGCGGGTACATGGCGATGCGCTGGTACCAGCAGAGGACGCACGGCGGGAAGCCGGCCGACTCGGAGAACCAGAGGCTGCCGCCCGTGGCGATGGCGGCGACGAGCCAGGCGCTGAGCCGCCCGTGCTCGTCCACCAGCGCTCGGATCGCATCCCGGGTCGGGGCGTGCACCAGCGCGGCGAGGCCGCCGAGCACGACCGCAGCGACGGCCATCGCCGCCATCGCGCCGAGCATGTCGGCCACCTGGGTTGCGTCCACGGCGTGCTCCGCTCTCGGGGGGTGGGGGCACGTCGACCATGGCACCGGCGCCGGTCCGGCGACAACCGACCAAGGTCACGAAGGATCGGTCAGACTCGGCGCTCACGAGAGAACGGGGCGCAGGTGGATCTGTACGAGGCGATGAGCACCCAGCGGACGGTCCGACGACTCCGGCCCGACCCGATCCCCGACGACGTGCTGGAGCGGGTGCTGCAGGCCGCCTGCTGGGCACCCACCGGCGGCAACCAGCAACCGTGGCGGGTGGTCGTGGTGACCGACGACGAGGGTAAGCGGGGTCTGCAGGCGATCTACCAGCCCGAGTGGGCCCGCTACTCCGCCGGCTTCCTCGCCCGCCTCGAGGGGTTGCCCGAGGACCAGCTCGCGCCGTGGCGTCGGATCGCCGCCGCCGGCGACCACCTCGCCGAGCACCTGGCCGAGGCGCCAGCCGTGCTGGTGTTCTGCGCCGACCCGTCGCAGATGGCGATCACCGACGCCCGGCTCGACCGGATCAGCATCGTGGGCGGCGGCTCGGTCTACCCGGCCGTCCAGAACCTGCTGCTCGCCTGCGTGGCCGAGGGCCTGGGGTGCGCCATCACGACGCTGCACTGCCTCCGGGAGGACGACGTGCGCGCCCTGCTCGACATCCCCGACGGCTGGGCCACGGCGGCGATGGTCCCCATCGGCTACCCGATCGGTGGTGGGCACGGGCCGATCACCCGGCAGCCGCCGACCCGGCTCGCCCACCGGGACCGCTTCGGGGCCCCGTGGCCGGGGCCTAGCTGACGACGATGGGGAACGTGCGGGTGAAGGTGTTGCGGTAGGGGCTCGGGCACTCGTCCGCGAGGTGGGTGGCGACGTTTCCGCCGACGGTGACCTCGTAGTACCCAGGCTCGTCGAACGTGAAGGTCCGTTCGACCCGGATGCGCTCCTGGCGGGGTGCAGGGGGATCGTGAGGGCCGGTGCGAGCGCAGCGGGTGGCGATCTCCTCGCAGCTGGAGACATCGATGCTGGCACCCGGTGCAGACCAGTTGACGCAAGCCCCCAGGCCGTCGGGACCGGCGGGATCGACGTAGTCGACCGCGAAGGTCACCGGCACTCCTGGGGCGGTCCGCTGCGGCGTCGACACGGCGTACACCTCGACCTCGTAGGGGCCGGGCTGGGGGTCCCACGAGAAGTCGCCGCACGACGGGTCGGTGCTGTTGCGGCAGACCGTGGTCGTGGGTGGAGACGTCGGTGCCGGTGCCGGTGCCGGCGTCGGGGCCGGAGCTGGGGTCGGAGACGGTGCCGGTGCCGGTGCGGCGCCGGGGGCACCGGAGGTGGTGGTGGTCGGCGGCGCCTCGGCCGGGGCGGGGACCGTCGGGTCGGCCGGGGCGTCGGGGTCGGCCGGGGCGTCGGGGTCGCGCTCGGTGGTCTCCCCCAGCACCTCGGGCGGCGCCACGCTGGTGGTGGTCGTCGGCCGGGGCGCCTGACGTCGGGTGGTCGAGTCGGTGGTCGTGGTGGTCGAGTCGTCGGCGTCGACGAAGGCACGATCGTCGTCGCTGCTGCCGACCGAGCTCATGACCGTGACCGTCAGGAGGGAGAGGGCAGCCACCACCGCGACGGCGGTGACGACCGGGAGCGCGGCGCGCCAGCGTTCGGGGAGCACGCGGGAAGTGTACGTGGCCGTGTCACGTCTTCAGGCCAGGGGGTGCCGCGCCGGTGGCGGCCTCCCAGCCGGCGGCCGCGACCCGTTGGCTCACGACCCGGGCGATGCCGACGCCGACACCCGCGGCGATGCTCCACTGCAGCGCCGTGGACCAGTCCACGCGCCGATCGGCCGGGTTGAACGGGGGCCCCGTGCCGTCGTCCCCGGCGGGCCACACCGCCTGCAGCAGCTTCCGGGTGACGATGGTGCCGAGGACGGCGCTCGCATTGGACAGGGCAGCCCAGCGGATGCGCTCGGAGGGGGAGTCAGCCATGGCCGACCTCTACCCGGCTCGCCCCCGAGCATCCCGCGGTCGTCCGAGTTCGCTCGTTGCGGTGGTTTTGACCACATTGCGTGGTGGATGGCCTTCTGGGACGCCCTGGTTCGGGTATCGGGAGGTGATGGACGTGCCACATCGCGGCGAGGGGCGGGCTCTCGGCGCACTGACGCCGCTGGAGGGTGCGGCGCCGATCGCGATCATCGACTTCCTCGCCAACGCGGAGTCGGTCGTGCAGCGCCTCGGCGCGCACACGTGCGTCGCCGACTGGGTGATGGCTCGCTACCTGGGCAGCGAGTGGGTGGTGCTGGCCGGCCACGGCGCGCACGGCTTCCTGCCCGGGGACATCCTCGACCGACCGGCGGGTGCGTCCCGGCACCTGGATCGCCTGGCCTCGATCTGGGCCGCCGATGTCGTCGTCGACCTCACCGAGGGCCACGTCGAGCCGCTCCGCGGCGACGCCGCCGGTGACGGCGACGGCGACGAGCGCTGCGAGGGTCTGGTCGCCTTCCCGCTCTGGGGAGGCGACGGCTTGTTCGGGGCGGTGTGCGCCCTGCCGGCCGACGCCGAGGAGGAGGCCGGGCTCCGCGCCGGCGAAGAGATGGTCCGCCTCGTCGTCGAGCTGCTCACGTCCGTGCTCGGCCTCGACCTCGACCGCAGCCGCCTGCAGCGCCGCCTGGACGTGGCCGAGAGCGCAGCGCTGAGCGACCCGATGACCGGGCTCGGCAACCGCCGGGCGTTCGAGCGTGCGGTCGACCGCGAGGAGGCCCGCTGCGCCCGGTTCGGGCACCGGGCGGCGGTCATGGTCCTCGACCTGGACGGCCTGAAGGACGCGAACGACACCTGGGGCCACGAGGCCGGCGACGAGCTCCTGCGCCGGGCCGGAGAGACCATCCGCACCACCTTGCGCACGACGGACCAGGCGTTCCGCATCGGCGGCGACGAGTTCGCCCTCCTGCTCCCCGAGGTCACCCCCGACGGCCTGGACGGCCTGCACGACCGCCTCACCGGCGCGCTCGCCGCCGCCGGCGTGGCGGCCTCGCTCGGCTGCGCCGTCCGCGAGCCGGCCGGCAACCTCCACGCCTGCGTGCGGGCCGCCGACGCCCAGATGTACGAGCGCAAGCGCGAGCGCTCCGACGCGCGGAGCCCGCGCTCGCGCTGATCAGCGGCTGGGATCGACCAGGTACTTCTCGCCGGTGGCCTGGCGGCCGTAGACCGAGACGGCGTCGGTGCTGAGCGCCTCCTCGAGCGACACCGTGGCGGTGTAGCTGCTGGCGAAGGTCGTGGTGATCTCGGCCGCGACCCGCTCGCGCAGCTGCTGGGCCCGCTCGGGTCCGACGCGCTCGAGGAAGTAGGGCAGCAACCAGCCGCCGACGCCCCACGCCATGCCGTACGTGCGGTCGAGCACGGTGGGGGAGCGGTCGAGGCCGCCGTAGAGGTACACCTGCTTGTGCCGGGTGGACCCGTACCGGCCGACGGCGCCCTCCTTCTTGCCCTGGGCCCGCTCCATGGCGGCGAGGATGTCGCTGGCGAGCGTGCCGCCGCCCGTGGCGTCGAACGCGACCGTGGCGTCGGTGGTCGTCACGGCCTCGGTGAGCTGGGAGGCGAAGTCGTCGTCACCCGAGTTGCACACGTGCGTGGCACCGAGCGATCGCAGCAGGTCCACGTGCTCCTGGCGCCGGACGACGTTGACCAGCGGGACGTCGTCGGACAGGCAGAGCTTCACCAGCATCTGCCCGAGGTTCGACGCTGCCGCCGTGTGCACGAGTGCGGTGTGGCCCTCGAGGCGCATCGTCTCGATCATCCCGAGGGTCGTCAACGGGTTCACGAAGCACGAGGCCCCCTCCGCCGCCGACACGCCGTCGGGCAGCACCAGGCACTGGTCGGCCGGCGCGAGTCGGAGCTCGGCGTACATCGCCCCGCCGAGGGTGGCGACCGTCTTGCCGAGCAGGGCCTGCGCGGCGTCGGACGACCCGGCGGCGACGACCGTGCCGGCGCCCTCGTTGCCGATCGGCACCGGCACCCCGACCCGGGCCTGCACCATCGAGCGGAAGCGGTCCGGGATGTCGGCGGTGATGGTGCGGTCCGCGCCGTCGCCGGCCTGCACGGCGGTCCGCAGGTCGGCCGGTCCGAACATCGGCCCGAGGTCCGACGGGTTGATGGGCGCGGCCTCGACCCGGATCACGACCTGGTCCTCGCGGGGCTCGGGGATGTCGACCTCGGCGATCGACAGCACGACCTTGCCGTCGTCGGTGACCGTCGAGTGCAGCTGGCGTGCCATGTGGTGGCCTTCCGTCGGGGAGCGGACGACCACTGTGTCACCCCCCGGAGAGGGCCTGCATGAGCACGAGCTCGTCGAGGTCGCCGACGGGGGTGGTCAGGTCCCGGCAGCGCTCGCCGTCCAGCCACACCGTCATGTGGTCTCGCAGCCGCCCCTGCTCGTCGACCACGCGGAAGCGGATGCCGGGGAACCGCTGGTCGAGGTCGGCCAGGACCTCGGCCACGGTCGTGCCGTCGGTGGTCACGTTGGCCTCGCCGCCCGTGTAGGACCGCAGCGGGGTGGGGATGCGCACGCGCATCAGGTGCCTGCGACCTCGACGGAGTAGATCTCCGGCAGGTGCGCCGCCAGGCAGGTCCAGGTCTGGCCCTCGTCGGCGCTGCCCCACAGCTCGCCGCTCGTCGTCCCGAAGTACACGCCCACCGGATCGGCGCCGTCGGTGGTCATCGCCTGGCGCTTGACCGTGAGCCAGCCGCGGTCGGGCAGGCCGGCGCACTGCTGCTCCCACGACTCGCCGGCGTCGGTGGTCCGGTAGACCGCGGGCCGCCCGTCGGGACAGGTGCGAGGCCACACGTCGGTGCCGTCCATGGGGAACACCCAGGCCGTGTCCGGATCGCGCGGGTGCAGCTCGATCGGGAACCCGATGTCGCCGACGGCTCTCGGCATGTTGTCACCGATGCGCGTCCACCTCGTCGCCGGCCGGTCCAGCCGGTAGATGCCGCAGTGGTTCTGCATGTACAGCCGGTCGGGATCCGCGGGGTGGACGCGCACGCAGTGCGGGTCGTGGCCGTAGGGGACCTCGGGGTCGGGCAGGAAGTCGGCGGCGCACCCGGCGTTGAGCGGGGCCCAGTCGGCGCCCCCATCGGTGGATTCGAACACCCCGCCGCCCGAGAGGCCGATGTAGAGGTGGTCGGGGTCGCGCGGGTCGACGTTGACCGAGTGCAGCATGGAGCCGTCCGGGGTGCCCTCGACGTCGGGCCACTCGGCCCAGTCGCCCCAGCTCGGGTGGTCGTTCCACCCGTCCACGGGCTGCCACGTGTCGCCGCCGTCGTCGGTGCGGAACAGGCCCTGGGGCGAGGCGCCGGCGTACCAGGAGCCGGGCTGGTCGTCGGGTCCGGGCGTGAGCCAGAACACCGAGCGCACGGCTCGACCGTGCGGATCGCCGGCGTGGAACGCCGGCGGGCGTGAGGCTTCGGTCCAGGTGCGGCCGAGGTCGGGGGAGCGGAAGACGGTGGGGCCGAGGTGCCCGGTCTTGGCCGCCACGAGGAGCGATTCGCCGTCGCGGGGGTCGACCACGGCGTGGTGGATGATGTGGCCGAGGAAGGTGGGATCGCCCAGGGTCCAGGCCGTGCGGCCCGCCGACCCGGACAGGGTGAACAAGCCCTTCCTCGTGCCCACCAGCACGCGTGCTGCGTTCTGCATCGTCGTCATCATGTCGTGCCGACGGGTCGAGCTGCCGGGAATCATCGGCGCGGCACCTGCGGTCAGCCCAGCGTCACGACCATCGTGGTGGCGGCGGCCAGCACCACCAGGTTGATGATGCCGCCGACCCGCACGAAGTCGCCGAACCGGTAGTTGCCCGGCCCGTAGACCATGGCGTTGGTCTGGTAGCCGATCGGGGTGAGGAACGACGACGACGCCACCACGGCGACGCCGACGGCCATGATCCGCAGGTCGAGATCGACGGCGTCCGCCGCCCGGATCGCGATGGGGACGACCACGGCTGCTGCCGCGTTGTTGGTGACGATCTCGGTGAGCAGGCTCGTGGTGATGAGGATGCCGAGCACCACGCCGACGACGCCCAGGAACCCGAGGCCGTCGGTCAGCCCGCCGGCGATGTCCTGGGCGAGCCCGCTGGTCTCGACGGCCGTACCGATGCCGAGGGCGGCGGCGATCATCACGATGACGTCGAGGTCGATGGAGCGCTTGGCCTCGGCGAAGCTCACGACGCGAGCGCCGATCACGATGCCGGCGGCGATGAGCGCGGCCTCGAAGACCGTGGTGAGCTCGAAGCCGGCGCACACGACGAAGACGGCGAGGCCGAGCGCGACCCAGCGGGCCTTGCGGCCGATCACCGGCACCGCGTGCTGCAGGGGCGCGATGACGAGGAAGTCCTCCATGGCGCGCCGGGCGGTGCGGAGGTCGCTGCTCGCCAGCAGGACGAGCGTGTCGCCGGCGTGGAGCTCGACGTCGCCGAGCTTGCCCTCGACGCGGGTGCCGGAGCGGTGGATGGCGACGACGGCGGCGCGGTAGCCGGTGCGGCCGCCGACCTCCTTCAGCGTTCGACCGACCAGGTCCGACTCCCGGCCGATGACCGCCTCGAAGTACAGCGGCTCACGGGCGTCATCGAGGACGTCGGCCTGCTCGGGCGGGGGCCGCAGGCCGACGCGGGCCCGCAGGTCGAGCACGTCGGTGACGTCGCCGACGAAGATCAGCAGGTCGCCGTCCTGCAGCAGCTCGTCCGGGCTCACCGGGCCCAGGTGGCGGTCGTTGCGCACGATGTCGGCCAGGTACACCCCGGAGAGGCTGCGCAGCCCGGCATCGGTGATCGAGCTGCCGACCAGCGCGCCACCGGGCACCACCTCGAGGTGCAGCGCGTACTCGCGCAGGGCGGACACGGCGTCGAGGGCGGGGTCGGCCCGGTCGGGGAGGAGGCGGGTGGCGACGCCGACCAGCACGGCCAGGCCGACGACGGCGACGGGCAGCCCGACGGGGGTCAGCTCGAACAGGCTGAAGGGCTCGTAGCCCTGCTGCTCCAGGACGCCGGAGACCACGAGGTTCGTCGACGTGCCGATGAGCGTGACCGTCCCGCCCAGGATGGCGGCGAAGGAGAGCGGCATGAGGAAGCGGGACACGGGCAGGCGCTTGCTGCGCGCCCAGCTCGCCACCTCCGGCAGGAGCATGGCGACCATCGGGGTGTTGTTGAACACCGACGAGATGCCGGCGACCGGGAGGCACAGGCGGACCATCGAGGACCGGCCGCCGCTGCCGCCGAGGACCCGGCCGGTGATGCCGGCGAGGAGCCCGGTCCGGCGGGCGCCGGCGGCGACCACGTACAGCGCCGCGACGGTCAGCGGCGCCTGGTTGGCGAACCCGGCGAAGCCGGCCTGCGGGTCGATGACATCGCCCAGCACCAGAGCGGCGAGACCGCCCAGCAGGACGCCGGACGGCGGGAAGCGATCGGATGCCAGCAGGGCGAACATGCCCACCAGGACGGCCAACGTCGCCAGCGCGTCTCCGGACATCGGCGGCACCGTACTGGCCGGACGCCGGGAGCCCTCCAGCCGGTTCCCGCCCCGACGGGCTCAGGGGCGGACGTCGGTGAGCCAGCCGGCGGGGTCCGGGCGAGCAGCCGTCTGGACCTCGCGCAGCGCGTCGCGCAGGCGCACGGCGTGCGGTCCGACCTGGCCGGTGCCGACATCGATGCGCTCGCCGTCGAGGACGAGCTGACCGACCGGTGAGAGGGCGGCGGCGGTGCCGGACAGCGCGGCCTCGGCGTCCGGGCGTGCGGCCCACGCCACCAGGTCGTCGAGGGTGACGGTCCGCTCCTCGACCTCGTAGCCGAGGTCGGCCGCGACGCGCAGCAGGGAGTCGCGGGTGACGCCGTGGAGGAATGCGTCGGTCAGGGCCGGGGTGACGAGGCGCTCGCCGTCGAGGAGCACGAAGTTCGAGGCTCCGGTCTCCTCGACTCGACCATCGGGTGCGAAGAGCACCTGGTCGGCACCGAGCTCCTCGTTGGCGCGACGGGTGACCCCGAGCGCCATGGCGTAGTTGGCGCCGGTCTTGACGACCCCGAACTGCGGCGTGGTGCGGGGCTGGCGGGACACCGCGACCACCAGCGCCCGCAGGCCCCCGGCGAAGTAGTCGCCGACCGGGCTGGCGAGGACGTACAGCAGCGCGTCGTCGCTCGGTCGTGCCGCGGATCCGATGTTGGGATCGACCCCGATGAGGGTCGGGCGCAGGTAGAGCGACCCGGGCGGCTCGGGGACCTGGTCGAGACCGGCACGGACGGTGTCGGTCACCATCTGGGTGAGGAGCTCCGTCGGCGGGACCGGGAGCACGAGCACCTCGGCCGATCGCTGCATGCGGGCGACGTGGCGGTCGAGTCGGAACACGCGGACGATGCCGTCGACGCCGCGGTGGGCCTTCAAGCCCTCGAAGCAGGCGCTGCCGTAGTGGAGGACGTGCGCCGCCGGGTGCAGGGCCAGCGGCGCCACGGGGTCGAGCCGGGGCGTGCCCCAGGCGCCGCCGCTGAACTCGGCCACCGCCATGTGGTCGACGAAGGTGGCTCCGAAGGCGGTGGTCGTGGCCGGCGGGCCGGCGTCGGTGGAGGAGGGGGTCGTCACCATCGCAGAAGCATCGCGAACCCGCGCCCCGGGAGCGAGGCTCGGTTCGGCTATCGGGCGCGCTGCGGACGCGGGAGCGCCAGCCCCGGCGCCGCACCGTCGTCCACGGCGGGGACCGCCCAGGCCTCGGCCGGGTGCGTTGCCGTCCACGTGCTCGTCACCGCCCGCCAGATCGGCGCGGCGAGCGCGCCCCCCGTCGCCTCCGGCATCGCCACCCGGCCCTCGGGGTGGCCGACCCAGACCGCGGTGGTGAGGTCGCTCGTCGAGCCCACGAACCACGCGTCGGCACCGTCCTGGGAGGTACCCGTCTTGCCGAAGGCCGGGACATCGGGGATGCGGGCCGCCCGACCGGTGCCTGTCTCGAGCGCGTCCTCGAGCATCGAGCGGACCTGGCCGGCGACGGCCGGGTCGATCACCTGTCGGTGCCGCGCCTGTCGCTCGTAGACCACCTCGCCGTCGGCATCGACGATGCGGTGCACCAGGTACGGCTCGGCCACGCGCCCGTCGGACGCGAACACCGTGTAGGCGGTCGCGAGCTCGAGCGGGGACACGCCGTGGGCGATGCCGCCGAGGGCCACCGAGGGGCCCCGCTGATCCGGCTCGCCCAGCGCCGCGCGCGCGTCGATGCCGACACGTTCGACCACGTCGGCGATCTCGTCGACGCCGACCGCGACGCCGATCTGCGCGAACGCCGTGTTGACGCTGCTGCGCAGTGCCTCCCGGAGGTCGACCGTGCCGAGGTCGGCGCCGTCGAAGTTGTCGACCCGCCACGGCTCGGGCCCGCCGTGGTCGAGCTCGATCGGCCCGTCACCGACGAGGCCCTGGTCCGGCGACAGCCCCTCCTCCAGGGCCGCGACGGCCGTGAGGGGCTTGAAGGTGCTCCCCGGCTGGCGTCGACCCTGGCGCGCCAGGTCGAACCCGCCCGTGCCCTCCCGCCCGCTGCGCAGTGCCCGGATCGCACCGGACTGCGGGTCGACGGCGGCCACGGCGGCCGTCGCGTCGGCCCCCTCGGGGAAGCGCTCGCCGATCGCCTCGGCCGCGGTCTGCTGGAGCACCGGGTCGAGCGTCGTCTCCACGTGCAGCCCGCCGGTCTCGAGTCGCTCGAGCCGTGCCTCGGGCGTGGCGCCCAGCTGCTCGATCGTGCGCACCTCGGCCCGGACGGCATCGAGGATCGGGTCGGTCCGGGGGCGCGGCGCCGGTGGTGCGAGCTCGAGCGGAGTCGCGACGGCCATCGCGGCCTGGTCCCGGCTCAGGAGCCCTTCTTCGGCCGCCCGCGCCAGGACCGCGTCCCGTCGGTGCTGGACGCGCTCGGGGTTCGTCCGTGGGTCGAGCGAGCTCGGCCGCTGGACCACAGCGGCGAGCGCGGCGGCCTGTGCGGGGGTGAGCTCTTCTGGCGGCACGCCGAAGTACTCCTCGGCCGCGGCGGCGATGCCGTGGGCGCCGTTCCCGAAGTACACCTGGTTCAGGTAGCGCTCGAGCAGCTGCTCCTTGGTCAGCTCGTCCTCCAGCCGCACGGCGTAGAGCAGCTCCTTGACCTTGCGAGCCATCGACTCCTCGCCGTCGGTGAAGTTCAGCTTGGCCAGCTGCTGGGTGATCGTGGAGCCGCCTTGCTCGACCTCCCCGGCCCGGGCGTTCGTCACCGCGGCTCGTGCCAGGCCCTCGAGGTCGTACCCCCGGTGGTCCTCGAAGCGGTGGTCCTCGGCGGCGAGCACCATCGCCCGGACGTGCGAGGGCAGCGCGGCGGTGTCGACCACGCGACGCCGCTCCTGTTCGACGATGCCGAGCGGGGTCCCCTCGCTCGCCAGCACGATCGACGTCTGGTCGAGCTCGGGGAGCTCGTCTCGGACCCCGTCGCCGACGACCACCATCGCGATCGCTCCGATCAGCGGGCCGGAAGCCAGCACGAGGCCGACCGCGAGCACCCCGGTGACCGCACCGGCACCGAGGGCGCGCCGTCCCCATCGTCGGACGGCCGGGGCGCGGAGCGGCGCGAGGTCCGCCCGGAGCTGGAGGCGCGTCCGACGCAGCGTCCGCCGGGCGAGCACCTCGGCCGACCCGGCCAGCAGGGTCAGCCGAGCACGGCGGGCTGCCAGCCACGTCGGTGCTGCACGTGTGGCCCGCCGCACCAGGCCGATGGCCCCGTGTGCGGTGTCGGTCACGCCGCGCCGGATCGGGGGCCACACCCTGCCCGACAGGAACCACCCCAGCGCCCCGTCGGTCAGCAGCAGCAGCCGGACCGCCATGGTGGCTGCCAGCCACAGCGCACCCACCCAGTACACGACCCCGTCGGGGAGTGTGGGGGCGCGCCGGGGCTCGTGTCTGTCCGACGGCACGGTCGCCGCCTTACCCGGGATCGGGGTGGGTCTAGACCGCTCGCGCCGTCGCGCATCGGTATCGTCCCGGCGATGGTCGAGCAGCGCGTGGACGTTCTCGTCGTCGGAGCTGGCTTCGCCGGCCTGACCGTCGCCCGGCTGGTGGCCGCCGCCGGACGGTCGGTGGTCGTCCTCGAGGCGCGCGACCGGGTCGGTGGCCGCACCTGCACCGAGCAGCACCACGGCACCTGGATCGACCTCGGCGGCCAGTGGATCGGGCCCGGGCAGGACCGGATCGTCGCCTTGGTCGACGAGCTCGGGTTCTCGACCTACCCGCAGACCGAGGACGGCGACGACGTGCTCCTCGATGGCTCGGGGGCGCGTCGCGTGTCGAACGTGGCGTTCGCGTTCGACGACGACGAGCTGACGTCGTACCTGGGGCTGGTCGGCGACCTGGAGGCGATCGCCGACCAGGTGCCGCTCGACGCGCCGTGGTCGGCGGCGAGCGCCGTCGAGTGGGACGGGATGAGCCTGGCCGAGTGGGTCCGGTCCCGAGCGGTCTCCGAGCGCGTCGCCGGCCTCTTCGAGGTCGGCGTGCAGGCCGTGTTCGCCGCGTCGACCGCCCAGCTGTCGCTCCTCCACGCCGCGCACTACCTGCACTCCGCCGGCGGCTGGTCGAAGCTGACCGACAGCGAGGGTGGCGCCCAGCAGGACCGCGTCGAGGGTGGGATGCAGCCCGTCGCCGAACGGCTGGCGGAGCTCCTCCCCGCCGGCACCGTCCGCACGTCGCACGCCGTGACGGCGATCCGCCACGGGGGCGACACGGTGCAGGTCGACGCCGTGGGGCCGGACGGGCCGACCGCGCTCGGCGCTGCTGCGGTCGTGGTCGCCCTCCCGCCGACGCTCGCCGGCCGCATCGCCTACGACCCGCCGCTCGGGGGCATGCGGGACCAGCTGGTCCAGCACATGCCGCAGGGGTCGGTCATCAAGTTCCACGTCCTGTACGACGAGCCGTGGTGGCGTGACGAGGGCCTGTCGGGGCTGGTGCTCGCCCCAGGCGAGCCCATCGGGGTCACGTTCGACTGCACGCCACCGGCCGGCACCCCCGGGCTCATCAGCGGCTTCTTCGAAGGACCGGCCGCGGTCGCCGCCGGCGAGCAGTCCATGGACGAGCGACGTGAGGTCGTGGTCGACGTCCTGGCGAAGGCCTGGGGCGAGCGGGCTCGCGACGTCGCCGGCTACGTCGACCGGGACTGGTCGGCCGAGCCGTTCACCCGGGGCTGCTACGGCGCCCACCTGCCGCCCGGTGCCTGGACCGTCTACGGGCCCGCCCTGCGCCGGCCGGTCGGACGGATCCACTGGGCCGGCACCGAGACGGCGGAGCGGTGGACCGGCTACATCGACGGGGCGATCGACAGCGGGCAGCGCGCCGCCGCCGAGGTGCTGGCCGCCCTGCCGGGCTGACCGCCGTGTGCGACACCTTCTGCATCCGACAGCCCGGCGGGATGCTCTTCGCCAAGTCCAGCGACCGACCCGTCGACGAGGCCCAGGTCCTCGAGTGGCTGCCGGCGCGACCGGCGAGCGAACGGTTGCGCACGACGTACGTGGCGGTGCCGGATGCGGGCGCCGCCGCCGTGCTCGGCTCCCGACCCACGTGGATGTGGGGCGTCGAGCACGGCGTGAACGAGCACCGCGTCGCCATCGGGAACGAGCGGGTGTGGACCGTCGACGACCCACGGTCGGCACCGCCGGGGCTGATCGGCATGGACCTCGTGCGCCTCGGACTCGAGCGGGCGTCCACCGCGGACGCCGCGGTCGACGTCGTCACCGGGCTGCTGGAGCGTCACGGCCAGGGCGGCTCCGGCGAGGAGGGGGCGGACGAGCCGTACTGGTCCTCGTTCCTCGTCGTCGACGCGCACGCCGGTTGGGTGCTGGAGACGTCGGACCGGTCGTGGGTGGCCACGCCCGTCGACCGCGGCGCGGCGATCTCGAACCGCCTGACGCTGTCGACCGACTGGACCCGCTCGTCGTCCGACGTGGAGCCCGGCGCCGACTGGGACCGCTGGCGGTCACCCAACGCGCCGACGGGGATCGCCGACCACCGGTTGGCGGCGACGCGCCGTTGCATCGCCGCGGATCGGTCCGGTCCGGGCCACGCCGTGGCCACGTTGCGCGACCACGGCTCCGGTCCCTGGGGCGTGCCGGGCGCAGCGGGCGACCCGGAACCCCCACCCGACGGGGTGTACGACGACTGGTCCGGCGTGACGGTGTGCATGCACGTCCGCGACTACCAGTGCACCACCGCGTCGGTGGTCGCCGACCTGCCTGCCGACCCGTCCGAGCCGATGCGGATCTGGGCAGCGCTGGGCACGCCGTGCACCAGCGTGTACCTCCCCGTCGGCGTGCTCGAGGGGGAGGCCGTGGTGCCGGAGGTGCTCGGCGACGCCGAGGTCTGGCGGTCCTTCAGCGCGCTGAGCCGGATGGTGGAGCGACCCGGGGACGTCGGCGAGGCGGCGCTGCGAGACATCCGCTCGGCCCTCGCGCCGGTCGAGGCCGCGGCCTGGGACGAGGCGGACTCGCTCTGGGCGAGCGGGGCGGCCGCAGTGCGCTGGCGAGCGGCTGCCGCGGGTTGGGACGAGCAGGTCCGGGTGGCGCTCGTCGCCTGTCGCGGGCGGTCGTGACGCTCAGCCGCCCATCGCGGCGAGCATCGCCGCTTCGATGCGCGGTGCCAGGGACAACGAGAAGGCCGGCCCGAGGTGGCTGCCTCCCAGGTACACGCGGATCCCGCCGACGACCTGATGGCACAGGCCGTCATCGGTGCAGTACGCGTCCGTGAGGTCGAGCAGGTGGAGGGACTCCTGGGTGGAGCGTTCGGCCGCCACCACCATGGCGTCGCGCTCGACGACCTCCTCGGCCGGTCGAGGGCACGGGTCGTCCACCGTCCGGTTCTCGGCGAAGCACTCGCTGGCGCCCTCGCCCGGGCCGGGGACACCGGCGATGACGAGGACCGGTCGCCCGGCGTCGGTCCAGGCCCGCCACATGTCGACGAAGGCGTCGGCGATCGCGGACTGGGTCGCCTCCGTCTCGTGGTTGGCGTAGCGCGGCGAGACGGATGAGGTGACGATGAGGTCGGCCGGGACCTCGCCGAGGTGCGCGGCGATCGCTCGTCGGAAGGCCTCGCAGGCCGTCGTCTGGTCCCCCGGCAGGCTCGACTGCCACGAGGCGGTCGACGGTGAGCAGTCGCCGTGCCACACCAGCTGGAGCTCCCAGCCGTGGTGCTTCGCGATCGGCTCGAGCACCGGCAGGTACATGCGTGCGTGGGAGTCTCCGACGAGGAGGATCCGCCGATCGCCCCCGACGACGCCGTACCGCTCGGCCGTGATCCCCTCGCCCAGCTGCACGGTGGGCGGCGTGCCGAGCTCGGGCCAGGTGCTGGCCAGCAGATCGAGCGACGGGTCGAGCTGGAACGGGCCGGGGCAGGACTCGAGGTGCTCCATGGCGCGCGCGCCGAAGCACGGCTGCCCATCGGCGAGGACCTCGTCCGCGAGCCGGGCCCGGGTCTCCTGCAGGTCGTCCTCCTGGCCGGCCGCACGCTGGACGACACCGACCGACGCGGCGACGACGACGAGGGAGGCCACGCCAGCGGCGCCCAGGGTCCGTGCGACCCCGAGGCGGCGAGCGGCCGGACCGAAGCGCGCCGGGTCCTCGATGACGACCTTGGACGCTGCCGCGAGGGCGAAGGTCGCTCCGAGCACGATGACCCGGCCCGGATCGCTCAGCGACGAACCCAGGGCGAAGGGCGCCAGCACGATCAAGGGCCAGTGCCACAGGTAGGCGGCGTAGGACAGCTCGCCCACCGCCTGGACGCTCGGGCGCCCGAACGCCGCCGACGTGCCGAGCGGCCCCGTCGCGTCACCGGCGAGGACCACCGCGAGGGCACCGCCGACGGGCAGCGCGGCATACCAGCTCGGGAACGGGGTGCTGCCGTCGAACGCGAAGCAGGTCGCCACGATCAGACCGAGGCCGCCCCAGGACAGGAGCGCCCGCCCCAGGTGCACGGAGCGGGCCGTGGCCGTTCTCCCGCGCGTGCACAGGTAGGCCAGGCCACCGGCGGCGAACTCCCAGGCGTGGGTGAAGGTGGAGAAGTACGCCGCGGCCGGGCTCCGTTGCGAGTACCAGACCGAGTACGCGAGCGACACCAACCCGATGCCGCCGATGCACGCCGCCAGCGCACGACGCGTGTCCCAGCGACGGCGTCGCGCGAGCCAGGCGGTGCCGACGAGGAGGAGCGGCCAACCGATGTAGAACTGCTCCTCGACCGAGAGCGACCAGTAGTGCTGCACGGGGCTCGCGAGGTTCTCGGCGCCGAAGTAGTCGGTCGCCTCTGCCGCCAGGCGCCAGTTCACGACGTAGGCGCCGGCCGCAGCGGTCTCCACGGCGTACTGCCGCCACAGCGACACGGGCGCCCACAGGACGGTCCCCGCCAGCGTCGCCAGCAGCACGACGAGGGAGAGCGGCAGCAGCCGGCGGGCCCGGCGCGACCAGAACGCACCGAGCGAGACGCGCCGATCGTCGCCGTCGAGGACGTCGCTGAGATGTCCGGTGATCAGGTAGCCGGACAGGGCGAAGAACACATCGACCCCGACGTAGCCGCCCGGCACGGCCCGCGGCCACAGGTGGAAGAGGATGACCGCGAGCACCGCGACCGCTCGCAGTGCCTGGATCTGCGGGAGGAACCCTGATCGCGCGTCAGGGCGCACCGAGTGCGCACGTGGCATCACACCCAGCACGTGGCGCACGCTAGTGGCGCTCGGCGGAGGACTTAACGCTCGTGAGCCCGGGGATCGGTGCGACCGATGAGTGTCGCCTCGACCAGACGTCTGTCGACCGAGCTCCTCGGAGGACCACCATGACCACGATGCGCGATCTCGCCCCGACCCAGCGGTCGCCACGCGCCCCGATGCCCGCCGCGTTCCGCCAGCTCCTGATCAACACGCTCGGCACGGGGGTCACCAGCTCCTTCGTCTGGTTCGCCCTCACCTTCTGGGTCTTCCTCGAGACCCGCTCGGTCGTCGCCACCGGCGTCATCGGCGGATCGTTCAGCCTCGCCTCGGCCGTGCTGGGGCCCTTCGTCGGCACCTATGTCGACCGGCACCGCAAGCACCAGGCCCTCGTGCTCACCTCGATGATCTCGACGGCGTGCTTCACCCTCGCCACCGTCGTCTTCGTCACGGTGGACGCGCCCGACCTCCTGCGCCTCACCAGCCCCTGGTTCTGGGCGCTGGTCACCACGACGCTGCTCGGGTCCGTGGCCGGCCAGATGCGCGGCATCGCCCTGTCGACCTGCGTCACCCTCCTCGTGCCGGAGGGAGCGCGGGACCGCGCCAACGGGATGGTGGGCACCGTCACGGGGTTGTCGTTCGCCATCACGTCGGTGTTCAGCGGTCTGGTCATCGGCCAGCTCGGCATGGGGTGGGCGCTGTACGGGTCGCTCGCCCTCACCGTCGCCGCGCTGGTCCACATCAGGACCGTCCGCTTCGACGAACCCGATCCCGAGCCGGTCGACCGCGACGCGCCCCGTCAGCCGGCGGTCGACGTGCGTGGTGCGCTCGACGCGATCCGTGCCGTCCCCGGCCTCGGGCTGCTCATCGGGTTGGCTGCGTGCAACAACCTCCTCGGCGGTGTGTTCATGGCGCTGCTCGACGCCTACGGCCTGAGCCTCGTGTCGGTGGAGGTCTGGGGCCTCCTGTGGGGCTTCATCTCCCTGGCGATGATCGCCGGCGGGCTCGTCGTGGCCCGACGGGGCCTGGGCCGGAACCCCGTGCGCGTGATCGTGGTCGGCAACCTCGTCAACTGGGCGGTCTGCAGCCTGTTCCCGATCCGCTCATCGGTGGTGCTCCTGACCGTCGGCATGGTCGTGTGGCTGTCGCTCATGCCTGCCATCGAGGCCGCCGAGCAGACCGTGCTGCAGCGGGCGATCCCCTACGAGAAGCAGGGCCGGGTCTTCGGGTTCGCCCAGCTGGTCGAGAACGCCGCTGCGCCGCTCACCGCGTTCCTGATGGCCCCCCTCGCCGAGACCGTCTTCATGCCCCTGATGACCGACGGCGCCGGCGCCGATGCGATCGGCAGCTGGTACGGCACCGGTCCCGAACGCGGCCTCGCCCTCATGTTCACCATCGCCGGCGTGATCGGCGTCGTGGTCACCGCGGTCGCGCTCGTGTCGAGGTCCTATCGGCGGTTGTCGGCGGCGACGTCGCGCGACCCGGAGCCGGTCGACGCAGAGGCCGTCGCCGACGCCATCGTCGATGCCCCCACCATGTTCTGACCCGGGATGCTCCGGCCCGTCACGCCGCCACGACGTCAGCTCGGGCGCAGCTCCTCGACGTCGAAGTCCGCAGGCAGCTCGAAGCCGTCGCTGCACCGCTCGACCAGGTACCGGCCGTCCTGCTCACGGCAGACCCGGTAGCCGTCGGCCCAGGTGCCGTCGAACCTCGTTCGTACCGCCACCGCTTCTCCGGGGAGCAGCGTCGATGCTGCTCGTGCGTCCTGCGCCATGTCGGGGCCCCCTGCCGATCGGCGAATGTGTCATTCACGTTACGAAGCACGGGAAGGCCCGGTCAAGGGGATTTCACCGAGATGTCGCTCCCTGATGGGTGGTCAGCCGCGACCGGCTCCACGCACCTTGTTGAAGCCGAACCACGCGGCGGCGACCACGAGCACGAGGCTGATGAGGATGGCCCACAGGAGGCCTTCGAGGATCGCGCCGACCCCGAAGAGCAGGGCGAGGATGATGAGGACGATGACGATGGGCATCTTCGGCCTGTACCCGATCCGGGCGACCTCTGCCCTGCCACACTCCATCGATGCGCATCCCTCGCCTCGCTGCAGCGCTGCTCGCCGCCGTCCTGCTGGCCGGAGCGGTGGCGTGCTCGGGCGACGACGACTCGAGCGCCGCTGACCGCACCACCACGACCGCCGGCGAGCCCACGACCACCACGACCACGGAGGACCCGGGCGTCGAGGTGTTCGCCGGGTACGCCGACCACGAGGCCGCGCAGTACGCCGGAACCAGCAACTGGATCTGCCACCCGGACCTGGTCGATGACGAGTGCACCGACCTGAGCACCACGGTGATCGCCCCCGACGGCACCCGCACGGAGGTGGAGGCGCAGCGGACGCCGGCGGACGAGGTCGACTTCGACTGCTTCTACGTGTACCCGACCACGTCCGCTGATCCGACGCCGGTGGCCGACCTCGACGTCGACGCCTCGGAGCGGGACACGGTGCGCGCCCAGGTCGGCCGCTACGCGTCGGCATGTCGCGTCTTCGCCCCTTCGTACCGCCAGGTCACCCTCGGAGGGCTCGGCGGTGGCGCCACGGCCGACGATCGCGAGCTCGGGTACGGCGACGTCGTCGATGCCTGGAAGACCTACGTCGTGGAGGAGAACGAGGGCCGCGGCGTCGTGCTCATCGGCCACTCGCAGGGGGCCGGCGTCCTGCGTCGCCTCATCACCGAGGAGATCGACGGGACGCCCGGGCTGCGCAGCCTGCTCGTGTCGGCGCTCCTCCTCGGCTCGGCGGTGCCGTCGGAAGGGTTCCCCGAGGTGCCGCCGTGTGCATCCATCGACGACACCGGCTGCGTCGTGTCCTTCGCCGCCTACCCCGCAGCCGAGCCGCCGGTGGAGGGCGCCCTGTTCGGGAAGGTCCGTGACTCCGGCGAGCCGGCGCTCTGCGTCGACCCGCTCGCCCTCGACCCCGACGGCGACGCACTCGGCGATGCGGTGTTCGTCACCACCGACGGCCTGCTCGGCGCCCCGACCTCTGGCTTCGACGACGTGACGACGCCCTTCGTGTCCTTGCCCGACGCCGTCCGCACGTCGTGCGCCGAGGAGGGTGGGTTCCGCTACCTGGCGGTCGATGTGGACGTCGACGATCCCCGCCCGCTCGCCGGGCTCGTCGAGCAGCGGCTCGGCCCGACGTGGGGGCTCCACCTGCTCGATGCCAACCTCGTGCAGGACGATCTCATCGATCTGGTGTCGCGCCAGGCCCGCGCCTGGGCGGGCGGCTGAGCACGGCGCAGTGGTCGTGTTCGGACGAACCACCCGAACGGCCTATTGACCCACGGGTCAAGGAAGTCGATGGTGTGGTGTGACCTTTGCCATCGACCACACCGAGACCCGGCCCCGGCTGACGGTCGCATCGCTCACCGGCTGGACCGGCGTCGCCGGCACGTTCTCGATCGGCGCCGGCGCGATCCATGCGTCGGCCATCGGGGTGCACGCCGAGCATCGCCAGGCCGCGCTCGCGTTCACCGTCGTGGCGGCGCTCCAGCTGGCGTGGGGCGGGCTCGCGCTCCTGCGTTCCGGCCGGCTCGTCACCGTGCTCGGTGGGATGATCGGGATCGGTGCGATCGGTGGCTGGGTCCTGGCGAAGTCGCAGGGCATCGGCTTCATCAGCGGGATGGAGCAGGCCGAGCGCGTGCAGCTCGCCGACGGCCTGGCCGCACTGCTCGCCGCCGTCAGCGTGGTGCTGGTCGTGGTCGCGCTGGCGACCGAGCGAGGGACGCCAGCGCTGCGGCGCCCGATGACGCTGGGTGCGGTCGCCGTCACCGCGATCGCGTTCGCCGGGATGGTCGCCGGCGGCACGCACGCGCATGCGTCGGGCGACGGGCACGGTGGATCCGACGACCACGCCGCCGCAGCTGATGCACACGACGACGAGGACCACGGCCCCGGTGAGGTCCACGTCGCCCAGGCCGTTGCTCCGGTCCCCTACGACCCGGCCAAGCCGATCGACCTCGGCGGCGTCGACGGGGTCACCCCGGAGCAGCAGGCGATGGCGGAGAACATCGTCGCCGTCACGGTGATGCGCCTCGGTCAGTGGGCCGATCCCGCCGTGGCGGAGGCCGCCGGCTTCCGTTCGATCGGCGACGGCGGCACCGGCCACGAGCACTTCGTGCACGCCGGGTTCCGGGCCGACGGCATCTTCTTCGACCCGGACCGTCCGGAGTCGCTCGTCTACGACACGACCGGGGAGGAGCGCCGCCTGGTCGCAGCCATGTACATGGTCGACGAGGGCACGGCGCTCGAGGACGTGCCGGACTACGGCGGCGCCCTGATGCAGTGGCACGTCCACGACAACCTCTGTTACAACGCGGAGGGTCAGGTGCGGGGCCTCACCGATGCCGACGGCAACTGCGCGGCGGGCCTGACCAAGCCGGTGCCCACGCCGATGATCCACGTCTGGATCGAGCCCCACCGGTGCGGTCCCTTCGCTGCGCTCGAGGGCATCGCCGGCGGCACCGTCCCGGAGGGCGAGGAGATCCTCTGCGATCACGCCCACGGCGCGTAGCGGGACGGTGACCGGGGTTCAGCTGCCCCCGGACTCCCACATCGTTGCCTGGTACCCGGCTTCCAGATCCGCTTCGATCGCGGCGGCGTCGACGTCGAGCCCCATGGTCTCCTTGACGATCTGACCGGCGGAGGCGCGGCCGGCTGGTTCCGGCCAGGTCGAGCGGTCCCACACCCCGCCGCGACGGAACGCCTTGCCGCAGTGCAGGTAGCACTCGGTGACCTCGACGACGATCGCCACCTTCGGGACGCGGCCGTCGATCGCGCAGCGCTCGCGGATGGCCGCGTCGGTGACCACGGACGCCTGCCCGTTGAGGCGCACGGTCTCGTCCAGCCCGGGCACGATGGCCAGCAGGCCGACCGACGGGTGCGAGACCAGGTTGCGGTACGAGTCGAGTCGGTTGTTGCCGGCGAGGTCGCCGAAGGCGACGTGGCGGTCGTCCAGCACGCGGAGGAAGCCCGCCGGTCCGCCCCGCGGGGACGCGTCGACGCCGGACCCGTCGGTGGTGGCGAGCACCACCAGCGGCGCCTGGGCCAGGAACTCCTCGACGCTCGGGTCGATGTGGTCCACGACCTTGTCGAGGACGAGCTGGTGCGGGGGCCGGTACAGCTCGTCCAGGCCGGCTGCGTCGTCGATCACGACCACCACGCTCGCGCGGTCTGCGCCGTCGAGCGAGTCCAGGATCGCGGCGATCGCCGGATCCTCCCCTCCCATCACGGGCTGGCGGCGAACGAGAGCGGCAGCCGGTTCGCTCCGGCGATGCCGGTTCCCGTGCGCCAGTCCGGCTCGCCGTCGAGTCGGAGGTGGGGCATCGCCTGCGACAGGACGGTGAGCGCCTCCTCCATCTCGGCCCGGGCGAGGTTGGCGCCGAGGCAGTAGTGCGGGCCGCCGCCGAACGTGAGGTGGGTCTCGCGGTCGGCCGTGATGTCGAAGCGGAGCGGGTCGTCGTAGTGCTCGGCGTCGCGGTTCGCCGATGCCAGCGAGAGGAACACGATGGTGTTGGCGGGGATGCACCAGCCCCCGACCTCGATGTCCACGAGGGTGATGCGGGGGACGCCGGCCACCGCGCCGAACAGCCGCATGTTCTCGTTCACCGCTGCCGGTGCCAGCTCCGGACGCTCGGCGAGCAGCGCCCACTGGTCCGGGTGCTCGCAGAAGGTGTGCATTGCCAGGCTGAGCTGGTTGCGGGTGGTGTCGACGCCGGCGAACAGCAGCCCACCCACCATGGAGAGCAGCTCGTCGTTGCTGAGGCGGTCACCGTCCTCGGATGCTTGCACCAGGCTGGTGACCAGGTCGTCCTGCGGTTCGCGCCGGCGCTGGTCGACGAGATCGGTGACGTAGTCGCCGAGGGCGCCGACGGCCTGGACCACCTCGTCGAGGTGGGCCGAGAGCTCGAGGGAGAGCACGTAGGTGATGGCTTCGGCCCACTCGCCGAACAGCTGGTGGTCCTCCTCGGGGACGCCGAGCACGCTGCAGATCACCCGGACCGGGTAGTGGTCAGCGAACGCGGACACGAACTCGCACCTGCCCCGACCGTCGGGATCGGAGGCGAAGCCGGTGACCAGCTCCTCGACGATCGAGCGCATCAGCGGTCGGTGGCGGTTGGCGGCACTCGGTGTGAACGACCGGCTCACCAGTCGTCGCAACCGGGTGTGGTCGGCACCGTCGACGGCGATGACCGAGGACTCCAGGAGCGCGCCGATCGGTCCGTCCCCCGCCCCTTGGAGACGGATGAGGTGTGGGATCGAGCTGATCAGCCGGCGATCACCGAGCAGGGAGTGGATCTCGTCCCGATGCAGCACCGAGGCCCCGAGCGGGGTGCGGGCGACCGCTGTCTGCTCGCGGAGCGCGGCGAAGACCGGCTCCGGATCGGCGCCGATCTCCGGATCGAACAGGTCGAGGTACGGGGCTTCGCTGAGGTCGCGCACGACTTGCCTCCTGACCGACGTCGTCGGGCCCGTCCCAGTGCCGCGCCCCAGCGACCGTCGTCTCGTGGACCCGACGCTACGCCTCCGGCTGGGCGATGGCGATGCGGTAGCCGCCGTCGTACTCCGCCTGCCGGCGGAGGTGCCCGTGCCGGCGGTCCCACTCCCCGGAGTCGAGGGCGGCAGCCAACAGCTCGGTGCCGCGCTCGCGATCGGCGATCGGCAGCATCGCGATCCACGACATGCCGTCCTGGATCCGGGGATCCAGGTACGCCTCGGGCCTCCCCCAGAACGCGGCGCCGAACCCGTCCTGGCAGTCGTGCGGGATCGGGACGGTGCGGACCTCCCGGACGTCGAGGTGGCTGGCGAGGAGCTCGGCTCCCGGAGGGTCGATCTCGGTCGGCAGCTCGAGGGCGGCCGGGAAGTAGTCGAGCGCCCAGAACTCGTGCGTCCGCAGCGGCTCGAAGAAGAGCACGACCTGTCGGTCGGCCACCCGCGCCATCTCCCGCAGCCCGGCCGCCGGATCCGACCAGTGGTGGACGGTGAGGACGGCCAGGGCGACGTCGAACGACCGGTCCGGGAAGGGGAGGTGCTCGGCCACACCGCGGACTGCGGCCGTCGACCGTCCCTGGCGTTGGGCGAGCATCCGTTCGGAGGGTTCGACCGCGACGACCTCGCAGTCGGCCGGCTCGTAGCTGCCCGTGCCCGCACCGATGTTCACCACCGTCGCGGCGGGACCGAGGGCGGAACGGACCACGGTGGCGACCCGCGGATCCTCCTGGCGGGTGGCGCTGTACGTCCGCCCGATGACGTCGTAGCGGTCGCCTGCGCCGGTCATGCCGGCAGCGTGGCACGCACCCGTTCGGTACCGCTCGGTCCCGGCGTACTGTCGGCGCATGGAGAAGTTCGCGGACGTCGATGAGTACCTCGAGCGGTCGGAGCTGTGGCCGGACGTGATCCGGGCGCTGCGACCGGTCCTGCTCGGTTGCGGCCTGGACGAGGCCATCAAGTGGGGCAAGCCCTGCTACGTCCACGACGGACGGAACATCCTCATCCTCCAGGAGATGAAGGACTTCCTCGCCGTCATGTTCTTCAAGGGCGCGCTGCTGGCCGATCCGGATGGTGCGCTCCGGGAGCAGGGCCCCAACTCCCGGTCGGCCCGACGGCTGCAGCTCACGTCGACCGAGGAGGTCGCAGGGTCAGCCGGCACGATCGAGGTCTTCGTCGCCGAGGCGATCGCCGTGGAGGACGCCGGGTTGTCCGTGCCGGAGGCGGACCTGGTCCTGGTCGACGAGCTGCAGCAGCGCCTGGACGAGGACGCTGCCCTCGCCGAGGCGTTCGAGGCCCTCACGCCGGGCCGGCAACGGGAGTACGACCTGTACGTCAGCGACGCGAAGAAGGCCGAGACGCGCGTCGGTCGGGTCGAGAAGAGCGTCGAGCGGATCCTCGCCGGCAAGGGCCTGCGCGACCGCTGAGACTCACCAGCCGGCAGCCGGCTGGAACAGCTCCACCAGGTTCCCCGACGGGTCGACGGCCAGTGCCTGCGCGCCGCCCGGTCCGGTCACGATCTCGTTCCGGAAGACCACGCCCTCGGCGGTGAGCCGGGTGACCTCGCCCTCGATGTCGTCGACGAGGAGATGGATGCGGTTCCACCCGCCGGGTGCGGGGACCGCCCCGTCCGCCATCGCCCGCCCCGCCGAGCTCGCCGGCCCCGACAGCAGCAGCCGCAGGTTCCCGCGGACCACGTCGGCGAACGCCGGGCTCGAGATGCCCACCGTGAACTCGAAGTGGCGGGTGTAGAAGTCGACGCTCCGGGCGACGTCGGTGACCAGGTAGCGCACGTTCACGGTCTCGTTGGTCTCGCTCACGGTGTGTCCTTCCCTCGGGTCGGGTTCGGTTCGGTGCCGCCCACCAGCGCGGCGACGAGGAAGTCGATCCGAGCGTCGATCTCGGATGCGGTCCGCCGGAACGCGGCGTCGCTCGCGCCGTCGTCCTCGTCGTGGTCGGCGGACGGGTCGGCCATGCTCCAGTGCACGCACTCGGGATCGCCGGGGAGGTCCGGGCACACCTCTCGCACCCGGTCGCAGAGGCTGATGACGCGATCGAAGTGCTCGTCGGCGAACACATCGAGGTGCTTCGACTCCCGACCCTCGAGGTCGACGCCGTACTCGTCCCGCATCACCCGGACGGCGAGCGGATGGAGTGGTTTCGGGTGGCTGCCTGCGCTGCGGGCCTCCACGAGGCCGCCGGAGCGCAGGTGGGTGAGTGCCTCGGCGATCTGGGAGCGGGCGCTGTTGCCCGTGCACAGGAACAGCACGCGTGGGGCGGTCCCGCGCTCCGGCGAGCGATCGATGGGCGCAGCCGCGAGGCACAGGCCGGGGTGGACGGCCGACCCGGTGGCCACCAACGCCGACCGGAGGCTCGCCAGGTCGACCGTGTAGTAGGCGTCCCGGCGGTCGGCCGAGCTGCGCCGAGCCGAGACGAGGCGGCCCTCCCGCAGCTTGCCGAGGTGGTACGAGACCAGGTTCTGCGGCTCGCCGACCAGCTCGGTGAGCTCGTGCACCCGCCGGTCGCTCCTGGCGAGCTCGCCGAGGAGCTGCCATCGCAGCGGGTGCCCGGCGAGCTGCAGGAAGGCCGGAGGGGCGGTCGCGGACACTAAGGCGATACTACATCAATCACATTCGATGCATCAAGGTGCTTTGTTGCATCGGGCAGGACCGAACCCGGTCTCCCGACCGGGGGACCGCCGGGGAGACTGTCCGCCGTGCCGGTGCGGATGCATGACGACGAGATCCCCGTCGACGAGGCGCTCGTCCATCGCCTGCTCGTCGACCAGCTGCCGGAGCTCGCCGACCTGCCGCTCCGGATCGTCGAGCCGTGGGGCACCGACAACGCCATCTGGCGCCTCGGGGAGGACCTGGTCCTTCGGCTTCCTCGCATCGCGTGGGCCGCGGGGCAGGCCGAGAAGGAGGCGAGGTGGCTGCCGGCGCTGGCGCCGCACCTGACGGTGGCGATCCCGACGCCGGTGGCCGTCGGTGAGCCCTCCGCCGACTACCCGTTCCGGTGGGCGGTCCACCGCTGGCTGCCCGGCGAGATGGCGGGGCCCGATCGGATCGAGGACCCGCTCGCGCTCGCCGCCGACCTCGCCCGCACGGTGGTCGAGCTGCGTTCGACGCCGATCGATGGTGCGCCGCCGGCGCACAACCGGGCCCGGCCGATCGCGGACTACGACGTCTCGACCCGCCGTGCCATCGACGCGGCCCGCCACCTCGTCGACGCCGACGCGGCGCTGGAGATCTGGGAGGCGGCCGTTGCCGCGCCGCCCCACGTCGGCCCGCCCGCGTGGGTGCACGGCGACCTGGAGGGCAACTGCCTGGTCACCGACGGTCGGTTGTCCGGCCTCGTCGACTGGGGCTCGGCGTGCGCCGGCGACCCGGCGGTCGACGTGCAGGTCGTGTGGTCGCCCCTCTTCGACGAGGAGTCGGGGGCCCGGTTCCTGGAGCTGGTCGATGCCGACGACGCGACGATCGCCCGTGCGCGCGGTGCCGCGATCAACCAGGCGTGCTCAGCGCTGCCGTACTACCTGGACACGTACCCGCTGATCGTCGAGCGGAGCCGGCACAAGCTCGCCGCGCTCGGCGTCGACGTGCGGGACGCCGTCCGCTGACCACGGGGAACCCGCGGCGGATCCGGCTCCGGGAGCGAACGGGACGCTCAGCGGTTCGGTGCGAGCTCGAGCAGCTGCTGGTAGGTCGGCCGGTTCGTGATGCGGAAGTCGTCCGGGATCAACCCGGGCTCGAACGTGGTCCGGCGACCTTCGAGGCGCCAGGCACCCGGATCGTCACCGAGCTCGGCGGCGAGCTCGGTGACCCGCTGGTCGATCGCAGCCCAGAGATCGGCACGGCAGGCGTCGGTGTCGCCGAGGCCGCAGTACGAGAGGTTGAACGGCCCGGCGACGTCCTCGTCGAGCAGCGTGCGCAGGTCCTTGTCGACCACGCTCGGCCCGCCGATGCCCCGCAGCTCGATCCCGGCGTCGAGGAGCGCACCGAACACCGGGTCCAGGACGGCCCGCTCGACCACCGGCCACAGCTCGTCGAAGAGGAGCGCACCGGCGTCGTCGTAGTCGCCGTCCTCGTCGGCGTCGAGGAGCGGAGCGTCGTCGGCCACCCATGCGTCGAGGATGTCGACGGCCTCCTGGGCGAGCGGCGACGGGGCGTCGCCGTCGCCGAGCACGCTGCGGACGACCGGCCAGACGCCGGACCACACCTCCTGGGTCGCCGCCCGGTTCATGATGGACACGACGTCGGCGAGCTCCAGCCGGTCGGGCCACCGGTCGAAGTTCTCGACCCGGTGCACGGAGCCGTACAGCGTGCTGTCGCTGTGCATGAAGCCGGGTGCGGACTGGTTGTTCCAGTTCACCAGGCGGTCCTGTGGGTGGCCGGCGGCGTGGGGGTGGTCCTCGGGATCGAGGAAGCCCTGCCACTCGTACTCGCCGGTGCCCCACGTGGGCAGCCGGCGGTCGAGGCCCTCGGCCCGCACCGGGAGGCGGCCGGAGGCGAAGTAGCCGATCTCCTCGCGGTTGACGTAGCCCCAGTTGAACGTGAACCCGAACTTGCTGGCGGACTCCCAGAAGTCCTCGGCGGTGCCCGCGTCACCCTCGGTCATGTCCTTGAGCGCCGCGAGGTTCAGGCCATCGCGACCGAAGGTGGAACGCTGGCGGGTGAGCGCCACGGGCTGGCCGTCGACGGTGGCCGTGCCGATCACCGGGCCGTGGACCGAGACCGGGTAGCGGATCGGCATGTCCGCGAGCATCCCGGCGTCGAACTGCTCGAACGGCACGCAGCCGCCGTCGAAGCGGTACGCCCCGGATTCCCGGGTCGGAGCCGACCCGTCCGGCTCGCACAGCTCTTCGACGAACACGTCGCGGACATCGAGGCCCGCCGACGTGAGGCTCCAGGCGTAGTCCTGCGTGCGTCCGATGAGCAGGTACATGGCCAGGCCGGGGACGGCGGCTCCCTGCGCCTCGATGCCCGGCCCGCGGAGGTGCACCTGCATCACGATCTCCGGGTAGTAGTAGCCGAGCTGCGGGCCCATGACGCCGAGCGTCGTGCCGTTCGCCGAAGCCTCCGGTGCCGCCAGCAGCCAGTTCGATGCCTGTCGCGCCGGCGGGTCGCCTGCCGCGTCGAAGGTGAACGCCGCAGCCTCCGCCTCGACCAGCGGTGCCGAACCCTCGGCCGGCTCACGTGGGTCGAGGGAGATCACCGATCCCTCGTCGATGACCACGGAGCCCACGACGTCGCCTCCCGTGAACGTGCCGTAGTCGAAGCGCTCCTCGAGCGTGGTGGGCGCCTCGGGGTCGTCGGTCTGGAGCAGGTCCTCCCACGCCTGTCGCCCGCGCTCCTCACCGAGACCGTTCTGCAGCGCAGACAGCAGCTCGGCGTTGGCGGCCTCGCCTCCCCCTCCGGCACCGAAGATCGACCCGATGAACGCGGTCACCGCCAGGACGTCCTCCACCGTGAACGGCGCTCGATCGACGTCGTCCGGGTTGGCTTCGTAGAAGGCGTTGAGCCCGTCGGCGTAGGCCTGCAGGTCGGCGACGATCTCCTCGCCCTCCTCGCCGTAGGTCTCCACCAGCAGGTCGACCTGGTCCGACACCAGCTGCTCCGTCGCCGCACTCGGGACGAACGGCTGCGCGCTGGTGACCAGCGAGAACGCATCGACGCCGGGGACGTCTGCGAGGGCGGCCCGGGCCGGCCCGCGCCCGAAGTCGAGGAGGATGCCCCGGTCGCGTGCGGTCACGAAGCCGGCGCCGAAGGCGAGGTCCTCTCGGGTCTCGCCCTCGATGTGGGCGATGCCGTACTCGTCGTAGACGACGGTGGTGCCGGCGCGGCCGACGTCGACCGTGGTCGTCTCGCCGACGGGCGCGAAGTCCATGGGCAGGAACAGCTCCTCGATGTCGGCATCGGTGACGTTGCCCCGCAGCGGCGTCAGGCCGTCGTACAGCGGCAGCTGGTCGAGGGAGTTCTCGTTCGTGGGCAGGCCGCCGTAGTTGCCGGGCGGGAGGATGTAGAAGGCGCGGTCCTCGGCATCGGACGTCACCCCGGCGTCGTCCTCTTGGCGGGTCGTGTCCGGGGCGCTCCCCTCTGATCCGTTCGATGTGCACGCCGCAGCGATGGCGAGCAGCACGGCCACGGCGAGGGCGCGCCGCAGCTGTCGGAGACGGTCGGGGGTCGGCATGGACGGGACGGTAGACCCAGCCCGTCGACCGGTCACTCAGCGGAGGCCGTCGAGGAGGGAGCGCAGCACGGCCGAGCACTCCGTGGCCGACGTGGCGGGATCGTCGGAGCGGGCGACGAAGTCCGCCGCCCGCCGTGCAGCCCCGTAGAGCGTCGACGTCGCGGCATCGAGTGGGATCGGACGGACCTCGCCCGCGTCGACGGCGCGAGCGAGGGCATCTCGGAGGAGCATGAACTCGGAGCCCTGCGTCCAGGCTCCGGGCATGACCGCAGCCGCCTCGATGAGGATGATGCGAGCGAAGGTTCGGTCGGCGGCGAGTCGGAGCAGGACGTCGAACCCGGCGGCGATCTGCTCGACGGGTGAGTCGGTTGCGTCGAGTATCGCCTCGAAGCCCTCGTGGAGCTGGTGGTCGACGACGTCCACGACCTCGAGGAACAGCTGCTTCTTGCCCTCCGGGAAGTGGTGGTAGAGCGCGCCTCGCGCCATCCCCGCACGGTCGAGGATCTGGCTGACGGGCGTCGACTCGTAGCCCTGTTCGACGAAGAGGTGGAGTGCCGCGCCGACGAGGCGGATGCGTGACTGGGCGGCCTGCTCCTTGCGGGTGCTCACTGCACGCAAGTGTGCCGCAGGCCGCGGTCGCCGCCGGATATCTCGTTGACCGACCGTCGGTCGGTGAATATCGTGCGGCGCATGGGAGCTGGGGGAGCGCAGCGGATCGGCCTCGGACGGACTCGGGTCCTGTTCTCCGAGCGGATGGCCCTGCTCCGACTGCTCGCCGTCGTGCCCCGGACCGCGCTCGTGGCGCTGACCCTGGTGATGCTCTTGGCGTCCCTGCTGCCCGCGGCGACCGCGATCGCCGTGGCCTGGCTGGTCGGCCGAGCCATCGACGCGTCGGACCAGTCGCAGACGATCGCAGCGGTGACCGGCCCGCTGGTGGTGGTGGCGGCCCTGCTGACGCTGGACCAGGTGACGCAGTCCCTGTTGGTGCCGTTCCGGAACTGGATGGCCTCTCGTGTGAACGGTGAGATCCGCTCGGTGGTGCGCCGAGCGGTGGCAGTGCGGCCCGGCATCGACCACTTGGAGTCCCAGGTCGTGCGCGACGCTGCCGCCCTTCCCGTGGAGAACGCGTACCTCTTCAACCTCGGGGCCGGTGCCGAGGGTCAGCTGTGGTTGCTCACCCGCTTCGCCGGGGCGGTCGCCGCAGCAGCGGTGGTCGCCCGGTACTCCTGGCTGGCGGCGCTGTCGACGTTCGTGTTCGTCGCCTGGCAGCGGAGCCTGCTGCGCAAGCACTACGCCGGGGCCATCGCGTCGGGCATGGTCGAGACCACCGGCGACGGGCGGGCCGCGTCGTACTGGTCCGACATCATCGGCACCCCGAGCGGGGCGAAGGAGCTCCGGCTGTTCGGCTTCGGGTCGCACGCGCTCGAGCGGTTCTACGCCCACGGGAAGCGACCGGTCGAGGAGCTCTCCAAGGTGCTGCTGGGTGCCCACCGTCTGCACTGGACGATCTTCGTCCTGAACGGCATGGCCGGGCTCGTGCCCTTCCTGCTGCTGGCTCGGCTGGGCGTCGACGGTTCGATCACCGCCGAGGGGCTGGCTGCGGCGCTCGGCGGTGTCGTCGCCGTGAGTCGCGTGCTCTCGGCGATGGGTTGGGAGGCGTTCTCCATCGAGGCGTCGGTGCCCCAGCTCGCCGCCGTCGAGCGCCTCCGCCGATTCCACGAGGAGGAACAGATCCGCGCCGCCGCCCGGCGAGCGCCGGCGCCGTCCGGTGCGGTCCCGGAGATCGTGTTCGACGCCGTGTCGTTCACGTACCCCGGGTCCGAGGAGCCGGTGCTCGACGGTGTCGACCTCGTGCTGCGACCCGGCCAGTCGGTGGCGATCGTCGGTGAGAACGGGGCCGGCAAGACCACGCTGCTGAAGCTGCTCGCCGGCTTCTACGAACCCACCGCCGGCCGCATCCTCGTCGACGGGTGCGATCTGCGCGAGCTCGATCCGGCCGCATGGCGGCGTCGGCTCGCCGTCATATTCCAGGAGTTCACCCGCTTCGAGCTGCCGGCGTTCGAGAACGTCGCCATGGCTGATCCCCGGCACCCCGAAGCCGATCGCCTCGCAGCCGAGGCGGCGAGCGCGGCCAGCGCCGCCGAGCTGATCGAAGGGCTACCCGGCGGATGGTCGACCGTGCTGTCCCGCGCGTACACCGGTGGCGCCGACCTGTCCGGTGGGCAGTGGCAGCGCATCGCCCTCGCCCGTGCGCTGTACGGCGCGGCGGTCGGCGGACAGGTGCTGATCCTCGACGAGCCCACCGCCAGCCTCGACGTGTCGGCCGAAGTGGCGCTGTTCGACCAGCTCCTGGCCCACGCCACCGGATGCACCGCCATCGTCGTGTCGCACCGCTACTCCACCGTCCGTCGTGCCGACCGCATCGTCGTGCTGGCTGATGGGCGGGTGGTCGAGGACGGTTCGCACGCCGAGCTCATGGTGCTCGGGGCCAGGTACGCGCGGCTGTACGAGCTCCAGGCCCAGCGCTTCCGTGACGGTGAGCCGGAGACGAGCGAGGAGGTCCGAGCATGAGCGACGTCGTCGCACCAGCCTCGACCCGACGGCGGCTCGCCCTGCTGGCGCGAGTCGTCGGCTGGGCCGACCGCAAGCTCGCCATCTTGATCTTCGCCACCCTCGTGCTCAGCGCGCTCGCCGGCGCGATGCAGAGCCTGGCGCTCAAGTGGATCGTCGACGCCGCCATCGACCAGCGATGGGGGCTCGCCATCACCGCCGCGGTGCTCGGCGGGGTCGGCGCCGGCCTGCTCGGCTCGGCCGGTCGCGCGATGGGCGACACCGAGCACGTCGTCACCAACCAGGTGGGGCTGCTCATCGACCGGAACTCGCTGGCGCTCACGGCGGAGATGCCGAGCATCGAGCACCTCGAGCGGCCCGAGTACCTGGACCAGCTCGCCATGGTCCGCAGCGGCGGGCCGTCGCTCATGCGGGCCGTGTTCACCCTCACGCGGACGGCGTCGCTCGCGATCAGCATGGCGTCTTCGCTCTGGCTGCTCGGCCTCGTCCATCCACTGCTGCTCCTCACTCCGCTGTGCGCCATCCCCACTGCGGTGCTCGTCCCTCGTTCGGAGCGCCACGTCGATCAGGCCCGCTCGGTCGCCGCCGAGCGCCAACGAGCTGCGACGCAGCTCCACCAGCTGTTCCTGAAGCCCGGTGCGGCGATGGAGCTGCGGGTGTTCGGCGCCACGGAATGGGTCGATGAGCGCTCCGACCGGCTCTGGCGGGAGGTGACCGACGTGCAGCTGCGGGGTGCCGTGCGCGGCGCGGCGCTGGCCTCGGTCGGTTGGCTCGCTCTCACCGCGGGCTACGTCGCCGCCCTGCTGTTCACCGCCCACCTCGCCATCCGGGGCGACGCCACCGCAGGCGACATCGTCCTCGTCTCCCAGCTCGCCCTGCTGATCCGGGGCAACGTCGCCCAGACCGCGGAGGCGGCGCGCCAGGCCGCCGCGGCGCTCCGCACCGCAGACCGGTTCCTGTGGCTCGAGGAGCTCCACGACCAACAGCTCACCGCCTACCGAGGGGCCGGGCCCGCACCCGAGCGCCTCACCGAAGGCGTTGCGTTCCGGGGGGTCTCGTTCACCTATCCCGGCACCGACCGTCCTGTGCTCGAGGACATCGACCTGCACCTTCCCGCTGGCAGCACCGTCGCCGTCGTCGGTGACAACGGCGCGGGCAAGACGACCATCGTGAAGCTGCTCGCCGGGATGTACCGACCCACGACCGGGTCGATCGAGGTCGACGGCACCGATCTTGCCGAGCTCGACATCGTGTCGTGGCGGAGCCGGCTCAGCGGTGCCTTCCAGGACTACCTCCGCCTCGAGACCGACGCTCGCACCACCGTCGGCATCGGCGCGCCGGTCGCGCTCGACGACACCGAGCGAATCGAGCGGGCCGTCGACCGGGGCGGCGCCCGTGCCGTCATCGACCGCCTCCCCGCCGGTCTTGCCACGCCCCTCGGCAAGACCTACGCGGACGGGGCCGAGCTCTCCGGTGGCCAGTGGCAACGCCTCGCCATCGCTCGGGGGATGATGCCCGACGCACCGCTCTGCCTCGTCTTGGACGAACCCACCGCCGCGCTGGACCCCGAGGCCGAGCAGCTGCTCTTCGATGCGTACCACCGGGCGGCATCCGACAGCGGTCGCCAGGGCGCGATCACCGTCCTCATCTCGCACCGGTTCTCGTCCGTGAAGATGGCCGACACGATCGTCGTGCTGGACGGAGGTCGGGTCGTCGAGCGCGGCGATCACCGCGCGCTGCTCGCACTCGATGGTCACTACGCACGGATGTACCGGCAACAGGCGGAGGCCTACTCATGAGCACCACACCGCAGACCCTCGACGAGGCGGCCAGGTCCCCACGGAGATGGCGACGGGTCGAGGTCGCCGCATGGCTGTTGCTCGTCACGCAGGTGGTGCACGGGTTCGTCCCCGCCGACACCGAGGCCGAGGGATACGTCGGTCTCGTCGGAGGTCTCATCCTGCTCATCGCGACGATGGCGGCAATCTTGGGGCTGCGGATGCGACGCTCGTGGTCGCCGCCGCTCGCCGGCTGGACCGGCCTCGTGATCGCGGTGGGGTTCGTCGCCTACCACGCCGTCCCGGTCCGCAGTCCCATGACGAACCCGTACCTCGGTGAACCCGTCGGTGCAGCGGCATGGGGCAGCGTCGCCGCTGCCGTGGCTGCCGGCGCGTGGACCGCACACGTGGCGCGCCGAGAGGAGTCGTGAACGGGAGCACGACGGGGCCGTGGCTGGTCGTCGTCACCGGGTGGACAGGGGCAGGAAAGTCGACGATCGCCGATCGGCTCGGATCGGAGCTCGACGCGACGGTCGCCAGCTTCGACTGGGTGATGTCCGGGCTGCGGGCGCTACCCGAGGTCTGGGCCGACATCGAGCAGCCCGTCGAACGGCAGCGGCGAGTCGGCTGGAACCTGCTCTCACGCATCGCCGAGCAGCAGCTCCGGCGCGGCAGCTCCTGCGTGCTGGACCTCGTCGCCCGGGAGGAACCACGACGGGAGTGGGCTGACCTCGCCGACCGCTCCGGCGCCGGGTTCGCCGTCGTGGAGTGCACGTGCGCCGACGCCGAGCTGCACCGGTCTCGTGTCGACGGCCGCCAGCGCGACATCCCGGGGTGGTACGAGCTCACATGGGAGAACGTCGCCAGAGGGCGGTCCCTGTACGAGCCGCTGCCCGAACCCAAGGTCGTCATCGACGCGTCGCAGCCCGTGGAGCACAACCTCGAGCTCGTCCGCCGCCACCTCGCCGGCGATCTCGCGTAGAGCCGGGACGACGCGTCCGGTTCAGAGGCCCAGATCGTCGGTCGGCTCCGGGAGGTGCCCGTCCCGCACCCCTCGCAGCAGGTCGGCGAGCGTTCGGGGGCCAGTGCGGATCTGCTCGGCTTCGATCTGCTCCAGCGACCACCACCGCATGTCGCGGGTGCCCTCCTGGCGCAGGCTGGCGACGAGCTCGGCGTCGACCTCGAAGTGCTCGCAGCGGCACAGGTACCAGCGTTCGCGTTGGCTGAGCCACGTGCCGTCGACGGGGAAGGTGCCACCTCGCCGGCCGATGCACGGGCCGACGGGCAGGTCGTCCCGGCCCACCTCCTCCAGCAGCTCCCGGGTCGCGCACGCGAGGTCGTCCTCCCCGGCTTCGACGCCTCCACCGGGCGGGACCCACCAGCGCTGTCCGGTCACGTCGTCGCCGTACTGAGCGAGCAGCGTGCGTCCGACTTCGTCGACGAGGAGCACCCGGACCGCCCGGCGAACCGGCTCGACGTCGACGGTCAACGGGACGTCCACGACCAGGTGACCGGGCCGCCAGTCGGGCAGGCGGTCCACCACGTCACCGTTGGGATCGACCAGCGCGGCGATCCCGGGGAAGTCCTCGTCGACCGTCGAGCCGGCCTGGGTCGCCATCGCCACCCAGATCCTGAGGCGCGCCGCGTGGCGCCGGGCGTCGGCGAGGCCGCAGCTCTCCCACCAGTCGAAGCCGTCTCGCCAGTCGGTCTCGGTCGCTCGACGTCCGTGGAGTCCGGGCGCAGACGTCATCAAGGCGAGCTGCGCGCCTGCGGCCGCCGTGGCATCCCACGTGAAGTCCACGCCGGACTCCGCACAGATGACGGAACCGAACCGAACCGAGCCGAGCCCGAACACCGAGGTCTCGGGTGACGCCGTGTACGCCTCTTCACCTTCTCCCAGGTGGCGCTTCCGCTGGACGCCGAACAGCTCCCCGCTCTGGGCGTACGCCTGCGTGATGGAGAAGCTGGAGTCCCGACGTTCCGCCAGTCCGAACACCACGCCGACGCCGACGGCGACGGTGGCGTCCACCAGCTCCTCGACGGCCGGATGCTCGAGCGTCACGGTCTGCTCCGGTTGCGTCCGGGGATCGACCGATCCGGTGAGGCTGAACTCGGGGAGCACGGCCAGCTCACAACCGGCTCGACGTGCCTCCTCCATCAGGGTGACGTGGCGGGCCAGGTTGCCGGACAGGTCGCCCTTCTCGCACTGCATCGCCGCCAGCAGGACCCTCACCCGGGTGATCTTGTCTCAGGTGGTGCGGGCGGTGCGCCCGTCGAGCTCCTCAGCGGTTGGGCTCGGGTTGATCCTTGGGTCGGCCTCGCCGCGCACGCGGAAGACCGCGTCGCGCCGACGGAGGTAGGTGTCGAGGTCCGTCGCGATGTGTCGCAGCATCGAGCTGATGCGCTCGTCCCCGGCGGCCAGCTGCTCGATGAACTCGTCGCCCAGCAGCGCCTGCATGTCCTCCGGTCGGACCCACCGCGAGCCGTCGTGCTCGTGGCTCACCGTGACCTCCACGTCCGCGGCGACACGACCCCGGTACGACAGCTGCAGCATCTCGAGCCCGTACACGTGCATCGGGTACGCACCGACGAGCTCCAGCTCGCCGTCGATCTCGACGCCCGCCTCCTCGAGCAGCTCACGCCGAGCGGCGATCTCCGGGAGCTCGCCGCGTTCGACGGCCCCGCCCGGGAGGAACCACTGTCCCGCCAGCGCAGTCCCCTCCGCCCGTTTGAGCAGCAGGATCTCGTCGGCCCGCTCGACGTACACGACGGCCCCGAGGGCATACATCGGAACGTCGAATCCCGCCTCGACGGCGTCCGGCCCCAGTCGATCGCTCACGATCCGACAGTACCGGTCCCCGGAGTTTGGGACCGGCGCCAGCCGAGACGACCGCCCTCGACCTCCGGGACTCGAAGGACGCACGGGCCCGGCAGTGCCTGACCCCGTCGGCTAGCTGTTCTGCCCAACCAGGTTGTTGACACGGCTGGCGGGTGGGCCGCCGATGGCGGTGTGGTGTCGGTGATGGTTGTAGCGGTGCATGAAACGGTC
>Ga0208490_100259_pt1 | contig 42187 bp, 40 predicted proteins | sample SubbioAug_CSWold_FD_184818 | JGI IMG/M metagenome (GOLD analysis project Ga0208490, IMG submission 184818) | Serpentinite rock and fluid subsurface biosphere microbial communities from McLaughlin Reserve, California, USA - CR11Aug_CSWold (SPAdes) | ecosystem: Environmental > Terrestrial > Deep...
GGTGTTCGTGGCCCACCCGATCCAGGACCGCACCGACGACGAGATGCGCGCCCTCGCCGACGCCGCCCTCGACGAGATCGTGGCCGCCCTCACCACCCCCTGACCGTTCTCGGTGCGCGACCGGACGCCGGGGGTGCCGCCCGCACGTCCGGATCCCTCGGGGTGACGGCCTGACCCGGAGGTCATGCCCCTTCGGGCGCAATGCGCACCTGACACCGGCCGGCATCCGGTCGCACGTTGGATGCGGCGCCCCCGGCGGGGGGCCGGGGGCCGGGGAAGAGGGGGGTTCCATGTACCTGTTCAGCAGGACGATCACCATGCGCGGCAACCCGCGCGAGACCATGGCCTACGCCAGGGAGATGTGCGAGCTGGTCAACGAGCGGTCGTCGTTCGACGTGTCGCTCTGGCAGGTGCTCTTCGGGGCGCCGGTCGGCACCGTGTCGTACTCGATGCTCGTCGAGTCCCGCGCCGCGTTCGTCGCGGGGCAGGCGGCGCTGCTCGGCGACGACGAGTACCTCGACGCCATCGAGCGGGGGCAGGCCTTCGTGGACCAGCCGCCCCAGGACCGGTTGGTGGCCATGGTCCACCACGCCGGCGGCGAGCTGCGCCGAGCCGACGTCGGCTCGGCCGCCACGATCGTCGCCGCGCAGGCAGAGGTGGACCGCATCGCCGACACCCTCTCGTGGAGCGTCGGCGTGGCCGACCTCGTCGCCGCCATCACGGGCTACCCGATCCACCTCGGCACGCTGGAGCACGGACCCTTCGGTGAGCTGCAGTGGACGAGCACGGCGCCCGACATCGGCGAGGTCGACCGAGTGTCCGACCTGCTGGCCAAGGACGAGGACTACCTGCGGCACATGGGGGATTCGAAGGGGCTGTTCGTCCCGGCATCGGGCCGGCAGCTGCTCGGGTTGCGCATCGCGTAGCCGGGCGGGGCGGGCGACCCGTTCTGGCCTGCATCCATGACCACCAGACGGAACGGATGCAGGCCAGAACGTCTCAGGGGAGGCGGTAGCCGGCCTCGTCGGCGACGGCGAGGCCGTCGCTCACCAGGGTCGCAGCGACGCGGGCGGCCCGGCCCGCGTCGTCGGGCCAGCCCATCGCACGAGCCAGCGCGCCGTGCGCGACCGGACCGGCTCGCAGCGCGTCGACGAGGCGGCCCCGGCCCTGACGGTCGGAGCCCTCGAGCGCGGACTGCGGGAGGCTGATGCCCGCGGACCCCTCGATCGGGTCGGGGGCGGGGAAGCCGGCCTGCGCCCACGCGCAGTGCGACCGGATCGGGCACTCGTCGCAGCGAGGGGCGCGCTTGCGGCAGATCGACGCCCCGAGGTCGAACACCGCCTGTCCCCACGTCCAGCCCCAGCCCTCGGGGACGGCGCCGTCCGCGACCGCCTGGGCCTCCTTCGGGGCCAGTCGCCGGCCGGCGAGGGCCCGGGCGACGAACCGCCCCGCATTGGTGTCGACCAGGCCGACGTCGCGCTCGTGGGCGAACACCAGCACGGCCCGGGCCGTGTACGGCCCGATGCCGGGGAGCGCCAGGAGCGCCTCCAGCGTGTCGGGGAGGTCGCCGCCGTGGTGCTCGACGCAGTGCGTCGCCGCCCGGTGGAGGTGGACGGCCCGCCGGTTGTAGCCGAGCCCGGCCCACTCCTCGATGACGTCGCCGGCCGGTGCCGCGGCGCACGACGCCACGGTGGGGAACCGCCGGAGGAAGCGCACGTAGCGCTCGGTGACGCGGGCGACCTGGGTCTGCTGGAGCATCAGCTCGGACACCAGCACCGCCCAGGGGTCGCGGCTGCGCCGCCAGGGCAGGTCCCGTCCCTCGCGGGCCCACCACTCGATCAGGTCGTGCTGGACCGGGCGCACCCGATCAGTCTGGGCTCCCGTCCGCCGCGACGGCGTAGTCGCGGATCGGAGGCTCGGCCGTGACGTGGCGGGACGGGTCGAACCAGGCCGACCCCGACGAGGGATCCGGGTCGGCGAAGGCCGCCCCGAGCAGCGCCGGGACGGTGGCCGGGGTGGCGTACTGGTCGGGCAGCGAGCACAGGGCGGTGTCCACCGAGGCGAGGTCGGCCGGACCGGGGGTGCGCAGCGCGGCGATCGTCAGCTCCATCACGAAGCGGTCGGTCGTCCCGAGCGAGAGGTGGTCGACGACGCGACCCGGGCACACGTCCTGCACGTTGACGTTCACCACCTTCTCGGGCCGGTCGACCTCCAGCGCCGCCGTGGCCGGGCCGTTCCACCCCGATGGCTGCACCAGCTCGTCGGTGTGCGCGTAGATGCTCGTGTAGTCGATGTCGCCGGGCGTCTCGTCCCCGTGGTTGAGGTACCGGTTGAAGTCCGAGTCGGTGCGGAACTGCCACAGCACGGGCGGGCGGGCACCCATCGGCTCGAGCGGCGTGTCGAGCAGGGCGGGGGCGAGCGGATCGTCCGCAGCCCAGGTGCCGTGGTTCGGGCCGGCGTGGAGCACGAAGTCGTCCACCAGGGCCTGCACCGACGGCCAGTACTTGACGGCCCAGCGGGGCATGGTCGCGCCCTGGCTGTGGCCGACGAGGTCGACCTTGCCGCTCGGGCTGATCGCCGCGGCCTCGTGCACGGCGACGACGACGTACTCGGCCGAGACCTGCATGTCGCCGAAGCCCCGGTCCGGGTAGGTGACGACGCAGTGCGGGATGCCCTCCTCGGCGAGGCGGAGCTCATAGTTCCAGGCGTACTGCTCGTGGCCCCGGGTCGTGGTGCCGTGGACCAGGACCACGGCGTCGACGTCGGGAGCGGCCCCCTCGACGGCAACGCAGTCGACAGCGTCGCGACGCACCTGCTCGACGTCGACGCTCAGGGGCGGGTCCCCGTCGGTCGCGGCGCGCAGGCCGTGGGCCCGGGCGTGGTCCGGGACGGCATGGGCGACCGGGACGCCGATCAGCGTGGCGAGGGCGGCGACGAGGACGGCGGAGCGGAGGCGCACGGCCCGTCCTTCGACGCGCCGGCTCCGCTGCCCTGCCGTTCCGTGGCCGGTCCGCTCAGAAGGGGCAGAGCACCCAGGTGTCGAGGTCGAGGAGCACGCCGTCGGCGTACTTCCCGTCGTCGCCGCGGAGGGTCATCGACTCGTCCCGGCCCTTGGTGGCCACGAGCCGCACGCGGAGCGCGCCGACGCCGGGGGCGTCGAGCTCGGCCTTGTCGAGCACCTCGGACCAGGCGTACACGGTGTCGCCGGCGAAGGCCGGGGCGGTGTGGGCGCCGGCGTTGATGGCGGCGACCATCGCGGCGTTGGCCATCCCGTTGAACTGCAGGGCCCGGGCCAGGCTGATGATGTGGCCGCCGTAGATGAGGCGCCGGCCGTCCTCGCGCGCCTCGGTGTTGAAGTGGACCTTGGCGGTGTTCTGCCACAGGCGGGTGGCCAGCATGTGCTCGGCCTCCTCGAGGGTGACGCCGTCGACGTGGTCGATCTTCTCCCCGACCTCGTAGTCGCCGTAGCGGTGCGGCTCGCCGGCGGCGGCGAAGTCGTAGCCGGTCAGGTCCAGCCCGGCGGGCACGATCAGGTCCTCGGCCGCCACCGCCTCGGCCAGATCGGGGACCACGGCCTCCGGCGCCGGCGCGTCGACGTCGGCCTTGCGGACCATGACCCAGCGGGCCCAGTCGATGGCGGTCTCGCCCCGCTGGTTCGTGGCGGTGGAGCGGACGTAGACGACACCGGTCCTGCCGTTGGAGTTCTGCTTGAGGCCGATCACCTCGGAGCGGGCCCGGAGGGTGTCGCCGGGACGGACCGGCTGGTGGAAGCGGCACTCGGCGTAGCCCAGGTTGGCCACGGCGTTGAGCGAGATGTCCGGCACGGTCTTGCCGAACGCGATGTGGAACCCGATGAGCTCCTCGACCGGCGCTGGCGACAGGCCGCAGGCGGCGGCGAACTCGTCGGAGGAGGGCAGGGCGAAGCGGGACGGGTAGAGCGCGCCGTACAGGGCGCGGTCGCCGCTCGTGACGGTGCGGGGCGTCGCGTGCTCGATGACCTGGCCGACCGTGAAGTCCTCGAAGAAGTTGCCCGGGTTCGTCTTGCTCATGTCGCCTCGTCCGTCTCGGGGTCCGTGGGGCGCCGACGCTAGGAGAGCGGTCGCGGCAGGCACCAACCACGCCGGACCCCGCGCTTCAGTTCTCCACCGCGGGTGCCGATGACCTCCCAGAGCCGCAGGGATCGGCTCGGCGGACGAGCACCAGGAGGGCGGCAGGTGGGAGACGTGAGTCGCGCGGCCCGCCCGCGGGCGAGGGCCGCTGGGCGCAGCCCGTTGCTCGCCGGCGCAACCGTCGTCGTCGCGGTGGTCGGCTTCGCCCTCGCCGGATTCGAGCTGGCATCGGATCCCTCCGGCGCCCGCTCCGCCCTGCTCGCCCTCATGGGCTTCGCGTCCGCGGCGATGCTGTCCGCCGTCCCCATCACCCTGGCCGTCTCCCGACGGACCGCGCTCGAGGCCGAGTACGGCGACCTGGTCCAGAACGCCGACGCCGTCGTGTGGTGGCTGGCCGACGGCGCGGACGCGTACGGATCGATCTCCGCCGGCGCCAGCCGGATCCTCGGCCACCCCCACGGCGACCTGCTCGCCGTCGAGCGGTGGCACCAGCTCGTGCACCCGGAGGATCGCACCGGCCTCGCCGTCGCCCGTCGCCGGGCGCTGACCACCGGGGCGAGCTGCGAGGTCGACTACCGCATGCTCGGCGCCGACGGGCAGTGGCGCTGGCTCCGCGAGGCGCTCTCCGCCGAGGCGGCCACTTCCCGGCGGCCGGCGCGGCTGCGCGGCGTCGTCGTGGACGTCACCAGCCGGCGGGCGACCGAGGCCGAGCGCGAGCTCTACCACGAGGTCGTCGAGCACATCGAGACCGCGATCCTCGTCGCCCGGCCCGAGGAGCGACTCGACGGCGCCCTGGTCGTCGAGGCGGCCAACCCCGCGGCGGGCGCGCTGTTCGGCTCGGCGCCGGAGCACGTCGTCGGCACGCCCGTCACGTCGCTGCCCGGCGCGCCCGGCGACGACGTCGTGCTCCGGGCGCACCTCGTGGCCCGGGGCGGCGAGGCCTTCGCGATCGAGCGCGTCGAGGGCGTCGGCATCGACCCGGCCAAGACCTTCACCGTCCGTGCCTTCGGCCTGCCCGGGGGCGCCGTCGGACTCGGCTTCGAGGACGTGACCGCGGCCGCGATGGTGTCGGCCGCCCTGCGCCAGCAGGCCCTGCACGACGGGCTCACCGGCCTGCCGAACCGCACGCTGCTGCGTGACCGCCTGCGGACGGCGCTGGCCGAGGCCCGCCGCCGTGGCGAGCGGGTGGCGCTGGTCCTGCTCGACCTCAACCACTTCAAGGACGTGAACGACGCCCTCGGCCACCAGTACGGCGACCAGCTCCTCATGGCCTTCGCCGACCGGCTGCGCCACCTGCTGCGGGACTGCGACACCATCGCCCGCCTCGGCGGGGACGAGTTCGCCCTGCTGCTCACCGACGCCACCGACGACGGATCGATCGAGGTCGTCGAGAAGGTCATCCACGCCATGGCCGAGCCCTTCGTGCTCCAGGGCGTCACGGTGAAGTCCACGGCCAGCCTCGGAATCGCCGTCTACCCCGACGACGCCGAGGACGCCGACCTGCTGACCCAGCGCGCCGACGTCGCGATGTACGCGGCCAAGCGCAGCGGCGGGGGTTGGCGTGCGTACTCGCCGGCCGACGACCAGTCCTCCATCGAACGGCTGACGCTGCTGGCCGACCTCCACCAGGAGCTGTCCCGGCCACGCAGCGAGACGCTCGGTCTGCACTTCCAGCCGGTGCTCGACCTCGGCGGCGGCGGCATCACCGGCGTCGAGGCGCTGCTGCGGTGGGACCACCCCGGCTTCGGTGCCCTGGACCCGGAGATGGTGGTCGGGCTGGCCGAGGTGTCCGGGCTCGCCGACGACCTGGCCCGGCACGTCACGCGGGAGGCCCTCCGGGCCAGCAGGCGGTGGCGGGCCGACGGCGTGGAGCTCTGCGTGGCCGTCAACCTGTCGGCCCGGAACCTCTACGACGAGCGCCTCACCGACTGGATCGGCGCACTCCTCCGGGAGATGGACGTCCCCGCACCGTCGCTGAAGTGCGAGCTCACCGAGTCCGAGCTGATGGACGACCCCGCCCTGTCCCTCGAGGTGCTCGGACGGCTCCGGGACATCGGCGTGCGCAGCGCGATCGACGACTTCGGCACCGGGTACTCGTCGCTGTCGTACCTGCGGCGCCTGCCGGTCGACGAGATCAAGATCGACCGGTCCTTCGTGCTGCAGATGGCCGACGACCGCAACGACCACATGATCGTGCGGACCGTGATCGACCTGGCCCACAACCTGGGGCTGCGCGTCCTGGCCGAGGGCGTGGAGGACCAGCGCACGCTCGACCTCCTCCGCTCCCTCGGGTGCGACGAGGCCCAGGGCCACCTCATCGGCCGGCCCATGACCGCCGAGCGGCTGCTCGCGACGGTGCAGCCCCGGGTGCCGCTCCGGGAGCGCTGACCACCGGCGTCCTGCTTGGAAGGGGCCGGTTACCCACCGGTACCCTGCGCCCATGATCGCCCCCGACCTGCAACGAGCCGCCGCCGCCATCGACGCTGCCCGGGGCGTGCTCGACTCGGCCGCTGCCCGCCTCGCCGGGCTCGGCGACCTCGACGCCAACCAGGTGCTGGCCTACGACCTGGCCCACGCCACCGCCGCCGTCGAGATGGCGGGCACGCTGCTCGACTACGGCGCCAAGGGCGACACCGAGGCCCGGATCGCCTGCGCGTTCGCCGCCGACGCCGTCGGCGAGCTGGCCGCCAAGCTGTTCGGCCGCGAGGCGGAGTGGGGTGCCGAGCCCGGCGCCCTCGACGGCGCCCGTGAGTTCGTCGGCACCTACCGCTCGCCGGAGTTCCTGACCAGCATCGAAGGCGAGGGCCCCCGCCACCTCGACGCCGACTTCGAGATGGTCCAGGACACCTTCCGCCGCTTCGGCGAGGACCAGATCAAGCCCCACGCCGAGCACGTGCACCGCACCAACGGCGACGTGCCCGAGGAGGTCATCAGCGGCCTGGCCGAGCTCGGCGCCTTCGGCCTGTCGATCCCCGAGGAGTTCGGCGGCTTCGCGTCCGGCGGCGAGTCCGACTACATGGGCATGGTCGTGGCCACCGAGGAGCTCTCCCGGGCCAGCCTCGGCATCGGCGGCTCGCTCATCACCCGCCCCGAGATCATGACCCGGGCCGTGGAGAAGGGCGGCACCCAGGAGCAGAAGGAGCACTGGCTGCCCAAGCTCGCCACCACCGAGGTCATGTGCGCCGTCGCCGTCACCGAGCCCGACTACGGCTCCGACGTCGCCGGCATCAAGTGCACCGCCACCCGCGACACCCTCGACGACGGCACCGAGGGCTGGCGCATCAACGGCGTCAAGACCTGGTGCACCTTCGGCGCGCGGGCCGACGTGCTGCTCCTGCTCGCCCGCACCGACCCCGACCGCTCCCTCGGCCACAAGGGCCTGTCGATGTTCATCGTCCCCAAGCCCCAGGGCGATGGCCACGGCTTCGCCTTCGAGGACGGCCACGGCGGGAAGATGGAGGGCAGCCCCATCGACACCATCGGCTACCGGGGGATGCACTCCTACGAGATCGCGCTCGACAGCTGGTTCGTCCCCCAGGACAACCTCATCGGCGGCGACGACGGGCTCGGCCGGGGCTTCTACCTGCAGATGGAGGGCTTCGAGAACGGCCGGCTGCAGACCGCCGCCCGAGCCGTGGGCGTCATGCAGGCCGCCTTCGAGGAGGCCACCCAGTACGCCGCCGACCGCGTCGTGTTCGGCCAGCCCATCGGCGACTACCAGCTGACGCAGGCCAAGCTCGCCCGCATGGCCGTGATCATCCAGGCCAGCCGCCAGTTCTCCTACGCCGTCGCCAAGATGATGGCCAAGGGCGAGGGCGCCATGGAGGCCACCCTGGTCAAGGCCTACGTCTGCAAGGCCGCCGAGTGGGTCACCCGCGAGGCCCTGCAGATCCACGGCGGCTTCGGCTACGCCGAGGAGTACCCGGTCAGCCGCTACTGGGTCGACGCCCGCGTGCTGTCGATCTTCGAGGGCGCCGACGAGACGCTGTGCCTCAAGGTCATCGCCCGTCGCCTGGTCGCCGCCGCCAGGGGCTGACCGACCCCGTTCTGGCCCACCGATTCCCCCGCATGCGCGGAGATCCGTAGGCCAGAACGGTCAGCGGCCGGTGATCGTGAGGCCGCGCAGGTACCACCAGTAGGCCCGCCAGCGGACGTCACCGACGGGCTTCAGCATCGAGAGCAGGTCGACGTACATGCGCACCGTGCGCCGCAACCCGTCGACCACCCCGAACTTCACCCGCTTCGTGCGGTGCGACACGCCCCGCATGGTGTGCGCGTGGGTGCGGTGGCGGCCCTCGGCGATGACCTCGTTGATGCGGGTCTCGATGGTGTAGCCGGCGTGCTTGGTGACCGGGATCTGGTCCCACACCCACCGCGGGATGATCCGCTCGCCCGACAGCGGCGGCAGCACCAGCACCAGCCAGTTGAGCCAGCCGTAGTCGAAGGCCCCCAGGCTCATCTCGGCCCGGCCGTCGAGCACCGGCTCGCAGATGGCGTCGAGGTGGGTGCTCGTGAGGCCGGTGCAGTCGGCGTCGACGAACAGGACGTGGGTGGCGTCGGTGGCCTGCACCCCGGCGTCCATGGCGTGGGCCTTGGAGCCCGTGGAGCCCGGCCGGGCCACGACGCGGGCGCCGGCCCGCTCGGCGATGGCCGCGGTGTCGTCGGAGGAGCCGTCGTCGACCACGATCACGTCGCGGACGTGGCGGCAGCCGAGCGCGGCCGTCACGTTGGCCGCCACCGTCGTGGCCTCGTCGCGGGCCGGCATGACCACGTCGACCACCACCGGGGCGCCGGCGTCGGATCGGTCGCGCTCGTCGGACACGGGGACCAGGACCTCAGATGGTGCTCTTGAGCAGCTCGGGCACCACGGGCGTGTCGGTGCGGCGCAGCATGGCATCCACCGACTCCAGGCCCTTGGGCCCGACCACCCGGTCGACCAGCGAGAGCGGCACGATCTCCTCGTCGAGCTCCCAGGGCTCGCCCTCCTGGTCCAGCCGGTCCACCACCGACTCCCACAGCCGCTCGGGCAGCAGCCGGCCCTCGCCGGCGACGAGCCACACGTCGGCGTCGGTGTCCCGGGCCACCGCGGCCGCCGCGTGGGATCCGGCGACCGACACGAAGCCGTCCGGTCCGACGGCGGAGGCCTCGAGCAGGACCAGGTTCGACCACCGCACCGCGCCCGCGAGGTTGGCGGGCGGGACCTCCTCGGCGGGTGAGTCGGCGTGCTCGAGCCGACGTACGAGGCCGGCGCCCTCGCCGAGGGAGTCCACGACCAGGGCACGGACGTCGCCCCGGCGGATCAGCGCGCTGCCGATCTGCTCGGGCCAGCCGAGCACGGTCGCGGTGACCTCGTCGGGCAGCTCGTAGGCGAGGGCGGCGGCGGTCCGGTCGTCCTGCAGCGTGGACACGCAGCGGAACGCCTCGGCCCGCGGGTCGTTGGTGGCCAGGACCCGGGACGCGAGCCACCACATGGGACCCGAGGTCGGGTGCCGGTCGATGATGCGCCGGCACGCGGTGACCAGGCCCGACGGGTCGTCGACGAAGCCCGCCAGGGCCCGGGCGACCTCCTCGGCGAGGGCGGCGTGCTCGACGCCGCCGGCTCGCGCCACGTAGCGGAGGCGCTCGATCGGGTGCATCAGGCTCCGGGCTTGAAGATCATCAGGTAGAGCATCACGAGCAGCAGCACGGTGGCGATGGGCCCGCCCTTGGCCAGCAGCTCGCGGCCCTTCATGTCGCCCGCGGCCACGAGTCGCTCACCCTTCAGGATGAGGGCGCTGACCACGCCGGCGATCGCGAACCAGACGAGGAACGCGAGCGAGATCCAGGTGTCGGAGAACTCGATGACATCGTCGGACACCACGATCATGAGGATGCCGGTGACCAGGGCCACGACGAGGGCGCTCAGGGCGATCTTCTTGGTGTAGTCCCGAGCGAAGCCGGCCCAGGTCTGCAGCGCCGCATCGCCGCCGTTGCGCACGAGGTACCGCTCGAGCAGCGGGTTGATGGCCGCCGGCGCGAAGGCGACCACGACCGCCACGATGTGCAGCAGCAGCAAGATGTTGTATCCGGTGTCGGCATAGGCGGCGAGGACCACAGGAGCTCCAGGTGGTTGCGGGGGGCGGATCTGCTGGCGCGGAACCTACCTTGCTAACTTCCCCCGCCGTGCCGACCGACCCCGCTGGCGACGTCACGCTGACCCACATCTCCGGCGTCGAGCTCCCCCTCGACGACTGGCTGACGACGTTCCACCTCGGCGTGGTCGTGCTCGACCCCTTCGAGTACGAGAGCGCGTGGCTGCTCGACACGGCCGGCCGCATCCTCGACGTCTTCCGCGAGGCCGACGTGCGGGTCGGGTTCGTGGTCACCTCCACGCCCGCCGATGCCGCCGCCTTCGTCGGCCCCTGGGCCGACCGGCTCTTCGTGCTCTGCGATCCGGAGAAGGCGTTCGTGAAGTCCCTCCAGCTCGAGCAGCTGCCGGCCTTCGTCCACATCGGCATCGACGGCACCCTCCTCGGGTCGGCCGAGGGCTGGGACCCGCTCGAGTGGCGGGCCGTGGCCGACAACCTCGCCCGGATCATGTCGTGGAAGGCGCCCGACATCCCCGAGGCCGGGGATCCCAAGCCCTACGAGGGCGCACCAGCGGTCTGAGGCGGCTCGGCCGGGCGGACGTCGGTCACAGCCGGCATGGCGGCGCGAGCCCTCGGGTACGTACCGCTCCATGGCCAAGCCCCAGCAAGCCGAGCTCCGTCGTTCCGGCAAGGTCCCCGCTCTCGACCCTGACGCATCGGTCGCCAAGCTCTCCGCCCAGGACGCCCCGTCGGTCTCCGGACCGGGCGGGTCGATCCCGGAGGACCAGCGCCCCGGCCACCACCCGGACCAGGAGCAGGACAAGCCGGACATGGACGCCTTCGCCCAGCGCCTCGGCATCGTGCCCGACGACCAGGAGCCGCCCGAGGCCCCCCACGTCGACGAGGACTCCACGGTCACCCGGCTGCAGCCGAAGGCGGAGCGGTCGGCCCCGGCCGAGCGCACGTCCACGTCCACGTCCAAGGACGACAAGCCGAGCTTCTCCCCGATCGGCCTCGCGCTGGTCGGCCCCGTCACCGGATTCCTGATCGCCAAGAAGGTCCTGCAGGGCATCAAGCGGCTCCGCCGCTGAACCCGGCACATCACCCGGACCGGCACCAGCCGGTCCGCACGTTCGGCCGGTCGGCCCCCGGAACGCCCGCCCCCGGGGTCCGGCCGGCTCGTACGTCTGCGACCGGATCCCGTCGATCTGCGATGCTCGGGGGGTGACCGAGTTCGAGTACACGCCCCTGCTCCCCACCACCGGCGACGACACCTCGTACCGGCGACTCGACATCGGCGGCGTCGAGGTGGTCGAGCTCGGCGGCGAGCAGTTCCTGCGCGTCGCGCCGGAGACCCTCACGGCCCTGGCCGCCGAAGCGATGCACGACATCGCCCACCACCTGCGGCCCAGCCACCTCCAGCAGCTGCGCAACATCCTCGACGACCCCGAGGCCTCCGCCAACGACCGCTTCGTGGCCACCGACCTGCTGAAGAACGCCAACGTGTCGGCCGGCGGCGTCCTGCCGATGTGCCAGGACACGGGCACGGCGATCGTCAAGGCCAAGCGCGGCGGCCGGGTGCTCACCGCCGGCGGCGACGAGGAGGCCCTCGCCCGCGGCGTGTTCGACACCTACCAGAAGGACAACCTGCGCTACTCCCAGATGGCGCCCCTGTCGATGTGGGAGGAGACCAACACCAAGACGAACCTGCCGGCCGAGATCAAGATCAGCGCGGTCGACGGGATGGCCTACGACTTCCTGTTCATGGCCAAGGGGGGCGGCTCGGCCAACAAGAGCTACCTGTACCAGGAGACCAAGGCGGTGCTGTCGCCCGAACGGCTCCTCTCGTTCCTCGACGAGAAGCTGCGCAGCCTCGGCACCGCGGCCTGCCCGCCCTACCACCTCGCCGTGGTCATCGGCGGCACGTCGGCCGAGATGGCCCTGGAGACCGCCAAGCTGGCCAGCGCCCGCTACCTCGACACGCTGCCCAAGGCCGGCTCCCCGCTCGGCCACGCCTACCGCGACCACGAGTTCGAGGCCGAGGTCCTGCAGCTCTCCCAGGAGTTCGGCATCGGCGCCCAGTTCGGCGGCAAGTACTTCTGCCACGACGTCCGGGTCATCCGCATGCCCCGCCACGGCGCGTCGCTCCCGGTCGCCGTCGCCGTGTCCTGCTCGGCCGACCGCCAGGCCCGCGCCCGCATCACCGCCGACGGCGTCTTCCTGGAGGAGCTCGAGCGCAACCCGGCCCGGTTCCTGCCCGAGGTCACCGAGGACGACCTGACCGCCGACGTCGTGCGGATCGACCTCGACCAGCCGATGGACGCCATCCTCGCCGAGCTCAGCAGGCACCCCGTGAAGACCCGGCTGTCGCTCACCGGCACCGTCGTGGTGGCGCGCGACATCGCCCACGCCAAGATCAGCGAGCGGCTCCAGGCCGGCGAGCCGATGCCCCAGTACCTGAGGGACCACCCCGTGTACTACGCCGGTCCGGCCAAGACGCCGGAGGGCTACGCCTCCGGCTCGTTCGGCCCGACCACGGCGGGCCGCATGGACTCCTACGTGGAGGAGTTCCAGGCCGCCGGCGGCTCCCTGGTCATGCTGGCCAAGGGCAACCGCTCCCAGCAGGTGACCGACGCGTGCAAGCGCCACGGCGGCTTCTACCTCGGCTCCATCGGGGGCCCCGCCGCCCGCCTGGCCCAGGACAACATCCGCAAGGTCGAGGTCCTCGAGTACCCCGAGCTCGGCATGGAGGCGGTGTGGCGCATCGAGGTCGAGGACTTCCCCGCGTTCATCATCGTGGACGACAAGGGCAACGACTTCTTCGACTCGGTCAGCCGCCCGATCGATCTCAAGACCAAGCGCCCGTAGCGCTCCCGGCACCGTGCCCGCCGCGCTGCTCGTCGTCGCGGCCGCGATCCTGTGGGGGACCACGGGCACGGCCCAGGCGCTGGGGCCCGACGGCGTCGACCCCCTCGTCGTCGGTTGGGTGCGCATGGTCGTCGGCGGCGCCGGCCTCGTCGTCCTCGCCTCGCTCCGCCGGTCCACGGCCTCGGCCCTGCCGGTCGGCTGGACCGTGGCGGCCGTCGCCTCCGTGGCGACCTACCAGCTCACCTTCTTCGGGGGTGTCCGCCTCGCCGGTGTCGCGCTCGGCACGGCGGTGGGCATCGGGTCGGCGCCGATCTGGGGCGGCCTCGTCGACTGGCGCTTCGCCGGTTGGCGCCCGTCTCCCCGCTGGATCGTCGCTGCGACCATCGCCATCGCCGGTGCGGTGCTGGTGGCCGGCGAGCCGGGTGACGCCGAGCGACCGGGCCTCGGGCTCCTCCTGGCCGTCGCGGCCGGCGCCAGCTACGCCATGTACGCCTACGCGCTCCAGCAGCTGGCCCGCGCCGGCGACGCCGACCGGGTCGCGGCCAGCGTGTTCGTCGCCGCCGCGGTCGTGCTGGCTCCGGTCGCCCTGATCGCCGGCGGAGGCGAGGCACTCGGGCAGCTGACCACCGGACGGGGCGCGCTGATGGCGCTGCACCTCGGCCTGGTGGCCACGACCCTCTCCTACGCGCTGTTCACGCGCGGGGTGCGGGACACGCCGGTCGCGACCGCCACGCTGCTGTCGCTGGCCGAGCCGGTGACCGCCGTGGTGCTCGGCGTCACCATCGTGGGCGAGGCGCTCACCACGACCGCCGCGATCGGCATCGGGCTGCTCCTCGTCGGGGTCACCACGGCAGCCACGGTCCGGACCCCCGACCCGACCACGGGCACCGCCACCGACGTCCCGGTCTAGGTTTCCGCGACATGCGCATCGGGATCTTCGGCGGCCTCGCCGCCACCGCCACCATCGACGACGTGGTGGCCGACGTCCAGGCGGCCGAGGAGCAGGGCTTCCACTCCTACTGGGTGCCCCAGATCTTCGGGTACGACGCCCTGACCCTGCTCGCCGTGGTCGGCCGGGAGACCGAGCGGATCGAGCTGGGGACGTCGGTGATCCCGACCTACCCCCGCCACCCGGCCATGCTCGCCGCCCAGGCCCTCACCACCCAGCAGGCATCCGGCGGCCGGCTCACCCTCGGCATCGGGCTGTCCCACCAGCCGGTCATCGAGCACATGTTCGGCATGAGCTTCGACAAGCCGGTGCGGCACCTGCGCGAGTACCTCGACGTCCTCATGCCGCTGGTGAGCGGTGAGCGGGTGGAGGTCCACGGGGAGACCATCTCGGCCAACCTCGCCCTCGACATCCCCGGCACCCAGCCCGTCCCCGTCCAGGTCGCCGCCCTCGGCCCCCAGATGCTGAAGCTGGCCGGCGCCCGCACCGCCGGGACGATCACGTGGATGACCGGGCCCCGCACCATCGCCGACCACACCGTCCCCACCATCCGGGCGGCCGCCGACGCCGCCGGCAACCCCGGACCCGCCATCACCAGCGGCGTCCCGGTGTGCGTCACCGACGACGTGGCCGGCACCCGGGCCCGGGCCGCCCAGGTGTACGCCATCTACGGCCAGCTGCCCTCGTACCGCGCGATGCTGGACCGGGAGGGCCTCGAGGGCCCGGCCGACCTGGCCATCATCGGCGACGAGGAGGCCGTCGCCGCCCGGATCCGCGACTTCGCCGAGGCCGGGGTCACCGACCTGGCCGCCAGCGAGTTCGGTTCCGGTGACGGCGAGCGGGATCGCACCCGGGCGCTGCTGCGCAGCCTGCTGTGAAGGTCCGCGTCGGCTACGGCCTGGGCACCCGCACGATCACCAACGACGCCGAGCGCTTCGCCGCCCTGGTCGACGCCCTCGAAGCGCTCCGCTTCGACTCGCTGTGGCTGTCGGAGAAGATCACCGACGACTGCCCCGACCCCGTGGTGGCGCTGTCCTTCGCCGCGGCGCGCACGGCCAGGCTGAAGCTGGGCACCAGCGTCATGGTCCTGCCCGGCCGCAACCCGATGCTGCTCGCCAAGGAGCTGGCCAGCCTCGACCGGCTCTCCGGTGGACGGCTCCTCCCCGCCTTCGGGCTCGGCCAGGTCGACCCCGCCGAGCAGCAGGCGTTCGGGGTCGAGCGCACCGAGCGGGCGAAGCGCTTCGACGAGGCCCTCCCCCTCCTGCGCCGCTTCTGGACCGAGGACGCCGTCGACCACGAGGGCACGTTCTTCCGGTACGAGGCCGCCCGGGTGCGGCCCCGACCGGTGCAGCAGCCGATCGAGATCTGGCTCGGCGGGGTGGCGCCGTCGGAGCTGCGTCGCACCGGTCGGCTCGGCGACGGGTGGCTGCCCAGCTTCTGCACGCCGGACGACGTCGCCGCCGGCCGCCCCGAGATCGAGCGGGTCGCCGCCGAGCACGGCCGGGAGATCGACCCCGAGCACTTCGGCGCGCTCGTGCCCTACGCCCTCGACGGCATCCCCGACGTGCTCGCCGCGTTCCTCGCCAAGCGCCGGCCCGACGTCGACGTCCGCGACGTGGTCGCGCCCAGCGTCGATGCGCTGGTCCCCCTGCTCGAGCGCTTCATCGATGTGGGCGGCTCCAAGTTCGTCGCCGTGCCCATCGGCGAGCCCGCCGACTGGGGCGACCACCTGGCCGAGGTCGCCGACGCCGTCATGCCGCTCCAGACCTGACCGAGCGGTCAGTTCGGTTACGGTCCGGCGCCATGAAGTTCGGGATCATCTTCGCCAACACCGGGCCCTTCGCCAACGGTGACGCCGCCGCCGAGATGGCGGTCGCCGCCGAGGAGGCCGGGTTCGAGTCGCTCTGGACCGTCGAGCACGTCGTCGTGCCGTCGGGCTACGACTCGCCCTACCCCTACGACCCGTCCGGGAAGATGCCCGGCGGCGAGGACTTCGACATCCCCGACCCCCTGATCTGGCTCAGCTGGGTCGCGTCGGCCACCTCCACCATCCGCCTGGCCACCGGCATCCTGATCGTCCCCCAGCGCAACCCGGTGGTGCTGGCCAAGGAGCTGGCCACCCTCGACCACCTCTCCGGCGGGCGCATGGAGCTGGGCATCGGCGTGGGCTGGCTCGAGGAGGAGTTCGACGCCATCGGCGTGCCGTTCTCCGAGCGGGGCAAGCGCACCGACGACAACATCGCCGCCATGCGGGCCCTGTGGAGCGAGGAGAAGGCGACCTACCACGGCGAGTTCACCAGCTTCGACGAGTGCATCTCCCGCCCGCGCCCGGTGAACGGCGCCATCCCCGTCCACGTCGGCGGCCACACCGACATCGCCGCCCGCCGGGCGGGTCGCCTCGGCGACGGGTTCTTCCCGGGCAAGGGCAACCCCCAGGAGCTGGCCCGCAGCTTCGACCTCGTGCGCGAGACCGCCCGCGAGCACGGCCGGGACCCCGACGCGATCGAGTTCACGGCGGGTGGCGCCACCATCGGCAGCGGCGCGCTGAAGGCGGCCCAGGAGCTCGCCGACGTCGGGGTCGACCGGATCATGGTTCCGGCCTTCGCGTTCTGGGGCGACACCGCCGACGCCCTGAAGCGCTACGGCGACGAGGTCATCGCCCAGGCCTGAGCGGCACGAGCGACGTTCCGAGGCGCAGCCGAGGAGCTCGAGGTCGTCGAAGGCGACACTCAGACCTGGGGAGGGACGGCGCCGGCTCCGGCCACGCAGCTGTCGAGCCTGACGCGCTCGTCGACGATGCTGACCTCGCCCGTCGCGCTGTCCTCGACCCAGGCGCGCAGGGCGTCCTCCATCTCGTCGGTGTCCTGCTGGGTGTCGCCGACGATGTCGATGCGGACGCAGGCGGCGTCGCCGTCCATCCAGGTGACGGCCCAGTCGCCGCCCCAGCCCTGGATGGCCTGGAACGCCTCCTGGGGCGCCACGGTGGTGTCGCCGGTGGTGAACAGTCCGAACCAGAACAGCGCGCCGACCACGCCGTCGTCGACGACCTCGCCGTCGGCCGGCGGGCGCGGCACCTCGATGCGGGGCTGGCGCTCGGTGTAGAGCGGGGGGAACAGCACCTGCTCGGAGGTGGTCGGCGGGTCCTGGAGCGCGGCGTCGACGGCGCGGTCGCCCCGCTCGGCGACGATGGCGTCGACGAAGATGCGGCCCAGCTCGTAGGGCGCCGAGATCTCGAACAGCAGGATCTCGGGGAAGGCGTCGACGTCGATCCCGTCAGCGAAGGCCCGCTCCTCGGCGTCGGCCTGCTCGCGGACGTCGTCGGGCTGCTTGTCGAGCCACTGCTGCTCGATCCTCCTGGCGTTGCCCTCGACCACCGAGGTGAACCCGGTGGCGATCTCGTCCTTGCGCTCGTCGTACTCGTCGCTGCGGTCCAGCTCGAAGTGCTGGTCGTCGAGGGCGTGGACCAGCTCGTGGACGATGGTCTTGCGGACGTAGGGCGTCAGCGAGGCGCCCCGCACCACGAGCTCGTTGCTCTCGGGGTCGTAGAAGCCCAGCACGCCGGCCGAGTAGATGGCGCGCAGCTCGTCGAGCAGGCTGGCCGCGGGATCGAGCAGCCCGAGGGCCTTGTAGAACACCTCGACGTCGGCGATCTCGTCCGCGTTCTCCTCGAAGTCCTCGAGGAGGCGGGACTCGAACGCCGCCCCGTCGGCCAGCTCGACCTCGACCGGCTCGAGGAACTCCAGGCCCCGGGCCTCGGCCACGAAGGCCTGCAGCTCCTCGACCAGGACCTCGAGCTCGTCCTGGGAGAGCGGCGGCCCTTCGGGCTCGGTGGTGGGAGCGCTCGACGACGGCTGCTCGTCGGCGCCCGCCGGTGCGGTGGTCGTCGGCGCGGCGGCCGGCTCCGGGGCGTCGTCGTCCCGGGTGATGACGACGATGGTGGCGGCCAGCAGGGCCAGGATGGCGCCGATGGCCAGCACGATGCTGACCCGGCGGCCGCGCGGGGCACGTGGCTCCTCGTCCCCGCTCCGGTCGGGGGCCGGTGCGCCCGGGGGCGAGGTCGGCGGCGAACCGCCCGGCGGGGCGAGCGGTGGACCGTCGGGGTACGCGGGCGGGCCGGGCGGCGGTGGCGGAGGGGGGAGATCGGGCACGACCGTTCCCAGCGTACGCTCCGCGCCATGCCCCGCATCCCCACCCGGATCACCGAGCTCCTCGGCATCGACGTCCCGATCATCCAGGCCCCGATGGGCTGGATCGCCCGGTCCCAGCTGGCCTCGGCGGTCTCCGAGGCCGGGGGTCTCGGGATCATCGAGACGTCCTCGGGCGAGCTGGACGCGGTCAAGGCCGAGATCGCCAAGATGCGAGACCTCACCGACAAGCCCTTCGGGGTGAACATCGCCCAGGCGTTCGTGCGCGACCCCGGCATCGTCGACTTCGTCGTCGACCAGGGGGTGCGGTTCGTGACCACGTCGGCCGGTGACCCGACGAAGTACACGGGGCAGCTGAAGGACGCCGGCCTCACCGTCTTCCACGTGGTGCCCACGCTGCAGGGGGCGCTGAAGGCGCTCGCCGCCGGCGTCGACGGCCTGGTCGTCGAGGGCGGCGAGGGCGGTGGCTTCAAGAACCCGCGCGACGTGGCGTCGATGGTGCTGCTGCCGCTGGTGGCCCAGCAGACCGACGTGCCCATCATCGCCGCCGGCGGCATCGTGGACGGTGCGTCCATGGCGGCGGCCTTCGCCCTCGGCGCCGAGGGGGTGCAGATGGGGACCCGGATGGTCTCGGCGGCCGAGTCGCCCGTCCACGACAACTGGAAGCAGGCCATCGTCGACGCGGCGGAGACCGACACGGTGTTCCTCAACCGCCACAGCCGCCCCGGCCTGCGTGCGCTGCGCACGGCGCGCACCACCGAGCTCGAGCGCCAGGAGTCGGTCGACCTGGGCGAGGCGTTCGGCTCGGTGCTGGACCTCTACTTCGGCGGCGACCTCGAGGCCGGGGTCGCGCTCACCGGGCAGGTCGCCGGCCGCATCGACGCGGTCCGTCCGGTGGCCGAGATCATCGACGAGTGCGTGACCGGCTTCCACGAGACCGTCGCCCGGCTGGCGCAGTACGGAGCCGCCACGTGACCGAGGCCGCCGCGGGACCGCGCAGCCGCCTCTTCCACGTCGACGCCGACGGCCGGCGGGCCGAGCTGCCCGACCACCACATCGACCGGATCGAGGGCGGGTGGTTCTGGCTCGACCTGCTCGACCCGTCCGAGGCGCGGACCCACGAGATCGCCGAACGGTTCGCACTCCACCGCATCACCCGTGAGGACCTGCTGGAAGCGCAGATCCCGAAGTTCGACGACCTCGACCGCTATCGGGTGTTCGTGGTGCACGCCCTGGCCCCGGACTCCGACGTGCTGCGGACCGTCGAGGTCGACGTGGTCGTCGGCCAGGACTGGATCATCACCGTCCACCCCGGCTCGGTGCGCAGCATCGACGTGCTGACCGAGCGGATCCACCGGGACGACTTCACCCTCGACGGACCGTTCCACCTGGCCTGCCGCCTCTTCGAGCTGGTCGGCGAGCGGTACCTGCCGATCCTCGACGACGTCGACACCCAGGTGCTCGACCTGGAGGAGGGGGCCGTGGAGGGCGACCCGGCGGTCCTGCCGGACATCCACGCGCTGCGCCGCGACCTGTCGCTGCTGCGGCGGAGCCTGGCCCCCCAGCGACGGATGCTCGAGGTGCTGCTGCGCTCCCACGGCGACCGCACCGACCCGGCCGGACGCGACCTGGCCGATGCCCTCGACCACCACGCGCACATGATCGAGTCCCTCGACAGCGCGCACCAGATGGTGGCGACGCTGGTGGACACCTACCGCAGCGCCACCGCGGAGCGGCTGAACGAGGTCATGAAGGTCCTCACGGTGTTCTCGGCCATCTTCTTGCCGATGACCCTCGTCGCCGGCATCTACGGCATGAACTTCGCCGGCATGCCCGAGCTGGACGAGCCGTGGGGCTACCCCGTGGCGCTGGGGTCGATGGCGCTCATCGCCGTCGGACTCTGGCTGTACTTCGTGCGCCGTGGCTTCATCGGCAGCCCCGAGCTGCGCCGCGCGCTCCGTCCCGCACGAGCCGTGGGGCGGGTCGGGCGCGGCCTGGCCTCGGCCGCCGTGCAGCCGGTGCGCGCCGCCACCCGCCGGGTGAACGGGGACGGCGCGACCGACGAGTGAACCGCTACTGCTCGGCGCCGTCGCGGAGGAACCGGCGCAGGATCTTGCCCGAGGCCGACTTGGGGATCTCGTCGATGAACTCCACGATGCGGAGCTGCTTGTAGGTGGCCACCTTGTCGGCGACGTAGGACTTCACGTCGTCCTCGGTGAGCTCCTGGCCCGGGGCGACGACCACGAAGGCCTTCGGGAGCTCGCCGGCCTCCTCGTCGGGGACACCGATGACCGCGGCGTCGGCGATGGCCGGGTGGCTGACGAGCAGGGCCTCGAGCTCGGCCGGCGGCACCTGGAAGCCCTTGAACTTGATGAGCTCCTTGACCCGGTCGACGATCGAGAAGTGGCCGTCCTCGTCGACCTCGACGACGTCGCCGGTGTGGAGCCAGCCGTCCTCGTCGATGGTGGCGCGGGTGGCCTCGTCGTTGTTCAGGTAGCCCTTCATCACGAGCGGGCCGCGCACCCACAGCTCGCCCCGGCCGCCGACGTCTTGGTCCTGGCCGTCGGCGTCGACGATGCGGCACTCGGCGTTGGGCACCGTGACCCCGGACGACCCCGGCTTGTAGTCGCCGGCGGGGGTGGCGTGGGAGACGGGCGACAGCTCGCTCATCCCGTAGCCCTGCACCACCTCGGTGCCGATGCGCTTGGCCGCCTCCTGGGCGATCTCGGCGCCGAGCGGGGCGGCACCGGAGAAGACCTGGCGCAGCGAGGACAGGTCGTACTCGTCCACCAAGGGGTGCTTGGCGAAGGCCAGCACCATCGGGGGCACCGCGAAGAACCGGGTGACCTTCTGCTCCTGGATGGCCTCGAGCGCCTGCTGGAGGTCGAAGCGCGGCATGGTGATGATGCGCACGCCGTTGGCGAGCAGGCCGTTCATCAGCACCTGCATGCCGTAGATGTGGAAGAACGGCAGGGCCGCGATGGCGACCTCGTCGTCGCCGTAGGTGATGACCGGCTCGCACTGGGCGATGTTGGCCACCAGGTTGCGGTGGGTGAGCATGACGCCCTTGGGCAGGCCCGTGGTGCCCGAGGAGTAGGGCAGCACGACGACGTGCTCGGCCGGGTCGACCTCGACCTGCTCGATCGGATCGCCGAACAGCGACGTGAGCGCCGTGGAGCCGGGGGCGCCGTCCATGGTGACGATCTCGGTCACCGACGTGCCCTCGATGGCGGTCTGGGCCGTCTCGAGGAACATGCCGATGGTGACGAGCAGCTCGGCGTCGGAGTCCTGCAGCTGGTGGCGGACCTCGTCGGCGGTGTAGGTCGGGTTGATCGTGGTGTTGGTGCCGCCGGTGACCGCCACGGCGTGGAAGACGATGGCGTACTCGGGCAGGTTCGGGGCCATGATCGCCACGGTCTTGCCCGGCCCGATGCCCTTGGCCTGCAGCCCGCCGGCGAGGGCGTGGATGGCCTGCTTCAGCGCACCGAAGGTGTAGCCGCGGCCGCTGCCGACCTCTTCGATCGCCTGGCGGTCGGCGAGCTCGTCGGCACGCCGCAGGACGAACTCGGTGATGGGGACCGACGGGATGTCGACGTCGGGGAACTTGCTCTTGTGGACGATGACCATGGCGGCGAGCCTACGGGGCCGGATCGGAGAGGGCGGGCGGCGGGCGCGAGGATGCGGGGCGATGGACGCCGACCCGTACGCCGCCCTGCTGTCGGGCCACGACCCGGACCGCACCTGCCTGCTCCTCGAGGACGGCCGGACCTGGACCTACGGCGACCTCACCCGGCGCGCCGGCGAGCTGGCCGTCGCGCTCGGACGCTGCGGGGTGGGTGCGGGGAGCCGGGTGGTCGTGCAGGTGGAGAAGTCCGCCGACGCCGTGGCGCTGTACCTGGCCTGCCTGCGATCGGGCGCCGTGTACGTGCCGCTGAACACCGCCTCCACCGCCTCGGAGGTGGCCGGCTTCGTCGCCGATGCCGATCCCGACCTGTACGTCGGGCGGCCCGGCGGAGCGGACCCGGGCGGGGTGCGGGTCGAGACGCTCGGCACCCACGGCGACGGGACCCTGGCCGCGCACGCCGGTCCCGGCTCGGTCCCCGTGATCACGCGGGACCCGGACGACTGGGCCGCCATGCTCTACACGTCGGGGACGACGGGGCGGGCGAAGGGGGCGATGCTGTCGTGCGGGAACCTCGTGTCCAACGCTCGCGCCCTGGTCCGGGCCTGGCGCTTCGAGCCCGACGACGTCCTCGTCCACGTCCTGCCCGTGTTCCACGTGCACGGCCTGTTCGTCGCGCTCCACTGCGCCCTGGCCGTCGGCGCCGCCGTCCGGCTCCACGCCCGCTTCGACGTCGACGCCGTGCTCGCCGACCTGGGCCGCAGCACGGTGCTCATGGGCGTCCCGACGCACTACCACCGGCTCCTCGCCCACCCCGGCCTCGACGCGGCCGCGTGCGCCGGCATGCGCCTGTTCACCTCCGGCTCGGCCCCGCTTCCCGCCCACGAGCACGAGGCCTTCGCGAAGCGCACCGGCCACCGCATCGTCGAGCGGTACGGGATGACCGAGACGATGATCCTGACCTCCAACCCCTACGACGGCGATCGGGTGCCGGGCACGGTCGGCTTCCCGCTCGAGGGGGTCGAGCTCCGGGTCGTCGACGACCTCGGCACGCCGGTGGCACCCGGCGGCACCGGGTCGGTCGAGGTCCGCGGCCCGGGCGTGTTCCTGGGCTACTGGGGCCGCCCGGACGCCACGGCCGGGGCCACCCGACCCGACGGCTACTTCGTCACCGGCGACGTCGGCCACCTCGACCCGGACGGACGGCTCACGCTGGCCGGTCGGGCCGGCGACCTCATCATCTCCGGCGGCTACAACGTGTACCCCAAGGAGGTCGAGCTCGTGCTCGACCAGGCACCCGGGGTGGACGAGTCGGCCGTCATCGGCCTCCCCGACCCGGACCTCGGCGAGGTCGTCGTCGCCGTGGTCATCGCCGACGGCGCGCTCGACGAGGGCGCCGTCCTCGGCGCGTGCGAGGCGCTGGCGCGCTACAAGCGACCCCGGCGACTCGTGGTCGTGGACGAGCTGCCGCGCAACGCCATGGGCAAGGTGCAGAAGGCGGTGCTGCGCGAGCAGCTGGCCTGAGGCGGCGCGACGTGGGCGCTGCCAGTTCCAGAGATGGCCCCCGGTCCGCGCGTCACGGCGTCAGGGGGTGTCGCCGCCCCACTCCTGGCGCTGCACGTCCCGGATGTAGGCGATGACGGCGTCGACGTCGGCGTCGGACAGGTTGGGGATCGGCGGCATGGCGGCGAAGTCCCAGTGGTGGGGCTGGACGCCCCGGGCCACCGCGGCCCGGATGGAGGAGTCGGGGTGGTGGTCCGGCGCGTAGATCTCGTGCACGAGCGGCGGGCCGGCGAGCCCGCCGCGCAGCTCCTCGCCGTGGCAGGTGGCGCAGTTCTGCGCGAACACCTCCTGGCCGAGGGCGAGCTCCTCGGGCGACCCGGGCTCGGCCGGGCCGTCCTCGGACCCGCCGGCGGCGACCAGCACCACGGCCACCACGGCCGCGACCGCCACCACCACGACGGGGATCGCCCACGACAGCGTGCGGTTCCGCTCGGCCCGCCGCGCTCGCTCGGCCGCGGCCTGGCGGGCGTGCTTGCGCTCAGCGCTCATCGGGTCCTTCCATTTCACGATCCTGACACGCCCGCTCCGGCGTTCGTGACGTACGGTACGCGTGGGTGGGGCCGCAGGGGCTGCCGCTGGGGGTAGGAGCTGCGCATGACCGTGGACACCAGACCGACGGTGCTGATCGTCGACGACGAGGTGGACATCCGCCTGCTCGTGCGGACCATCCTCGAGTCCTCGGGGCTCGGCGTCGAGGTGGTCGGCGAGGCGGTCGACGGCAACGAGGCCCTCACCGTCTTCCGGACCCTCGATCCGCCGGACGTGCCCGACGTGGTCATCCTCGACAACCGGATGCCGGGCAAGGAGGGCCTCGACGTCGCCGCCGAGATGCTGGCCGAGGAGCCCCGGCAGCACATCGTGCTGTTCAGCGCGTTCGTGACCCCCGAGATCGAGGAGCGGGCCAACGCCCTCGGCGTCCGCGCGTGCGTGGGCAAGAACGACTTCGCCCGCCTGCCCGACCTCGTCCTCGAGCTCAGCCGCTGACCCAGCCCAGGTCGAGGCGCCCGTCGGCGCCGATCGGCACGGGCTCCACCGACGTCACGGCGTCGACCGGGATCGGCCCGTACACGTGCGGGAAGCGCTCGCCGCTGCGCGCCGCTTCGACCACGACCTCGACCCCGGGGTCCAGGCGGTCGGGGTCGATGCGCAGCAGGACGATGTCGTCGCGCCCCCGGTAGTAGCGGTCGGCGGTGGCCTGCACCTGGTCGGGGAACGAGCAGTGGATGAACCCCTCCTCCTCGAGCGAGGTGTCGATCGTGGAGCGCTCGTAGGTCCGGCGAGCCCGCGCCCGCTCCCACTCGGCTGCCACCGCCAGGTGGAGCAGCCGTCGCGGGAGCGGGGCGGTGTCGCTCATGCCGGTCCGGCGAAGATGCCCTCGGCCTCGTTGCTCGGGCCGACGGGAGCCGGTTCGTTGTACTGGGCGGTCTCGTGGCGGGCGACGACGAAGTGGTGGACCTCGTCGGGCCCGTCGGCCAGGCGGAGCGTGCGCTGGGAGGTGTACATGCCGGCGAGCGGGGTCCACTCGGACACCCCGGTGGCGCCGTGGACCTGGATGGCCTGGTCGATGATCTCGCAGATCTTCTCGGGGACCATGGCCTTGACCGCGCTCACGTAGACGCGGGCCTCCTGGTTGCCGAGCACGTCCATGGCCTTGGCGGCCTTGAGGACCATGAGCCGGCAGGCGTCCAGCTCGATCCGGGCCCGGGAGACCAGCTCCATGTTCTTGCCGAGGCTGAGGATCGGCTTGCCGAACGCCTCGCGGAACTTGGCCCGGCGGATCATCAGCTCGAGGGCCTTCTCGCCCTGGCCGATGGCTCGCATGCAGTGGTGGATGCGGCCCGGGCCGAGGCGGACCTGGCTGATCTCGAAGCCCCGGCCCTCGCCGAGGAGCATGTTCGACGTCGGCACCCGGACGTCGGTGAAGCGCAGGTGCATGTGCCCGTGCGGGGCGTCGTCGTGGCCGAAGACGTGCATGGGGCCGAGGATCTCGACGCCCGGCGTGTCCATGGGGACCAGGATCTGGGACTGCTGCCGGTGCGGCGGCGCGTCCGGGTCCGTCTGGCACATGACGATCATGATCTTGCAGCGGGGGTCGCCGGCGCCCGAGATGTAGTACTTCTCGCCGTTGAGGACGTACTCGTCGCCGTCCTTGATGGCCTGCAGCCGCACGTTCTTGGCGTCGGAGGAGGCCACGTCGGGCTCGGTCATGGCGAAGGCCGAGCGGATCTCGCCGTTCAGGAGCGGCTCGAGCCACTGCTTCTTCTGCTCGGGCGTGCCGACGCGCTCGAGCACCTCCATGTTGCCGGTGTCGGGGGCCGAGCAGTTCAGGCTCTCCGACCCGAGCGGGTACTTGCCCAGCTCGACGGCGATGTACGCGTAGTCGAGGTTGGACAGGCCGCCCACCTCGGAGTCGGGCAGGAAGAAGTTCCACAGGCCGGCCTCGCGGGCCTTGGCCTTGGCGCCGTCGAGCAGCTCGAGCTGGCCCGGGGCGTAGTCCCACCGGTTCTCCCGGTTCTCCCCGAGCTTGAAGTACTCCTCCTGCATCGGCGCCACGACCTCCTCGAGGAACTGCGTGACCCGCTTCAGCAGCGGCTTGGCCTCCTCGCTCATCCGCAGGTCGAACAGCTCGGCTGGTTCTTCGGGGGTGCCCATGGGTGGTGCGTCCTCTCGTACGTGGTGCGCCCCGTCCCTGGAGGCGCTCCTTTCGAATGTAGGCCCAATCCGCAGCCGTCCACGCCCCGCCCGGTTCCGACCCGCCCCCGGGGCGGTTCCTTCGGTAGAAACCTCGGCATGGCTCTCACCACCGACTTCCGCCTCGACGGACGGGTGGCCATCGTCACCGGTGCCTCCAGCGGCATCGGCCACCGCTTCGCCCGTGTGCTGGCCGAGCAGGGAGCGACCGTGCTCGCCGCGGCGCGCCGCGCCGACCGGCTCGACGACCTCGCCGCCACGAGCGATCGGATCCACGCCGCCGCCTGCGACGTGTCCGACGACGCCCAGCTCGAGCACCTGGTGGACCGGGCGGTGGCCGACCACGGGCGGGTCGACATCGTGGTGAACAACGCCGGCACGACCGACGCCGTCACCCCGGCCGAGCACGAGGACCCGGCCCTGTTCCGGCGGGTGGTCGACGTGAACATGAACGCCTGCTTCGTGCTGGCCGCGGCGGCCGCCCGTCAGATGATCGTGCAGGAGCAGGGCGGCTCGATCGTGAACATCGCGTCCGTGCACGGGCTCGTCGCCGCCGCCCCGAACGCGCAGGCGGCCTACGCGGCGTCGAAGGGCGGGCTGGTGAACCTGACGCGCGAGCTCGCAGCGCAGTGGGCCAAGCACCGCATCCGCGTGAACGCCATCGCACCGGGCTACTTCGAGACCGAGCTCACCGAGGCCATGTTCGTGGGCGAGGACGCCGGCCTGCGCTACATCCGGCGCAACGCCCTGCTCGGCCGGCCCGGCGAGCTCGAGGAGCTGGACGGGCCGCTGCTGCTGCTCGCCTCCGACGCCGGCTCCTACATCACCGGTCAGACCATCGCCGTCGACGGTGGCTGGACCGCCCGCTGACCACGCCGGGCTTCGCCGTCAGGGGGTGAGCTCGGTGCAGCCGCGGCGGTCCTCCCACTCGGCACGCGCCGCATCGGCCTCGGCGCCGTCGAGCGGCGTCGGCACGCCGTCGCGCAGCCGGGCCGGCACCCACTCGATGTCGAGCACCTCGCGCCCGTCGATGCGGACCAGGAGCGCACCCGACTCCCCGTCCGGTTCGTCGGCGAGGAGGCGGCCCACCCCGTAGGCGACGGCGGCGCCGTCCGAGCGCCCGGCGCCCTGCACCCTCCCCGAGCCCGGGCCGGCCACGACGTCGGCGCCGGCGGCCACGAGGGCGGCGGCGAGCTCCTGCTGGCCCGCGGTGGGGCAGGTCTCGCCCGGTTCGCCCCAGTGCACGTAGACCACGACCGTGTCGGCCTCGGCGCGGGCAGCCTCGACCTCGGCCACGAGGCGGTCGACGCGCTTGGCCGACGCCACCCCCTCCTGCTCGGGGCCCGCGGTGTCGGTGGCGATGCGGTCGGCGTCGAGCAGCTGGGTGGCGGCGAGGACGGCCACGGTGTGGCCCCCGATGCGGCGCACGAAGGGCTGGTAGGCCCTCGCCTCGTCGGCGCCGATGCCGACGAGCATCCCGAGGCCCTCGTCCGCGCCGAGGGTCTGGTAGAGCCCCTCCGTCCCGAGGTCGAGGCTGCGGTCGCCGGCCGCCGACACCACGTCGACCCCGCCCGCGTCGAGGGCGGCGAGCACGCTCGCGGGGGCGGTCGGGACCTCGGCGGTCCCCGGGTCCTCGACGATGGGGGCGTCCACGCCGGCGACGGTGAGGTCCGCCCGGTCCAGCACGTCGGCGAGCGGGCCGAGCAGGTCCGCGGCAGGGCCCTCGAGCCGGACAGCCAGCCCGCCTCCGCCGGCGACGTCGCCCAGGAGCGCGATGGTGATCGGCCCGGCGTCCGGCACGAGCTCGGCCGTGCTCGTCCCACCCTCGCCCTCGGTGCGCACGTTGCCGGGTCGCTCCTCGAGCAGCAGGGAGCCCCCGGCGCCCAGCGCGGCACCGACGAGGAGCACGCCGCAGGCGACGAGGAGCGCTCGCAGGACGGGCCCGCGCCCACGTCGGAGGTGGCGACCGGACATCGGGGCGAACCTATCGACGGCCTGCGCGGCTGCCGTGGCACCCGACGTCAGGTCTGCGGTGGTGCGGTGGGGGGATCGGTGGCGGGCGGAGGATCGGTGCGCGGCGGCGGGGTGGCGGGTCGCGGCTCGGGTGAACCGGGCGACGTCGCATCCAGCTCCCGGCGCAGCTGCTCGACGGCGGACGGGGTGCCACCCAGCGCCTCGAGCTCGGCACGGGCCTCGGCGACGAGGGCGAGCCGGGTCCGCACCTGCTCGATCGCCTCGTCCGTGCTGTCGCGCTCGGGGCCACGGAGGAAGACGACGTCGGCGACCACCGCCTCCACCGACTCCACCGCACCCGCCACCTGGCGCAACGGCTCGTCGCGCACCCGCGGGGGCAGGGCCGCGGCAGCGATGAGGCGGACGTCGATGGCGAGGGCTTCCCGCTCGAGCGCCTCGCGCACCTGGACCATCGCCGGCTCGTCGAGGGCGCGGTTGGCCCGCAGCGCGGTCATGGCGTCGCGCAGGCGACGGTGCAGCCGGGCCTCGACCGAGTGGGCCCCGGCCCACTCCTTCGGCGCGTCGGTCGGGACGCCCGGGATGATCTCGTTGGCGTCGGAGAAGTCCTGGGCGTTGCGGAGCGCCACGTACGCGACGGTGCCGATCACGACGAGGAGCAACCCGATGAGGATGGTGGTCACGTCGCGGTTCCCTCCCCGCTCGAGCCGAAGACGAACCAGGCGATGAGCAACAGGATCGCACCGGCGATGACCGCCAGGGCGATCTTGACGGTGCTGTAGGGCCGCTGGCCCTGGACCTCACCGGTGACGCCGTTGATGAACACCTGGAACGGGTTCCCCCCGTAGATGACCGTCAGGAGCCACACGGGCAGGAGGAGGTGCTTGTAGGTCAATCCCTCGTAGTGCACGCCCATGGAGGTGATCTGCTGCACGTCGCCGCCGATGGCCCGCCGGACGGTGTTGCGGATCTCGTCCTCCATCCGGGCCTTGGCCGGCGCGAAGCACTCCACGACATCGTGGTCGTAGGTCCGGCTGAGGTGCCCGGCCAGGTACTCGGCGCTGAACGGCCGGGCGTCGCCGGTGGGCCAGGGCTCGAGGGCCAGGACGTGCCTGCGGTCGAGGCCCTCGTTGGCCGGGACGGGCAGGTCGTCGAACGCGTTCTGGACCGTGCCGGCGGCGTAGCTCCAGCGGGTCCGCACCTCGGTCCGGCGGTTCTCGCCGCTGCCGACGGTGACGGTGTAGTGGTCGCCCCGACGGCCCGTGTAGCGGGTGGTGGCGAAGGCGTCGTAGGTGAAGTAGGCGCAGTACACGCTGTTGAACGACCCGGTCGTGGCGTACTTCTTGAACTCGTTGGGCGCGAACCATCGGCTGTTGATCCACTCGCCGATGGCCTCCTCGGCGGTGGGCCGGTCGATCTGGAACGGCAGCACGCCGTCGACCGCCAGCCGGGCGGGCGCCGCGTGCACGTCGTCGCGCTGGATCGGCGTGGCGCAGTACGGGCAGCGGGTGGCGGTGAGCGTGCCGGTGAAGGTGGTGTGGCCGCCGCAGTTCTGGCAGACGACCTCCTTCTCGTCGGTGACCTGCAGGCCCGTCTTGGTGAGCGCTCCGGCGTCGAGCGCGGCGATGGCCTCGTGCAGGTCCTGCTCGACCACCTCGTCGTCCTCGCTGACCGCCACCGGTTGCTCGTTGCCGCAGAACGGGCACTTCAGCAGCTGCTGGCCGATGTGCCACTCCAGCTCGCCACCGCACTGGAGGCAGGGGTAGGTGCGGGTCTGCTCCGTGCGGTGCAGCAGGGCGCGCTCCCGGAGGCGCTCGGCGGCTGCCTCCGCCTCGTCTGCCGGTGGCGGCGGCGCCACGGCGCCGATGTCCTCGGGAAGGGGCGGCGGCTCCGGGCTCATCCGCTCGCGGTGGGCGGCGGCGGGGGCGGCGGGGTGGCGAAGAGGGGCGCCAGCGCCTCCACCTGGGAGGCCTGCTTCCACTCGGCCATGCCGGCGGACCACACGAGCGTGGCGGCGTTGACCTGGCCGGAGGCGACGCCGGCCTGCAGCTGCTGCACCGAGTAGGGCCCGGTGGCCTGGCCGCCGACCTCGACGTGGTAGAGCGCCTGGCCCGGGAGCGGCGGCGGCCCGGCGGCAGCCGGTGCCTGTCCCTGGCCGGTGGCGCTTCCGAACTGGTCGGCCATCCGACCGGCCATGGCGATGCCCATGCCCATGCCCATCGCGTCGCCCATGACCCCGCCCCCCTCGTTCTCGGCGGCGGCGAGCATGGCGTCGGCGGCTCGGACCTGCTGCAGCCGGCCCACGTCGCCGACGTTGTGGGCGTAGCCACCCTCCTCGACGCCCCGGGCCACCCCGCGGGTCATGGCCTGGGTGATCTCGTCCGGCAGCGAGATGTTCATCGTGATCGAGGTGATCTCCAGCCCGAACTCGTCGTCGACCCGGTCCTGGACGAACTCCCGGAGCTTCTCGGACAGCTCCACCTGGCGACCCTGCAGGTCGATGGCGCCGAGCCCGGTCTCCAGGATCATGTCGCTGAACGCCAGCGTGATGACGCGACGCAGCAGCTCGGTGATCTCCTCGGCCTCGACCGCTGAATCCGTGCCGATCACCTCGCGCAGGAACACCTCGGCATCGGCGATGCGCACGATGCAGAGGCCGTTGGCCCGCACCTGGACCATCTTGAAGTCCGGGTCGCGCACCGTGACCGGCTGCGGGGTCCCCCACCGGAGGTCGGTGACCTGGCGGGTGTTCAGGAAGTAGACCTCGGACCGGAACGGGCTGTCGAAGCCGTGCTTCCAGCCCTGCAGGGTCGACAGGATCGGCAGGTTCTCGCTGACCAGCTCGTAGGAGCCGGGCTCGAAGACGTCGGCGATCTGGCCCCGGTAGACGAACACCGCCCGCTGGCCCTCGCGGACGATCAGCTGCGCGCCGTTCTTGATCTCGTTCTGGTAGCGGGGGAACCGCCACGCGAGCGTCGAGCGGCTGTCGTCCAGCCACTCGATGATGTCGACGAGTTCGCCCTTGAGCTTGTCCAGCAGTCCCACGGGTACCGCCTCCTGCGCCATCGGCCTACGGGGGTTCGCCGGTCGGCGCCGCCGGCAGCCCGGAGCGTATTGCATCCCCGGTCGGGCCGGCCCCGCAGCCGCGCCCGATCCGCCGGGCTCTGGGATCAGTGCAGCGGGGCGAGCCGCCGGCAGCAGCGCACGAGCAGGCGACCGGCCGCCGTGACCTCGACCTCGATGCTGTCCACGAACGCCCGGGCGATCAGCAGGCCGCGCCCGTTCGACCGCAGCGGATCGTCCAGGTCCGGGGTCCGGGGCAGCCGGCGGGGGTCATCCGTGCGGTTGGAGACCTCGAGCACGAGCATCCCCGGTTCGATCTCGGCCTCGACGCGGACCTCGTCGGCCGGTCCCGGCGACGCGGCGACGGCGTTCGCCGCCAGCTCGCTGTAGACGACCTCGAGGTCGTCCACCATCTCGGGGTCGAGCTCGGCGTCACGCATCCACTCGACGAAGTCGTGCCGGCTGCCCGGCACCGCGTCCACGTGCGCGTCGAAGCTGGTCGTGAAGGACTCGGTCGGCTGGCCGCTCCGCTGCGGGTGGCTGGGCATGCGGATCCGTTCGATGGTGGCGTGCCCTCCAGACGGAGGACCAGGCCTTTCTACCCAACGGCGCACGCGGTCAGTCGACTCCCCCGCTCCGGCAGGGCCCACCGAGCAGCGACGCACACCTCAGCGCCGGGCGTGCGCCCACCGGAACTGCACCGCCAGGGCGTCGTGGTCAGACAGGGGCGCCCCGTCGTCGCGCACGAACCGGTCCCGCTCGAAGCGGTGCGAGGTGGGGACGATCTGGGTGCCACCGCCGCTGCGGAACGCGAACTTGTCGATCTCCCCCGCGTCGGCCCCGCAGTCGACGGCCTCGCAGACGTCGGTCAGACCGGTGTCGCGGAGGAAGGCGCTCCACGTCTCGTCGTCCCGGGCCCCGGGTCCCGTGCGGAGGTTGGTGTCGCCGCCCAGGATCACCGCACGCCCCGCCGAGTGCTCGGTGAGGAAGGACGCCAGCTGCGTGAAGTTCTGCCGGCGGGCCTCCAGGTCGTTCGGGTGGCTGCCCGCGTCGGCGTGGAGGTTGTAGACGTCGACGTCCACGCCCGGTGCCAGCTCGACGGACGTGACCGAGAAGCCCTTCTGGGCCCCGCAGTCCGCGGAGCCGCCGTCGATGTCGTCGCCGGTCGGATCCTCGATCCCTGCGGCCTCGGCGACGGCCTCGACGGCCGTCACGTGCAGCTCGCCGTGGCAGGTCTCCCACATCACGCGGTGCACGTCACCGGACGGGAGGTCGGACAGGTGGTTGAGCCCGTCCCCGGACATGGTCGGCCCGCTCGGCAGCCGCCCGAGCGTCCCGGTGAGCGGCGGCGGAGACGACATCGGCTCGCTCCGGAAGGGGTGGAGGGCGTCGGCCACGATCAGGTCGTGGTAGCCGGTGCGGGGCACGTCCTCGCTGCCCGCCGGCCGCGCCCCGTGCTGGGCGAGGACATCCACCCAGTCCTCCTGCAGCAGCACGAGCTCGTAGTCGTTGAGCAGCGGGCTGATCAGCGGCGAGTTCGTCGCCGGCTCCGAACCCGACAGCGGCTCGGGCAGGCCGGCCACGTTGTAGGAGAGGGCGGTGAAGGTCCCGGTCGGGACCGGCGCCTGCCCCCAGGCGGCGGGCGCGATCCCGAGGAGCAGCCCGAGAGCGGCGAGCACGAGCAGCGGTCGACGGCACGTCATCTCCAGAGGTTCGTGGCGCGAGCGCCCGTCACCTGCCCGGCACGACCCGAGTGCGGTGCCCGGGGCGGGGATCGAACCCGCACGCCCTCGTGAGGGCCGGGGGGTTTAAGCCCCCTGCGTCTGCCAGTTCCGCCACCCGGGCGCCGACGTCACGTTACGCCCGCCCGTCCGGTCGACCCCGGCCTCAACCCTCCTCGTCGGGCTCCTCGGGAGCCTCGGTGGTGGTCGTGGTCTCCTCCGGCGCCGTCGTGGTGGTCGGCTCGGGCTCGTCCTCGGGCTCGGTGGTGGTGGTCGTGGAGCTGGTGGTCGACGACGTGGTGGTCGTGGCGGAGGGGTCCGGGCGGACCTCGACGGTGGCGGTCGGCCCGAGCTGCTGGGGACCGGCGCCGGCATCGCAGCGGGCCGAGACCTGGTACGTGCCGGCCACCGCCGACGCAGGCATCTGCAGGCTGGTCCGGCGCGTCGACTCGTCGGAGTCGACGTCCGGGGGGCTCTCGACCAGCACCGGGGTGGCCGGGGCGGGCTCCTGGCCCTCGGGGACCTGCTGCTCGGCGACCGAGGTCGGGCCCTCGAGCACCGCGAACCAGGCGGTGCGGCACATCTGGAAGCCGTTGCCGACCACGTCGACGGCGTCGCCGGCGTCGACGCTGGGCGTGGCGGTGAGCTCCATGGGCGGCGACGTGTCGCCGAGCAGCTCGGGGTCGGGCTCGGGGAACTCGGTGGGAGGCACGTCGGCGAGGGCCTCGACCATGAAGTCGTGCCAGATCATCGCCGGGATGGTGCCGCCCTGCACGACCTGGCCGTCGACGTCGGCGATGGGCTCGTTGCCGTCGGGGTTCCCGACCCAGACGATGGCGGTGTACTCGGGGGTGTACCCGGCCAGCCAGGCGTCGGCGTTGTCCTGGGTGGTGCCGGTCTTGGCGGCCATCGGGCGGTCGAGGGCGGCACGCTGGGCGGTGCCGCTGCGGGGGCTCTCGGCCAGCACGGCGCTGACGGTGTCGGCGACGTTGGCCGCCACGCCCTCCTCCTCCTCGGGTCCGTCGGGGTCCCACACGGTGCGACCCGACCGGTCCTCGACCTCGGTGATGACGAAGGGGTCGATGCGCACGCCGGACCGGGCGAAGGTGCTGTACAGCGACGCCATCTCGAGGGGGCTGACCTCCTCGGTGCCGAGGGCGATCGAGGGCTCGGCGTCCAGCTCGCGCCGGATGCCGAGGCGCTGGGCCAGGTCGGCCACCGCGTCGGGCCCGACCCGCAGCAGGGCCTGGGCGTACACGGTGTTGATCGAGCTGGAGGTGGCCTCGGCGAGGGTGACGACGCCGTGGTCCTGGCCGCCGGCGTTGGAGACGGTCCACGGGCCGCCCTCGACGTCGAGGGTGATCTCGGCCGGGGCCGGGTACTGCTCGCCGGCGCCGTTCCCGGCTTCGAAGTTGGCGGCGAGGGTCACGGGCTTGAACGTGGACCCGGGCTGGCGCCCGGAACCGCCGGCACCGCCGGCGAGGTCGACCTGGAGGGTGGCGAAGTCCCGCCCGCCCACCCAGGCCCGGACCGCTCCGCTGCGGTCCACCGCCACCACGGCGGCCTGCGGGTCGGCCGGGTCGTCCAGGTGGGTGGCCACGGCGGCCTCGGCCGCGCGCTGGTCGGCCAGGTCCAGCGTCGTGTGCACGACGAGGCCCCGGTCGTAGAGGGCCTGCTCGCCGAGCTCGTCGATCAGCAGGTTCCGGACGTGCTCGACGAAGTGGGGGGCGACGTCCTCCCGGAGCGTGGTCGGCGAGGCCGAGCGGTCGGTCACCTCGATCGGCGCGGCGATGGCCGCCTCGCCGTCGTCGGGCGACAGGGTGCCCATCTCGACCATGGCGCCGAGCACGGCGTCGCGCCGCTGCTGGGAGGCCTCGAGGTCCTCGCCGGGGTCGAGCCGGGTCGGCGAGCGCAGCAGGCCCATCAGCAGGGCCGCCTGCGGCGCGCTGAGGTCGGCGGCGCTGCCGTCGAAGTACGTGCGGGCCGCGGCCTCGAGGCCGTAGGCGCCGCGCCCGAAGTACACGGTGTTGAGGTAGCGCTCGAGGATGTCGTCTTTGTCCTCGGTGCGCTCGAGCTTCACGGCCAGCACCGCCTCGCGGACCTTGCGGCTGATGGTGCGGTCGTCGGTCAGGTAGGCGTTCTTGACCAGCTGCTGGGTGATGGTGGACCCGCCCTGGGTCGAGTCGTCGGTGACGTTGTTCCACAGGGCGCGCACGATGCCCGCCGGGTCGATGCCCGTGTGGTCGTAGAACCGCTGGTCCTCGGCGGCGATGAGGGCATCGACGGCCACCGGCGCCATCTCCTCGAGCGGCACCTCGAGGCGCAGGCCCTCCTGGGCCAGCACGGCGAGCTCGTTGCCCTCCCGGTCGAGCAGGACGGCAGCGGCCGAGGTCGACCGGGCCGGGGGGAGGTCGGTGGTGGTCCACAGCCAGGCCCCGGCGAGCAGCACCAGCACCAGCAGGGCTGCGAAGCCGTAGACCGGCCACCGCAACCACCGCCAGACCGGCTGGGCTCGTTCCCGGAACGCGGCGAAGCCGCTGGCCGGTGCGGGGTCGGCGACGCCGTCGTGGACGGTGGCATCCGGGCCGGCGTCGACCGCGGGCTGGGTGACGGTGGGTTCGCCGGCCTCGAGGGGCTGGTCATCGGGGCCGGGGCGGGTGGGCTCAGGAGCCCCGTCGTGTTCGCTCATCGTGGGGTCTCCTTCGACCGCCGACCTGTACCCCTGTCACCGCTGTGCCAGAACTCGGAGGGTACGTCACCCCTCACCGTCGGTGTCCGGCCCGCCATCTCGGGCGGACCAGGCCGCGGGGTCGTGGGGCTCGAAGCCGTCGAGGTCGTCGTCGCCGCGGAACAGGTGGCGGTGCCCGTCGCTGAAGCGCACGATGGCCGCGCCGCGCATGCAGCTGCCGTCGGCGGCGGTGAGGGCGAGGTCGTGGCGGGCCTGGGCGAGGCGGTGGTACTGGTCGGTGCGCAGCTGGGCCTCCCAGTCGGTGGGGCCCGGCTCGCTCGAGCCCTCGCGGACCACGACGAAGACGTCGGCGTAGTCGAACTCGACGGGGACCCCGTCGATGTCGGCGTGGGAGATCACGATGCGGTACGACTGCACCGCCCCGACGGTAGGGCACCGCGCCGCTCATGCCGCCAGGGCCGCCTCGCGCTCGAGGGCCGTCCACAGCGACGTCCGGCACCGGATGGCCGCGGCGCCCTCGAGGCCGTTCACCACGACGATGCCGTCGACGAGGTCGGCGAGCACCGCCGTCCACGGCCGCTCGGCCACGCGGACCGACACCGTGGCGCCCCGCCGGCTCCGCCGGATGGTGCGCACGGCGTCGCCCCGGCCGGGCGGGCTGCGGAAGATCGGCACCTCGAGGCCCTGGAGGCGAGCGGACTCGCTGAGCGTCCGTACGGCGTGGGCGAAGCGGAGCGTGGTGGACATGGTCCCAGCATCCCCGCGACCACCGACAGGAACCCGGGCTGCCCACCTCGTCGGTTCCTGTCAGCACCCCTGTGCGACGGTGCCGGCATGACCGTCCTCGCCGCCTACTCCCCCGCCCAGCAGCGCATCATCGACCTGCTCCGCCGCCGGCCCGAGGACGAACCGGTCGGGGCCGAGGTGGTGGCCGGCCTGCACGCCGAGCTCGAGGAGCGCCTCGCGCCGGTCGCCGACCGGGTGCCCCCGGGTGCCGCGCTGTGGGTCGGCAAGTCCGCCCTCCACCAGCTCGACACCTGCGAGGGCCGGTGGCAGGCCGAGGCCAGCTCGCGATTCTCCTGGAACGTGCCCGCCGCACGGGGCACCGTGGCCCACAAGGCCATCGAGCTGCAGGCCAACTGGCGCGGCGAGAGCGAGCCGTGCCGCCTGGTCGACGAGGCCATCACCCGCCTGGCCGAGGGCGAGGCGTCGCTGGCCGGCTTCCTGCGGGCCCTCTCCACGGTGGAGCTGGCCGAGCTGCGCCAGGAGGCCGTCGGCTTCGTCACCGCGTTCGAGGAGTGCTTCCCGCCCCTCAAGTCGCGGTGGCGCCCGGTGGTCGACGGCGCGGCCCGGGTGTCCCTCGCCGGGGGCCGCATCGTGCTCGGCGGGCGGCCCGACCTCACCCTCGGTCGCGCCGCCGACGGCGGCAAGGTCATCATCGACCTGAAGACCGGCCGCCCGTCGCGCCACCACGTCGACGACCTGCGCTTCTACGCCCTCGTCGATGCCTGCAAGGTCGGCCTGCCGCCCCGGCGCCTCGCCACCCTGTACCTGGACACGGGCACGCCGGCGGTCGAGCCGGTCACCGCCGGGGTGCTCGAAGCCGCCACCGAGCGGGTGGTGCGCTCGGTCGAGGCCATGGTCGAGGTGCGCACCGCGGCCCGGCCCGCCCGTGTCCGACCGAACCCGATGTGCCGCTGGTGCCCGGCGCTCGCGGGGTGCGAGGCCGGCAGCGCCTGGGTCGCCGCCGAGGCCGACGGCGAGCACGAGGACGGCTTCTGGTGGCCCGAGCCCGAGGTCGACCCGTGAGGTCAGGCCGTCGCGTCGGGCGCGAACGCCTCGGGGTCGTCGTCCATGGCGCGCAGGCGGCCCGTCTGGAGGAGGCGGGCCAGGATCACCAGCAGCACGGCACCGGAGAAGGCCGTCACCACCCGCACGCTCACGACGTCGGCCAGGGCCCCCTGCACCAGCGAGCCGATCGGGTAGCTGCTGGTCAGGCCCATCACGTACAGCGCCAGCACCTTGCCCCGGCGCTGCTCCTCCACCTGCACCTGGATGGTCGTGTTCAGGGTCGAGGACAGCCCGAGGTAGCCGCCGCCGGCGACGAGGAGGAACAGCACCGCCATCGGGAACACCGGCGACAGTGCGAACAGCAGCAGCGAGGTGCCGTAGACGCCGAGCGCGCCGCCCACCAGCACCGAGCGCCGGAGCGCGCTGCCGCGACCGGCCACCAGCGGCGTGGCCAGGACACCACCGATGCCGAGGGCGGCGCCGAGCAGCCCGTAGCGGAAGCCGGACACCTCGAACACCTGCTCGGCGAACACGGCCAGCAGGGGGAACACCGGGTTCCCGAAGAAACCGAGGGCGACGACCACCACGATGCAGGTGGCGATGCCCGGCATGCCCCGCACGTAGGTCGCCGTCTCGCGCAGGTCGCCGAGCACCGACCCCGACCGGGGCGCGCGTTCGACCGGGGCGGGGTGGATCGTGGCCAGCGCCACCAGCACCGCCACGTACGACAGCGCGTTCAGCCCGAAGGCCCACGACGGTCCGAGCGTGCCGAGGACGAGACCGCCGAGGGCCGGGCCCACGGCGCGGGCGGCGTTGAACTGCGCCGAGTTCAGGGTCACGGCGTTGAGCAGCAGGTGGCGGGGCACGAGCTCGGACACGAACGCCTGCCACGCCCCGATGGACGTGCCGGCGATCGCCCCGAAGACCGCGACCATCGCCGTGATGCTCCAGGGCTCGGCGGCGCCGGAGCTGTACAGGAGCCACAGCCCGACGGCGGCGAGCGCCAGCGCCGACTGGGCCACGAGCAGGACGGTCCGCCTCGGGTAGCGGTCGGCCAGCGTGCCGCCGAGGGGACCCATGAACAGCGCCGGCAGGAACTGCAGGAACGAGGCCAGGCCCACCCACGTCGCGCTGCCGGTGAGCTGGAACAGCACGTAGGGCACGGTCACGTTCTGCATCCAGGTGCCGCTGTTGGAGATGGTGGCCCCGATCCAGAACCGCCGGAAGTCCCGGATCCGCAGCGCCGCCCCGGCCTCGCGCAGGCCCGGACGGGCGCGCTCGCTCTCGGGTCGGTCGATCACCATCGCCGGGCACGCTAACGACGGGTCGGCGTCGATACGCTCGCCGCCATGGCCCGCCCCACCGCCGAGTCGGTCCGCACCCCGGGGCAGCTCCTGCCGGTGCACGTGCCGGCGCCGGCCGCCCCCGAGCTGGCCGATCCCCGGGCCTCCGACGTGGACGAGTGGGGCCGGTCCGAGCGGACCCGCCAGCTGGCCCGGACCCTGTTCGCGCCGATGTACGACCACTGGTTCCGCGTGGAGTGGGAGGGCCTCGAGAAGATCCCCGCCGACGGCGGCGCCCTGCTGGTGGCCAACCACGCCGCGGCCATCCCGAGCGACGCCCCGGTGATCATGCACGGCATCGAGACCGAGCTGCAGCGGCCCGTCTACGGCCTCGCCGACGAGCTGTTCAAGAAGGTCCCGGTGGTCGGCACGCTGTGGTCCCGGGCCGGTGGCGTGCTCGCCCACCCCGACAACGCGTACCGCCTCCTGCGCCAGCAGCAGCAGCTCGTGCTCGCCTTCCCCGAGGGCTCCAAGGGGCCGGGCAAGACCTTCGACGAGCGCTACCAGCTGCGCCGGTTCGGCCGGGCCGGGTTCGTGCAGATCGCCATGCGCGCCGGCGTGCCGGTCGTGCCCATCGCCGTCGTCGGTGCCGAGGAGTCCATGCCGATGCTGGCCAACCTGGCGCCGCTCGCCAAGGCGCTCGGCCTGCCCTACGCCCCGATCACCGCGAACATGCTCGCGTTCGGCCCGCTGCTCGGGCCGCTCGGTGCGCTGGTCCACCTGCCGGCCAAGTTCAAGCTCCGGGTCCTGGACCCGGTCCACTTCGACGTCCCGCCGGACCAGCCGCGCTACAGCCGCAGCAAGGTCATGGACGAGGCCGAGTCGATCCGCCAGCAGATCCAGGACGCCCTCTACGACATGCTCCGCCACCGCCGATCCGTCTGGAGGGGATGATGGGCAAGCGCGTCCTCGTCACCGGCCTCGGCACGTTCTGGGGTGCACGCGTCGCCAAGGCCCTCGAGGCCGACCCCGCCGTCGACGTCATCGTGGGCCTCGACACGCGCGAGCCGCTCCTCGAGCTCGAGCGCACCGAGTACGTCAAGAGCGACGAGAACTACTCGATCCTGTCCCGCATCGTGGAGGCGACCCAGGTCGACACGATCGTGCACACGTTCCTCGTCGTGGACTCCACCCAGATGCGCGGCCGTTCGATGCACGAGATCAACGTGATCGGGACCATGAACCTGTTCGCGGCGGCAACCGACTCCTCGGTGCGGACCGTGGTGGTCAAGTCCTCGTCGTACATCTACGGGTGCGAGCCGGGCGATCCGGTGTGGTTCACCGAGGAGACCCCCCGGCAGAACCCGCCCAAGCACCGGGTCGAGCGCTCGCTGACCGAGGTGGAGGGCTACGTGCGGGACTTCGCCGTCGACAACCCCCACGTCGCCGTCACCATGCTGCGGTTCTCCAACGTGCTCGGGCCCGAGCTGAGCACCCCGCTGTCGCGCCTGCTCGAGCTCCCCGTCGTCCCGAGCATGTTCGGGTTCGACCCTCGCTTCCAGTTCGTCCACGAAGACGACGTGGTGCGGGCGATCCTGTTCGTGCTCGACCACGAGCTGGCCGGCGTGTTCAACGTCGCCGGCGACGGCCTGCTGCCCTGGAGCGAGGTGGCAGGGATCTGCGGCAAGCGCACCCTGGCGCTGCCCCCGATCGGCCAGGGGCTGTACACCTCGGCGCTCGGACGCCTCGGCATCGACCTGCCACCCGAGATCGTGGACCTGCTCAAGTACGGGCGTGGCCTGGACAACGGCCGCCTCAAGCGGGCCGGGTTCGACTACACCCACACCGCAGCCGGCGCGGTGGAGGCCTTCATCGAGTCGCTGCGGCTCAAGCGCACCGTAGGCCCCACGGCCGAGTACCAGTACGAGCGCGAGGTCGAGGACTTCTTCCGGCGCTCTCCGGCGGTCGTGCGCCGGCCGCGCTAGCTACTTCGTCCTGAAGAAGTACGCGCTGCCTGGGGTTTCGTAGGATGCGGCCGACCGGTCAGTGACGATCGGGCGCGTCGAAGAGGCCGGGTTCCGGCGCTCGCTGGGTTGTCGATGTGGACTGGTCAGATCGTGAGGGCGGCGACCTTGGTGGCGTTGTGGCAGAGCACGCCCCAGCCGCACCAGATGCGCGCGCCGACGAGGCCGCGGATGCGGGCTCGGTCCCAGCCGTGCTGCCGCTTCAACGCGGCGATGCGACCCTCGGCGCCGGTGCGCCACTTCACCAGCTCAACGAAGTCATCGGCCTGTTCGATGGCCTGGCGCTTCTGGCTGGTCTTGCCCTTGCGGAGCACCGCGACGAGGCCGATGCCCAGGGCGTCGAGTTCTTCGTCGACCGATGCTTGCCCGTAGCCACGGTCGGCGGTGACGGCAGCGGGCACGACCCCGACAGCGGCGATGGCGCGTTGGATGGCGGGTGCGAGTCGCGGTGCATCGGGAGGCATTCCGGCTTCGACCTCGTAGTCGACGACGATGCCTTGGCGGTTGTCGGTGACCTGGGCCGTGTAGCCGAACTGGGTCGGGTTGGCGAGGCTGCCCTTGCGGATCGGGCGAGCGTCACCGTCGACGAGTGAGACCCGGCGCGTCTTGCCGGGCGGTGTCTCGCCAGCCAGTCGAAGTCGGGTCTGGGCGATGATCTGACTGAGCGCGTCGAGAACATGCTCAAGATCTGCGAGCGTTCGACGCAGCCGCCGGACCGGTCGGTCACCGACTCGCCGGGCGTTGGCCAGGACCCGTTTGCCTTGTGTGACAAGGGTTTCTGCCAGGTCGGCCAGCTCGCCGGTGATGGCCAGCACCTCAGCCTTGGCCTCATCGTTGCGACGCCGAAGCTTCGACCCGATCCGGTGCGCCGCCTGACGGGCCATGGCAGTGGTGTCGTCGAACGTGGTGCGCGGCGCGACACCCTCCGCCTGGATCCGCGAGACGAGCCCGGCCGCCTTCGTGATCCCGCGAACCAACAGACCTGAGTCGGTCGGGTACTTGATGTCAGCCGGCACCACCGTCGTGTCGGCCCGCAGCCACTCCATCTCGACCACGCCGGCTTCGACTGCCTTGGCGACCAGGGCGGCGTTCAGCTCTTCGACCAGCTCGGGTCCGCAGCGGCTGGTGATCTTCATCAGCGTCGACGGGTGCGGGGCCGATCCTCCGATCGGGATCCGCGCGAACCGCAGCCATGACAACGAGTCGGTCACCTCGGCGCACAAGGTCTCGTAGCCGAGCCGATAGCGGTACTTCAGGAACATCAACCGCAAGTACGTCTCGATGGGGATCGACGGCCGGCCCCACACCGGATCGAAGTGCTTGCGGAACGGCTCGAAGAACCGCGGATCGTCCAACAACGCGTCGACCGCGACGAGCTCGGCGGGCATGACCAACGCCTCCGGAGGCAGCAGTGCCTCCCACAACGTCGGTCGGTCACATACGGTTCTCAGCACGGGGTGATGGCTCCGATCCTCAGGTCTCAACTCAGGTCTCGGGGCCATCATCCCGGAACCCGAAGAGGATCGCGAGCACCCTCGCCAGCGACTATTTCAGGGGCAAGTAGCTAGTACGTGAGGGCCTTGTCCAGGATCATGGCCTGCTCCTGGTGGTGGATCTTGTTGGCGCCGGT
>Ga0208490_100261_pt1 | contig 41936 bp, 36 predicted proteins | sample SubbioAug_CSWold_FD_184818 | JGI IMG/M metagenome (GOLD analysis project Ga0208490, IMG submission 184818) | Serpentinite rock and fluid subsurface biosphere microbial communities from McLaughlin Reserve, California, USA - CR11Aug_CSWold (SPAdes) | ecosystem: Environmental > Terrestrial > Deep...
ACGGCGACCACCTACTCGCCCGGCGCGAACGTGACCCGTGGCCAGATGGCACGGTTCATCGCCAACGCCCTCGACTACATCGGCGTTGACCTGCCGTCGAACCCGGATGACGCGTTCGAGGACGACGACGGCACGACCCACGAGCTGCAGATCAACCAGCTCGCGGAACTGCAGATCGTCACGGGCTTCAACGACGAGACCTACCGCCCGGGTGAGAACGTCACTCGTGCACAGATGGCGACCTTCATCACTGGTGCCGCCGGCGCAGCCGACGAAGCCGGTGAGTGGAACGGCGTCATGGTCCACACCGGGCCGACCCCGGCTGGCGTCACGGTTCGTCCCGAGCTCGTGAGCGCTCAGATCGTCAGCACCGTCACGTCCGGCAACGCAACCAGCACCCAGCCGGCCGGTACCTACGTCCGCTACACGTTCGACGACGACGTGCTGTCGGCTGGTCCTCTGGCTCCGGCGGGTGGCAGCTTCTTCATCCACACGTTCGACAACACCCGGTTCACGGGTAACAACGCGAACGTCGCAGGCGCCGGCGGCACTCGTGCGCCCGTCGTCGAGTCCGGTAACCGCTCCGTCCTCGTTCACTTCACCACGCCCGCTACTCCTGCTGCGGCTGCTGGTCTCTCGCTGGCAACCGTTGCAGTCGGTGCCGTGAGTGACGTTGACGGCAACCGGAACCCCGAAGGCGACGCCGCGATCGGGAGCGGTTCGACTGGCACGCCGATCGGGCAGGCCGGTGTGACCACCGCTCCTGACCTCGTCAGCGTCAGTGGCTTCCGCCCGGGTGCTACGGCGACCCTGACGGCGGTTGACTTCACCTTCGACCAGGCTGCGACCACGCAGGCCTTCGCCGACACGCCGAACCAGGGCTTCGCTCTGATCTCGGCCACGGGCGTTACGGGTACGGACCCGGACCGCATCGAGTGCGAGGCTCCTGCCTCTGGCTCGCTCCCGGTCTCCGGTGGCGGCAACGCCAGCGGTGGTTCTGGCACCGGTGGTCAGGGAACGACCACGATCACGGTTCTCTGCGACAACCCTGGTGGCTCGACGACCACGATCACGGCCGCTTCGGTCGCTCGCGGTGTCGTTGACGCCGGTTCCGTGGCCAGCACCGACAACACCCCGGTTGTCCAGCAGGCTCCGCAGGCTGCGACCGTGGCTCCGAACGAGGCGTCCGCTGGTCCGGACCTGGTGAGCGCTCGCTTCCAGCCGGCAGCGACGGCGGCTGGGCAGGACGTGGTCATCTACGTCTTCGACCAGAACATCGCGCTTCCGACGACCCCGGGTAACTACGGGTTCTACCGCTCGGACGGCAGCATCGCCACCGGCTCGGCCATCACGCAGTTGAGCAGCAACCAGCGTGAGGTCGCGGTGACGTTCGCTGCGATCGACAACATCAACGAGTCGAACCGTCGGGCTGCCGGCGTCTTCGTCCTCGACGATGCGGCCGTCGGCACCAACGCCGTCACCAACCGTGTCGATGAGCTTGGTGTTGCCAACACGGGCACCACGCCGGGCACCGTCTCGGGTCGTACGACGGCTCCGAACCTGCTGAGCGTTACGCTCGACCAGGGCTCGGACGTCTTCGGTCAGCCCTCGGGCTACCGCGCGACCTACACCTTCGATGAGGCCGTCAACTTCCTGTCGGTCGACCCGTTGGACTTCTACCTCTACCACGCCGACGGGACCCGCCTGCAGGGTGAGACCTGCACGCGTGTTGCCGCGGAGACCGCAGCGGCAGGCACGGCTGGTGAGGACCAGGTTCGTTGCACGGCGTACAACCGCGTCGACAACGCCGGTGTCTTCATCGCTGACGCCACCTCGGCGCAGATCGGAAGCGCCGTGCTCGGCACCAACGCGCAGGGCGCAGTGACCGACGGTACGAACGCAGCTCCTGAGGGCGCGGCGTTCACCACCGGCGGTACCGGTACTCCGGCCAGCTGAACGGCAACACCTGAACGGTCCTGGTAACTGAGGGACTGTGCCGGAGCCCCGGCCTCTTCGGAGGCCGGGGCTCCGGTCGTTCCGGCAAGGCGTCACCCAGTAGGGTTCGCCGGCCCAAGCCGACGGGAGGGGGCAGGTGTGACCAAGCTGGCGACGGTGCAACGGTGGGCTATCGCAGGTGCCATACCACTCACGGCACTGGTGTTTCTTCGAGGCGCCGCCAACCCATTCCAGACGGTCAAGTCGGTGATCGTGCAGCTCGTGGCCCTCCTGCTGATCGCGGGCGCGATCGGTTCGTTCCGCCCAGGCCGGGCAGCCGCCTTGGCACGGGTGCCGTTCGTCCAGGTCTGGCCGGCACTGATCCTGGTCGCAGCAGCAGCGACGGTCGCCTCGTCGACACCCGCCATCGCGTTCTTCGGTGATCATCCCCACGCAGCCGGACTCCTGCTGTATGCGGGCGCCGCTGTCATCGCCGTCACCGTGTTCGATCGAAGCACCGAGGTCTTCCTGCGAGAGCTGGGGTGGGTACTGACGGGCACAGTGGTCGTCGTGGCGATCTACGCGCTCGTCCAGGGCGCCGGCCTCGATCCGTTCCAGTGGGCGTTCGAGTTCAGCGGCGCTCCGAGCACGCTCGGCCAGCCCAATTTCGCGTCCGGGTACCTCGGTGCCGGGGTACCGATCGCCCTTGCGTTCGCGATCGACCCGTCCCATCGCGCCGCGCATCGGGCAGCCGGGGGAGTGGCCTATGTCTGCGGCGTGGCCGCGACGCTCATGACGCGCTCGGCGCAAGGCCCTGCTTCCCTGCTGGTCGGATCGGCGCTCGTCCTGGCAGCCGCGGCCTATGCGAGACGCGAGACGAGCCGCGGGGACGGCACCGGCCGCCTACCTGTGGCCGCGACAGTCGCTGCGGGGCTCGGTTGCGTCGGACTCGTCGTCGCTGCCCTCGTCGTCAGCCCGTTGGCGGCCGGTGTCGCGGCCGGGTTCACGGGTCGCGTCGACATCTGGCGCTCGGCGATCAGCGTGATCCGCGAGAACCCGGTCATCGGCACGGGCCTCGACACCTTCGGCATCCACTTCTTCGCCCACCGGCCGGCCGCCCACGGGGCACTGCTCGGATCGACGAACGCGGAGGCGGCGCACAGCGTGCCCCTGGCGATGTTCGCTGCCGGCGGGATCCCGCTCGGCGTCGCCTATCTCGCGCTCGTCGCGATCGTGGCCGTGGGGCTGGTCCGCGGCCTGGTCCGAGTCCGCGGGCCGCGGCGGCGCCTGCTCGCGGCATGGGGGGCCGTGTGGCTCGGTTACCAGGTGCAGTCGCTCGTCTCAATCGACGTGGCGGCGCTCGTCGTCCTGCACGCCGTGGCCGCCGGCGCCGTCATGTCGCTGGCACGGGAGCCGCGACCGGAGTCGAAGAAGCGGCCACGTAAGCAGCGCGTCTACCGACCGCCAGGCTGGCAGGTCGCTGCTGCCGCTGCGCTGCTCGTTGTCGGCACGTGGGGGGTCACCCGGCCCCTGCGGGCCGATCTGGCAGCGACGGAGGGTGTTCTCGCAGGTCAGGCCGGCGACGTGGCGACCGCGACGGCCGCGCTGGAGCGCGCGGTCGAACTGGCACCATACCGCTCGTTCTACTACTACCTGCAGGCATCCTTCCTCACTGCGGCCGGCCAGCACGAGCCCGCTCTGCGCGTCGCCCGAGCATCGGCCGAGCGCGACCCGGGGAACTCGCAGCCGGCCCTGCTCGCCGGGCAACTCGCCTTCGCCCTCGGTGACACGGACGAGGCCGAGCGTTGGTACGACGAGGCGGTACGCCGCGATCCGCACAACATCGATATCGTCGCGTCCGCCGCCCAGTTCGCCGAGGAACACCGCGCTCCACCGGTCGCCGCTGCACTTCGAGGGCGCTACGAAGACCTACTTGCGCTCCGAGGCCCCTGATCCAGAGTGGACTTTCGCGTTGACCTGCATGGGTCACCTGTGAAGCCACGACTGGAACATGAGGACCGTCCAGATCCGGTACTTCCAGTCGCGAACGCCATCACGGTGCTCGCGCCAGTGGCGCGATACGACCTCGGCATCGAAGTAGCCATCGTCGGCGAGCGTCGAGGGATCGAGCATGTCATCCGCCCAAGAACGCAACGGCCCCCTCAGCCATCCGGCCAACGGTACGCCGAATCCCATCTTGGGCCGGTCGAAGAGCTCCACGGGGACGTGCCGACGGAGTACCTGGCGTAGCAGCCACTTGCGTGTGCCGCCTCGGACCTTGAAGTCCATGGGCAATGTCGAAGCATAGGAGATGACGTGCGGATCCAGCAGCGGGAGGCGCGTCTCGAGGCTCACCGACATCGCCGCCCGATCGACCTTCACGAGAAGATCCTCAGGGAGGTAGAACGATGCATCGAGTGCCGCAAGTTGCTCGGAGAAGTCCGCCCGCGGAGGCCAGCGCTGCGGATCCGAGAGGATGGTCAGCGGTTCACGCCCCCCAACCACGACCGTGCCTGGCTCCTGCCAGTAAGACATCATGGACAGATACGATTTCTGCGGCGTTCCGGCATCGAGTACGTCGGCGAGCTTGTGCAGCTTGTCGCCGGGCAGGTCAGTACGGAAACGCCGAGGTAGCACCGGCGACAAGGCCGACAAGCGGTTGAGCGTCGCCGGATCGGCGCGTCGGATCGTTCGTGCGAGTCGAGCTCGGGCTGCTGGCCTTATCGGCCGGATCCGCCGCCACAGCTCGTCGTGCAAGGCGTAGCGTGTGTAGCCAGAAAAGAGTTCGTCTCCGCCGTCGCCCGTGAGCGCGACCGTGACGTCACGACGTGCCAGTCGCGAGAGAAGCACGGTCGGCAGCTGTGACGAGTCCGCGAAGGGCTCGTCGTAGACGTGTGGGATGTCGGGGATGACGCCGCGTACATCCTCCGGCGTCACGATCTCCTCGGTGTGGTCTGTCCCCAGGTGGCCTGCCACCTGCCGAGCTTGTGACGACTCGTCGAAGGCGCGCTCGGCGAAGCCCATCGTGAATGTGCGGACCGGCCCCGACGCTGCGGCCGACATCATCGCGACCACCAATGACGAGTCGATACCCCCCGAGAGGAAGGCCCCGACGGGCACGTCGGAGAGCAGACGCTGTCGGACGCTTGAGAGCAAAAGTTTTTCGAGGTGGTCGGTCGCCTCGCGGTCGCTCGCGGGTTCGACCAGCTGCGGCTCGCCGAGCGACCAATACGGTTCTGGCTCAAGCGCGCCGACTGGATCCGCGATTCGGAGCAGGTGGCCAGGGGGCAGCTTCCATACGTCCTCGTAGATCGACCAGGGCGCAGGGACATAGCCGTGTCGGATGAACAGGGTCAGCGCGTCCCGATCTATCCGTCCAACCCAGCCGGGATGCTGATGCAAGCTCCGCACCTCGGATGCAAACGCGACACCACCGGCGATGCGTCCGTAGTACAGCGGCTTCTCTCCCATCCGGTCGCGCGCGAGGATCAACTCGTCGTTCTCTCGATCCCACACGGCGAACGCAAACATCCCGTTCAGTAGGTCGAGAGTCGCGGGGATACCCCAGCTGGCGATGGCTTCGACGAGGACCTCGGTGTCGGAGTGCCCCGTGAAGGCCACACTCAGGCCCCGCAGCCGGTCCCTCAGTTCAGGAGCGTTGTACACCTCGCCGTTGTACACGAGCACGTAGCGGCCGTCGTGGGACGCCATCGGCTGGAGTCCCTGGTCGGTCAGGTCCTGGACCGCCAGCCGGCGGTGGCCGAGTGAGAGGCCACACGTATTGTCGAGCCAGTAGCCCTCCGCGTCCGGTCCTCGATGTCTCAGGACTTCGGTCATGCTTCGTACTGCCCTCGAAAGATCCAGCCCGCCGGACGGATTCCAGGAGCCGGCGATCCCGCACATCAGACGATGCTCGCGTAGACGGCGGAGTAGCGCTCGACCATCCGCTCGAGCCCGAACTCGTCGAGCACCCGCGATCGGGCAGCGCGCCCCAGCCGCGCTCGCAGGGCCGGGTCGTCCGCGAGATCGGCGACCGCCGCCGCCAGTGACTCGGGGTCGCGAGGGGGGACGACGCGACCCGTGTCCCCCACTATCACGGCGGAGTCTCCGACGTCGGTGGTGACGACGGGGAGGCCTGCGGCCATCGCCTCGGCGACCACGTTGGGAAAGCCTTCACTGTGCGCGCTCGATGAACAGGCGAGGTCCAGAGCGGCGTAGATCCGATCCACGTCAGTCCGTGGCCCGAGGAGGTGAACGCGGTCGCCGACACCCGCTCGATCGATCCACGAGGCCAGCTCGGCATTGTCCCAAGTCACGTCACGACCGCACAGGAGCCACTCGACCTCCCGGTGGGTTTCCCGCAGGATGCCAGCAGCGCGAATCAGTGTCCGGTAGTCCTTCATCGGGTGGAAGCGCGCGACGCGGCCAACGAGGATCACACCAGCTTCCACCCCCAGTTCCCGGCGCAGCTCCTCACGCGCCGTCGATGACATCTCCGGGCACGGCACGCCGTTGGGTACAACGACCATCTTGCTCGCCGCGTAGCCGATGGCCTGGTGGTCGCGTCGAGCGGCTTCCGCCACGCATGTGATCACGTCGGGGATCCAGCGCGACAGCCGTGCGTTGACCCGTACGAGCGCACGTGTCGATCGCGAGTACCCATCCGAGGGGAGGTTGCTCGCGCGGAGGTTCCAGGCGACGGCCGGCACCCGGGCAGCTCTCGCGGCCAGCCCGCCGACGAGGTCGGCGTGGTGCATCCACGTGTGGACCACGTCCGGCTGCAGATGCCGCAACAGGCGATGGATCCTCCGGACGGCGCCAGGGGCACCCATCAGCGAACGCAATCCCACATCGAACACGGGAACGCCAGCCGCTTCGACGTCGCGAGCGAGCGCCCCTCGGCCTACGAGATTGATCACGGCCACCGACTCGAATTCACCGGCCGGCTGCTGCAACAGGCGGAGCAGGGCCCGCTCGGCGCCTCCGACATTTAGAGAAGTGATGACGTGGACCACACGCACAGACTTGGGGACTGCTGCGTTCGAGTCGTCGGTGCTGGACGCTATGGCGTGCTCCTCCAATGACGGCCACAGCGTAGTCGCAGTCGGATCCACCCGGCCGGCCCGTACACCCGCTGTCAGCGGACAGCGATCTAGTGGTCACCGAGTCGCGCTTGGTGCCAGGCCACCTGCTCGGCAACGCCCTCCGAAAGTCCGACAGTCGGCTTCCAGTGGATGAGCTCTGATGCCCGGCTCGTGTCTGCGCCCGTCCGATGGACGTCACCTGGTTGCCTTGGCTCGAAGCGAAGTTTGAGCTCGCGGTCGGTGAGCGATTCGACTAGCGACGCAAGCTCCAGCAGCGTGGTCGAGCTGCCCCCGGCAACGTTCATCACTGCTCCCGGCTCCACCGACGCGCGCGCTGCTGCCAGGTTGGCGGACACCACGTCGCGGACGTGCGTGAAGTCGCGGATCTGGCGGCCGTCGCCGTACACGGAGAACGTGTCGCCCGAGAACGCCGCCTCGATTAGACGGTGGGTCGCCATGTCCGGCCGCTGGCGGGAGCCGTAGACGGTGAAGTACCTGAGCGAAACGGTTGAGACATCCCAGGTCGCGGCGTACAGCGCGCACAGGTGCTCCGCAGCGAGCTTCGTCACCCCGTAGGGACTGCGCGGAGCGGGCACCGCTGTCTCTGCCGTCGGGTACCCCGCAGCATCTCCGTAGATCGATGAGCTCGAGGCGTAGACGAGTCGCTCGATCGAGCTGCCGCGAGCAGCTTCAAGCAGCCGCTGTGTAGCGAGCACGTTGTTTCGCACATAGCTGTCGAACTCAGCCGCCCACGACCGGCGGACGCCGGGTTGGCCCGCCTGATGGAAAACGACGTCGACATCCCGCAGGATCGCTTCCAACTCGAGCTCTTGGAGATCGCCTTCCAAGAACTTGAACCCAGGGGATCCCATGACCCCGGCGAGATTCTCGCGCTTGGTTTCCATCGAGTAGTAGTCGCTGAGACAGTCGATCGCGACCACCTGGTTCCCGTCCGAAAGCAGTCGATCCACGAGGTGGCTGCCGATGAACCCGGCAGCTCCCGTCACCAGCGCTCTCAAAGCATCTCCTCAGGGGTGCGAATCCGAAGCGTACGGTCGGCTACCAGCGGCCCGACGGCACGAGCGCAAGTCCCGGTGTTGTAGGCGGTCATTATCACCGCCCACAACGCCTTGTCGATCCGACGGCGCGGCTCGAGCAGTGATTCACCCTGGGTTCGGTGGAGGCTCTACTCCTCTGGTCATTGGGTTCCAACCGGCTGGTCGGCCTCCGCTTCGTGAGCTCGTAGCAACTACAGCTAGGTGTCAGGTCCACCCCCGAGCGCCTATCGCCGCAGCCGGGTCCGTACACGATGAAGCGTGAGCCCCGGGGCTCACGCTTCAGTGTAGAGGTCGACCAAAAGGCGCGACCCGACCTGGACCACCGTTTGCGGGCCACGGCGACCCGGGACGGTGAGCCGCGTTGTGGGTACCTCCTCGTACCCGTCAGGGTCGAGCCGCTTGATCTCGCTCAGCACGACCCCGTCGCCATACCCGCGACGGTTGTCCTGGCCCGGACGGAACAGACGCCCTCCCGTCGCTGGACGGGGCCAGCCATCACTGGCGCGGGACGGGTCCAACACGATCGGACTCGAGGGGTGTGGGCGGTACGGCCCGAACAGGTCGTCTGCCAACCACAGGTGGACGACATCGGTAGCCGAGCCCGGGAAACCCGCGAACAGCCACCATCGACCTTCGTGCTGGAGCAGGGTGGGGTCCCACAGGTGGGCGTCTTCGAGGCCCTGCAGCGGTTCATGGGCCACGGCCTGCCCAGTGCCGAACGCCAATCGGACCAATCGTTGGGGGCCGACCTGTGCCATCTCGGGCAGCAGATACGTCTCGCCTCCGTCCGCGACGACGTGTGGATAGCTCAGGTGACCCGGCCCGAGGAGCGACAGGTCGACGGTGGCCGCGTCTCCTTGCCCCAGCCGCAGGATCTCGCCCTGACCCGTACGGGCGTCCATCGCCTCGCACAGCACGGTGCCGTCCGGCAGTACTGCCGGATCAGCGAGGAACGTAGCCGGACGGCGCTACGACCTCCTGCTCGATCTGCAGCGCCGCTTCGCCGTGAACGATCGTCGGGTCCACGTCCGCTGACCACGCCAGACGCCACCGCTTTTCGCGGAGCAGGCCGTATCGAGGGTGTGGCGATAGGAGTGCGGATGGACCTGGACGGCGCCGTATGCAAGCACGTCCCCCGCGTCGAGGACGTTGCTGAGTCGCTGCACGATGGCCCCGACGTGGTCGGCGTTTGTCAGCACTTCGTAGTAACCGGCCGGCCGCCCCCGGAACTGCTGGGTCGCCATGGTGAAACGAAAGGACGCCGTACCGGGCCGGGATGTCGTCAGGGTCGCGGAGCAGCGTCATCCCGTAGCGGATCACGGCGTCGACGTCGTAGGTGGCCAACGCGGCGTTGGTGGTCGCCGGTATCCGCTGCCAGATGCCCTCCCACTCGGAATCGAAGTGGTGCATCGGCACCTCGTCGGGGCAGCGATGCCCACGGTTGCGGCCGAGTCCACCAGTGGCGCAGGAACAGCTTGTAGAGGTAGTACGCACCTTGCTCCATCGGGCGTCGCCGCGGCGTGGTGTTCTCGCAGACGAGGACGCACGCTATGTTAAGGCCGCGCTCGATGGCCAGAGCGAGCGGTGTGGGCGAAGCGCTCGATCGATGGACCGTCCTCGAGCGCTGGCGGCGTGCCCCGCCGTAGGCGAGACCCCCGCCCGGCTCACCGTCGCAGTCGGCGTATTGGAGTGCCTCGCGCGCAGATCACGGTGAGGGCGCGAGTTGCTGCTCCATCCAGGCCTGCCACATCAGGACGGCCCACAGTTGATGTTGCCATTGGCGCTGCCCCGCGAGGTGCTCAGACCAGCGACTGCGAACGATCTCGGCGTCGAGGAAGCCCTGTTGCTGCAGTCGTGAGAAATCCAGGAGGTCCTCAGCCCACGGCCTGAGCGGCCCACGCAACCACTCATCCAGAGGCACGCCGAACCCCTGTTTCGGCCGGTCGAGCAGCGCGCCGGGTATCGCTCGCTGGGCCACTGCGCGGAGCAGCCACTTCGAGCGTCCGTCCCGCACCTTGAACTTGGGCGGCAACCGCCAGACGAACTCGACGAGCCGGTGGTCGAGCAGGGGCACTCGGGCCTCCAGCGACGCAGCCATGGTGGCACGGTCGACCTTCGTCAGTGCGTCGTCGGGCAGGTAGCCGGCCAGATCTCGAAAGACCATCCGCTCCATCGGGTCGTCGAGCCAGGTGAGTGGTTCGTCGCCACCCCAGGTCGTGGGCTCGAACGCGCCATGAACAAGGATTTCCGGTGTGTCCCAGCACGAGGTCAGCTGCCAGTAGAGGGCATCGTGATCGCTCGCGGACAGCGCCCGCGCGGCCTTGTGCAGTTGGTCGCCCAGGCGGGGAGGTCGGCGCCGTGAGGGAATGATGTGTCCCGCCCGGTCCCACGTCGTCGCCGATACCGCGAGCACCGTGGCGCTCGCAGCGCGCCGGAGACCAATCGGCAGCCGCAACGCACCGCTCGCCCTGGATGCGGCCACGACATGCCGGGTGTAGCCGCCGAACACCTCGTCCCCACCATCACCGGTCAGGGCCACGGTGACATCGCGACGCGCCAGGGCCGCCACCAGGTGCGTTGGAATCTGGCTGGAGTCGGCGAAGGGTTCGTCGTAGATCGAGGGTAGGCGAGGGATGATCCTGAGCGCGTCGTCGGGGGTAACGAGGAACTCGGTGTGTTCGGTGCCGAGGTGCTCCGCGACCGCACGTGCGTGGCTGCTCTCGTCATACCCGGCGGCGGGAGATCCGATCGAGTAGGTCCGAACCGGCCGCGAACTGGTGCGCTGCATCATGGCGACGACGGTGGAGGAGTCGATGCCTCCGGAGAGGAACGCACCCAGGGGAACGTCCGCGACCATCTGACTGGCGACGGCGTCGGCCAGCAACGCCTCGGCCTCGTCGACCGCGTCGCGGTCGGAGGGGGCCGGGTGCCGGGCCGCCAGTCCGGCCCGCGCAACCTGCTCGAGGCTCCAGTAGACGCTGGTCCGTTCTCTCCCGTCGGCACCGATCTCCAGGATCGTCCCGGGCAGGACCTTGCGGGCGTGGGTGTAGATGGTGTGGGGTGCCGGTACGCAGGCGCGCCGCAGGTAGGCGGCCAGGGCGTTGCGATCGATCGTCGCGTCGAAGTCGGGGTGGCAGCGGAGGGCACGCAACTCCGAGCCGAACAGCACGACGTCGCCGACGCGTCCGGCGTAGAGCGGCTTGACCCCCAGGTGGTCGCGCGCCAGGGCGAGTGTTCGCTTGCGCCGATCCCACAGGGCGAAGGTGAACATCCCAAGGGCGCGGCTGACGGCCCATTCGACCCCCCAGTTCGCGCAAGCCTGGAGGAGCACCTCGGTGTCGGAGTTGCCGCGGAAGTCCACGCCGGCAGCGGCGAGCTGGCGGCGCAGCGACGCGTGGTTGTAGATCTCGCCGTTGTAAGCCAAGACGAACCGCCCGTCGGCCGTGGTCATCGGCTGCGCGCCGAGTGGTGACAGTTCGATCACCGCCAGCCGGCGGTGGGCCAGGGCCATGCCGGCGTCGGCGTCGACGAACACCGCGTCGTCGTCCGGGCCGCGGTGCCGCAGCGAAGCACCCATAGCCGTGGCGCGGGCCCACAGTTCGTCCTCGGGCACGTCGGCCCCGAGGTGCCACGCCCCCGCGAAACCGCACATGGTTGCTCCGGACGCTCGGTGCGCGGCTCAGGCCGGTCGGCTGGCCGCCTGATCGGACGAGCGGAACCACGCGAGGGTATCGACCAGTCCGTCGGTGAAGTCCGTCGCTTCGACGTCAGGAAACAGCGACCGGAAGCGTGTCTGGTCGGCCTGGGAGTGACGGACGTCACCCGGTCGCGAAGGCAGGGCGCGGGTCGTCGGGGCGACACCGAGTTGCCGCCCGAGTTCGGCGATGACCTCGTTGAGCGAGCGCCGCGAACCGAAGGCCAGATTGACCGGATTCGTACTCGTGACCCGGCGCCGGAGCGCGTCGACGATCACGTCCGCGACGTTGCCGACGTAGGTGAAGTCGCGGGTCTGCTCGCCGTCGCCGTGGAGCGGAATGGGTTCGCCGCGCATGGCGGCGTCGATGAACGTCGGCACGGCGGCCGCGTACGCGTGGCCCGCCGGCTGGAGCGGTCCGAAGACGTTGAAGAACCGCAGGACCAGCACCGGCAGCTTGAAGCACTCCTGGTAGGCCAGCGCGTAGGTCTCGGTCGCCAACTTGCTCACGGCGTAGGGCGACATGGGGACGGGCCTCAGATCCTCGGACTTCGGTAGGGTCGGGTTGGCGCCGTACACGGACGACGACGAAGCCAGCACTGTGTGCAGCCGACCAGCCCGCCGTGCCGCCTCGAGGACGTGCAGTGTGCCGGTGGCATTCGCCTGGTGGGTCGCCAGGGGTTCGGCCAGCGACCGCGGAACGGACGGTCTCGCGGCCAGGTGGACGATCGCATCGGCATCGGCCAGGACGCCGTCGAGCAACGACTCGTCGAGGATCGAGCCGACGTGGAGCGTCGCCTCGGGGACGTCGTCGAGATTGTCACGGTTGCCAGTAGAGAGGTCGTCGACCACCTCGATGCGTGAGATTCCCGGTTCACGCACGAGGCGCGCGACCAGGTTGGCGCCGATAAAACCGGCGCCGCCAGTGACCACGACCTTCATGTACATCCCGATTCCGGTCCCGGATGCTCCGGGCCGCAGACGATTGGCGACGGAGGCTACCGAGCGGCCACGGCGGGCTCGTCGGAGCGCGCGGTGATCCGCTCGAAGACCGAGCAGGCGCCCCACGCGGCCAAGGGGACCAGGAGTACCCAGACGCTCAGTCGCATCCGCGACACGATGCCGTAGTTGCCGAGTGTGACCCCTCCGATCGCTGCCTGGATCATCGCCATCGTCGCCAACACGAGGGCTTCCGGCCGGCGCCAGACGGCCGCGAGCCAGCCGCCGAGCGCGGCGAGTGGTGTTAGCACCCACCACATCACCGCCTCCAGGTAGAACACGCTGTGCGAGAGCGGGAGTTCGCCGGGGAAGGGACCCCACAGGAACCGGACCGTCGCCAAGGGGAGGCGTAGCAGTAGTTGCGTCGGGCTCGTCGGGGTGAGGGGCCCAGGACCCCCGATTGAAGTCGCCGCGTCGAACTGCAGGTTGCGGTAGGTCACCTGCGTGGTCTCGGCGGCCATCCAGGCGTAGCGGCTGAGCCTGGGGCCGAGCGCTAGGAGCGCGGCCAAGGCAAGCAGTGCCCCGACAGGCAGAACCCAGGAAAGCGCCCAGCGGCCCCGGCGCCGGCCGAGAGCAGCAGCAAGCGCGCCCGCCCCAGCGCCGCCGAGCATGGCGAGAACCTGTACCTGGCGGGTTCGTGCCGTCACTGCGAACAGCACCGCCATGCCGAGCAACCGTTGAGGGGAAGGTTTCTGACTCAGCCGCATGGCGAGGTTGGCGAATCCGAGTGTCAACGCCATAACAAGCGATTCCCTCAGGGGAGGTCCCCCCCAGATCGGTACCACCGGCAACGCTGCGAACAGCACAGCGGCGGTCACAGCAGGCCGGGGGCCCGCGAGCAGCCTGGTCACATCCACCACCAGCATCAACGACACGCCCACCAGGGCCGCGTTCACGACCACGGAGACGAAGGCGTTCGCACCGAACAGCCAGTGCACCGCGGCGAGGAGGTAGAGGAATACCGCGCGATCGGGATACCCCGTGGCGGGGAGGCGGTACCAGTGATCCGAGATCGTCACGGCAGCTTCGTGGTAGCTACCGGCGTCGGTGGACAGCAGATCGAACAGCTGTGGTGATGCGACGACCATCCATCCGTACGCGAGGGTGAGCAGCATGGAGGTCGCGAGGGCCATACCGACGATGTGGCGGTGACAAGTGGAGTACTCCTGCAGGCTGCGGCGCGCCAGCCACCGTGACCCGGCGCAGAGCAGTGCGACGGCGACCACGATGCCGATGGCGTCGGCGAAGCTTGCGGTATCAGGGGCGCGCGGATTCACGGCGTGGACCATGGGCGGCGCAAGATCGCCCTGTTCCGAATCAGGTAGCCGCCGACGACGCCTAGCCACAGCCCGATCATGCCGCCTAGCAGTGTGCCGACCGCAATCGCAAACAGCGCCGTCGCTGGCGCTGAAACGGCGCCATTCTGGTCCAGAAGGTCGACATAGTTCTGTGCGGACCGCGTCGACCGCAGCCCTTCGAGTGCTTGAGTGACCAGCGACTGTGTGGTAATCAGTTCTGCGTACTCGGCATCCACCGCTGGGGAACGATCCGGACTCAGCGAGGATGCTGCGGCGGCGAAGGTCCCCCAGGCGGCTTCGAGCGCCTGTTGCTGTTGTTGCTCCGAGGTCTTGAGGGCGTCGGTGACGTCCTTCAGGCCCGGCCCTGTGGTCAACTCCCTGACCGCCGTCGTCCAACGCGAGCGCTCATCCGGAAGCAAGGGCGTCCCCCAGACGCGTAGGCCGGGTCCGCAGCGCGCTGGCTGTACGAGAGCTCGCGGGGCTTGCCCCTCGCCCCCGGCGTCCCGCCAGGCCTGGACGAAGGCGTCCCGGGCATCGGGGCCATTGAGCGCATCGCTGACGCGGCCCGCCTCGGCCTGCCAGGGGTTCCAACACTCGTCCGGGACGTCGGCACCTACCACGTCGACACTCGCGGGCGGATAGCCGATGACCAGGAGTCCGAGCGCGGCGCCTGCCACGGCTCCGAGTACCATGAGCCCAGCTGTGATCGGCAACGGCCGACGGGACTTACTGGGCCCCCTTTGCGACGTGTGTCTGTGGAGCTCGATTAGGAGTCGCGCGGAGCCGAGTCGCAGCGCGAACCTGCGCGGCTGGCTCGCCGAGGGCGCGCCATCAGGACTTGAGTCTTCGCCTCGCAATTCGCGCTTTCCGTTCTGACCGCGAGTTATCGGCTGGCTCCTGCCCACCCGAGCTTCGGAGGCTACCGGCAACCTCGGGCACCACGGATTCGCCGCTCAAGTCGCGCTTTCGGGTGCAGCCGGCGCCATCTCGGGGACCAGCCGGCGCAGCCGCGCGCGGATCGCGGGCTCGTCACCCGCCTCGACGTCGCGGCGCAGCGCCTCGAGTGCCGTCCTCGCGTCCGTCCACGACGGGTCGCTGCTCCGGCTGACGAAGATCGAGGGATGCACCGTGCGATCGGTGGTCTCGGTGTGGAGCGACAACTCTTCGAAGAGCTTCTCGCCAGGGCGGATGCCTGAGTACTCGATCGCGATGTCGACGTCCGGTCGCAAGCCGGACAGCCGCACGAGATCTCGCGCCAGATCCGAGATCAGGATGGGTTCGCCCATGTCCAGCACCAGGATCTCCCCGCTGCGGCCGACGGCGGCTGCCTGGACTACGAGGGCGCTGGCCTCGGCGATGGTCATGAAGTAGCGCCGCATCTCCGGGTGAGTGACCTTGACCGGCCCGCCGTCCGCGATCTGTTGTTCGAAGACGGGAATGACGCTGCCGGTCGACCCCAGCACGTTTCCGAAACGCACACTGACGAAGTTTGCGTCCGTGTCGAGCGCCAAGTGCTGAACGTAACGTTCCGCGAGACGCTTGGTGGCCCCCATCACCGACGACGGATTCACGGCCTTGTCCGTCGAGACGAGTACGAACCGCCGGACACCTGCGGCCAGGGCGGCGTCGGCGAGCACTTGGGTACCGAACAGGTTGTTCTTGACCGCTTCCGCCGGGTTGTTCTCCATGAGCGGCACGTGCTTGTGCGCTGCCGCGTGGAAGACGAGGCCGGGCGCGTGCGTGGCGAGCAACTGCATAACACGGTTGTCGTCGCAGACGTCCGCGATCGCGGGTACGAGGCGGGTGCCGGACGCGAGCGCCGCGAGTTCCCGGTCGATCTTCCAGAGGGCCGGCTCCGCCTGCTCGACGAGGACAAGCTCCTTGGGCTGGTAGCGGATCAACTGACGACACAACTCCGAGCCGATCGAGCCGCCGGCGCCGGTCACCATGACCGTGGCGCCCGCGACCAAATGCGCGATCGAGGAGGTATCCAGCTCCACTGGCTTTCGCCGGAGCAGGTCTTCAATGCGGACCGGTCGCAGTCGGGACAGGTTGACGCGCCCGTCGAGGATCTCGTAGACGCCCGGGATGATCTGCGTCTCGATCCCGGCCACCTGGCAGATCTCGACAAGGCGGCGTACGGACGGCCCGTCGATGCCGGCGATGGCGATGATGGCCTGATCGACGCGTTCGTCCGCCACGACTCTCGGGATCGCCGCGGTGTCGCCGTGGACGTCCACTCCCTGGATCCGCTGACGGTGGGTCGAGGCGTCGTCGTCGCAGAACCCGATGACCTTCAGCCCCAGATCCGGCCGCGTCTGGATCTCGCGCGCCACCATCCTTCCTTCGCGGCCCGCACCGATGACAAGCACTCGGCGCGGGTGCTTTGGTCCGGGGGCCCCGCGCAAGCGCCGAATTTCACGTTCCTCGACGTGCAGTCGGCGGATGGCCCGCACACTCGTGAGCGCCAGAATCGAGAGCGCCAGATCGGCGACGACGACCCCGAGCGGGACAGTCGTCCCTTGGGTGAGTCGGAAGAGGAAGGGAACCTGCAGGATGATGTAGCGCAGACCGAGGAGCGCCACTGACGCCGCGAACATGGCAGCGACGATGCCGACGATGTCACGTAGGGACGTGAACTGCCATGAGTGCCGGCGTGTGCGAAGGGCCCACAGCAGCAGTTGCTTGCCGACCATCACGATGGGCAGCGTGCCCAGCGCGACGGCCTGGTATTCGGTTGGCACGCGGAACTCAAAGCGCAACGCGAACGCGAGCAGGTAGGCGGCGGCAAGCATGCTCAGCGTGATGAGCTCGCGCAGTGCCACCTTGAAGCGCAGCCTGCCTCGCACCTGGTTAGCCGGATTCGACGTCAACCGTGGCTCCCGATCGCCGTGGACCCGCCGCCGAAGGCTACCGGTGTTCGCGCAGACCCCGCCGTGTTCGCGCAGACCCCGCCGTCGCTTGGCACGACTCGAAGCCAGGCGCAGTAGCGTGCGTTCGTCCACGCGGCGTCCGCCCAAGGTCACGACCGGTGAGTTTCCGAATACTGCTGTCGCCGCCCCATCTCGATGGTGACGAACAAGTGCTGCTCCTGGACGCGCTCGCATCGAACTGGATCGCGCCGCTGGGGCCACACGTTGATGCGTTCGAACAGGAACTGGCCGAGTATGCCGGTCGGGCGGCCGCGGTCGCCCTGTCGAGTGGTACCGCCGCCTTGCATCTGGCCCTGCTGGCGCTTGGCGTCGAGCGTGGCGACGACGTGCTGGTGCCGACATTGACGTTCGCCGCCACCGCGAACGCCGTCTGCTACGTGGGTGCGAATCCCGTGTTCGTCGACGCCGATCCGCAGACGTGGAACCTCGATGTCGAGCGCGTCTCCGCCGAACTGCAGGCGAGGGCGCGCGCAGGACGCCGTCAGCCGGCCGCGATCGTGGCCGTGGACCTGTACGGGCGGTGTGCGGACTACACCGCCCTGACACCTGTCGCCGAGCACTACGGCGTACCGATCGTCGCCGACGCGGCTGAGGCACTCGGGGCCACGCACGGCGGCCGCCCGGCCGGAGCCTTCGGCCAAGCAGCCGTGTTCTCGTTCAACGGCAACAAGATCATCACGACAAGCGGCGGCGGCATGCTCGTCACCGACGATCTCCGTATGGCCGACCGGGTCCGTCATCTCGCGACGCAGGCACGTGAACCTGCCCCACACTACGAACACGTCGAGGTGGGCTACAACTACCGACTTTCCAACCTGCTGGCTGCCCTCGGGCGGGCACAGTTCGCCCGCCTCGACGCCAAGGTCGACCGTCGCCGGGCCATCAACGCCCGCTACCGCTCGCGGCTGTCTTCCGTGCCGGGGGTGATCTTCCCGCCGGTCGGCTCGGACGAACGGCCGACGTGGTGGCTGACCTGCCTGACCGTGGATTCGAGCGAAACGGGCCGGTCGCGTGATTCGGTCATCGAGGCCCTGTCGACGCGCGGGATCGAGGCGCGCCCGGTCTGGAAGCCCATGCACCTGCAGCCGGTGTTCGCCGCCGCCGAGACGATCGGTGGCCGTGTGGCCGGGGATCTCTTCGAGCGGGGCCTGTGCCTGCCCTCGGGATCGTCGCTGACCGACGAGGACGTCGACGAGATCGTGGCGACGGTGCGTAACTGCCTGGGCTACGACTGACGGTCGCGAGCTTGGGCGGGTACACCGACCACGGTCGTCCCGGGAGCCACGTCGCGGGTGACCACCGCACCGGCGCCGATCGTCGCCCATTCGCCGACGTGCACCCCTTGCAGGATGGTGGCGTTCGCACCCACAAAGGCCCCCTGGCCGAGGGTGACATTCCCCGAGATCACGGCGCCCGGCATGATCGAGACGTAGTCGAGGCACCGAACGTCATGACCCAGCATCGCGCCCGGATGCACCGTCGTCGCCCGGCCGAGCGCGATGTCGATCGTTGCGACGGCGCCGGGACCAACGACCACGGCGGCGGCCAGCTCGACGCGAGGGCCCAACGTCGCCGACGCGTGGACGACAGCGGGCGCCAGGGAGCGTCCCGCTGCCTCGGCGCTCGTGATGACGGCGTGCTTGCCGCGTGGATAGCCGACGCCGACCAGCATGGGCACGTCGATGGCCACCGGGTCGCCGATACGACCGAGATAGGGGGTCGCCGATGCGACGCTCGGAGGTTCGTCGGCCAGGAAGCCGACCCATTCCATTGCCGGGTCGGATCGGACGAAACTGGCGAGTTCGCGGCCGAAGCCGCCAGCACCCGCGACCACGCGTCGTCGCTCTGCCACGCTACGGTCCTTCGCTCGGAGTACTCACGTCGAGGAAGCCATGTCTAGCAAGCGGGCCTTCGACGTCCTGGTTGCCGGCGTCGCGTTGGTGGTGGCTGCTCCGGCGATGGCCATCCTGGCCGTCGTCATCCGCATCCGCCTCGGCACGCCAGTGCTGTTCCGGCAGGTGAGGCCCGGCCTCGGCGGCGTCCCTTTCGAACTGCTCAAGTTCCGATCAATGACGGACGAGCGCGGTGCCGACGGGGAACCCTTACCCGACGATCAGCGGCTGACCGACTTCGGGCGTCGCTTGCGCGCGACGAGCCTCGACGAACTCCCGAGCCTGTGGAACGTCCTGCGCGGCGACATGAGCATCGTCGGGCCGAGGCCGCTGCTGATGGAGTACCTGCCGCGCTACTCGCCTCGTCAGGCCCGGCGGCACGAGGTCCGCCCCGGCCTGACCGGCTGGGCGCAGATCCACGGCCGCAACGAGACGTCGTGGCAGGAGCGGTTGGAAATGGATGCCTGGTACGTCGAGCATCGGTCGTTCCTCCTCGACCTCAGGATCCTCGGGCGTACTGTCTGGGCAGTGCTGCGCCGAGACGGGATCTCGGCGGTGGGTCATGCCACCTCGCCACGTTTCGGCGAGGACGAGGCGTGAGCCGGCGACAAGGCCGACCAGGTCGCCGGGCCCGTCGGTCTTCCGAAGCCCGCATGGTCGTGCACCTGACCACTGTCGACCTCAGTCTCGCCCTGCTCCTGCTGCCGCAGTTGCGCGCGTTCAAGGCTGCTGGATATCGCGTCGTCGGCGTTTCGGCCGCTGGTCCATTCGTGCGCCAGTTGGAGGCGTCGGGCATCGAGCACGTTGCACTGCGACATTCGACGCGGACGATGTCGCTGACCGAGGATCTCGCCGCGGCTTGGGAGTTCTATCGGCTCTGTCGCCGGTTGCGACCGGACGTCGTGCACACCCACAACCCCAAGCCGGGCGTCTACGGACGGATCGCCGCGCGGCTGGCCGGCGTTCCGGTCGTCGTCAACACGGTCCACGGCCTGTATGCGCAACCCACCGACCGGATGCGGAGACGCCTGGTCGTGTACACGCTCGAGCGCATCGCTGCGGCGTTCTCGGACGCGGAGCTGCTGCAAAACCCCGAGGATCTTCCCGTCCTGCGCCGTCTGCGGGTGCCCAACGAGCGACTGCATCTACTCGGCAACGGCATCGACCTCGCGCGGTTCGATCCCGTGGCGCATCGGCCGAGCCGTCAGATCGTTCGCTCCGAGCTCGGCATCGATCCCGACGAGGTCGTGGTGGGGGTCGTGGGTCGTCTCGTGGAGGAGAAGGGGTATCTCGAGGTGTTCGAGGCGGCCCGCATGCTGCGTGGCGACGGGGTCGCGGTGAGATTTCTCGTCGCAGGGCCGCATGAACCAGCCAAGGCCGATGCCGTGAGCGAGGCCGAGATCGAACGTGCCCAGCAAGAAGGTGTCCTGTTCCTCGGCTACCGCGACGACGTCGAACGTCTGTACGCCGCCATGGACCTGTACGTGCTGGCGTCCCATCGCGAAGGCTTTCCCCGGTCGGCCATGGAGGCGGCCGCGATGGGCCTTCCCGCGGTCGTCACCGACATCCGCGGCTGTCGCCAGGTTGTCGAGCACGGCCAGACGGGCTTCATCGTGCCGGTGCGCGACGGGGCAGCACTCGCACGGGCCATCGCGGACCTCGTGCAACAGGCCGAGGTTCGCACAACGTTAGGTGCGGCCGCTCAGCAGAAGGCAGCGCGAGAGTTCGACGACCGCCGGCAGTCCGACATCACCCTCGCCGTGTACCGCACCCTTCTGGCGAGCGCTGCCCGACCTCGAGGGGTTCGCTGCCGACGCACGTGATCCAGACCTCGAGGTGCAGCACCGCAGCCGTGGGCCGAAGCCAACGAGTCAGTGAGGGTCTGCTGTGAGCGAGCCAGCGAAAGCCCTGACCTCGGGGCGCCTGCTGGCGCCGAACTCGTGTGGAATCTCGCCGGCAGGGCGGCCCCGGCCCTCGTTGGGTGGCCGCGGTCCCGGCGTTGATCTCCGGGATGGGGACGGATCGCTTCGGTCTCCTCACGATCATCTGGATGGGGGTCGGCTACTTCAGGCTCTTCGATTTGGGCCTGGGACGGACCCTCTCCAAACTGGTCTCGGAGCGCCTCGGCACGAACGACACCACCGACCTTCCCGGCTTGATCTGGACCGCACTCACGCTGCTGACCGCCAGGGGAGTGATCGGAGGCCTCACCCTCTACGCGACGTCCGGCAGCATCGTCACGGGCCTGCTGAACGTCGACGCAAGCATCTCCGGCGAAGCAATCACGGCTTTCCGCATCCTCGCGTTGGGCATACCGGTCGTCGTCGCCACGGTTGCGCTCGTCGGGCTGCTAGAGCCGTACCAGCGGTTCGCTGCCATCACGTTGGTCCGCATCCCACTGGGCGTCCTGACGTTCGGGGGGCGGCTGGTCGTCGTCAGTTCACGCTCAGCCTCGTGTGGGCGACTGCGGCACTCCTGTGTGAGTCGCATCGTCGCGTTGGTGGCCTACTTCAATCCGGCGAGTCGGGCGCACGGCGAACTCCGGGAACCGGCCCGGCTGCGTCGATGCCCCGTCCGACCGCTGGTTAGCTTCGGTGGCTGGTTGACCGTCACGAACTGGCGTGGACTCGAGCCCCCACGCCACCTGACCATCTTCAGCTGGGAAGCATTCGCAGGGATGCTCCACGAGGTGGGTTTCTGCGAACTCCGCCGCAGGTACCGTCACGAGATGTACCTGCACCTCTCTACCGCGAGTCGCGCCATCCGCGACGGCAAGGATCTGTACGTGCACCGCGAGACGTCGCTCGGCGATCGGTGGCGTGCAGCCGCCTATATGACAGCGCGATCGAGCGGTCCTCGTAGCGAGTTCATCCACCTCACGGCGTTCCAAGCCCGGTGCTGCGCCGTGACGGCCCCGCGGATCTCGATCGCTATGGCCACCTACAACGGCGGCTCGAACGTCATGGAGCAACTCGAGAGCTTGCTCGCTCAGGAACGTCTGCTCGACGAGTTGGTCGTGAGCGACGATGGCTCGAGTGATGCCACCGTCGAGCTCGTGGAGCCGTTCGGAGCGCGGGCTCCCTTCGACGTGACGGTCACCCGCAACGAACGCAACCTCGGCTTCGCCGCGAACTCCGCGGGCGCTCCGTCTCGTGCCGCCCTGAAAGTGGCTGCTTCGGGTCGGTACGGGTACTTCAGCGGGTGGCGCAGCTTGGTGGGACCTCGTCCACTCAGACGTCGTTCACGATGGCTCGTTGAAGAACGTCGTCACAGCTGCTACCGAAGGTCGAGACACCGTGCGTTCTAAGCGTGTGGCGTTCTTTCTGCCCTCCCTTCACGGAGGGGGGGCTGAGCGTGTGATCCTCAGCATCGCGAACGAGCTTTCGGCCTCCCATCAGGTGGATCTCGTCCTCGTGCGTGCAGAGGGCATTTACCTCAGCGACGTGGCTGTCGGCGTCCGACTGATCGATCTCGATGCAACCCGTGTTGCGGCGAGCCTGTTCCCTCTCGTCCGCTACCTGCGCAGCCACCGTCCAGATGTAGTGTTCTCCACGCTCAGCCATGCCAACGTCGTCGCGGTCGCTGCGAGATCTCTCATCCGACGACGGCCGCGGCCCCGACTCGTGGTCAGCGAGCACAGCCACCTGAGCAGCTCGACTTCGCTCGCCCCCGAGCGGCGAGCCCGTCTGCTCCCCCACCTGATGCGCCTGGCCTATCCCCGTGCCGATGCGATCGTGGCGGTGTCTGACGGCGTCGCTCAGGACCTGAGCCAAGGCATCGGCGTGCCTCGCGACGCGATCGAGGTCATCCACAACCCCATTGCCAGTTACCCAGCGGCTGGCACGAGTCTGGACCGCGAACACCAATGGCTCGCTTCCGGCCAGCCGCCGGTCATCCTCGCTGCCGGACGCCTGGCGCAGGAGAAGGACTTCCCGACCCTGATCGGTGCCTTCGCCGAGCTGAGGAAGCGGCGGAACGTGAGGCTGATCATCCTGGGAGAGGGAGCTCTGCGGCCAGAACTCGAGCGTCTGACCGTCCGGCTGGGCGTCGCTGACGCCGTCGCGATGCCCGGCTTCGTGTCGGCACCACAGGCCTACATGGCCGAGGCCTCGGTATTCGTCCTCTCTTCGATCCATGAAGGCTTCGGTAACGTGCTTGCGGAAGCGATGGCGTGTGGAACCCCCGTCGTGAGCACCGACTGTCCCAGCGGTCCCTCGGAAATTCTTGAAGGTGGCCGGTGGGGGCGCCTCGTGCCGATCGGCGACGTCACCGCCCTTGCCACGGCGATCGGCGCTTCACTCGACGACCCGAACCCGCCACCCGTCCGAGAGCGCGCCGCCGACTTCGCCCTCGATCGTGTTCTCCCGGCCTACAAGCGGGTGCTCGGCATAAGGTCCGGTACGGGATGCGCCGGATGACCATCACGAAGCCGCGCGGGGTCGCCCACCACATCACCGGCGGTGAACGCCGGGGCTGGCTCGTCGATCTGCTTCGGTGACTTCGGTGAGGACGACATCGAGCGTCTCGAGGACCGCTACGGGCGCCTGATATCCGATCGCGCCCAGGAGCCGAGGGTGCACCGGTCACTACATAAGCCTCCTGGCCCGGCACAAGTGGATCTTGGCCTCGCGTTAGCCAGCGGACATCATGAGTCGCGTACGGCTCTCCAGGCGAGCCCGGACCCATGCCGAGCCATCGGATCGACCCGGCTGGAGACGATGACCCTCCGGTGTGCCAACCACACGCACCGCCATCGGCGTCTCCATGAGCCGGCCCTCCCGGTGAGTGTCCACCCAAGACCGGCCCCGCCCGTGCAGGCTCCGCTGCCTACACCCCGAGGGCCGGGTAACGAACAGGAGGCCGTCCGAGAGCTCTACGCCAACCGCGACGCCGACCTCGCGCTCGAGTGGGTGGATCAGCTCTCCGCCGACATGCGCGACACCAGTTCACCGCCCGAGGTACGCCAGCTCGGCCGCACGATGCGACGGTGGCGGACCCAGATCGCGGCGTGGCACGCGGGCCAGGTGAGCAGCGGCCCGACCGAAACCATGAACGATGGGCTCGGGTCCGATCCCGGCCACCGAGAAGCGCGCTCTGCAAGCGGATCAAGCGTGTCGCCCTTCGGCCATGACCAACTTCGCCCACTGGCGCATCCGCGTGCTGCTCTACGCCGGCCGCCCCGACTGGTTCAAGCTCGCCACGGTCACCCCGTGACCCCGCGGAAGTCCGAAGAGCCACCAAACCGGGAGCGATAGCGGTCCAAGCTCGCCACCATCACCCCCGCCGCCCCGTGAATTTGGGTCTTCCCCTCGGTAGTGGGTGACCCCGTCGCGGATGCTTGGTGAAGACACGTACGGCCTCGATGCTCGAGGTGTCTACCCACCGAGCGACCGAGGCCGTACGCGTGTCCCAAGCTACCCCTACCGAGGGGTGGAGCGAGCTGTTGCTCGCCCTGCCCGAGTTCATCCTGACCAACGCCCACATCGACGACCACGACGAACTCGTCGCCCAGGTCGAGCTGCCCCGCGACGTCCAACCGTGCAGCCGCTGCGGGACGATCGAGCGGCATCCGCTGCACGACTGGCGACAGCGCAGCCACACCGTCCGTCACCTGCCGGTCGCGGGACGCGCAACGAGGGTGGTGTGGCGCAAGCGGCTGCTGGCCTGTGTCGAGGGCTGCGGCACGTTCGTCGAGCGCACCGCCTCGATCGCACCTGGGGCGGTGTGGAGCCGTGCCGCCGCGCGGGCGGCGGTGGCGATGGCCGAGGCCAACGTGCCGATCGACACGATCCGCAAGCACTTCGGGGTCGGGTGGAACACCGTGATGCGCGCCGTGCTCTCGGCTGCCGAGCACGTGGCGGTGATCTCGCCCACACGGGTCGGGATCGACGAGACGGTGATGACCACCGGACGGCTCTTGGAGCGTCGCCGCGAGTTCCTCACCGCCCTGGTGTGCCTGGACACCTCACTGGTCGTGGCGGTCTCCCAGGGCCGTGACAAGGGCTCTGCGACCGCGCTGCTGGCCGAACATGCACCCGACGCCCGCGTGGTGGCGTGTGATCTGTTCTCCGGGTTCAAGTCCGCCGCCGACACCCTCGAAGACGCTGTGGTCGTGGCCGACGTGTTCCACCTGGTCCGTCTCGGTCTGCAGGCACTCGATGATGTCCGCCGGCGCCGGCAACAGCAGATCCACGGCCACCGCGGCCACAAAGACGACCCGCTGTTCAAACTCCGACGGGTCCTGCGGGTCGGCCAAGAACGGCTCGACGAGCAGGTGCTGGCCAAGATCTTCGACCGGCTGCGCGCCGCCGACACCGACGACGAAGTCGCGGCCGCCTGGATCGCGGTCGACCTGCTCCGCCGGATGTACCAGGCACCCGATCGTGACACCGCCCACCGCCGCCTGATCGCCTTCTACGAGTGGGCCGTCGAGGTCGAGGTCGACGAGGTGATCCGGCTCGCCAAGACCATCGACACCTGGCAAGACGAGGTGCTCGCGTTCTTCGACACCCGCGCCTCCAACGCGCCGACCGAGTCCGCCAACGTTAAGATCAAGTCCATCAGGCGGGCCGCCCGAGGGTTCCGCAACTGCGGCAACTACGCGGCCCGGATCCGCCTCCACGCCGGCCAGCCACGTAGGGTCCCAACCACCACGAGGATCAGGTCCTACAGCTTCACCACCGCGGCGTGACCCACCTCAGTGGGGAAGACCCGTGAATTTCCGAAGCGCCCATTGTAATCGGCTTGCCATCTGCAAGGTCTGTCCACGCACGCGAAAACAAGCCCTCGAACGACAAACTGGGCCGCCGGCCATGACCCCGCCGCCTGCCGTCACCGAGCCAGGTTGCGGAAGATCTCGCTACTACGGAGGAGCTCGTCGTAGGTTCCGACATCGCATATGCGGCCGTCGGCGACCACGACGATACGATCGGCATCCCGCAACGTAGAAATCCGGTGCGCAACGGCGATGACAGTGCGCTCGCGGCCAGACCGTTCAATCGCCTTCACCAGTGCGGCCTCGGTCGTCGTGTCCAGCGCGGACGTCCCCTCGTCGAGGATCAGGACCGGGGGGTTCTTGTAGAGCGCCCGCGCAATTGCCACCCGTTGCCGCTGCCCCCCAGAGAGTCGAATGCCACGCTCGCCTACGACGGTTTCCAAGCCCTGTGGGAGACTTTCGATGACCTCTCGCAACTGCGCTTCCACAACGCAGTTCATGAGGCGATCCATGTCGATCTGCTCCGGCGAGGCGCCGAACGCGATGTTGGCCGTCAACGTGTCGTCCAGCAGGAATACGCTTTGAGAAACGACGCCTAGCTGCGCCCACCACCACGAAGGTTCGCGCCCTAGAGGCCGCCCGTCCACCGACACCGCACCGCTCGACGGTTCGAGCAGACCCGCCAGGAGGTCGATGAGCGTGGACTTCCCGCCGCCTGTGGGCCCACAGATGCCGACGAAGTCACCCTTAAGGACGGTAAGGTCGATGTCACGGAGTGCAGGTGATGAGCCAGTCCCATAAGCGAACGTCACGCCGGTCGTGACAATGGATTTGGTGAACTCGAATTGAGGGTGATTAGGATTGCCCATCTCACTGTCCGAAGAGGATTGTTCCGACAACGCGTCCTGCCAGTGCTGGACTAGCCGCTGGTCAGCGGCGAGGTCTTCCAGCAGCGCCGCGCTGAAGCGGAGTAAATTGAGCCCGGCGACCACCCTCTGTAGGGATGGCTGCATTCGCAGCCCGGCATATGCGAATAGTCCGAGCGTCGACATCAGCTGGCTTACGGCGGCACCTCGAACCACCGCGAACAAGAAAACAGCAACGATTACGAGCACCAGCGATGTCTCGATGGCGGTTCGCGGCAGTTCGTAAAGCGTCTGGGCGAGGTGCTGGGCCCGAGAGAGTTTCAGGCGTTGGTGCTGATGTTCACGGATGAAGGCTTCATCGGCGCCCAACAGCTTTATGTCACGTATGCCTCCAAAGGTTTGCTGGACAGCGCTGATGCTCGCGGCCGACGCGTCCTGGGTCTGCAAACCATATTTGCGGAGCCTCGGATGTACCCAGCGCTGCAGCAAGAGGACGGTTGGACCGAGAACGACGAGCGCGAGCAGCGTGGCGGACGGGGACGCCAGAACCAGCACCGCTCCGAGCCCGATCATTAGAAGCGACTCCGCCACGACCTCGATCATCGGTCGTAGCGCCTGACTCACGAGACGTTCCGTCGATGAGTAGGTGTTGCGGACCAGCTCGGCGGAGCTGCGCTGCGTGTGGAGGATGTAAGGAAGACGCAGGTACCCGCGCAGCAGGCGGGCAGCGACCATCGCTCCAGCGTTGTTGATGATGCGATTCTGCACGTAGGCGCGACCAATGAGGGCGATGAAGCGCAGGATGAAAAAGCCAGCCACGAGGGAGGCAATCACAATCCGATGATCGACCGTGAGCTGGCTCGGGATCAGAGCTTCGAGGTCGCCGACCAACGGCAGATCGATGGTCTCGCCGGGGGAGGCAACGACGCCAAGCAGTCCGAAGACGAGCACTGCACCGGCCACCTCCATCACCGTTACCAGGAGCGCCAATGCCACGAGCAACGACCATCGCCATCGACGCTCGGAACCCAGCACCGTCCCGAGCAGCCGAAGGCTGTCGCTAAGGCTTTGCACTCGGTGCATCTCCTGCGCGGGAACTTCGTGGTTGTCTCCTCCCGCTCGCGACGTCTCTGCGTGCGGGCCGCTCAGCGCAGGCGCCAGTTCTCGTGAACAAACTCCACCTGCCACGTCAAGTCGTGCGTCGCCGTGAGTGAGGATTGGATTCGCTGCATGCGAGACTGCGCGTCAGGAACGAAGTCGTGGAACTGCACCTGGAGGTCCTTAATGCGGCTGATGTCGCCTGACTCGACTAGGTGCTCGATGAGGTCGTACTCCCCACCCTCGATGTTGATCTTCATGAGGTCGATTGTCGGGTCTCCGAGCTCGGCTAGGACTTCCCGAGCACACCTCAGGTTCCCGACTTCTTGCCGGTCCGAGACGCGGAAAGCGGAGGTGGCGTCCTCTGACACCCCCAACCGAATCAAACCGTCCTCGCTCGCCAACCCGAAGTCGTAGACCGTAATGTCCGGGTTGTGCTCGAATCGCTTGCCCAAGGCAGTTGCGAAGCTAGGGGCAGCTTCGAAGACGTGGACACGGCAGCGGAAGCGGGCATAGATCTCTGAGGTCCAGAGGCCGTTGTAACCACCGAGGTCGAACACGACAGAAGCGGGGTCGAGATCGTAGTCGAGGCGCCGCTTCTCGCCACCGAGGGCGTGCCATCGAGCCATGCGCTCGTCCTCGGGTTGCGGAAAGCGGGCGTGAAACTCGCGCGCCGCCCGACGGACGATGCGATGCGCGAGGTTCTGTGCGCGCGGACCCATCTCATACCTTCCCGTTGCTTCGCCATCGCCATCCCCGCGTGAGCCGGCCGCTACAGAGTCGACCACGGGGGCGGGAACAGATCCTCGGCTCGGAATTCCCCGGCAAGCGCCGGATCGGCGAACCAGCTCGCGGGCGCGATGGTATGGGACCTCGAGCCGGCTCCGAGCCACGCCCCCCACCAACTGAAGGTGCTGTTCGCCAGGATGTGATGTGAGCACCGGGACATAAGGTGCAGGTCATCGAACGGCCGGGACGAATCTCCCTGCACGACCACCACGCCAGGGCCAGCGAACCGTTCACGGGCGTGGTCCGGGTCGTCCGAGAAGACGAAGAAGGTCGGATCGAGCGGTGCGACACGACAGCGTACTGCTTCCATCGCCGCGCCATAGTAGGAGGAGCCGAGCTCGACGTAAACTGAACGGGCGTTACCCGTTAGGTAGTCGCCACGGCGCACGTGCACGGACACTGGGCAGGTTGTCCCTGCGATCAGGTCCAGAACTCTTGCTCCTGCAGCCCCGAGCGGGGACGCAAGCTGGAAATGCTCCCTCAGGGAGGTCTCGTGCCCTTCAAAATATCGGAAGCTCTGGTAGTACCCAGCGATCTCAATCGGTGGCGACAGATTAAAAAACCGGTCATCCAAATGAAAGGTCGCCTCCTGGAAGAGTCGACCGCGCATGCGGAGCCAACGATCGTAGAAGCGACGACCCTTCCTGCGGAGTGCCGCACTGCCAACTCCCATGCGGACCCGCTCCTGTGGAACACGCAGCCTATCCAGCTGGTATGGCCAGGTCGTGTACTCCTTGAACGCGGAGGTATCCAGCCACAGTTCGGCGCCGGTCCGCTCCGCGAGAGCGAGCCCGGCGGCGTACTGAAACATCTGGTTCCCGAGCCCCCCCACGAGTCGTACGGTGACGCTGGACATCGAATACCTCCCGGGGCACGCACTTGCGCGCTGCCCTGATCTACAAACGGCTGCGGAGGTTCCGGAGCCGTCGCCCTCCCGAGGTCTTCTCGGCGGCCTGCCGGGGTAGGAGAAGCGCGCGAGTCCGTGCAGCGGCAAAGGGGCTACGGACCGAGGCTTCTGTCCGAATGCGGCTTCGGCCGGGGGAGTAAGGACGATGCGCCCCGTCTGCTCGGAGCCGACACGCGAGCACGGCAAACAGGTTGTGCCTTCGGAGCACGGCATCCCTGGCCACTCGGAGCGCCTCTTCTCCCGCGCGGTCGGCCTCGCTCTCTAGAGCCTGTGAGATGATGGCGATTGCGCGGTCCGGGTGGCGGATGTCTATCGACGTCAGGCTACCCGAAGGAAAGTAGCCGCCCACGTTCGGAGCCCCGTGGTAAATCGGGTAGCTGAGGGCGAGGATCGGATCTGCGAGTTTCTCGCTCCAATAGTGAGGGACGGAGCAATTCTCTATGGCGACGTGGAAGCGATAGGGCTCAACTATCTCGGCCTTGTCCACGAAGGTGGCAATGCCCCTACCGAAGACGTCGACAACATCCCCGAGTCTTTGCGTCAGTGTGTCGACGAAGGCCAACCGGGTGCGGTGTTGTTTGGTGAAGGCCTTGTCGGAAGTGACCACGGACACAAGCTTGGTCTTGGGAGGATCGAGACGAGCTAGCTGCTCGAAAGTGTAGGCGTTAGCGCGGAACTGACCGGTATCAGCCCAGACCCCGAGGTGCCAGGGCAGCCCCACCTGATGCACAAATTTGCGAGGATGTCGCGTCTGGGCATCGCAGGTGATGACGGTGCCGAATTGACGGAGAAAACGGTCGTCATAGCGGTGAACGGTCGGCGGTTCGGACGCAACGAAGTAGGTTCGCTCCGCCGGAACGCCAAGATCGAGCTCACGGCTCGGTAGGCCGAACACAACCGCAGCGTCGTAGTGGTCGCTGTCGTCGAAGACGAACTCTACGTCCCGCCAGTGATGCGACCCTTCTGGCAGCTGTCGCTGCCACGGCCACGCATCAGCGATGAAGCGCGCGCGCAATCTTCCCCTTGCGGTCGGCTGCAGTCAACGGGCAGCGGCCCGCCGACGAGCGTCCTGCAGCGAGAGACCGAGCGTCCTGCATTCGGCCTCGACCATACCCTGAGCGAGCTCGACGAACCCGACCCTCGCCTTCCAGCCGAGTTCGCGATAGGCCTTGGTCGCGTCGGCCTGCAAGGCGTCGACCTCGGCGGGCCGGTAGTAGCGTGGATCGATGTGTACGTACCGCTCCCAATCGAGCCCGACATGGGCGAAGGCGAGATCGACGAATTCCCGAACGCTGTGCGACTCGCCGGTACCGATAACCCAGTCATCCGGTCGCTCGTGCTGCACGATGAGGTGAGCGGCTTCCATGTAGTCACGCGCGTGGCCCCAATCGCGACGCGCATCGAGGTTGCCGAGATAGAGAGCATTTTGCTCCCCAACCACGATACGGGCCACGGCCATGGCCACCTTCTTGGTGACGAAGGTCTCGCCGCGCCGAGGCGATTCGTGGTTGAACAAAATCCCGTTCGACGCGTGCATGCCGTAAGCTTCTCGGTAATTGACGGTTGTCCAGTACGCGAAGGCCTTTGCGGCGGCGTAAGGGGAGCGTGGGTAGAAGGGCGTGCTCTCGTTCTGAGGGGGTGGTGAGGCGCCGAACATCTCCGAACTTGACGCCTGATAAAATCTGCACGGGATGCTTGATTCTCGTATGGCATCGAGCAGTCGTAGTGCGCCGAGGGCGACGACATCGCTCGTGTATTCGGGGACCTCGAAACTGACCCGCACATGGCTCTGCGCCGCCATGTTGTAAATCTCGTTCGGCTCGATACGAGCGATGAGGCGGGCCAGGTCGGCAGAGCTCGTGACATCCCCGTGGTGAAGGTGCAGCTGGACTTCCGGCTCATGCGGGTCTTGGAACAGGTGCTCGATCCTCGCGGTATTGAACGACGAGGACCTCCGGATCAGCCCATGAACCTCGTAGCCCTTCTCAAGAAGGATCTCGGCGAGATAGCTCCCGTCCTGTCCGGTGATGCCCGTGATCAGCGCGCGCTTCATCGGCTCGAACCTTCCTGTAGTCGGGCAGTCAGCGAGTCGACCATCCTCTCGGTCACGTGATGTCCGTTCCCTACGTAGATTCCGAACTCATGGATGTGGTCCGCGACCGGGGTCCCCCCCTTGGCGATGCGGAGATCTGCGCTGGCGAACGCGGGTTGACGCAACAGATTTCCGGCCACTACCGGCCGGCTCTCCACGCCGAGTTCGTTGACGATGCGCCGGACTCTCTGATGCGTCCCGGCATCGCGTGCAATGAGAGGAAGGGCGAAGGAGCTGGCCCCGTCGAGGCGGAAATCGGTCCAGATGGAGCTCGGGGCATCCGCGAGGAACCTCGTCAAGTTTGCGTTGCGGGTGGCGATGCGCTCCTCGAGACCTGTCAGCTGGCGAAGGCCGAGGAACGCGTTTGGTTCGGAGGAACGGAAGTTCAGTCCGACCTGGACGAACAGGAACCTCGGGTCGAAGTCGATGTCTGCCACCAGCTCGGCGTATCGGTTGCTTTCCCTCGCGAGCCCGTGTGCGCGCATGAGCCGCAGCCGGTCCGCCAGTTCCTCGTCGTCCGTCGAGATCATTCCTCCCTCGATCGTAGACATGTGGTGACCGAAGTAGAAGGAAAACGTGCCGGCTAGCCCGATGCTGCCCACACGACGAGCACCGTGGAAAGCGCCGTGGGCCTCGCAGCAGTCCTCCACGATGATGGTGCCGGTCTCGCGTGCGGTAGTGAGCACTCGGTCGCTGAGCGCATCGAAGCCGAGCAAGTGTGTTACGAACAATACGTCGAGGTGGCGGGCTTCCATAGCTGCGCAGACCGACTCCTCGTCCACACCCAGCGTTCGGGGTGAGACGTCGAACACGGTCACCTCATGTCCCAGAAGCAGCGACGGGGTCAGATTGGTTGCCCATGTCACGGCACTCACACCTACTCGTGGCCGACGCCCTAAGCGTTCCTGAACAACCGCCATCAGGGCGAAGTTTGCCGTCGTGCCCGAGGTGACCATCACTGAGTGGCGAACGCCGAGCCAGTCGGACCAAGCCCGTTCGAACTCGTGCACCAGCTCGCCCTGGGTCAGCCGAGGTTCGGTAAGCAGCCACGCGGCGAGTGCCCTAAAATCATCGCTGTCGATTGTGTCCTCAGCCAGCGGCCACGCATGACCTGTACCAGTCGATTGTGCGGGAGAGCCCTTGCTCGAGCGGCGTCTCGAATTCTTGCCAGCGTGGGAGGCATCGCCGTAGGCGTTCACTTGCGACATCCTTCCGTAATTGGCCATCGGGGCCCGTGGCCGAGAATTCGACCTCCCCGTCGTAGCCGGCGAGGTCAGCGACCAAGTCGGCTAGTTCGCGGATGCTGTAGGCGCGCTGCGGCGCGACGTTCACGGTGCCGTTTAGGGGGTCGGTGCAAGCGAGGTGAGCCACGAGGTCCGCTAGATCATCGACGAAGAGGTACTGGCGCATTGCGGTTCCGCTACCGAAAAAACGAACCGTTTCCTCGCCTGCCCGCTTAGCACTCTCGATCCGGTGCACGGCTGCCGCCAAGAAGTGACTGTCACCGCTTCCAAAGTGGTCCCCCGGTCCGTACAGATTGGAGGGCACGAGGGCGGTATAGCCCACGCGGTACTGATCATGCAGGGCCTTGGTGCCGTGCCACAAGGCTCGCTTCGCCGTCGCATACGCTGCATTCGTGGGCGGTGGTGGGCCATCCTCGATCGCTTCCTCTGGCATCGGGTAGCGGTCTTCGGGGAGGTGGTCGGGATACATGCAGGTCGAGAGCATCGAGAGCAGGTGTATCGGTCTCGTGGCACGGAGCGCGGACAGGAGGTTGCTGTCAATGCTTAGGTTGTCGATCAAGAAATCGGCTGGCCTAGTCATGTTCGCCGTTATGCCGCCGACTCGCGCCGCGAGATGCACCACGACCTCCGGACGGATATCGGCCACGGCTTCGCGCACCCGTACAGCATCCGTTAGGTCTAGATCCGAGGACGTTGGCGCGATCGCCTCCGGAAGACGACGGACCAGGGCTTGGCCGACGAAGCCCGAAGCACCGGTGATCAGGATGGTCACCGCTGCGCCAACGGTGCACAGCGCTGCGCGATGTCTGAGGCCATGAGGGTACGCTCAAGTCGAGGTCAACGGACGCGACACCCTAGCCGCTATGGTGGCGAACTCTGGCGTCTCCGTCGAGCGGCGGGCAGGAATGCCGCGAAGCGAGGATCGCATGGATCGCGACGCTCAACTGGGAAGCCCCGAGGTTTCGGTGATCCTGCCCGCGCACAACGCTGGACCGTACCTTCGGGAATCGCTGTGGAGCATCTCCGCGCAGACGTTCCGAGACTTCGAGATCATTGCGGTCGACGACGGATCGACCGACGAGACGCCGCAAATCCTCCGGGAGTATGCCCGCGTCGAGCCCCGTCTCCGGATCATCCAACAGGCGAATCGGGGAGGAGCAGCGGCGCGGAACGTCGCCGTTGGGGCCGCGCGCGCGCCGCTCATCGCGTGGATGGACGCAGACGACATCGCGGTACCAGAACGTCTTGAACTCCAAGTTGATCACCTCAAGCAGCATCCTGATCACGCCGTCCTAGGGGGCTGGCTCGAGTGCATCGACGAGGGTGGCAGGGCGACCGGAGAGGTCCTCAGGCTTCCGCCCGACCACGATCAGATCGCTGCTGCCATGGCGTCGGCCGGCTCTCAGATTGCTGACCCCACAGCCATGTTGAGGCGCGACGCGTTTCTGAACGTGGGCGGCTACCGGCCACATCTGCGTACAGCATACGACTTCGACCTGTGGCTCCGACTACTCCCGAGGTCGCGCTTCGCGAACCTGCAACGCGTACTCGTCCGGTACCGGCGACATGAGCAGCAGACGACCCGTCGGGCGGTCACGGCGACCGTGTTGATTCACTTTGCTGCCATGAAGGCCTACCGCGACCGCCAGGCCGGCGCGAGCGATCGGCTTGAGCGATGGGACGGCCGGATCGACGAAGCGGCTATCGAGTCTTTGGGACTTGACCCTGCCCAGCGCGCCTACGCCTACGCGCTTATGGTCGATGACGAGGCGACCGAGCCCCGCCGCGGCATCGCGCCGCACGGGAAGGCGAGGGTGTTGGAATTGCTGTGGCGAACGCCGCTGCGTGGTGACATCTCGTCCGTCGGACTCAGGCCGCTGGTGGGCGCAGCCCGTCACTTCTTCACGAGCGGGCAACGACTGCGAGCACTGTGCTTCGTAGCTCGGCTTGCCGCCTGTCAGCCGCGTCAGGTGGTCGGTGCTCTGATCCGGAAGTCACGCCGCCTGGCCCCTGGCCATGGTAAATGATCAACGCTGCCCTTGCGTTGCGGCACGGCTGGATCCCGCGTCGGTTCGGCTGACGAACCATCGGCGGAGCACCCCGCCCCTCGCAGCCGAATTGTTCGCCAATGGGGCGAATCCGTGGCCAACTGAGTGCGCAGGGAGTCGCCTAGGAGTGCATTGGTTGCGGGCATGGTCGTCGCGGTTGCTGCACAACACGTTGAACACCAGGCGGGAGAACAACAACTCGAGCAGGGTGGCGCGGGGGTCGGCGAACCGGCTCCGGACCAGGTCGGCGAGGTCGGGGTACGACGCATACCGAGCGTGCATCTCGGCGAGACCGAGCAGCGTGAGCGTCGAGACCATGCCGCGACGACGCGGGCGTGTCGGTGAGGTCGGTGAATGCAGAAGTCGCAATACAGGTCGCGGACCGGATGTCCGACGGGAGGCTCGCGATGGACAAGGATCGACCAGGCGTTGGCTGAGGGGGAAGCTTGTGACCGGGCCCTTCGTCTTGGTCGCGATCGTGCTCATGGTCGTGGGACACAGGCGGCAGTCGAACAATTTTCTATCGGGCGGGAGTCGCGGTCCCGCTGCTGCCAGTGCTGTGGAGCGTGTAACCGCCAGTACTGGACGCGGCGGCGCCGGCCGCTCGCCTACCCTCTGCGGTCCACAAGGAGCCACGGATGCGACTGGTCGAAGCCCTGCGATACCGCGTCGAGCGCCGGATGCGTCCGCTTCCGACGCCGATCGCGGACGACGACTTCGACTGGCGCACCTACAACGACACCTACCGCCGCCAGATCGCCGAGATGGAGCAGTCGTTGACGAGCCGGCTCGCGCCGGGCGACGCCCGTCTCGAGGGCGATGTGCTACGGCTCCGCGACGGACTGCCGCCGCTCCACCCCAACCATCGGGTGCTCTACGAGACGGTCATGCTCCTCGAACCCGACGGCGTGATCGAAGCCGGCTGCGGGGGCGGGGATCACCTGCACAACCTGTCGACGCTGCTGCCGGACGTCGACCTGCGGGGGCTCGACCGCTCGGCCGAGCAGTTGGCGTTCGCGCAGGAACGCAACCCCGAGCTCGTCGACCGTGTACGCCATGCCGACCTGACCTTGCCTCTCCCGACCAGCATCGAACCGGCCGACGTCGCGTACACGCAGGCCGTCGTCATGCATATCAAGACCGGCAACGGTCACCGCGTCGCACTCACCAACTTGTTCCGGCTCGCACGCCGTCAGGTGGTGCTGATGGAGAACTGGGGCGAGCACGACTTCATGGCCGACATCCAGGCGCTGTACAGGCTCGACGTCCTCGGCTGGGAAGACCTGCATCTCTACGTGCGTCGGTCCCCGGAGATGGGTGACGCTCCGCACATCATGGTGGCGTCCAGAGTGCCGCTCGACTGGGAGCCGCTTGAGGACTACGGCACCTTGCGGTCGACGGTGCGTTAGACATCCCAGGGGCGGTAGATCTCAAGCGGCCAGTTCGGTGACCTTGTTCTGACGGTGGGCCCAGGCGGTGTGTTCGTCGTAGCGGGTGCGGGTGCGTAGACAGCCGTGGAGGATGCGGACCAGCCGGTTGCCGAGGGCGCGCAGCGCCTGATAGTGGAGGTCACCGGCGGCGCGGCGTTGGTCGTGGAAGGCTCGGCAGCCGCGGCTGTGGGTGAGCGAGCAGAACGCCCAAATGTCGATCGCGTCGTAGAGTCGCCGGTTGCGGACGTGGCGGGCGAGCACGGCCCGTTTCTTGCCGGATGCGACGGTCAGCGGTGACGTGCCGGCGTAGTTCTTGCGAGACTTGGCGTCGGCGGGGCCGTAACGGTTCGGGTCGTCCCCGAACTCGCCGAGCACCCGGGCGCCGAGCACATCACCGAGTCCTGGCAGGGAGAGGTAGATGTCGGCGTCCCGGGTGCTGCTCAAAACGGTCGGCCTGCGCGGTCTCGAGTGTCTCGATCTGCCGGTTGAGCTCGGCGATGATTGCGATCTCGGAGCGGGCGATCGCGGCGAACGCGTCGGTGACGGGCGCGGCAGCCTGGAGTTGGCCGGTGCGCAGACCCGCTTGGATCTGGGCCGCCTTGGCATCCAGGTTGCGTTGCCGGCCGCCGCGGCGAAGTGCGCCACGGATCTGAGCGAGGGTTAGCCGCGCGCTGGGCGCCTTGGCGAGCACCGCGAGTGCGTCCCGGCCGGCGAGTTCGTCGAAGGTGGCCAGCGCGGCCGGGTAGTGCTCCCGTAGAGCGTTGCGGAGCCGGTTGGTGTGCCGGGTCCGGGACCAGATCAGGGTCTGGTGTTCGCGGGCGAGCAGTTTGATGGCTCCGACCTCGGCGGAGGCACCGGCGATGGGCCGGTGGTTGTGCCGGTCGGTACGCACCAGATCAGCAAGCACCTTGGCATCGCCGCGTCGGACTTCGCTCCCGAGAGCTGGTGCCGGTCGCGGTAGCGGGCGACCGCCAGGGGGTTGATCGCTTACACCTGGTAACCAGCGCTCGTCAGAGCATCGACCCACAGGCTTCGGTCGGTTTCGATCCCGACGATGACCTTGCCCGGGTCATCGGCGTGATCCGCCAGCAGCGTGTGCAGCGCGCGGATGCCCTTTGTCAGCGCTCGTCGAACTTCGTGATTGATGCTCACCGAAAGTCACGGTGAGAGTGGGGGTGTGGGGTTTCTCCTGAGCTGCTTGCGCTACGGAGCGTGAGCGGCCCTCCAGCCTTCGGGGTGTCTGACGTCCCGAGAGGCTGGAGGGCCTGACACATGATGTCGCAGGAGGAGTTCATGGACGTGTTGGAGCTGCATCGTCGCGGGTGGACGATCGAGCAGATCGCTGTCGAGGTGGGTCGGCATCCGCAGACGGTGTCGAAGTGGCTGCGGGCGGGAGGGCCGCCGCAGCGGCGCGCGTCGGTCGCTGATGTGGTGATCGATGAGCGGTGGCAGCGGCGGATCGGTGAGCTGCTGGAGAAGAACCGGCAGTTGAAGGCGACCTCGATCGTGCGGCTGCTCGAGCCCGAGGGGTTCGACGTGGGGTACTCGACGTTGACGAGGTATCTGCGTGCGCTGCGGGGGCCGCGCCGGCCCTCGGCGTCGAGGGTGACCTCGCGGATCGAGACCGCGCCTGGGGAGGAGGCGCAGCTGGACTTCTCGCCGCTCAAGTCGGTGGCACGCCGGTGGGGCCTGCCGGCGTCGACGACGTGCTTCGGTGCGATCTTGTGCTGGTCAGGCCGACGGATTTGGTGGTTTACGGATTCGGAGGATCGGGCGCACACCCTGGAGGGGTTCGTGCGGTTCTTCGAAGCGGTCGACGGGATCCCGGCGATCTGTCGGGTCGACAACATGGGCGCACTGTTTCGCCATCCCGCCCCGCGGGCGGTGTTGCATGCGCCGGCGTTGGACTTCGTGCGCCATCACGGGGTCGCGATCCGGCCGTGCCTGCCCGGCGACGCCAAGCGCAAGGGCAAGGTCGAGCGGCCCTTCCGTGATCTCAAGGAGCTGCTGATCGCCGAGCTCGAGGCGTCCCCGGCCGGGCCGCCGGCGACGATCGCTGAGCTGCAGATCCGCTCGGATGCGTGGCTCGAGCAGCACTGGCATCACCGCCCGCACCGCACGACCGGTGAGCCGCCGTGGGCACGCTGGGAACGTGAGCGGCCGCTGCTCGCATCGCTGCCACGCCGCCGGTTCGACACCGCCCGCACCGAGGTCCGGGTGGTGTCCAGCAGGGCGCTGGTCGAGCTCGACCGCAGCTCTTACTCCGTGCCCCACCGCCTGGTCGGGCAGCGGGTCAGGGTCAGGATCGCGGTCGACTCGACCTCGTTGGAGATCCATGCGGCCGACGGCATCGTGGCGACCCAGCAGCTCGCCGACGTGCCCGGCACGATTCGCTGGGACCGGACACATCGCGAGGCGATCGACCGTCAGCTCACCGGACGACACCGCCCAGCGCTGCAGGTCATCGATGGCGAACGGGCCGACCACGCCCCTCCACCGTCGCAGGTTGCGTTGCCTGATGGTGACTTCGATGTCGCGCCGATCGATCTGGCCGGGCGCTACGGGCTTGATCCGCAGGAGGGTGCGTGATGGCAGCCACCAAGACGTTACCTGCCGACACCCCGGCCGGGGCGTGGGAGCGGCTCAAAGACGACCTCGGCTACTTGAAGCTCAACCGGACGCTCGAGGTCCTGCCCGGCCTGCTCGATACCGCCCGCACCGAGGGCTGGTCGCACACCAGGCTGCTGGCCAGCCTGATCTCCGAAGAAGCCGCCGCGACCCGAAACCGGCGGCTGACCGCCCGGCTGCGGTTCGCGCACCTACCGGCACACAAGACCATCGAGGAGTTCGACTTCGACTTCCAACCCTCCATCGACCGCAACCTGATCGAAGACCTGCGGGCGCTGCGATGGATCGAAGACGGCAACCCAATCCTGCTGCTCGGCCAACCCGGCTGCGGCAAAACCCACCTCGCTGTTGCGCTGGCCACCCTCGCGGTCGAGGCCGGCTACCGCGGCTACTTCACCTCCGCCGCAGACCTGTGCGCCACGATCGCCGCGGCGTACGCCGACGGGACGTTCGCGACCAAGATCCGCACCTACACCGGCCCCTCGGTCCCTCGTCATCGATGACGTCGGGCTCACCCCGCTCGACCGCGGGGCGGGCAACGCGTTCTTCCAGGTCGTCAACCGCCGCTACGAGAACGGCTCCGCCACCATCGTGACCACCAACCGCGGCCTGGCCGACTGGGGCGCGCTGTTCGGGGACTCCGTCGTCGCGTCCGCGATCATCGACCGGCTGCTGCACAACGCCGTCGTGTTCAACATCTAAGGCCCAAGCCGGCGGCTACGCGAACACCAAGCGCTGATCGATCGCACTACGAAAGGAGCATCTACGATCACCTGACCCGGAGAACCCCACGCTCCGTCACCACGATTTTCGTTGAGCACAAATCACGAGTTCGGGTGAGCGCTCACACCCTTGAGACCCTCGGGAGCCGCCGGCGGGCCAGCGTCCTCCCCGTGTCGTCCATGAGGTGGACGTCATGGTGGGCCTCGGCCCAGTCATCGCCCACGAAGATCGCCATCTTCCTCTCCTCGGTCGGTGTGATCCTGGAGCCACCCGGCGGCGACCTAATGGATCAGTGCTCGAAGCACGCCATCCCATCAGCGCTACAGGCAGCCTCACCGGCCGGGGCACGATCTAACGCTAGGGATCGACGTTTCCCGGGCGAAGCCAGTGCTCACCGGCCGGCGGCTCGGGACCAGACTGCCAGAGCCCAGCCAACCCCCATTAGACGAGTCGTTAGTCCTGTGACTCTCGAGTCCAGATTGTCCGTAGGTGGCCCAACGGACTCTTCGAGGGGTCCGCAGTGCGTGGTGATCGGATTGCTAGTGGTCCGTTGCTGAGGTCTCTTGTCGGTTTGCTTTGGCGAGGATCTCATCGGCGCTCTTGGTCCACACGAAGGGCACGCAGCGGTCATTCCAGCCATCGATGAAGGCGCGGATCGCGTCGGTGACCTGCCGGACGGAGGTGAACGACGCGCGCCGGATGGCTTGGCGGGTGATGATGGCGAAGAACGACTCGACCAGGTTCATCCACGACGAGTGGGTCGGCGTGAAGTGCAGCTGGATCCGCGGGTTCTTGGCGAGCCAGGCCTTGACGTCGGCATGGTTGTGGGCCGAGTAGTTGTCCACCACGATGTGCAGCTGCCGGCGCGGGTAGGCCTTGGCGACGACTTTCAAGAACTTGAGGAACTCGATCCCGCGATGCCGCGGATAGCACGCGTCGGTCACCTTGCCGGTGGCGACCTCCAGCGCCGCGAACAGGGTGGTGCTGCCGTGCCGGCGGTAGTCGTGCGACTGTTTCTCCGCCTGGCCTTCCTTGAGCGGCAGGATCGGTTGGGTGCGCTCCAGCGCCTGGATCTGGGACTTCTCATCCACACACAGCACGATCGCGTTGTCTGGCGGATGCAGGTACAGGCCGACGATGTCGGTGACCTTGGCCACCAGCTGCGGGTCGGTGGAGAACTTGAACGTCTCGACCCGCCACGGCTGCAGCTGCCAGATCTTCCACAGCCGGGTCACGGTCACGTGCGAGACATCCCCAAGATGTCTCGCCAGCAGCCGTGAAGACCAGTGCGTGATGCCAAGCTCGGCGGGTGGGGGCGCGAGCGTGGTTGCCAGGATCTCGTCGGTGCGGGCCTGGGTCAGCTTCGGTGGCGCTCCCGACCGCGGCGCATCACCAAGCCCCGCAAGTCCGTCGGTTTCGTAGCGACTCCGCCACAGCGTCACCGTCGGGCGAGAACACCCCACGCGGGCGGCGATCTCGGCTGCGGGCAGCCCCTCGGCTGCCAGCAGCACGATCCGTGCCCGCTCGAGGTCACGTACCGGGACCGTCCGAGCCTGGACGCGGGACACCAGGACCTGCCGGTCCTCCTCGGAGACGTCCAGGACTTTCGCATGGTTGGCCATGCAGGCAGTATCTACCCCACAGCCCTAACCGACAAGTAACTTACGTAACGAACCACTAGTTTTGATAGAAGACTCATCAGCCCCCCGCTTTCACTGCGCCACGAAGCCGAGTCTGACGTGCCCGACACCGCCTCGCATGCCGACCCTCGCCCGTCGGTGGTCGTGGATCACCGCCCGTGGGGGCAGTTCCGTCGTTACACCTGCGACGAAACGTCGACCGTCAAGCTCATCACGGTCGAGGCCGGCCAACCCCTGAGCCTGCAGCGTCATGCCAATCGCGACGAGTTGTGGGTGGTGCTCGACGAGGGCCTGGTCGTGCAGGTCGGCGACGAGATCCGCACCGCCACGGCGGGCGATGAGTTCTTCATCCCGCGCGGGGTCGTCCACCGCGTCACCGGCGGTGACCGTCGGGGCCGCTTCGTCGAGATCTGCTTCGGCGACTTCGACGAGGACGACATCGAGCGTCTCGAGGACCGCTACGGACGCAGTAGCTGAGCGTCTGTCTCAGGAGCCCGGTTCTCTTCGGAGAGCCGGGCTTCCGGTTTGAAGGGCGCCAGTAACTGGGCGCTGTCTGGGTTCTGGGGGGGCTCATCCCGGCAGCGGGGCGTTTGCAGGCCTCGACACCGCCCACGTTCCGCGTCGTCGGGCCGTCGCCGCTGCATGGCTGGTGGACGATCTTGCAGGCAGCCGGAGCTACCCTGCCGCGCCGACGACCGCCCGACGCCCCCACGCCTGACTTCACGGAGCCGAGTCTGATCGTGCCCGACACCGCCCCGCATCCAGACCCACGCCCGTCGGTGGTGGTGGATCACCGCCCGTGGGGGCAGTTCCGCCGCTACACCTGCGACGAGCCGTCGACCGTCAAGCTCATCACGGTCGAG
>Ga0208490_100262_pt1 | contig 41869 bp, 34 predicted proteins | sample SubbioAug_CSWold_FD_184818 | JGI IMG/M metagenome (GOLD analysis project Ga0208490, IMG submission 184818) | Serpentinite rock and fluid subsurface biosphere microbial communities from McLaughlin Reserve, California, USA - CR11Aug_CSWold (SPAdes) | ecosystem: Environmental > Terrestrial > Deep...
CTCCGCCTGCTCGCAGCTGCCGCCGGAAGAGGCGGGCAAGCTGATGGCGCTGCTTCGGCGCTACGAATCGGAGGCCGCGCGGGAGGAGGCTCGCGAGATTTCCGCCGCGCTCGTCGATGATGCAGCGCTCGACGCGGCTCTGCAGCATGTCGAGGACGGGATCGCGCATGCGATCCGGATGCGCTCGCTTCTATCGGCCGCCTGACGGCGATCAGGGCCTGCTCTTGTCGATCGCATCCTGCGTGCGCCGCTCGAGCTCTCCGGCCAGTTCCGCCGCCAACGGGTTTCGCGTGTCGCGAGCGCCTTCACGCAGCGCTGCCCGCAAGGCGTCCACGTGAGCGCCGAGCAGCGCATGCGACGGGGCGGCGCAATGGGTCATCAGCCGCGCCATGCTCTGCGCGATGCGGCCGATCAGCGGCTGATCGAAGCCCGCCGCCGTGCCGCGCAGATCGTGCACCAGGCGAAACAGTCGGGCGTGGCGATCCGGCATGCGCGGCTTTGCTCGATATTCGGCGAAGGCCTGCGATATACGCTCGATCTCCTCGGGCACCGTGTCGCGAGCCTGCTCGCGAACCCGTTTTGCCGCCGCCTCGGCTCGCCGGATCGCGGGAAGCGCTGACTGTTCGTAGCTGCCCTCGACAACGAGCGCCTTGCGCATCAGGGTGTCCGGCGCGGGAATGACCGTGAAGGTGTCGTGATCGCGACGAGGCTTGGCGGGAATGATCCTCATGGCGCTTTCCCTCCGTCGGAAAGGGCCAGGGGGCGTCGTCGTTCCGGGCCGAAATATGTCGGCGGGTTGGGGCGGCGCCGATCCGGGCCGAAATAATCCTTCGTCGCGATGAAGGGTCGCTGATCGATGACTAGACCGAGCAGCTTTTCATGAAGGTTCTTCGGATTGACGGGCTTTGTCAGAAAGTCGCTGACGCCGGCGTCCCGGGCAGCGACGACGCGGCCCTTCTCGGAATGCGCCGTGACCATCAGGATCGGGACGAAGGCGTTGTGGCTCCACGCGCGATCGCGCATCCGGCGGGCGACCGCCAGCCCATCCATTCCGGGCATCTCCCAGTCGAGCAGAACGATATCCGGTTTCTCATTTGCGAAAAGCTCAAGCCCCGCCTGCCCGTCAGGCGCCTGATGGATTGCCGTCGCACCGAACGCCTCGAGCATTGCCGCGAGGAGGCGACGCATATGGGCGTTGTCCTCGATGACGAGAAAGCTCAGGCGATCAAATTCGAGGCGCATGCGTTCTTCCCTTCCAGAGCGCAGTCAAACGCCGAATTGTTCATGGAGAATGCGCTCGTCGAGGCTATGGCCGGGATCATGCAGCATGACGAGATCGAGGGTCCGATCCATCGAGACCTCCACATGCGTCACCCGCCGGAACTCGGTATGATCGGCAACGGCGGATACGGGGCGAAAATCCGCTTCCTTCACCTCGATACCAACGCGGGCATGATTGGGCAGGAGCGCGCCGCGCCAGCGCCGGGGGCGAAACGCGGAGATCGGGGTCAGGGCGAGCAGCGGGGCGGTGAGCGGAAGGATCGGTCCGCCCACGGACAAATTGTAGGCTGTCGAACCCGCAGGCGTCGCGACGAGGATGCCGTCGGCGATCAACTCCCCGAGCCGCTCCTTGCCGTCTATCGAGATCGCCAGCTTTGCCGCCTGGTGCGTCTGGCGCAGCATCGAAACTTCGTTGATGGCGCGCGCTGTGTGGCTCACGCCATCGATGTCGCGAACAACCATCAGGAGCGGGTGGACGACGCTGCGATGGGCGGCCTGCAGCCGTTCCATCAGCGCGTCCTCGCGGAAGTCGTTCATGAGAAAGCCGACGGAGCCCCGGTTCATGCCGTAGATCGGCTTGGCCGTCCCCATGAAGCGATGCAGCGATTGCAGCATCAGTCCGTCGCCGCCGAGCGCAACGATGACATCCGCCTCTTCCGGCGAAACGTTTGGATAGGCTTTCGACAGCCGCTCGGCCGCAGCCCTGGCTTCGTCCGCCGAACTGGCGACGAAGGCAATCTTCTCCAGGCGGCCCATTGTCACGATCCCTCACCTTGACCCGCATGCGGTCTCTTTTACGCTGACGCTGAACGCGCCGACTCGCAGGGGTATACTATGGACCAGCCGCGCATCGTCTACACCACCTTTCCCGACGAAGATGTCGCAAGGACCGTGGCGCGCGCGCTCGTGGAGGAGCGTCTGGCCGCTTGCGTCAATCTCATCCCGGGGATGCGAAGCGTCTATCGGTGGGAAGGGGCAATCGAGGAGGCCGGCGAAATCGTCGGAATCGTCAAGACGCGCGCAGGGCTGATCGAGCGCGTGGAGGTGTGCATCAAGGAACTGCATCCCTACGACACGCCGGTGATCATGCATCTGGCAGTGGCGGGAGCGGATGGGGCCACGCTCGATTGGCTGATGGAGCAGACCGGGGCGGCTTAGCGTGCTGCGTCGAAGGCAGCCAGAAAGGCTGCGAGATTTCGTGGAAGAGCGTCGCAGAGATAGCCGCCCTCCTGAATGATCGCAGTCGGGAGGTCGGCATCGGCAATGAGCGTCGCCGCCCGCGAAAAACCGTCCGTCGTCACCTTCAGTGCACCGATGGGGTCGTGCTCGGAGGCGTCGAGACCGAGCGCCAGCACGAGGGCGGTCGGCGCATACTCCTGGATACGACCGATTCCGCGCTCGATGGCGGCGATGAACGCCTCGTCTCCGAGCCCGTGTTCCAGGGGGATGTTGAGGTTGAAGCCATCGCCCTTGCCGGAGCCGGTTTCGTCCGAATAGCCGGTGTAGAAGGGGAAATAATTCGACGGATCGGCGTGGATGGAGACCGTCAGAACGTCGTCCCGCTCGTAGAAGATACCCTGCGTGCCGTTGCCGTGATGCACGTCGATGTCGAGAATGGCGACGCGCGCGCCCACCTGGCCCGCGCCCACCTGGCCCGCGCCCACCTGGCCCGCGCGAGCCAGCAGGCGCGTGGCGGCGATCGCCGAATTGTTGAGGAAACAGAACCCGCCCGCGGAATCGCCGTAGGCGTGGTGACCGGGAGGGCGGCAGAGGGCGTAGGCGCGACCGTCATCGAGGGCAGCGTCGGCCGCCGAGACTGCAACCTGGGCCGAACCATAGATCGCCTCCCAGGTGCCGGCGCGGATCGGCGTCGAGGTATCGGCCATGTAGTAGCCGATCAGGCCCAGCATCCCCGTCGGGCGCCGATGCATGTGCGGACGCGCGAAGTGCCCGCTCAGGATCTCGTCGTCGACATGCGGAAGCTCGCCGCGTCGATCCCAGCCTTCGCGCAGAAACGCGATGTAGTCGCGGTCGTGCGCCGCCAGAATCGGGTCGATCCCGTGATCGGGCGGAGTTGCGACATCGTGGCTATCGGAAATAGCCTTCAGGAGGATCGCGTAACGATCCGCCTGCTCGGGATGGGTTATGATCGTTCCGCGGCGAAAGTACCGATCCGGGTCGTGCGCCGCGGAAGCGGGCGTGTGGAATGCTCGCATCTATCCATCAATCCCGTGAGCCGCCGACACATCCTGCAGGACCGGCGATGCCGATCCGTTCCGGAGCACCTTCAGGCCGACGCGACGCCGACTTACTCGGCGCGCTTTCCGGCGGCGGCCTCGGTGCCCTCCGTACTCGCGAAAGTTTCGGCGATCTGGGCAAGATTGTCGAGGAGCTTCCGCGACTTGATCTTGGATGCCGAAACGATGAGGCGCTGAACGCCGTCATCCGCAAGGATGTCTTGCCTGCCGGTTTCCCGGGGCTCCACATCTTCCGAAAAGCTGAAGAAGAACTCGATCGGCTGATCGGTCGACAGAGCGACTTGATGCAGACGACCGGCACCGATGCGGTCGGTGCCGTTCTCGTACTTCTGGATCTGTTGATACGTCACGCCGATCATCTCGCCGAGCTTCTGTTGGCTCATCTTGGCGATGCGACGGGCGAGACGAACTCGCTGACCGACGAAGCGGTCGATATCTGTGGGGCAACGCGTAGTCATGTTGCGTCATCTTCTGGTTGAGAGAGATAAATCTTATTAGATCGGTTCACTTTCGCTGTAAATCCTCGATTGAGAGAATTCACGTGTTCTGAAAGTAGGTGGGGCACCCAAAAGTAGCATAACGTAGCGTAATCAGTGATTTGCAAAAAAACGACGCAGTTTTAATTCGTCAAGGTTTTCAGTCGGATATCCGACAGAGGCGCTACGCCGTATGTTGAATAAAATCTTAACAAAACCGAAGGTAATGATTATTGCAATAGCAGGATTTGCAATTCTGCGCATGTCGCAGCGCACTTGCCGCCTTCCCTGCGTTGATTCTTGCTCACCCTCTGCGGGTGTTCACGCGAATCGGGCAGCAATTGCAGTACCCGCCTTGGCACCATGTAGGTGCGCGAGCCGAAGGATCAGACGAGCGAGCGCGGCCTTGAGGGCTGCGACAGTTCGGTTTCGCCAATGCGAATATTGTCGATTCTTGTTCTGCCGCGCGCGAAATCTCGGATGCGGGTACGCCAGGGAACCGAACCGTACAAACTGAAACGCCTTGCCGCTGCGAAAGCTTGTGTCGGCCGCTCAAGTGCGGATCTAGCGCGGCCGCCTCGTTAACTATTCGAAGACGATGGCCGGCGCGCCCCGCGTCGCGCCGCCGCCGCTCAGGCCTGCCCAGATCTGCTCGGCCATGGCGCGGTAGATCGTCCCGTGGGGGCCATCGGGGTCTATCGCCGTGACGGGGCGGCCCGAATCGGAGGTCTCGCGGATCGTCATGTTGAGCGGCACCTCTCCGAGGAACGGCACACCGAGCTTCTCGGCCTCCCTCCGGGCCCCGCCATGCCCGAAGATGTGCGATACGGATCCACAATTCGGGCAGACGAAGGTCGCCATGTTCTCGACGATGCCGAGGATCGGGATCTCCGTGCGCCGGAACATTGCGACGCCTCGCCGTGCATCGAGCAGCGCGAGATCCTGCGGCGTCGAGACGATGACGGCTCCGGCGAGCGGTGTCGCCTGTGCCATGGTCAGCTGCGCGTCGCCCGTGCCGGGCGGCATGTCGACAACGAGAACGTCCAGCTCTCCCCAGGCGACTTCGCGCAGCATCTGGGTGATCGCCGACATCACCATCGGCCCGCGCCAGATCATCGGCGTCTCTTCATCCACCATGAAGCCAATCGACATCACTTTGATGCCATAGCCCTCGAGCGGCTCGAGGATGCGCCCGGAGATCACGCGCGGCTTGCCGTGGAGGCCAAAGAGCTTGGGCATGGAGGGGCCGTAGATGTCGGCGTCGAGGATGCCGACATTCAGCCCCAGCGCCCGCAGCCCGAGCGCCAGATTGCAGGCGGTCGTGGACTTTCCGACACCGCCCTTGCCCGATGCGACGGCGATCACGTGCTTGACGCCGGGGATCGACTGCACGCGCGCCTGCGGCGCTCCCGCCGGGCGACCGGGCTGTATACCCGCGCGCTCTGGCGTCTGCGATGACGGTCCCTTGGGTACGGCGCGCTCGGCGGTTAGGCTGACGAGGGCTTGAGCTGCACCCGGCAAGGCCTTCACCGCGTCTTCCGCCGCCTTGCGCACAGGCTCCATGGCCCCGGCCTCGGTCGCATCGATGGCGATCGAGAACATCACGCGACCGTCCTGGATGACGATATCGGAGAGGCGTCCGGAACTCGTGAGGCTTGCGCCGCTGGCGGCCAATTTCACGGTAGACAAGGCCTGCAGGACTTCCGCTGTCGTGACCGCCACTGGTTCTGCTCCACTCATGTTTCACGCGGGATTTAGTGTATCCTGGGCGAAAGCGTAACCCATCGTCCCAAACTTATCCCGGATCGCGACCTTCGAGCTTCGCCACCTTCCTGCCGCGGAAGAAGATGAAGAGTCCGGCTGCGACGATGATCGCGGCACCGAGCAGCATGGCCGGACGCGGGACATCGCCGAAGACGAGCCAGCCGAAGAGCACGGCCCAGAACAGCAGGGTATATTGAAACGGCGTCACCGTTGCGGCATCGGCCAACTTCAGCGAGCGGTTGACGCAGACATGCGCCGCCATCGCGACGACGCCCAGCAGGGCGATCAGGCCGAGATCGAAGCCCGTCGGCTGCACCCAGGTGAAGGGCGCTATCACGATGCCGGCGACGCCCGCTCCAACCATCTGCCAGAAGACGAGCGTGGTATCGGGGGTCCCGCGCAGCGCGCGCCCGGACAGCATCATGAAGGCGAAGGCGAGGCTGCCGAGGATCGAGATCAACGCAGGCAGCGTCAGCGTCGCGGCGGAAGGCTGGAGCGCGACGAGGACGCCGATGAAGCCGATCGTGATGGCCGTCCAGCGCCTCCAGCCGACACGCTCGCCGAGCAGGAAGGGCGAGAGGGCGGCCACGTAGATGGGGGCCGCGAGCCAGTAGGTCATGACGTCCGCGAGGGGCAGATAGACCACGGCGGCGTAGAAGCAGAACACCTCCGCCGTCGAGAAGGCGACCCGCAGCGCCTGCAGCTTCGGTCGCTCGACGCGGAACAGCGTGATCGCCCCGGCGCTCCAGATGAAAGGGATGAGGATGATCAGCGCCGCCGCACTGCGGATCAGCAGCACCTGGCCGACGGAATAGGTGGCGACGAGCCACTTGCCCATGACGTCGTTCAGCGAAAACAGCAGGATGCCAAACAGCATCACCGCGATGCCGAGGCGCGCGCTGGGGGTCGAGAAGGTCTCCCTCAGGGAGGTGACGGCGGACGACATCTTGCGGGAACTCACTTTTTCACTTGCTGTCGGTGACGCGCACGATCGCGTCGGCACGCTCGGTCAGACCGGGCAGGAGCTCGATCCCGAGGCCCGGCGCATCTCCGACGCTGATCTCTCCGTTCTTCACCAGCGGAAGCGCCGTGACAAGCTCCGTGTACCAGCCCGTATAGAAGGCGCGTACGGATTCCTGGATCAGGGCGTTGCGGGCGTGCATGGAGAAGTGGCACGAGGCCATGAAGACGACGGGTCCCGTGCAGTCGTGAGGCGCGACTGGAATGTGATGCGCCTCCGCCATCCCCGCGATCTTGCGCGCTTCTGATAGCCCCCCGCACCAGGACAGATCGAGCATCGCCACGCCGGCGACTCCGGTGGCGAGATAGTCGCGGAAGGCATGCGGATAGGCGAGCGTCTCGGAGGCACAGATCATCGCCTGCGAATGGGGAGCGTAGGATTTCAGCGTTTCGAGACTGTCCATCCGCACCGGGTCTTCGTGCCAGTACGTGTCGAAGGGAGCGAGCGCACGGGCGATACGTTGTGCTGCGGGGAGCTGCCAGAGCGAGTGGAACTCGACCATGATGTCGATCTTGTCGCCGACTGCCTTGCGGATTTTCTCGAAGGGTTCGAGCGCGGTCTTCAGCTCCTGCGCCGAGATATCGAGCCCGCCGGTGCGCTCGGCGGCGATGTCGAACGGCCAGATCTTCATGCCGGTGATGCCCTCGCTGAGGAGCGATTGAGCGAGTTCGCCGGCATCGTCCAGGAAAGCGTCGAGATCCTCGTAGGGGCCGGCCTTCTCGCCCGTGCCCCAATTGGCCACCGCCTGCGCACGGGCGTCCCTGACATAGCGATAGCCGGCGCAGGTGTTGTAGGTGCGGATGCTGTCGCGGCTGCGGCCACCGAGCGCCACGGAAACGGGCACGCCGAGCGCCTTGCCGAAGATGTCCCAAAGAGCGATGTCGACCGCCGAGTTCCCCCGCGTCTCGACGCCTGCGCCCCGCCAGCCGAGATAGCCGATGAGATCGCGGTTGATCGCCTCGATCTGGAGCGGATCGCGGCCGATGAGCTTTGGCCCGGCCGTCTCGTGGATATAGGCCTCGACGGCGGCCGCTCCCATGAAGGTCTCGCCGAGCCCGGTGACGCCCTCGTCGGTGTGGATGCGCACCCAGACGATGTTGGCGAACTCTTCGAGCCTGATGGTTTCGACCTTGGTGATCTTCACGGGCGTTTCCTTCGTGGCATGTGAGGGCTCATCTTTGCGCCAGCAGATTCTTGGACAGCATGCAGTGCACGCCCTTGTTCCCGTTGACCACCTGCGTGATGCGAAGATCGGCAGCCAGGCTGCAGAGCGTGTAGGCGTCCTGCCGCGAGATGCCGCCCTTCTCTACGATCAGGTCGATCATTTGCCGCAGCGCGATCACGACGCAATCGTCGAGATCGGGATCGAAGGCCATGGTGATGAAGTGATCGGGCGTCTCGGCCATGGGCCAGGCGAGGCTCATGTCGTCGCGGGCGGTGAGGGTGAAGCGTCCGATGAGCCCGGTCTCGATCGCGGTGATGCAGACCTCGCCATCGCCCTGCGCTCCGTGGCCGTCACCGACCGAGAAATTGCCGCCATCGACGAAGACGGGGAGGTAGAGCGTCGTGCCTGCGATCAGCTCCTTGTTGTCGAGATTGCCGCCGTTGCGGCGCGGCGGCAGCGTCGAGACCGCGCCCCAGGCCGGGGGAGGGGCAACCGCCATGACGCCGAAGAACGGGTTCAGCGGAAGCTCCAGCCCCCAGGGCAGCCGCCCCGTCATCCGTTCCATGTCGAGGGGGATGTGGATGAGGCGGTTCTCGGTGAAATCCTCGGGAAGCGCGCCGCGTTGGGGTCCTTGCGTGTTGTAGCCCCAGTCGTAATGCAGATCGATCGCATCGACCTTCACTTCCAGCACCTGCCCGGCCTTCAGGCCTTTCACGGCGACTGGCCCGGTGCAGATATGGCCGGGGAGGCGCGGGGTCATTGCCGCATGGATCGCGGGGAGGGCCGGGGGGATCGTGAACGAGCCGGACGGCATCACTTCTGGCGGGCCGGAGACGGTCGACATGGTGACGCTGTCGCCACTCTCGATCGTCAGGATCGGCGCGAGCGCCGCGTCGAAATATCCCCAGTGGACGGTCTCCGGCGCGGCGTCGATGCGGTGGCTGCTCATGATGTCTTCCGTTCTGATCGGGGAGCCCATTCATGACCGGCTCGACCGCGCCCGACAATCCCCCCGTCCACGCCTCGACATTTGACATTCCGCACCGGATTGCCGAGATCAGGCGTTCGCTTTCGTCGCCGGGGATTCGCATGGACCAGGACAGGTGGTCGGGCTGGAGTCTCCCGGTGAGGACGCTCCCGCTCACGCGAGACGAGACCAACGCCTTCGATCGCACCGATCAGGCGCTGCGCCATTCGTGGGCGGAGAAGATACTGCTTTTCACCGAGGCCTCGCACCTTCGCGCCTGCACATTGCTGCTCGTCGTCTGCCTCGCCTGCTTTCTCCCGGGCTTCGCCGGATTGCAGCCGCTGGACCGCAGCGAGGCGCAGATCGCGCAGGTTTCGCGACAGATGCTGGAGAGCGGCGATTTTCTGGTGCTTCGCTTCCAGGACGAGGTGCAACACGCGAGGCCGCCCGGGATCCACTGGCTGCAAGGCGCATCCGTCCTCATCGTGGAAGCGCTCGGCGTCGTCGAGGCAACCGGCAGGATCATAATCTACCGGATCCCGTCGCTGATCGGAGCGGTGGCGGCGGTTCTGTTGACGTACTGGGCCGCTCTGGTGCTGGCTCGGCGTCGCGAGGCGCTTCTCGCGGCCGCGTTCGTCGCTTCGAGCATCATTCTGATGATCGAGGCGCGTCTTGCAACCGCAAGCGCCCCGCTGCTCGCCTGCATGGTGGCGGTTCTCGGAGGAGCGGCGCGCTGCTGGCTCGCGCGCGGTGCGCACCGGCTGCCAGGGTCGGCCTTGCTGATCTTCTGGAGCGGCCTCGTGCTCGGCCTGCTGATCGCAGGCCCCGTCGCCCTCGTTTTCGCAGTCCTACCGATGCTCGCCTTGTCGATCGATCAACGCTCGGTACGCTGGCTCGGCCTTCTTCGTTCGTGGACAGGGCTCGCCGTTGTGGTGCTGGGCGTTGGAGCGTGGATCATTGCGATTTCATGGCGCTCTGGAGCGGAATTCCTCCTCGCCGCCGCTGCCGAGGTCTCGACTGCGCGGGCCGGCTTGTGGGTTCCGCCGGGAGCATTGCTTGCGTTGTCGCTCGTGACCTTCTGGCCGGCCGCGATCCTGAGCGCGCTCGCCGTGCCGTTCGCCTGGGTGAACAGGCGAACCGATGTCGTTCGATTTCTGATCGCGTTCGTCGTCCCGACCTGGATCGTCTTCGAGATCATGCCAGTAAAGGCTGCCGCGGACGTCATGCCGCTCTATCCGGCGCTCGCAATCCTCGCTGCAATCGCACTGACGCGCGGGTTCGTCGGGCCACATCGGCGATTGGCGAAGATTACGAGCCTCTTGCTGCTGCTCGTGCCTGCGCTCCTTGCCCTCGGCATCCCTCTCGCTGGTCGCTACATGGGGGACGGGATGCTTGCTCGCGCAATGCCGCTGGTCTTCCTCGCTGGGCTGATCTCGCTGCTCGCGTGGTTCTATTTTCTCAAGGGCGCCGTGATCGCCGCAGCGATGACGGGGGTGCTTTCGGCGATGGTGCTTTCGCTGGGCGTGTTCGGCTTCGTGCAACCGCTGCTGCGTTCGATGCAGGTATCGGAGAGCCTCGCTGCGACCCAGACCGCGCTCGAATGCCCGGAGCCGATGGCTGGCACTCTGGGCTACCGTGAACCGAGCCTCGTCTTCCTGATGGGTTCCGGCCTCGCCATGCCCGCCGATGGAGTCGAGGCGGTGGCGTTTCTCTCGGCGGGCGAATGCCGCTTGCTGTTCGTGGAGCGTCGGCACCAGCACGATTTTCTGCGGGCCCTCGACAGGGCGTCTGTAGAACCCGCATTGTTGACGCGACTGCGCGGCTTCAATGCGGCCGAGCTACGGCATGTCGATATCGGCGTCTACATCGTCAGAGATTGACGGTTTCGATCAGCGGAGAACGAAAATGAAGGACGAGACTTCGCTGGCGAGCGCCGAGGCTTATCGGAGGGCGGCCTTCGCCGATGATCTCTCGCTGACGCTCCAGGAGGCGTGGGCCCGCCTCGCGCATGGCGTAAGAGACCGACGCTCGCCGTTTCACACGCCCGCGATCGCCACGATCGGTCCCGACGGTCGCCCCCGCATGCGGACGGTCGTCCTGCGCGAAGCCGATGTCGGACAGGGGCTCCTGCGCTTTCACACGGATCTGCGAGGGGCGAAGGTCGCAGAGCTGCGCCGCGAGCCGCGCGTCGCCCTCCATGCGTACGATCCACGCGCCAAGTTCCAGGTGAGGGTGGAGGGAATTGCAGGAATCCATTTCGACGATGCGGTGGCGGACGGGGCCTGGGGGGCCTCCCGGCAGATGAGCCGCGCCTGCTACGGGACCGAGCCTGAACCCGGCACACCGCTCGACGCTTTCGACGGTTTCCGGATTCCCTCCGACGAGGAGGAGATCGACGCCGGGCGGAAAAACTTCTGCGCCGTGCTGATCCGCGTCGCGACCATCGAAACGCTGTATCTCGACCATGCCGGCCACCGGAGGGCGCGGTTCGCGCTCGGCTCGGCGACCGGTTCGTCGTGGCTTACGCCGTGATGGTGCGTGTCTGATGATCAGAGATTTCTCCGGTCGATCAGATGCGTTGAAACCTGCCGAAAGTGCCGTGCGCTTTGCCCGCAGGGGGCGGATGAAGGCGTGCTTCGACCGCGAGAAGAGGCGTAAGGCTCCGGCGCGCGCGGTGCGCATGCGGAAACCTGAACGCGTTCGCAGAAAGCCCGGGAAATCCGTGCCGGAGGGCGCATTGCTGGACGAGCAGGATCAATATTGCACGTCATTTGGTGGACGCAGAGCGGGCCCCTTCGGATCTATGGTGAGCGCGCAGGGGCTCGAACCTCGACCTGCTGAGCAAAAGTCAGCCGCTCCAAGCGATCATTCCGCTCTCCGGAGGATTAGTGGCGGCTCAGGAAACCATAGCTGCCGAGGGTTTCTAACCAATCTCAGGCTTTCCCTTGCGCCGTGCGGTGGCTCTGAATGGCATCGCCAAAAGCGCTGAAGACCAGAAGTGCGAGACCACTCCCGCCCGGTCCGACGACATGTTGTCGCTCACGCGCAATCTCCCGCAGCCACTCGCCGATTGAGGCGGTCGCGGAGGCGTTCTGCCGTGCGCTCGGGTCGAGCGATCGCTATTCGTTTGGCATCGGGCGTCGCGGCTGTAAGGGGTCGGCACGCGTGACGCTGACGAGCCGGGACCGCCTGACGTTCATCGAAAGTATTCGCGCCACTGAGGACTGTTTCGGGCTACTGGGCACGAGCAGGAATACAAACCGCAGGCTGAGAGAAGCGCCGACTGGTTCCTTCGAGGAGCGACCGCGCACGCAAGACGACTTGCGCCTCGGTGCGCAGCTTGGCACGCCGCCGAAACTCCTCTAGCTTCTGGCCCCCAAGAAACAAGCAAGACGACGGTGAACCCGTGAACGTAGCAGCCCGCTCCGCTGAAATGTCGCTCGAAAAGCACGCCATCCTCGGGGCGCTTCGCGCTCTGCGGCGCGGTGATTTCGAAGCGGCTCTTCCAGAAGATCTCGTTGGTGTCGACGGCGAAATCGCTTCTGCCTTCAACGATGTGACCGCCCAGAACCGTGCGCTGGAGCGCGAACTTGCGCGGCTGCGCTCGGCGGTGGGGCGAGAGGGACGGATCAGCGAACGCGGGACGCTCAACAATGCCTCAGGCGGGTGGGGCGCGTGTATCGATTCCGTGAACGCACTGATTACCGATACCGTCCAGCACACCACGCAGATTTCAGTCGTCGTGGGCGCCGTCGCGAACGGCGATCTCTCCCAGACGATGGCCCTCGACGTCAACGGGCGTCGCCTGAAGGGGGAGTTTCTCAACATTGCCAAGACCATCAATACGATGGTCGATCGCCTGTCGCTCGTTTCCTCCGAAGTGACGCGCGTCGCGCGTGAGGTCGGCACGGAGGGCAAGCTAGGCGGTCAGGCGCGCGTCCGCGGCGTCGCCGGGACCTGGAAGGATCTGACCGACAACGTCAACGCCATGGCGACGAACCTGACCGGCCAGGTCCGCAACATCGCGGAAGTCACGACCGCCGTGGCGCGCGGGGATCTGTCGAAGAAGATCACCGTCGACGTGAAGGGTGAAATTCTGGAGCTGAAGAACACCATCAACACGATGGTGGATCAGCTCAACTCCTTCGCATCAGAAGTGACCCGCGTTGCCGGCGAGGTCGGCACCGAGGGCAAGCTCGGCGGACAGGCCAAGGTCGAGGGCGTCGCCGGTACCTGGAAGGACCTCACCGACAACGTCAACATGATGGCGAGCAACCTGACAAGCCAGGTGCGCAACATCGCCGAGGTCACCACCGCCGTTGCGCGCGGTGACCTGTCGAAGAAGATTACCGTCGACGTAAAGGGCGAGATCCTGGAGCTGAAGGATACCATCAACACCATGGTGGACCAGCTCTCGTCGTTCGCCTCGGAAGTGACGCGCGTGGCGCGCGAGGTGGGAACCGAAGGCAAGCTCGGCGGCAAAGCGCAGGTGAGGGGCGTCGGGGGAACGTGGAAGGACCTCACGGACAACGTGAACGCCATGGCTGGCAATCTGACGAGCCAGGTGCGCAACATCGCCGAGGTGACGACCGCCGTCGCACGAGGCGATCTGTCGAAGAAGATCACCGTGGATGTCGAGGGCGAGATCCTGGAGTTGAAGGACACCATCAACACCATGGTGGACCAGCTCTCCTCCTTCGCCTCCGAAGTGACCCGCGTCGCCCGCGAGGTCGGGACGCAGGGCAAGCTAGGCGGACAGGCCAAGGTCGAGGGCGTGGCCGGCACCTGGAAGGATCTCACCGACAACGTGAATGCCATGGCCACCAATCTGACCGGCCAGGTGCGCAATATCGCCGAGGTGACGACCGCAGTCGCACGCGGGGACCTGTCGAAGAAGATCACCGTCGACGTCGAAGGAGAAATCCTCGAACTCAAGAACACAATCAACACCATGGTCGACCAGCTCTCGTCGTTCGCCTCGGAAGTGACCCGCGTCGCGCGCGAGGTCGGAACGGAAGGCAAGCTCGGGGGCGAGGCGCGCGTGACCGGGGTCGCGGGGACCTGGAAGGATCTGACCGACAACGTCAACGCCATGGCGACAAACCTGACCGGTCAGGTGCGCAACATCGCAGACGTAACGACCGCGGTGGCAAACGGCGACCTTTCGCGCAAGATCACCGTGGACGTGAAGGGCGAAATCCTTGAGCTGAAGAACACCATCAACACCATGGTGGATCAGCTCAACTCCTTCGCGTCGGAGGTGACCCGCGTCGCCCGCGAGGTGGGCACGGAGGGCAAGCTCGGCGGCGAGGCCCGCGTGACCGGCGTCGCGGGAACCTGGAAGGATCTGACCGACAACGTGAACGCAATGGCGACAAACCTGACCGGTCAGGTGCGCAACATCGCCGAGGTGACGACGGCGGTGGCGCGCGGTGACCTCTCGAAGAAGATCACCGTCGATGTGAAGGGGGAAATTCTGGAGCTGAAGAACACCATCAACACCATGGTGGACCAGTTGAACTCCTTCGCGTCGGAAGTGACCCGCGTGGCCCGCGAGGTCGGTACCGAAGGCAAGCTCGGCGGCGAGGCCCGCGTGACCGGCGTCGCGGGGACCTGGAAGGATCTGACCGACAACGTGAACGCGATGGCGACGAACCTGACCGGCCAGGTGCGCAACATCGCCGAGGTGACGACGGCGGTGGCGCGCGGTGACCTCTCGAAGAAGATCACCGTTGACGTGAAGGGCGAGATCCTGGAGCTGAAGAACACCATCAACACCATGGTGGACCAGTTGAACTCCTTCGCCTCCGAGGTGACCCGCGTCGCCCGCGAGGTGGGCACGGAAGGAAAGCTCGGCGGGCAGGCCCGCGTGACCGGTGTCGCCGGGACGTGGAAGGACCTTACTGACAACGTCAACATGATGGGGACGAACCTCACGAACCAGGTGCGCGGCATCGCCGAGGTTGTCACCGCCGTCGCGAACGGCAATCTCAAGCGCAAGCTCACGGTGGACGCGAAGGGCGAGATTGCCGAGCTGGCCGAGACCATCAACGGGATGATCGAAACCCTCGCCATCTTTGCGGACCAGGTGACGGACGTGGCGCGCGAGGTGGGTATCGAGGGCAAGCTCGGCGGCCAGGCGCGCGTGCCGGGCGCGGCGGGTCTGTGGCGCGATCTCACCGACAACGTCAACCAGCTCGCCGCCAACTTGACGACGCAGGTGCGCGCGATCGCCGAAGTGGCCACGGCCGTCGCGAATGGCGATCTCACCCGTACCATCGCCGTCGAGGCGCTGGGCGAAGTCGCCGAACTCAAGGACAACATCAACCAGATGATCGCGAACCTGCGCGAGACGACGCAGTACAACATGGAGCAGGATTGGCTGAAGACGAACCTCGCTCGCTTCACCCGCATGATGCAGGGTGAGCGTGATCTGCTCACCGTCTGCAATCTCGTCCTGTCCGAGGTCGCGCCCCTCGTCAGCGCGCAGCACGGTCTCTTCTATGTGACGCGCGAGGCCTCCGAGGATACGCGGCTCGAACTCTGCGCAGCCTATGCCTTGTCGGGGGCCCGCAAGCCAAAAAGGAGCTTCGACGTTGGGGAAGGCTTGATCGGCCAATGCGCTGCGGAGAAGAAGCGCATCCTGCTCGACGACGTCCCGGACGATTACGTCGTGATCGAATCGGGTGTCGGCGAGGGCAAGCCGCGCTCGATCATCATCCTGCCGGTCCTGTTCGAAGGCGACATCCGCGCCGTGATCGAACTCGCGACCTTCGGCCGGTTCAGCCCCGGCCAGCTGTCCTTCCTGGGGCAGCTCGTGGAGAGCATCGGAATCGTGCTGAATACGATCGCCGCCGGAATGCGCACCGAAGGCCTCCTGACCCAATCGCAGATCCTCACATCGGAGCTCCAGTCACAGCAGGCGGAACTCAAGACGACGAACGATCGGCTGGAGCAGCAGGCCAAGGATCTGCGCAAGTCCGAAGAGCTTCTCAAGGCTCAGCAGGACGAGCTGCGTGGCAAGAACGAAGAGCTGGAGGAGAAGGCCGCACAGCTGGAGAACGAGAAGCGGCAGGTCGAAGCGGTCAACCGCGAGGTCGAGAACGCGCGAGCGGCGCTGGAAGAGAAGGCGGAACAGCTCGCGCTCACATCGCGATACAAGTCCGAGTTTCTCGCGAACATGTCGCACGAACTGCGCACTCCGCTGAACAGCCTGCTTATCCTCTCCAAGCTCCTTTCGGAGAATGCGGCAGGCAATCTCAACCCGAAGCAGGTCGAGTATTCGCGCACGATCCACGCCGCCGGATCCGACCTGCTCCGCTTGATCAATGACATTCTCGATCTCTCGAAGATCGAATCGGGCACTATGGCTCTCGACATCAGCAACCTCTCCTTCGCGATCTTCGGCGATCAGACCGATCGCACATTCCGTGAGGTTGCCAAGGAAAAGGATATCGACTTCACGATCGAGCTGGAAAACGACCTGCCCCTGACAGTGCGTACGGACGCCCTGAGGCTGCAGCAGGTCGTCAACAATCTCCTCTCCAACGCGTTCAAGTTCACCGACGAGGGCAAGGTGACGCTCCGCATTCGCCCGGTGAGGGACGCAGACCAACGAACCGCGGCAATTGCCTTTGACATTTCCGACACCGGCATCGGCATCTCGCCGAACCACCAGCAGGTGATCTTCGAAGCGTTCCAGCAGGCCGACGGAACCACCAGCCGCCGCTACGGAGGGACGGGGCTCGGCCTTTCGATCAGCAGGGAGCTTGCCAATCTCCTCGGCGGCGAAATCCGCCTCGAGAGCCAGCTGGGAAAGGGAAGCACCTTCACGCTTCTGATCCCGCTCGATCCGGATATGCGCTTGCATACGGACATTCCATTTCGCCATGCGACGAAGCCGGCGCGTCTGCGGGCCCGAAAAGGCGAGGGAGGAGGGAGAGACGAGCGCGAGCAGCGTATTCCGGTGCGGGCGGCGAAAATCGAGACGGCTCACACCGGCGCAAGAACACGCCCGCTCGTACTAATCGTCGAGGATGACCCGATCTTCGCGAGCCTGCTGAGCGAAATCGCGGAGGAACAAGGCTTCGATTCTCTGACGCTCGCCAACGGGCGCGCCGTATTGCCCGCCGTGGCTCGCCACCAGCCGGACGCGATCAGCCTCGACATCCAGCTCCCGGATATCGATGGTTGGGCCCTGCTCGACTTGCTGTTGCACGACCATGCGGCCCGGCACCTGCCGATCCATGTCGTGTCGGTACTGGAGGAAGATGCAAGCCGCCATCTCAACCTGCGGGGGATAGGCTACAGCGGCAAGCCGGTGAGCCGTGAGGCTCTGAGCGACGTCTTTGATGGTCTGCTGCGACTGGTGAGCCGGATCGGCCGGCGCGTTCTCTACCTGCCGATGCGCAATCCATCCCCCGGCGAGATCGACAATCTGCGACGGATCAGCGCCATCGAGGTGATCGAAACCTCGCTACGCCGAAAGTTGCCGGACCTCGACGAGGCTAACGTTGACCTCATGCTCGTGTCAGCGGATGTCTGGAGCGACGACGTGGCCGCAGCCGTGGAGCAAGCCCGGCAGATGATCGGTCATCGCATGATCCCGCTGCTGGTCCGCATGCAACAGGAATTCGATGACGAGAAGCGGGCCGCTCTGGAGGCGCAGGGCATACTCGTCGTCGCAGGAGCAAACGCGGCGCCGCAGTTTCTAAATGAATTCACGCGCGCCTTGCACATTCCCTCCGCCTCGCTCCCGGCGGACCTCAAGGACCAACTCGACGAAGCGCATCGGCGCGAGGGGACGTTGATCGGGCGCAAGATCGCGATCATCGACGACGACGTACGAAACATTTTCTCACTGACCGCCGTTCTTGAGCAGCACCACGCGGAAGTGCTCCACGCAGAAAACGGGAGAGAAGGCATTGAGCTCGTCAAGAACCATCCGGATCTGGACGCCGTGCTCGTGGACATCATGATGCCGGAGGTCGACGGCTTCGAGGTGATGCGCGAAATTCGTCGAATCGAGCAGTTTGCGGATCTACCGCTCATCGCAGTGACTGCGAAGGCCATGAAGGAAGACAGGGAGCGCTGCTTTGCAGCAGGCGCTTCGGACTATCTCGCAAAGCCGGTGGAAATCGAAGAGCTGCTCTCCGTGCTGCTGACGCGGCTGAGCCGGCGTGCATCGCAGAAGCGACGGATGACAGAGTAACATGAAAGCTTCAGTCAGAGATGAGGCGCCGATGGCGGCCGACGATGTGCAAGTAAGGATCCTGGCCGTCGATGACAACGAGGCAAATCTCGTTGCGCTTCAGGCGGTCTTGTCGGATCTCGGCGCTCACATCGTCTGCGCGCGATCGGGAACGGATGCGCTCCGCCAGCTCCTGCGCCAGGATTTCGCGGTCATCCTTCTCGACGTCTCCATGCCCGAGATCGACGGCTATGCCACCGCGAAATTGATCCGGGCGCGAGAGCGGACGCGGCACGTGCCGATCATCTTTCTCTCGGCAGTCAACAAGGAGACCTATCATCTGCTGAAGGGCTACGAGGTGGGAGCTGTCGATTACGTGTTCAAGCCGGTCGAGCCGATGATACTGCGCTCGAAGGTCTCGGTCTTCATCGAGTTGCACAAGCGGGCTCAAGAAATTCGCCGACAGGCGGAGATCGAGAAGCGGCTGCTCGCCGACAACATGCTGATGCGTCTCGAGCAACAGCGCACCGAAGCAGCCCTCGAGCGCAGCCTCACTCAGCAGGAACTCGTCCTCCGATCGCTGCCGCTGGCGCTCTATGCCTCGACACGAGAAGACGACTTCGCCTCGCGGCGTCTCTTGGGCGGGCGGCTGGATTGCCTCATGCTCGACGGAGAGCGGGAGCCGACCGAACTCGAGAACTGGATCGACAACGTTCATCCCGCCGATCTGCCGCGCCTCCTGAGTTCGTTGGAGAATTTGGAGAATACAGGAACTTTCTCCGCCGAGTATCGCTGGCGTTGCACGGATGGCCAATATCGTTGGTTTTCGGACCGAGGCGTCACGGCGGGCGGTGAGCGGTTCGGCATTCTGCTCGACATATCCGAACGCCGTTCCATGGAGGAGCAACTGGTCCACGCGCAGAAGATGGAGGCGATCGGTCAGATGACCGGCGGCATTGCGCACGATTTCAACAACATGCTGAGCGTCATCATTTCCTCTCTCGATCGCGCGCTCGCGACCACGAAGGACGATCACCGGCTTCACCGGCGTCTGGATCTCGCCATGCAGGCGGCAGCGAGTTGTGCCGATCTGACGAAGCGTCTGCTCACCTTTGCCCGGCGTCAGGCGCTTGAACCGAAGGTGATGGATCTGTGCCGGGAGCTGCCGCGCCTCGGGCACATCGCGAGCCGCCTCCTCCCCAGCACGATCAAGCTGCAACTGGTCTGCGCAGACGATCTTTGGCATGCCTATCTCGACCCGGCGCAGCTCGAGGCGGCCATCATCAACCTGATCATCAATGCGCGCGATGCGATGCCTGACGGCGGCGTGATTATCGTGACGGCCATCAACCATCCGGAGGACGGCGAGACGCGTGAACGGCTCGCGCTGGAGCCCGGCGATTATGTCGAGGTCAGCGTCGCCGATTCAGGGGAGGGGATGTCGAAGGAGGTCCAGGCCAAGGCATTCGACCCGTTCTTCACCACGAAGGAGCTCGGAAAGGGCACCGGGCTTGGCCTGAGCTCGGTCTATGGCTTCATGCGGCAATCCGGCGGAGGCGTTTCGATCGACAGTGAGGTGGGCCATGGCACAACCTTGCGCCTGTTCTTGCCAAAGGCTGCTTACGCGGAGCCGACCGACAAGGGGCCGACGCTAGATATCGCGGCAGCTGACTTCAGCGGCCTTCGCATCCTCGTCGTCGAGGACGACGACCGCGTTCGTGCTGCGGCCTGCGAAATCCTCGAGGATCTGGGCTTTGCGGTCTGCCAGGCGAATGGCGGGGACGAGGCTCTGGCCATTTTCGACACGGACCCTGACATCTCGCTCCTGTTCACCGACTGCATGATGCCGGGGCAGATCGATGGTCCCGGCCTGGCACGGGAGCTCCATCGTCGCAATCCGTGCCTCCCGGTCCTGTTTACGTCCGGTGTGCTCCTCGGCGTTTCCGATTTTTCCCAGTCGACAGATGTGAGCTTCCTGCCCAAGCCCTATACGTCGGCGCAACTCAGCTCCGCATTGGTCAGTCTCGTTGCGTCCCGGACGCGGCACGAACAAGGAAGCGCAGGATGATTTGAAGCCGCGGGCCGATCAAGCCTACTTGGCAATATCGCCGTCAACTCGTTCAAGACGCAGCCAGCGAGATCCGAATTTTTCCAGCTCTACGGTGGTCACGCCGTCCTTTCGGAGCGAGAAGGCGCCCGCTCCGAAGAGGTCGGTCAGGCTTGCGCCGGACACTCGTTCCAGCTGGAACGATGCCTTGCACGGCTTGTCGGCGAGGTTGTGGATCATGATCACGCTTCGGCCACCCCAGTCGTAGCGCATCGCCAGGATTGCGGCATCGTCCACGGGCACGAAACGCCATTCGCCAAAGGCAATCTCCGGCGTCTCGCGACGCCGCCGGATCAGGCGTTCCATCCAGTTCAACAGCGAATTCGGGTCGCGTTGCTGGTCTGCGACATTGATTGCCGCAGGACCCCACTTCTTCCCCTCGACGACCGGCCGGCGGAGCTGTCGGGCGGGGGCGCACGAAAAACCTCCATTATGCGTTGGGGACCACTGCATCGGCGAGCGCACGCTCATCCTGCCCGGTATCGCCAGGTTCTCGGACATGCCGATCTCCTCGCCGTAGAACAGGACGGGCGCCCCCGGCAGCGAGAAGGCGAGGCTGTAGGCGAGGCGGATTCGCGCGGGATCGCCGTTCATCATGGTGGGCAGGCGACGGCGCAGGCCGCGACCGAAGAGCTGCATGTCCTCCCTGGGGCCGAATTCGGCAAAAACCTCCTGGCGTTCGGCGGCGGTCAGCTTGTCCAGCGACCATTCGTCGTGATTGCGCACGAAATTTGCCCATGCATCGTCCGCCGAGAGCGAAGGCATGGCCCGCAGGTTATGAACCAGCGTGCCCGCATCCTGTCGAACGAGCGCCAGCGCGAGCGCCTGGTTCAGGTTGAAGTTGAGGCACATCTGCAGCTCGTCGCGCCCATCGCTCCCGAAGAACCGCCTGACATCCTCGTATTCGAGGTTGACTTCGCCCATGAGCAACGCGTCGCCTCTCCGCCGCCCGAGGAAGCTGCGAAGGTCGCGCAGCCAATCATGGGGCGCGATCTCCATCGCGTGACCGATGCCGTCCGTCTCGAGCAGGAACGGCACGGCATCGACCCGAAATCCCGAGAGGCCGACCTCCAGCCAGAAGCCGACGATCTTGCGGATTTCCTCGCGGACTACTGGGTTTGCGATGTTGAGATCGGGCTGGTGCTTGTAGAAACGGTGCAGGAAGTACTGCCCGGCCTCCTCGTCCCACTCCCAATTGCTGTCCTCCTCGTCAGGAAAGACTAGACCGTCGGGTCCGTTCTTCGGAATCTCGTCGCTCCAGACGTACCAGTCCCGGTACGGAGAGTTGCGGTCGGAGCGCGCCGAGAGAAACCAGGGGTGCTCCCGGGAGGTGTGGTTGACGACGAGATCGGCGATCACCCTGATCCCGCGATCTCTCGCGGTTCGCACGAACTCGACGAAATCCCCCAGATTGCCGAGCTTGGGATCGACCGCATAGTAATCCATGATGTCGTAGCCGTCGTCCCGATTGGGGCTCGGATAGAACGGCATCAGCCAGAGACAGGTGACCCCGAGGCCAGCCAGATAATCGAGTTCCTGAGCGAGCCCGACGAAATCGCCGATACCGTCGCCATTCCCGTCCTTGAAGGTTTCGACGTCGAGGCAGTAGAAGATCGCGTTCTTCCACCAGACGTCGCTGGTGCGGCTGATGTCCATGATGATGGTCGCCTCCTGACGGCCTCAGCGCGACAAGGCTGTGGCGGCTGCCTGGCTTGATGAACGGCCCTGGATGCGTTCCGTTCCGGCTGCAGCCTTTCCCGCGTCCTAGCTCGCGGCGAACGATCGGCCTCCGCAGACGTTTCTCCTGCCGTACGGCGGATGCGCGTCTGGTGCGGGAGATGGTCGATGGCGGAACGAGAATGGTGGCAGCAGGGGATCGTCTATCAGATCTACCCACGTTCTTTCCAGGACACGAATGGCGACGGCATCGGCGATCTCGGTGGGATCATACAGCGCCTCGACTATCTGAAGTGGCTGGGCGTGAACGCCATCTGGATCTCGCCGATCTTCCCGTCGCCGATGGCCGATTTCGGCTACGACGTAGCCAACTACTGCGGCATCGACCCGCTTTTCGGCACGATGGACGACTTCGACCGCCTCGTCGCCCGAGCGCATGAGCGCGGTCTCAAGGTCATCCTCGACTTCGTGCCCAACCACACGTCGGACCAGCATCCCTGGTTCGCCCAGAGCAGGAGCGGGCGCGGGAATCCGAAGCGCGACTGGTACATCTGGCGCGATCCGGGGCCCGATGGCGGTCCGCCCAACAACTGGATCAGCAATTTCGGCGGCAGCGCCTGGGAATACGATGCTGCCAGTGGCCAGTATTATTACCACGCCTTTCTGAAGGAGCAGCCCGACTTGAACTGGCGCAATCCGGCGGTGCGAGCGGCGATGCATGACGTCCTTCGCTTCTGGATGCAGCGGGGCGTGGACGGTTTCCGCGTCGACGTGCTGTGGCATCTGATGAAGGACGAGGAGTTCCGGAACAATCCGCCGAACCCGGGCTATCAGGAAGGGCAGCCCGAGATCGATCGTCTCCTGCAGGTTCACTCCGCCGATCATCCCGATATCCACGAGGTGGTGCGGGAATTGCGCTCCGTGATTGACGAATTTCCGGAGCGCGTGCTCATCGGCGAGATCTACCTGCCCCTCGAGCGGCTCGTGGCCTATTACGGCGAGGATCTCTCCGGGGCTCACCTTCCCTTCAACTTTCATCTTCTCCAGACTGCCTGGAACGCACCGGCGATCGCGGGGCTCGTGACGGAATACGAGAAGGTCCTCCCGGAAGGCGGGTGGCCGAACTGGGTTCTCGGCAATCACGACAAACGTCGCATCGCCGCTCGCGTCGGTGCCGCGCAGGCGCGCGTGGCGGCGATGCTGCTACTGACGTTGCGCGGCACGCCGACGATGTATTACGGCGACGAGATCGGGCTGGAGCACGTGGACATCCCTCCCGACGCCGTTCAGGATCCCTGGGAGTTGAACGAGCCGGGCCTTGCCCTGGGGCGCGATCCCGAGCGGACTCCGATGCAGTGGGACGAGACCCCCCATGCCGGATTCACGCAGGCACCTCCGTGGCTTCCGCTGTCAGCCGATCACCGCGAGCGGAACGTCGCGCGCCTGCGTCTGGATCCACATTCAATCCTCGCGCTATACCGGGAGCTCATCGCGATCCGGTCACGCTCTCCGGCGCTCCGCTGGGGAGACTTCCGGCTTCTGTCCGCCGGCAAGACGACGATCCTGTTCGAGCGGTTCGACGGCCCGGAGCGGGTGCTCGTCGCCCTGAACTTCGGGCACGATCACGAGATCGTCGATCTGCCCCCGGACGGCGTGCATTCATTCCTGATCTCGACTTTCCTCGACAGACCGGACGCCGGGCGGATTTCGGAAGTATCGCTCCGGCCCGGGGAAGGCGTCTTGCTCCGATCCAGCAGATAATGAAGATGAAGTCAGGGGCCTCGAGGGGCGAGCGCGTCGCAAGGGCGGCGATTCAGAAACGGATAAACGCCTCCCCGTGACGCATTTCCATGGTCTCTTCCACGTTTACTTCCACGTCTTGCTCCTGATCGAGACGCTAAACTTCCTGCGAAGCTCAGCAGCGCGACAGGGGGAATTATGATGACGGCGCCACTCAAGTGTTTCATGGTTTTCACGGGTCATCCAACGGGCGTGACGAAGGTGTGCGCCTACTTTGCGGTTGCAGCTGAGGAGACCGAGGCGCTTGAACTGATCCAGCAAGGATATCGTGATTTCATGGTGAACGGTGAGCTGGCGTGGATCGGCGCCGAGTATCGCACGCCAGCAGCAGACATCATTGGCATTCCTGTCAACCAAAGCGGCTATACCTCGCCGGCTTCAATGCATCTTCCCGGTTGTTAGCAACGCATTCCGGCCCGGTTGCGTCACGTCATTCCGATGCGCGCCGCGGCGGAGCGGAACATGCGTTCCATCTCGGGCGGAAAATGGAATGCGCCGAGGTAGTCCTTCGTGCGATATCCGGGATTGTCCCGGTGGATCGTCGCAGCAAAGCCGCGCGCCTCGTCGAGACGCCCCACTGCGGCGAGGCAGTGTGCGGCGATCGCCAGAATGTGCACGTGAGCATTCGGCCGCGACGCGGCCTTCAACGCCCAGTCCGCCGCCTCCTCGTATTCGCCAAGGCGAAAAAGCGCCATTGCGCGCGAGCCGAGCATGCCGAAGAGCAAGGGGTCGAAGGGGCTGAGAAAGCGCGAATGGTCGGAGGCGCGGACCGCCGCATGCGCGTCCCCCGACTGGCTGTGGACAAAGGCAAGAGTATAGTGGCCGAGGGCGAAATTGGGGCTGAGCTCCACCGCCGTCTCGAGTTCCCCGATAGCCTGGTCGTCCTGGCCGCGGAGCCACAGCGCCCGGCCCATGGCCCAGTGAGCCGCCGGATTGTGGTCGTCGACGAGGAGGCTCTGCCCCGCCGTCGCGAAGGCCCGGTCGATTTCCTTCTCGCGCTCGCCGGTTCGCAGCAGGAAGGCGTTCTGGAAATGCGTGAAGGACAGGCCCGCATAGGCCCGGGAAAAGCTTGGATCGAGCCGCACCGCCATTTGGAAGAAGTGCTGCGCTTGATCGTTGTCCTCCGCGTTGAAGCGGTACATGTGCCACAACCCGCGATGATAAGCTTCCCACGCGCCCAAAGATTGCGGAGGCAGGAGGATGGCGCGGTTGCGTTCGCTGGTCTCGATCTCGCTGGCGATCGAGGCGACGATGCGGTTGCCGATCTCGTCGAGCACGAAGAAGGCGTCGTCCACCTCGCGCGCGAGATCTTCCGTCCAGACGATGCGGTCGCTGCGTTCGGCTGCGCGGTCGATGGCGACCAGATCCACCGCCACCTCCGCCCGTCCAGCGTGCAGCCTCACGCTCCCGCTGACGATGTAGTCCACGTTCAGGATCCGCCCGGCCTCCGATGCGCCGATGCCGCGCGCCTTCATCGCGAAGGTGGAGCCGCGCGCGATGACGTCCAGACTGCGCAGCTTCGAGAGCCGCGAGATGACGTCGTTCACGAGGCCGTCGGCGAAGACGTCAGACGCGCCATGCCAGCCGCCTTCACGTGCGAAGGGCATGACGGCGATCGAGCCGCGTCGGGTGGCGCTCGGGTCCTGCGACGATTGCCGCAGGTCGGGCAGAGCCGGCTTGGCAGGGAGCGGCCAGACTGAATTCTCGCCGGCTGACGCCGGACGAAGAACACAGCGTTTCGCCTCGCGCCAGATTTCGTGAAGCGGCCCCCAGTCGAGCCCCTCCGCCTCGAAGAGCCGCGCTGCGCCAGCGACATGCGCTTCGCCTTCCCCAATCCTGCCGCTGCGGGCAAGCGCCCCGAGCAGATGCCGATGCGCCCGGGTGTCGAAGGGAGCGAGCGCAAGCCAGCTCTCCACATGGCCGAGCGCCTCGTCCGTATCGCACCGGGAAAGCTCCACGGCCCGCTCCAGCGCCGCGATCCGGGTCGCATGGAAGCGGCGTCGCTGCGCGGTCAACCAACTTTTGAAGACGGGGCTGCGGTCGATCTCCAGCCCCTCCAGGAACTCTCCCTCGAACAGCGTAAGCAGCGTCGTCAGGCGCTCTTGATCGAGCGTCTCGACACCGGCTTTCTCCGCCTGAACGATGTCGAAGGCGTCCACCCTGCAGCCCGTGAGATCAAGCGAGATCCCCTCGCCGTCGGCCCTGACGCGCTGGATATCGGGGGTGTCGAGGAGCCCGCGGATCTTGCTCAGCGTCCAGCGCAGTTCGCCCTTCGGATCGTTGGGGATCTCCCACAGCAATTCGCACAGCCGCTCGCGGGGTACCGGGCGCGGCGCGAGGGCGAGATAGGCGAGAAGAGCGCGGACCTTCCGGGACGACGGCAGCGTCAGCTTCAAGCCGTCGCGGTGAATCGCGAAGCTCCCGAGCATGCGGATGCAGACCGCGCCATCGGATCGCGTTCGCACGGTTTCCATGCTCTCGTCCATGCCGCCTCCCATGCAGGCGTCCACGTCCGGGATCTACACGTTGGTTTCCGGCGGATTGCGGAACAGTCCCGTTCCGCCTCAACGGGAGATCAAGAAAATGGCAGCAGTCAGCAGTATAGTCGAAGGCAGGGACGATCGTGAGTCCGAACTTGCCGTTCTCAAATCACGACAGCAGGCGACCTGGTCGTCCGGCGATTATTCGGTCGTCGGGACGACGCTTCAGATCGTCGGCGAAACCTTGTGCGAGGCCGTGGATCTGCGCTCGGGCGAGCGGGTCCTCGACGTTGCGGCGGGAAACGGCAACGCGTCACTCGCCGCCGCCCGCCGCTTCGCCGAAGTGACCTCGACGGACTACGTGTCCGCGCTCCTGGAGCGGGGGAAGGCGCGCGCCGCGGCGGACGCCCTCGATGTGCGTTTCGAGGTGGCGGATGTCGAGGAACTCGGCTTCCCGGACGCTTCGTTCGACGTCGTGCTCTCGACCTTCGGCGTGATGTTCTGCGCCGACCACGAGCGGGCGGCGCGGGAGCTGGTCCGGGTCGTGCGTCCCGGCGGGCGTATCGGGATGGCCAACTGGACGCCGGACGGCTTCATCGGGCATCTCTTCCGCACGATCGGCAGGCTGGTACCGCCACCGCCCGCAGCGAAGCCACCGGCGCGCTGGGGGACGCGCGAATGGCTTGAGCAGACCTTCGGACCCAGCGCATCCGCAATCGAGACGACGCCACGGATCTACACTTTCCGCTACCGCTCGCCCGAACATTTCCTCGATGTCTTCAGGACCTGGTACGGCCCGCTCCTCAAGGCGTTCGCGGCTCTCGATGCGAACGGGCAGGAAGACTTGTCGCGCGACATCCTTGCCCTGATCGCAAAGTTCAACCGCGCGGAAGACGGGACCGCAGTGATCCCGTCGGAGTACCTCGAGATCGTCATTCGTCGGTCGTGACCGGCGGCGCAACAGGAAGGACCAGCCGTCGGGACTTTCTTCCCGGCGGCAGTTTGTGATCAGCCCATCCGATATCCCGGTGTGGATTCCGAACCCTGACCCAACAGGCGTGTTCGCCGATCGTTTCGGTGTCGCGTCCTTCGTAGATGCAGGTCGTGCGCCGACTTTGCCCGCCAACTGCAGTCCGGCCACATCGGTCCATGCACTGCGACGACGTATCCAACATCGCCCCAGAGTCTTGGTCCTCCCGGGTGGCCGCGGTTCTCAACGGGCCGAAGCGGGCCGCTGGGGCAGACGCTCCGCCACGGGAATCATGATGTGGGCGTAGGGGGTGCCAGGCCACATCACGTACGGGCCATCCTTCACCGGAGTGGTCGGCAGCCCCGCGAGGAGCGCGTCGTCCGGTACGATGATCATCACGTGGGGGCCTTCGACGACCCAGGAGTTCCCGGGCTCGGGCTTGAGCGCGGCCGGATCGATGTTGCTCGCGCCGCCGGTTAGCGAGTCCCCCGCGAGCATGTAGGATATCCCGATCTGCGACGTCGTCGCCGGCTTTCCGCTCATCGAGGCGTCCATCCAGGCGAGAAACGGCGCGTCCATGCACATCGGCCCGGCAAGTCCCTCCGGGGCCGGGAAGCAGGTGTAGGTGCCCGTCCCCTCGCGCAGTGTCTTGCCGGTGAAATCCCTCACGCTTGCCGTCTGCCTGACCTGGGGCGGAGCGGCGCCGAGCGCCTGCTCGATCTGTTCGTCCACGTTCAACGGGCCGGATGGGGCATCGCTCCCGCGTTGCTGAGACTGCGCCGAGGCACTCGCGAGAAGCGCCAGCGCAACCGCCGTGATCATCCTCGTCATGTGGACCTCCTTCTTCGGAATACGCATGCATTCGCATACGCTCACCGGCATGACGTCTACGGCCGATGCATGGAAAGGGGCGTGGGAAGGGACGTGGATGTGAGCGTGGGAACTTCCGGAGGCTCTGTGCTACACGGGCCGACCATTAATTCGTCATGCTCCAGATTTGATATGACGAACCTGATGGCTTTTCGTCATCGGTTGCTTCTCTCGAGAACTTCGAGTGATCAATGAGAATGCCTGGGCGTCCGCGCGCTGCGCGGTGCCAAAGCTTCGCGCGCGGCTTCGGACACCATCATCAGGGACACCGCTTGAGCCGCCGCCGCTTCCGATGTCCTGGAACCCTTGATGACTTTTTTCGTTCGCCCTGCGTGCGGTCCAATACAATCTGTACGACCTTCCCGCTCCGAGGGACCCTCAGGCCCTCCCAACTCCCGCACTCTGAACGGAGGCGCGGTTTTTTCTGGTGATGAGCAATGACCACGCAGAAGGATAAGCCTCCACCGGAGAGGCCACGCCCGCGGCCTTCGGAAGAACTTCCTCCGCCGCTACAGCAGCCGCCTCGAAAGCCTGTCCCACAACAGCCTCCGCCTCAGGTCTAGTGCCACGGACGGCCATAGAGGTCGCTCACGCCAAACCCGCAGCGTTTGAATTTCGCGAAATACAAGGCGACTTCCACGACAGGTGCCTCCTCAGCGCCTGCCGGCAAGATCTGCATTTTGACAGCTCCTTCATGTCAAACCTCCGCTATCGAACCTCGGTCGTTCGGGAGCGTTTGCCTTGATGGGCGAAACAGCGGAGACACGAACATGCGGGGGTTCATCAGCAAGCTACGCGGCATTTTGGCCAGAGGCGGCTCTGCCGAAGATCCTGCAGGCGATCGTCCACTCGAAAATTCCACGGAGGAATACCCTGTATACAGTCCGGCGGTAGCGCAGTGCGAGCACGACCCTGTTGCGTCGGAGGTGCTGCCGGCGGAAGAGCTCCCGGCCTACGCAGATCTCGACGCCTCCAGCGACTACCGTCCCTTCCTGCGCAAGACCGTTTCCGCCGAGATGAAGCGAGCGGGGCTTCGACGCGCCTGGGCGTGCGATCCGGCAATCGCCTCGTTCAAGGGATTTGCAGATTATGACTGGGACGCGAACGCCGTGGGCTATGGATGGCTCCGCCCGGCGGATGCGGTTTTGGCTGCTGCGACCTTGCTCGGGCAGGCGGAGCGCAAGCCGGGGGAAGACGGCCTCGTGACTGTTGAGGTGGAGCTGGAGGCACGGGACGACGCCGAGCGCCAGCCCCAAGACACACCGCCGGAAGACACTGTCGCGCGATCACCTGATGACCAGACTTCGGGAGACGCGTCAAAAGCTTGATTATTATTGCGGCGCGATCCGCTCTCGTGGCGCAGAGCCGTCCTGCAGCGCCGGCGGCTGGCCTTCGACCTGCCTCGTTCCTCCGCCGGGTCGGGTGATGCCCGTGGTTCCGCCATGAGCGCGGTCGATGAGTTGCTGGAGGCCGAGAGTGCTCTCCTCGCGCAGGATATTGGGCGGAGAGCGGCCGAGTTCGGTAATGCCGGGCTCCATGCTTTCGAGAACTTCGGGATCGGATGCGAGATCGGTTGCCTGACCCGCCGGCGGGCAGGGTGCGCCCGTTCCAGCCTGCTCCGTTTCAGTCCCATTGGAGAGAGCCCCAGGAACCGGCGCGGCAATCGTATCTGGGGTCGCCGGCTCGCCTTCGGGAAGCTCGCGACCGGGGCTTGGGGCGAGGTCCTCGTGCTGGCGAGCGGTGGCCTCGTCGACCACCGGTGCCCCGGCTGCCTCGGGGTCGGGGCAATCCGTCGGCACTGTCGCTTGCAGCGGAGGAACTGTGGAAGGAACTGGGGAAGCCGGCGCCTGAACCGGGGCCTGCGGCTGTGCCGGGGCTTGCGTCTGAGCGTCCGCGCTCCCGGCGGCAAGAAGCGCAACGCTCGCGAGCAGCGCGGCGGTGGCGTGAACGATGGATCTGCAGCGCATGGCATCACCCTGAAATACATCCTGATGACGAGGACAACGCCGTTTCCTGCGAGAGGCTCCGAACACGTCGCGGAAAATTCCGCGGGAACCATCGAGGCGGCGTGAGGTTGACGAGCATAATTCGTGAAACTCCCGAAGCCGGCCGCAAGCCATTGACGGATAGGCGATATCGATGAGCAAGACAGACGATCCAGCCGGCAGGAACTTCCCTGATCCAAACCTCCCTGATCCAAAGAGGCGCGGCTTTCTGAAGAGCCTCGGTTTCGCGTCCGCCGCGGCGGCTGCCCCGACGGCGGCGGTCCTGAACGCAAGCCCGGCGGAGGCGCTTGCAGGCCGCCCGGATCAGCGCGCGCAGCGCTATCGCGAGAGCGATCACATCCGCAAATATTACGAGACGAACAGCCGCTGAGGGGGCGACGATGCTGGTCAGGCGACGCAAGGGAGTATCGGGCGGCGGGCGCGGTGGAGCCGCACCGGCGCATCTCGCAGCAGGCCCGATGGACCGCCGGCGCTTCCTCCAGCTCTCCGGCCTCGGCGTCGGGCTGGCGGCGATAGGCACCCCCGGACTGAACGCGGTCCGCCGCGCGAATGCCGTTGCCGTGGATCCCCAGGGACCGCCGGTGGAGATCCGCAAATCCGTCTGCACGCATTGCTCCGTCGGCTGCACGGTCGTGGCCGAGGTGCAGAGCGGCGTCTGGGTGGGCCAGGAGCCTGCGCTCGACAGCCCGATCAATCTCGGGACCCATTGCGCGAAGGGCGCCTCCGTCCGCGAGATCGCCCACGGGGATCGCCGGGTGAAATATCCGGTGAAGCTCCAGAACGGCCAATGGGTGCGCGTCAGCTGGGAGCAGGCCATCGACGAGATCGGCGACAGCCTCCTGCAGCTGCGCGAGCAGTCCGGGCCGGATTCGGTCTTCTGGCTGGGCTCCGCGAAGTTCTCGAACGAAAACGCCTATCTTTTCCGCAAGCTGGCGGCATTCTGGGGCACGAATTCGGTCGATCACCAGGCCCGCATTTGCCACTCCACCACCGTCGCCGGCGTCGCCAATACGCTCGGTTACGGGGCGATGACGAATTCCTTCAACGACATCGGCAACTCCCGCGCCATCATGATCATGGGCGGCAATCCGGCCGAAGCGCATCCGATCTCGATGCAGCACATCCTGCGCGGCAAGGAGATCAACCACGCCCACATGATCGTGGTCGATCCCCGCTTCACCCGCACCGCCGCGCACGCCACCGATTACATCCGCCTGCGCCCCGGTACCGACATCCCGGTGATGTGGGGCATCCTGTGGCACATCTTCGAGAACGGCTGGGAGGATCGCGAGTTCATCGAGCAACGTGTCTACGGCATGGATGCGATCCGCGAGGAGGTGGCGCGCTGGACGCCGGACCAGGTCGAGCGCATCTCCGGCGTCCCCGGCGAGCGGCTGCGGCGGGTCGCCGAGATCATGTCCCAGAACAAGCCCTCGACGCTGATCTGGTGCATGGGCGCGACCCAGAAGACCGTAGGCACGGCGAATGTGCGCGCCTACACGATCTTCCAGCTGGCGCTCGGCAATATCGGCGTTGCCGGGGGCGGAGCGAACATTTTCCGCGGTCATTCCAACGTCCAGGGCGCAACCGATCTCGGCCTCGACGTTACGACGCTCCCGGCCTATTACGGCCTGACGGAAGGCGCATGGCGGCACTGGTGCCGGGTCTGGGACGTCGATTTCGACGACATGGTCGCGCGCTTCGGCTCCCCGGAGCTGATGACGACGAAGGGTATTCCGAGCACTCGCTGGTTCGACGCTGTCAACCTGCCGGAAGACCAGATCGACCAGCCGAGCCGCCTGCGCGGCATGATGGTCTTCGGCCATGGCGGTAACACGGTCGTGCGGATGCCGGAAGCCGTGAAGGGCATCGAACAACTCGACCTGCTCGTCATCGTCGATCCCCATCCGACCACCTACGCGATCCTCGGCGATCGCCGCGAGGCCACCTACGTTCTGCCCGCCGCATCGCAGTTCGAGATCCGGGGCACACGCACCTCCTCGAACCGCTCGATGCAATGGGCCGACGAGGTCGTCCCACCGCTCTTTGAATCCAAGGGCGATCACGAGACGATGTATCTGCTGGCCCGGAAGCTCGGCTTCGCAGATGAGATGTTCAAGCATATCGGTGTCGAGAACGACGTCCCGAGCATCGAGGACATCCTGCGCGAGATCAACCGCGGCTGCTGGTCGACGGGGATGACCGGTCAATCGCCCGAGCGCCTCAAGCTCCACATGGAGAACCAGCACCTGTTCGATCCGGATACTCTGCGCGCCACGAGCGGCCCTGTCGCAGGCGATTATTACGGCCTCCCGTGGCCATGCTGGGGGCCGCCGTCGGCGCAGCATCCCGGCTCGCCGATCCTCTACAACCTCAACGTCCCCGTCGCAGAGGGTGGCGGCGGCTTCCGGGCGCGTTTTGGCGTCGAGCACGAGGGCGTTTCGATGCTGGCGGATGGCGTGGCGACCCCGGATTCCGAGATCCCGGACGGCTACCCCGAATTCACCATGGCGGTTCTTGCGAAACTCGGCTGGGACGCGGATCTGAGCGAGGACGAGCGGGCCATCATCGAGCTGATCGGGGGCGACGACATCAACTCCGTCAGCTGGCAGACAGATCTCTCCGGCGGCATCCAGCGGGTCGCCATCGCCCATGGCTGCAGCCCCTATGGAAACTCGAAGGCGCGGGCGCTCGCCTGGAACGTGCCGGACCCGGTGCCCGTCCATCGCGAGCCGATCTACACGCCCCGGATGGAACTGGTCTCCGAATTCCCGACGCTCCCAGACCGGCGCGATTTCCGCCTGCCTGATATCGGCTTCACGGTGCAGCAGCAGGCGGTGGAGCGCGGCATCGCCCGCGACTTCCCCTTCGTCCTCACCTCGGGCCGGCTGGTGGAATACGAGGGCGGCGGCGAGGAGACGCGCTCCAACAAGTGGCTCGCGGAGCTTGTCCAGGAGGCCTTCGTCGAGATCAACCCGCGCGACGCGGAGCGGCTCGGGATCGGCCATGGCCAGATGGTCTGGCTGCACGGGCCGGAGAACCAGGCGCGCATTCATGTCCGCTCGCACATCACGCCCCGCGTGGGCGAGGGCGTGCTCTTCATGCCCTTCCATTTCGGCGGCTTCTATCAGGGCGCGGACATGCGCGGGCGATACCCGCCCGGCGCCGATCCGATCGTGCTCGGCGAGGCCGTCAACACCATCAACACCTATGGCTACGATCCGATGACGGCGATGCAGGAGACGAAGGTCACGCTCTGCCGCATCGAGGTGGCGTAAGCGCGAGGAGACGACACATGGCCCGGATGAAGTTTCTTTGCGACGCTGAACGCTGCATCGAGTGCAACGCCTGCGTCACCGCCTGCAAGAACGAGCATGAGGTTCCCTGGGGCATGAACCGTCGGCGGGTGGTGACGCTCAACGACGGGCTGATCGGCGAGAAATCGATCTCGATGGCCTGCATGCACTGCACGGACGCGCCCTGCGCCAGCGTCTGCCCGGTCGATTGCTTTCTCCAGACCGACGACGGCATCGTGCTCCATTCCAAGGAGGTCTGCATCGGCTGCGGCTATTGCTTCTACGCCTGCCCGTTCGGCGCACCACAATTCCCCAAGACCACGAACTTCTCCTCGCGCGGCAAGATGGACAAGTGCACCTATTGCGCCGGCGGACCCGAGGACGGCAACAGCCCCGAGATCTACGCGCTCTATGGCCGCAATCGTCTCGCCGAGGGCAAGCTGCCGCTCTGCTCCGAGATGTGCTCGACGAAATCGCTGCTTGCGGGAGACGGCGAGATCATTGCCCGGATCTACCGCGAGCGGGTGCTTCGCCGCGGCTACGGCTCGCGCGCCTGGGGATGGTCCACCGCCTATGTCGACAGCCCCTCGCCGCAGAGCCCCGGGCTCTCTGAGTGGGATCCCGGCCTTGCGGCGGAATCGCGGAGGGAAATCTGATGCCGATGCCCGCTGCGTGGAACGCTTCCGAACCGATCGCTCGGGCGATCAAGCTCCTTGCGTCGCTCGTCCTGCTCCTTGCGCTCATCGCCCCGTTGAGCGCACAGACCCCGACCCCTGTCGCACCCGCGACGGACGAGGGGATGTACTACAACCCTTCGCGCGCACCGATCCACAGCGAGCAGGATCTCCTCAACGAGCTCGGGGTCACGGCCATGCCTTCGGAGGCCCTGCGCGGCCAGGTCTACATCCCCGACGAGAAGCTTGGCGTCCTCGTCCAGCCGCAGGGTCGGGCGTGGCGGGATTTCCGCACGTATATCAACCCCTGGATTCATGCCGGCCTGATCGCGCTCGCGCTGATCGCCGTGATTCTGCTCGCGATCCTGCGCGGCTCGCAGGACTACCAGCGCGATCCGGACGGGCGGCGGGTGGCGCGGTTTCGCCCGGTTGATCGCTTCGTGCACTGGAGCATGGCGGTCAGCTTCATCGTGCTCGCGCTGACCGGCCTCAACATCGTCTTCGGGCGCTGGCTGATTCAGCCGCTGATCGGGGATATCGCCTTCGGGCAGATGACCCTGTGGGGCATGATCATCCATAACAGCGTCGGCTACGTCTTCATCGTCGCGATCTTCGCCATGGCGGTGATGTGGCTGCAGGACAACCTCTTCAACCGGGTCGATTGGTACTGGTTCCGGCGCGGCGGCGGGCTCGTCAGCGGGGAGCATATTCCGGCGGAGAAATTCAACGCGGGCCAGAAGCTGATCTACTGGTTCGCGCTGATCGGGGGGCTTGCGCTCGGCATTACCGGCATCCTGATGATGCTCCCGATCGGGCAGATCGGCGTCAACGCGCTGCAATGGATGCATGGCATTCACTCGGTCGTCGCCGCGTTGATGATCGCCATGATCATCGGCCACATCTACCTCGGCTCCTTCGGCGTGCAGGGCTCTTTCGAAGCGATGTCGCGGGGCGATGTGGACTACGAATGGGCGCGGACGCATCACCCGCTCTGGGTGGGGCGCATCCTGGGCGCCAGGCGGCGCAGGGATCGCTCCTCGCCTCAACCTGGTGAATAGGAGGGGCCGATGAAGATGTTCCTCCTCGCCTGCATTGCGGTCGTCGTTCTGGGTGTGGCGGCAAACCTCATCCTCGAGACGCAGTTCGCGGCAAGCTCAGGCGAGACATATGCAATTGATGGCTCGACCCGTCTCTCGCCGCAATATTTCGGACACGAACGCGGCTTCCTCGCGCCACGGCAGCAGGAGGAGTGAGCCGGATCCCGTTGGTGCGCCGTGGAGTGCCGGCATGGCGAGATATCTCATCGCATATTCTAGGTTTGTCGGTCGCTGTTCAAGCATTATCCGGCTGCACGGTTTCGACGGGACGCTCCCGCGCATGGCGGTCGCGCAGCAGAAGCGCAGTGACCGCAGGCAGCGCCGCCGTGCCGAGGAACATAGCCTCTGCCCCCAGGGTGCCGGAAACAAGTCCCGCAGCGGCAGGTCCCAGGACGCTGCCCGTCGCTGCTGCGAGAAGGGCGGCAGTGAAGCTGCGTGACGGGAGCGACGGGAAGCGGCGTTCCGACCAGAAGGCCAGAACTGCACTCGTCATCATGACGTGCACGCCCTGGAGCCCCGCCGAAACAGTCAATCCGGCCCAGCTATTCGGCGCGAATGCGACGAGAGCGACCGAAAGAGCGCCCGCCAGCATGAGAAGACGCAAGAACACCGGGAGGCCGATCATGGCCTTCACGCGCCCGGTCAACAGCCCGGCGAGGCCGAACAGGCCGTAGCAAATGAAGACGAGGGCGGGGGTCGCCCCGACAGGAACACCCGGCACACCGCCTGCCGCGACCATGTGGTCGGCGGCGAAGGTGATGTAGATCGCCGAGGTCGTCCCGTAGGCGAAACCGATGGCGAGGAGGGGAATCGTCGCAGTGTGGGCGAGATCCCTCCACCCCTTCCGGGGTCCGCCACCGGTATCCTTGCCGACATCTCGCAATGCCATCCAGTTGCCGAGCAGGGCAGCGGCGCTCGCGGCGGCGAAGAGCGCCCAGCAGAACCGCCATGAGATACCTCCAACAACCATGGCGAGCGCCGCGAGGCCAGCCAGCGCAATACCCACACCCGTGCCGCTGGTGATCACCGACAGCGCGGTGGGTCGATCTTCGTCCCTCACTTTCCGGTGTACGGCGTCGTTGAACGGCGTCCATGCGAGGCCCGCGCTCGATGCGGCGAGGAACACGCCGATCGCCAGAGCGGGCAGGTTCGGTGCAAGGGCGACGACCATCATGCCGATCGTGGCGGCGGCGAGGCCGGACAGGACCGGCGACCGTGGACCCCATCGGGCGAGTTGAGCCTGAGCGATCAAGAGGCCGATGAAGAAGCCGAGGAAGCCGAGGCTGGAGACGAAACCAACCGCCGTGGTCGACACGGCGAACGCCGACCGGAATTCGGGCACGAACAGGCCGAAACCCATGCGGCCCGGCCCGAAGCTGATGGCGGTTGCGGCAAAGCCGGCCGCGGAGAGGCTCCAGAATTGCGTAATGACACCGCCCTCCATTCACCTCGCGCTGTCGCGTCTCAGATCGCTTCCGTCGCTCTCTCGAATGACACAACAAGCAAGCGCCTGCAGCGGGTTGACGGCAGACGAAAATTGCTCCGGAGCGAAGGGCGGGCAGCATGCAGCGCCACCCTCCTTCTCGACCGCATTGCTCCGGTGGTTGGTTTTGTCCTCCACTGAGGATACTCAACGGAGACAATACGCCCGAGCGGCCGGTTGGTTGCAGGGTGATCGGTCGTTTCCTGCGCTATGCAGTGAGAGAGCAATGATGCGCCTCAGCCGCTGGAATCAGGGCGGCAAACCGGCCGCCGCAGCGACGGCTCCACATCCGCGGGCGGCGTTCCCGCGAGCGCGTATTCTCACCGCGCACAGACTGTTCTCTTGGCGCAGCTTCCCCAAGTCCACAGTAAAACAGCGCTCATGGTGCCCGATCTCCTGCACCCACGACGGAAATCGCCATAGTTCCGACGATTGCTGGGATGGCGAGGAAGGCATAGCTCAGGGAGTAGGAATCGAGCCAGCCAAAGAGGCCGATGAAGGCGGGCGGTGCGATGAGAACTCCGGCGAATGCGGCGAATGTTCCCAGTCCTATGGCGGTTCCAACCATGTCCGGCGGCGAGACCCGCACGATTTCCGATACGAAAACGCCGTTCCAACCGACGGCCGACAGGCCAAATACGGCGGCAACGGAGAATACCAGCCAATGCGGGGTGTCGGGCCCCATGCCGCCAAAGCCCAGGGCTGCCGCAGCCGTCAACATTCCGATGAATGCGAGCACCAGCCAGTTCCGTTGCAGCCGATCGGCAACGATCCCCCAGCCGATGCGACCGATGACTCCGGCCGCCTGGATCGTCGCGAGCAGCGCGCCGCCGAGCAGGACGCTGAACCCCAGTTCGAAGACGGCAAACACCACGACGAAGGTCATGAGCGTCAGCTGAATTCCGCCAAAGCAGATCGCGCAGAGGCAGAGCCATCGCAGGCCGGGGAGGGCGAGGGCTCGTCCCGAGCCGCGGAGCGCACCGAGCCCGACGGGCGTGCCGGCGACACGATCGCGATCCCATCGCTCGCGCGGCGGCACGAGCGCTGCCGCCAGCGCGATGGTGATCGGGAAGATGGCCAGAAGCGCTGCCTGCCAGCCCCAGACCACTGCGATCGCGGGAGTGATGAGCCCCGCAGCGATACCGCCCACCGGAACGCCCGTCTGCTTGATCGAGAAGATAAGGCCCCGGTTTCCCGCATGGGTGCGGCGCGCGAGCAGTTGCGCGGAGGAGGGGTTGGTCAGCCCGTGGGCGAAGCCGATCACGATGGAGGCGACGACGATTGTCGCGGCACCCGGCAGCGTGGCGACGAGGCAGCCCGCCCCGCAGGAGAGCAGCGCCACCTGGCTCACCCGGCAGCCGCCGAGGCGGGCGACGAACGACCCGGCAAAGAGCGAGACGGTCGCGCCGACGGCATAGACGATGGTGATCTGGTATCCGATGACGATGGCGGGAAGGCCGACGCTTTCGGCCACCATCGGGGCTACGGCGGCGAGCGCCAGGACGCACCAGGATACGAGCGCCTGCGTCGAAAGCGTCGCAGCCAAAACCGCGCTCAGCTCCTGGCGCCCTTCATCCCCGTTGTTCATCAAAACGAGACCGAGAGCCCGCCGTCGACGGTCAGTACGTGGCCGTTGACATAGGATGCCGCGTCGGAGGCGAGAAACACGGCGGCGCCCGCGATCTCGCGCGGCTCGCCCCAGCGACCGAGCGGGATGCGCTCCTCGACGAAGCGCGCGACTTCGGGGACATGTGACATCGGCTCGTTCGTTTCCGTCATGAAGAAGCCGGGGGCGATGCCGTTGCAGGTGATGCCCTTCGGACCGAGTTCGACGGCCAGGGCGCGGGTCAGCGCTGCGAGGCCGCCCTTGGCCGCCGTGTAGGCCGCGTCGTTGGCGCGGGCGCGCGGGCCGGCGATGGAGCAGATGTTGATGATGCGTCCAAAGCCGCGTTCCGCCATGGCCGGTGTGAGGCTGCGCGCCAGCGAGAAGGGTGCGACGAGATCGGCCTCGAGCAGCGTTCTGAGATCGGCGGGCGAGCAGTCCGAGAGCGGTCCGCGATGGCGCTGTCCCACATTGTTGACGAGAACGTCGATCCCCGGGCCGCGGCACGCGATTTCAGCGAGACCCGCCTCCCGCTCGTTTTCGTCCGCGACGTCGAAGGCCGCGATCTCGACCTCCGGCATCCTCGCCTTCAGCGCCATTGCGGCCGCCTCGAGGGCCTGTGCGTCGCGCCCGTTGAGGATGACGCGTGCTCCAGCCTCCGCCATCACTGTTGCCATGGCGAGGCCGAGCCCGCGTCCCGCTCCGGTGACGAGGACGTTTCGCCCGAGAAGGGAGAACGTCGTCATCCAATCAGCCCCGGCAGCCAGGTGACGATCCCCGGCACGAGGATCAGCAGCCCGATCACGAGGAGGATCGGGATGAGGAAGGGGAGCACGGACCAAACCACCTGCTCGAAACGCAGCCCGGTGATCTCCACGAGGACGAAGAGCACGTTGCCGAAGGGTGGCGTGATGACGCCGACGGACAGCGTCACGACCATCAGGATCCCGAAGAAGATCGGATCGATGCCGAGCGCCTGGACGGTGAGCATGAAGATCGGCGTGAAGATGAGGACCGCCTCGACCACGCTCATGAAGCAGCCGATGACGAGAAAGAACAGCGCGATGCAGAAAAGAATGACGGTCAGGCTGACATCGAGATCCATCAGCATCATCGCAAGCTCCTGCGGAATGCGAAGCCGCACGAGCAGCCAGCCGTAGAAGGTGGCGATCGCGATGATGAACAGGATGATCGAGGTAAAGCGAACGGTGCGTGCCACGACCTCGATGAGATCCTTGAAGGTCACGTCCCGGTAGACGACGAAGCCGAGAATGAGCGCGTAGACGCAGGCGACGGCTCCCGCTTCCGTGGGCGTGAAGATGCCGGTCCAGATCCCGCCGACGATGATGAGCGGCGTCAGCAGTGGCGGCAGGGCCCTCAGGAACAGGCGTCCCAGCTCCAGGAGCTTCGGGCGCGGCGAGCGCGGCATCTCGATCCAGTAGGAGGCGATGAAGCTCGTGATCATCAGGCTGAGCCCGATGATCAGCCCAGGGATCACCCCGGCGACGAAGAGGGCGGCGATCGAAACCCCCGACAGCCAGCCATAGACCACCATCGCGATCGACGGCGGGATCACGGGGCTGATGATGGAGGCGGCCCCGGTGATGCCGGCCGCAAAGCGCATCGGATAGCCGCGCTCGCGCATCGCCTTGATTTCGAGCTGTCCGATGCCTGCCACATCCGCCACTGCGGTGGCCGACATGCCGGCAAAGATCATCGACGCCACGACATTGACGTGGCCGAGGCCGCCCCGGATGGAGCCGACGAGGGCATTCGCGAAATCGAAGATGCGATTGGTCACCGAGCCGACATTCATCAACGACGCCGCCAGAATGAAGAAGGGGATGGCGACGATGGGGAAATTGTTCAGCCCGCGCATCATCTGCAGGGCGAACAACTCGGTCGGGATGGCCGTGATCCCGCCCTGTATGACCAGAACGGCCAGGCAGGTGAGCCCGATCGAGACGGCTATCGGTACGCCCAGCGCGAACAGGACGACCATCAGCCCTAGGAAGATGAAGAGGTACTCCATTCGAGCCCCGCGTCGAGATTGGCAACCATGGACGGACCGCGCACGAAGAGGCGGCCCAGATAAAGCAGGCTGAAGAGGATCATGGCTCCCAGACCGAAGGCGAGGGCGAGATAGAGCCAGGTGTAGCTGACGCCGAGCGCCGTCGTCGCCATGTGCGCGCTGGAGCGCATCATCAGGGCCGAACCGGTGAAGGCGACGCTGAACAGGAGCAGCGACGACAACTCGATCAGGATGCTGAGGACGAAGCGGCCCCGCAGCGGCAGGCGGCGGAGCACGACGTCGATGGCGATGTGTCGCCGTCGCGACCAGGCTGCCGCCGCTCCGAGCATCACCATCCACATGAGGATGCCGGCTGCGACTTCCTCCGACCACGGCACCGATATGCGCAGCGCCTGACGCCCGAAGACGGAATAGGCGATCACGACGACGAGTGTCATCATGAGCACGATGGCGACGAGTTCGAGCAGCCGCGCGAATCGCTCTTCGAGTCTGTCCAGCATGACGTTTCCCGTGATCGAGGCGAAGGTCGGAGGCGGCACGGATCTCGCGCGCCGCCTCCGGAGACTGGCTCTAGCGGGCGGTCGCCGCAGTTGCCGCTTCGATGTCGGCAGCGACGCTTGAAGCCATTCCCGACAGGGCGCGCTCGACGGCGGGCGCTGCGGCTTCGCGGAACGGCGCCTGATCCACGTCGATGAATTCCATGCCGTTCTCGATCAGAGCGTTGCGGTAGTACTCGTCACGCTCCCGCTCGACTTCGATCCCATGCTGGCGCGCTTCCTCGACCGCTTCTTTGATGATAGTGCGATCTTCGTCACTCAGGCCGTCCCACCAGGGTGCCGAGGCGACCCAATGCCATGGGAACGAGAGGTGGGCGGTGGTGATGATGTAATCCTGAACCTCCCACATCTGCCGCGTATAGGGCGAGGCGAGGCTGTTTTCGTGCGCCTCGACCTGCCCGGTGCGCATGGCGAGGTAGATGTCGGGCGCGGGGATGACGACCACCTGGACGCCGAGTTCTTCCCAGACGTCGAGCCAGACCGGGATCTGCGGCAGCCGCATCCGCAGGCCCCTCAGATCCTCGGGCGTATTGACCGGCTTCGAGGAGGTCATGTGGCGGAAGGCGCGCATCTGCGGGCCGAGATAGACCAGATTGCCACGCTCGCGCGCCTGATTCTGCAGCGCCTGTCCCGATTCGGTTTCCATCAGATAGTATTCGGCGGCTTCCCAGTTCGGGAAGACGAACGGGATGGAGACGGCGTCATATTCCGCAGCGTACTCGCCCATGAACGCGCCCCCGGTCAGAGCCATCTGCGTCTGGCCGAGATTGAGGAGCTGCAACACGTCGAGCTCGTTGCCGAGCTGCCCGCCCAGATACACATCGACGTTGAACCTTCCCTCGGACCGCTCCGCGACAATCTCCTTGAAGCGCTCCAGGGCGGCCTCTTCGGACCCGCCGGTGCTCATGGTGTTGTGGATCTCGATCTGCTGCGCCACCGCCACATGCGAAGGCAGGCCACCCATGGTGAGCAAGGCAGCGATAGCGGCGACGGATGTCGTCTTGATCAGTCTGTTCAACATGTTCGTTCCTCCCGGTCGAATGATGCCGCCGTGTCCGGCGGTCGCTTCAGGATGCGGTTTTCCGCATCTTCTGG
>Ga0208490_100263_pt1 | contig 41850 bp, 46 predicted proteins | sample SubbioAug_CSWold_FD_184818 | JGI IMG/M metagenome (GOLD analysis project Ga0208490, IMG submission 184818) | Serpentinite rock and fluid subsurface biosphere microbial communities from McLaughlin Reserve, California, USA - CR11Aug_CSWold (SPAdes) | ecosystem: Environmental > Terrestrial > Deep...
GGCCGTCGGGATGTTCCCGACGGCCTCTGCGGTCCTTGGTGCCTGACCAGTGGTCAGGTGGTGGAACACAGAGGCCTTCGGTCGTGGAACGCCGGCACGTCCATGGAGAAGCGCGTGGTGGCGAGCCAGGAACCGGAGATGCCGTTGCCGGTGACGGTCTTGCCATACGCAGCGACCGTGACGGTGCAGACCGGTGCCACGGCGGGCGCGGTGGCCTTCGGGCGCGGTGCGACGGCGAGGGTGGCGGGCTGCAGGTACTGCAGGTCGGTCGTGTTCACCGTGTTCACCTCGCTCGTCGTTCGGTTCGGCAGGTCTGGGGCCGGACGGGGAGAAGCCCCCGTCGCAGCGACGCCGGTCATGGCATCACGGCTGCCACGGCCTGGTCAATCGATTTATCGGAGAAGTCGCGACGTTTCCGCAAACATGCGTCCGTGGCCCCCGACGGAACCGACGATCCCCTCGCCATCGAGCCCCCGCCCGAGGGCCGGATCCACGGGCACCGCCGGCGGGTCCACCTGGCCGACGGGTCGCCGAAGGGCCGGCTGCGCCTGGACGCCGCGGCCCGGATGCTGCAGGACGTGAGCGACGAGGACACCACCGACGCCGGCTTCCCGCCCGGCGAGCCGTGGGTGGTGCGGCGGGTCGAGATGCTCGTGCCGGAGTTCCCGGTGTTCCGCCAGCTGGTGGACGTCACGACGTGGTGCTCGGGCATCGGTGCTCGCTGGGCCGAGCGTCGTGTCCGCATCGACGTGGTCGACGGCCCGGGTCGGATCGACGCGGCGGTGCTGTGGGTCCACCTCGATGCCAGCGGCCGCCCGGCCCGCCTGCCCGAGCGCTTCGAGCCCCTCTACGCCTCGGCGGCTCGTGGCCGGAAGGTCCGGGCCCGCCTGCACCACGAGGCGAAGCCGCCGGAGGACCCGGCGAGGTGGCCGTTCCCGCTGCGGTTCACCGACTTCGACATGATGGACCACGTCAACAACGCCGTCTCGTGGGAGCCGGTGGAGCAGGCCCTCGCCGATCGCCCCGACCTGCGGGCACCGCTGCGGGTGTCCCTCGAGCACCCCGCGCCGATCGATCCGGGCAGCGAGCCCGAGGTGGCCGTGGTCGACGTCGACGGCGGCTTCGACCTGTGGGTGCTGGTCGAGGGCGTGGCGTGCTCGACCGCCCAGGTCAGGTCGGTTCGACCAGCTGGAAGTGCAGGTCCTCGTCCACCCGCCGGCTGACCATCTCGCCGGCCTGGCGCAGGTGCTCGAGGTGGGCGTAGGTCTCCGACTCCGCCATCGGCCCCCAGGACCGCTCCTTGAAGAGGTGCTTGGAGAGCTCGACGACGCTGGCCTCGCCGAGGGCGTGGGCGGCCTCGCGCAAGGTGTCGAGCCGCTCGTGGTGGTGGTCCCGGATGTCGGCGCAGCGGCCGGCCAGGTCCTGGAAGGGATGGCCGTGGGCGGGCAGGGCGAGCGTGGCGCCGTGGAGCTCGGCCATGCGGTCGAGGCTGGTGAAGAACTCGTCGAGCGGGTCGTGGCCGGCGTGGAGGCCGGAGATGTGGGGCGTGATGGTGGGCAGCACGTGGTCGCCGGTGAGCACGACGCCGTCGTCCTCGGACCAGAGGCAGAGGTGGTCCTCGGTGTGGCCCGGGGTGTGGACCGCCTGCCACTCGCGACCGGCGAAGGTGAGCAGGTTGCCGTCGTCGACCCGCCGGCTCGGCTCCGGCGCGCGCAGCCACCGCTTGGCGAAGGTCTTGCCGAGGCCGTAGGCGATGCGACGCTTCATCGGCGGACGGAACTGGCCGGACCGCCACGGCATCTCCCGCTGCCACGGCGAGGTCGACCGCTGGTCGTCGTGGCCGTCGGTCTCCGCCGTGTCGTCGGGGCCGGCGTCGTCACCCTCGTCGGGATCGAGCCAGGTGCGGAAGGCCCGGTGCGTGATGACCTCGGCGCCGACCCGGTGGCGGAGGATCCCCGCGCCGCCGAAGTGGTCGGGGTGGCTGTGCGTCACGATGACGGTGTGGACGTCGTCGACCTTGTAGCCGGCCTGGCGCAACCGGTCGGACAGCGCGTCCCACGACGCCTTGCCGGGCAGCCCGGGGTCGACGACCGCCACGCCCCGGTCGTCGCACAGGGCGTAGGTGTTCACGTGGCCGAGGCCGGGGAGCGAGATGGGCAGCTGCATGCGCAGGATGTCCGGCGCCACCTCGGTGACCTCGGTCGATGCGGGCTGGCGCTCCTGGCGCTCGACGGTCGTCCCCATGGGGGACCAACCTACTTGACCGACCGGTCAAGTGCGCTCGGGCGTGTTCGGTGAGCGGGGTCGACGTCGCGCTCGTGGTGCTGCGGCTGGCCATCGGCTTCTGGCTGCTGTGGTCGTTGCCGCGCCTCGGACGGCTCGGCTCGTTCGACCTGGACCGGGTCTCGGTCGTGGTGCCGGCCCGCAACGAGGCCGCCCAGCTGCCCCGTCTGCTCCGCTCCCTGGCGGGCACGCGAGCCGAGGTGGTGGTGGTCGACGACGACTCCACCGACGGCACCCCGAGCGTGGCCACGGCGCACGGGGCGACGGTGGTCTCGGCGCCGTCGCTGCCCGAGGGCTGGGGTGGCAAGGCGTGGGCGTGCGAGGCCGGCGCCCGGGCGGCCGGTGGCGACGTCCTCGTGTTCGTCGATGCCGACGTGCGGTTCGCCGCCGGGGCGCTCGGCCGCGTCGTGGCGACGCTGGACGAGCACGGCGGCCTGGTCAGCGTGCAGCCGTTCCACGTGCCGGGCCAGCCGGTGGAGCACCTGGCCGCGCTGTTCAACGTCGTGGCCGTCGCCGCCACCGACGTGGCCAGCCCGCTCGGGCGGCGGGCCGGGGCGCGGGGAGCGTTCGGCCCGGTGCTCGCCTGCCGGCGAGCGGACCTCGAGCGCGTCGGCGGCCACGCCGTGGTGGGGCAGCGGGTGGTCGACGACGTCGCCCTCGCCGAGGCGTTCCGGGGCGAGGGCCTGCCCGTCACCGTCCTCGCCGGCGCCGACGACGTCGCCTTCCGGATGTACCCGCTCGGCCTGGGCCAGCTCATCGAGGGGTTCACCAAGAACCTGGCCGCCGGCCTCGGGGCTGCTCGTCGCTCGAGCGCCGTGCTCGTCGTCGCGTGGCTCACCCTGCTGGTCCAAGCGAGCGTGGCGCCGGTGCGTGCGCTGCTCGGCTCGGGCGACGCCACGACGGCACTCGTGCTCTACACCGTGGTCGGCGCCCAGGTCTGGTGGATGGCGAGGAAGGTCGGCCGCTTCGGCCCGATCACCGCGCTGGCGTTCCCGGTGCAGCTCGCCACGTTCCTCGCCGTGTTCGTCGCCTCGGTGGTGGCGACGGCCCGGGGATCGGTCAGCTGGCGGGGGCGTCGGCTGGCGACGCGCCGGTCCCGCCGTCCCTGAACAGGGCGGTCCGGTAGAAGCGCAGCTCGTCGATCGACTCGCGGATGTCGTCGAGGGCCCGGTGCGAGCCGACCTTCGGTGGTGCCGTCTTCAACAGGTCGGGCATCCAGCGCTTGGCCAGCTCCTTGATGGTGGACACGTCGACGCTGCGGTAGTGGAGGTGGTCCTCGATCTCGGGCAGGTACCGGGCGAGGAAGCGCCGGTCGGTCCCGATGGAGTTGCCGCACAGGGGCACCGAGCGGGCGGCGGGGACGTGCTCCTGCAGGAAGGCCAGGGTCTGCGCGCCGGCGTCGGCGAGGGAGAGCTCGGAGGAGCGGATCCGCTCGAGCAGCCCGGACTCGGTGTGCATGCGCACCACCACCTCGTCCATCAGGGACAGCTCGTCCTCGGTGGCGTGGACGATGAGGTCGGGACCCTCGGCGACGATCTGGAGGTCGTCGTCGGTGATGATCGTGGCGATCTCCACGATCACGTGCCGGTCCGGATCGAGTCCGGTCATCTCCAGGTCCATCCAGGCCAACATCGGGGCGACGCTACCGCCGTACCGTGGCGGGGTGGACGCCCTCACCATCCCGGTCCTCCGGCTCGACCCCGACCTCCCGCTGCCCGGCTACGCCCACCCCGGCGATGCCGGCGCCGACCTCGTCGCCCGTGAGGACGCGCTGCTCCCCGCCGGCGGCGGCCGGGCGCTCGTGCCGACGGGCATCGCCATCGCCATCCCCCCGGGGTGGGCCGGCTTCGTGCAACCCCGGTCGGGCCTCGCGCTGCGCCATGGGGTCACGGTGCTCAACAGCCCGGGTCTCATCGACGCCGGCTACCGCGACGAGCTCAAGGTGGTGCTCGTCAACACCGACCCGAGCGAGGACTACCAGGTGCACCGCGGCGACCGGATCGCCCAGCTGGTGCTGCGCCCGGTGGCGACGGCGTCGTTCGAGGCCGTCGAGGACCTCCCGGTCAGCCAGCGCGACACCGGGGGCTTCGGGTCGAGCGGGAGGTAGGGCGGGCTACTCGTCGTCGTCGGCGGCGGTCATCGCGAACGCGATCCGGCGGCCGCCGTCGTCGATGTCGACCTTGCCGACGGTGGCGGCGAGGATCTGCTCGGCCATCTGCTCGGCCATGCCGTCGTGGCCGTTGGGCTGGGCATCGATGGCCACCTCCACCCGCACCGTGCCGCGGGCGAGGGAGAAGTCGATGGTGAGCGTGCCGTCGCGGTCCGCCCCGTCGAGCAGGACCTGGCACACCTCGCCGACGGCGAGTCGCAGGTCCTCGACCTCGTCGTAGGAGAAGCCGGAGCGGGTGGCGAGACCGGCGATCGCGACCCGCGGGAGCCGGACGTACGCGAGCCGGGCCGGGATCGTCATGCGGATCGTGTCCCGGCTCGTCACCCCTTCCATCGCTGCCGATCCTCGCGCACGTCGCCACCGACCGGCCGAATCACGGCGCCGCCGTGACCTGGTCGGCGTCCTTGTCGCTGCGGCGCCCGGCGTAGGTGGGGTGGCGGAGCCGCCCCGCGGAGGTCCACTCGGCGTACTCGACCTCGACCACCAGCTCCGGCCGGAGCCACACCGCGTCGACCGCGTGGAGGCGGGGCGGTGGCGGCTCGAAGGGGCAGTCGTCCTGGACCAGGTCGGCGAAGCGCGCCTCGAGCGTGCCCAGCTCGGCCTCGCCCAGCCCGCTGCCGACCCGGCCGGCGTAGCGGAGCGGCGGGCTCCCGGGTTCGTCGTGGTAGCCGACGAGGAGCCCGCCGATGCGACCTCCGCGGCTGCCCTTCCCGGGCGCCCACCCGCCGACGACGAACTCCTGGCGCCGGCGGACCTTGACCTTGACCCACTCGCGCGTGCGCGCACCGGGTCGGTAGAGCGAGTCCACCCGCTTGGCCACGATGCCCTCGAGGTCGTTGGCGGTCGCGGCGTCGAACAGCGCCCGCCCGTCCTCGTGCACGGCGGGCACCTGCCAGTGGGGCCCCGGCTGCACCAGCTCCTCGAGCAGCCGCCGGCGCTCGGACCACGGCAGGCCGACGAGCGAGTGGCCGTCGAGGGCCAGGAGGTCGAACAGCGCCAGCATGCAGGGGACGGCCTCGGCGCGGGCCGCGGCGGCCCGGGGGTCGCCGACGTGCATGCGCTGCTGCAGGCGACCGAACGAGGGGCGCCCCTGCTCGTCGAACGCGACGATCTCACCGTCGAGCACGGCCGAGCTCACGCCGAGGGGACCGGCCAGGCCCTGGAGCTCCGGGAACGAGACGGTGGCGTCCTTGCCGTTGGCCGACTGCAGGCGGACGTGACCGTCCTCGACCGAGACGACGGCGCGCATGCCGTCCCACTTCACCTCGTAGACCCACCCCTCCCCCTCCGGCAGGTCACCGGCGGTGGCCTTCATCGGCAGGGGGATCTCGGGCACGTCGGGTTCCTACCCGCGGGGTGGCCGGGCGACCAGCACGCCCGACGCCTCGAGCGCGTCGACGTCCTCGTCGCTGCGACCGAGGAGGCCGGTGAGCACGGGGCGGTTGTGCTCGCCGCGCCACGCAGGCGGACCGGCGACCTGTGCGGTGGCCTCGGAGAACCGCCACGGGGCCTGGGGGATGGCGAAGCTGCCCCCGGCCCGGTCGTCGACCGCGACGATGCTGCCCCGCTGCACGATGTGGTCCTCGTCGACGAGCTCGGGGACCGAGCGGACCACGCCGGCGGCGAGGCCGACCCCGTCGAGCAGGGTGACGAGCGCGTCGCCGGTCGGGATGGTGGCGGCGAAGTCTCGGAAGTCCTGACGGAGCTGCGACGCACGACCCCGCCGTCCCTCCCAGGACCGGAGGTCGGGGTCATCGACGAGCGACTCGCGTCCGAGCAGGCGGAGGAACTCGGCGTAGCCGTGCCCGGCCGGGTCACCCGCCACGCTGACGCGCTCGCCGTTCGCGACCTCGACCACCGGCGACCACCCGCTGCCGAGCACCGCGGGGTCGCCGGCCTCGGTCTCACCGGCCAGCTGCTCCTGGGCGTGCTCGTTCACGAAGAGGAGCGAGTCCACCATCGACACGTCGACGTGCTGGCCCCGTCCGCTGGCGTGGCGGGCGAAGAGGGCGGCGAGCACGCCCGAGAGCGCGACGAGCCCGGTGTAGACGTCGCCGTGGGAGTAGGCGTCGTTGGCCAGCACCGCAGCGCCGGCGACGACCTCCTGGTGCTTCAGCTGCCCGGCGGTCGTGCCGGCGACGGCGTGGCCGATGACCGCGTACGCCCGACGTCCGGCCCACGGGCCGGTCTGCCCGAACCCGGTGAGCGACGCGTAGACGACCCCGGGGTTCTCGGCGGCGACCGCCTCGTACCCGACGCCCCAGCGCTCGCACACGCCCGGCCGGAAGTTCTCGAGAACGACATCGGCATGGCACGCCAGGTCGAACAGCAGCGCCCGCCCGTCGGGATGGTCGAGGTCGACCGAGACGTTCTCCTTCCCGGCGTTCTGCTGGGCGTAGTAGCCCGAGATCGGGCCGTGGCGGGGGATGGAGAAGCGGCTGAGGTCGCCGGCCGGGGGCTCGACCTTGATGACCCGGGCGCCGAGGTCGGCCAGCGCCCGCCCGCAGATGGGCCCGGCCAGCACGCGGGTGAGGTCGAGGACCACGATGCCGTCGAGCAGGCCGGCCGGGCGTGCGGGCGTGGCGGTGTCGGTCATCGGCCGGACTCTAGGTTCGTGCGCCATGTCAGCTCTCCAGGACCAGGCCGCCCTCGTGACCGGCGGGGGCAGCGGCATCGGGCTCGCCTGCGCCCGCGCCCTGCTGCGCGACGGCGCCTCGGTGACCATCGCCGGTCGGGGCGAGGAGCGCCTGGTGCAGGCCGTGGCCGAGCTGCGTGCCGACGCCCCCGACGGTGCCCAGGTCGCGCACGTCGTGTGCGACGTCGCCGTCGAGGAGCAGGTGGCCGCCGCCGCCGAGCAGGCCGCGTCGCTGACCGGGTCGCTCCAGCTGTGCGTGGCCGCCGCCGGCACCGGCACGCTGGCGCCGGTCGTGGCGATGTCGTCCGAGCAGTGGGACCAGGTGCTGGGCGTGAACCTCACCGGAGCGTTCTTCACGCTGAAGCACGTCGCACCCCGGATGGTGGCCGCCGGCGGGGGCTCGTTCGTGGGCATCTCCTCCATCGCCGCACCGCTGACGCACCGCTACATGTCGGCCTACTGCGTGTCGAAGATCGGCCTCGAGGCGCTGATCAAGACCGCAGCCGACGAGCTCGGGGCGTCCAACGTCCGCTGCAACGCGGTGCGGCCCGGCCTGGTCCCCACCGAGCTGTCCGCCGCCCTCGAGGGCGACCCGGCGGTGCTCGACGACTACCTCGCCCAGATGCCGCTGGCCCGCACCGGCACCCCCGAGGACGTGGCCGCCGCCGTGCGCTACCTGTGCGGGCCCGAGTCGGGCTGGGTGACCGGCCAGGCCCTCGGCGTCGACGGCGGGCACTCGCTGCGCCGCGGCCCCGACCTGGAGCACTGGTCGCGTGCGCTCTTCGGTGACGACGTCACGGAGGGCCGGGTCGGCTGACCCCGTCACCACCAGATGGCGCGCTGGCCGCCGTCGGGTGGGACGCACTCGGCGGTGCCGGTGGCGATCCGGTGGGCCGACCACGCCACCGCGGCGGCGTCGATGAGGTCGTCGGGCGCGACCCGGCCGGCCGGGCCGGGGTCCTCGGGGAGCTCGATGCCGTGCTGGCGGAGCAGCCGCACCCGCAGCGCCTGTCCCGACCACGTGGCCTTGGCGTGGGGGAGCGGCTCGCCGTGCATGGCACGGAACGACAGCTCCGGCATGCACTCGAACACCGGGACGGCGCACGTCCGGGCGAGCGCCCGCACCTCGCGGATCTTGGGCACCAGGAACCAGGCCTGCTTCGAGATGCCCCGCCCGGTGGCCGCCTTCGACCAGGCGTTCGCGCCGGGGTAGTCGTCGTCGGCGAAGTCCAGCGCGCCGAGCGAGGGTGACTGGAACAGGCTGGAGCGGCGGGCGCCCAGCAGGGGTCGGGCCAGGTCCTCGCACGCCCGGGTCGCGGACGCCTCCAGCTCGATCGGCATGTCGACGGCCACGACCGAGACCGGCGAGACGTCGGCGACCAGGCCCTCGAGGGTGGGGGCGAAGGCACAGGCGAGCGAGCTCCCGTCCCAGCGCACCCCGACCCAGCCGCCCCGTGCGCCGTCCACGCCGAGCACGGCGTCGTCGCCACGGAGCCGTCGGGTCGCCACGTGTGCAACCCTGCCCGACCATGGCCACCGACGCGCTGCACGAGCTGGACGACGACGCGATCCGCCTCATGGCCTTCCGGGTGTGGGGCTACAAGCAGGGCGAGCAGGTGTCGCTGCTCATCCACCTGGGGGACCGGCTCGGCCTGTTCCGGGCCATGGCCGGTGCCGGGCCCCTGACCCACGACGACCTCGCCGCCCGCACCGGCCTCGCGCCCCGCTGGATCCGTGAGTGGGTGTGGGCCATGGCCGCCGCCGAGCTGGTCGACCACACGCCGGGCGAGGTCGACGAGTTCGAGCTGACGCCGGCCGGACGCGCCGTGCTGGTCGACGAGGACCGCTCGCTGTTCTTCGCGGCCGGCGCGTTCAGCGAACCGCCGCCGCCCGACCTGGTGGCCGACCTGGCCGAGTGCTTCCGCACCGGCATCGGGCTGCCCTACGACCGGCTGGGCCCGAACGGTGCGCACCGCACCGAGCGCATGCTCGGCCCCTGGGCCCGCCTCGCGCTGGTGCCGGTGATCCTGCCGATGCTCGAGGGAGTGGTCGCCAAGCTCGAGGCCGGCGCCGACGTGTGCGACGTCGGCTGCGGTTCCGGGGTCGCCCTCGAGGCCATGGCCCGCACGTACCCGAGGTCGCGGTTCACGGGGTACGACCCGTCGCGGCACGCGGTGGAACGGGCCACGGCGAACATGGCGGCGGCCGGGCTCGGCAACGTCGAGATCGTGCACGCCCGCGCCGAGGACCTGCCGACGGAGCCGACGTTCGACCTCGTGCTCACCTTCGACTGCCTGCACGACATGACCCGGCCCGACGACGCCCTCGCGGCCGTGCGCGGCGCGCTCCGCGACGACGGGACGCTGCTGGTCAAGGAGATCAAGTGCGCCGACACCCTGGAGCAGAACCGGGCCAACCCGATGCTGGCGATGATGCTCGGCTTCTCGATCACGTCCTGCATGTCGTCGGCGACGAGCGAGCCCGGCGGCATGGGCCTCGGGACGGTGGGCCTGCCGGAGAGCCGCCTGCGCGAGCTGACCGAGCAGGCCGGGTTCCGCGACGTCGTGCGCCACGACCCCGGCGAGCCGTCGAACGTGTACTACGAGGTGCGGCCCTGACGCGATGAGCCGGTGCGCTGGCGGTAGGAGCCGGTGTCGTCGTCGAGCACCAGCACCGACCCGTCGGCGGGGATGCCCTCGGCGCGCAGCGGTCCGGTGCGCACCCGGTACCAGGTCGTGCGGGGGATCTCGTCCACGACCCGGATGTAGCGGGGACGGTCGCTCGGTGGGAGCACCTGCACGGCCTCCGTGAGCAGCGGTGCCAGGCGCTTCAGGCCGGCTCGCACGCCGGGTCGCAGCGCCACGGCGACCGCCACCGCCACCGTGCCGTCGTCCTCCTCGACCGGGTAGGCGACGCTCAGGTGGACCTCGTCGAGCTCGCTCACCGCGTCCTGGACGGGGATCGGCGGCGTCGCGCCGTCGGGGGTGTGGATCAGCGACTGCACCCCACCGATCAGCCAGTGGTCGCCGGCGGCATCGACCCGGAACAGGTCGCCCGTGGACAGCCACGCGTCGCCGCCCTCGAACAGCGCCCGGAGCGAGCGGTCGGGGTAGGCGCCGTCGCGGTGGCTGAGCCTGGCGAGCAGCATGCCGACCTCGTCGACGCCGCACTCCTCGGCGAAGCCGTCCTCCCCTTCGATGAGGCGGCTGGTCTCGACGTCGAAGCGGGCGATCTTGAGCGGCGCGCTGCCCGGCAGGCGCCGGCCCATGGAGCCGACCTTCTCGCCCGTGACGTTCACGAGCACGGCGGCGCCCTCGGTGGAGGCGTAGAACTCGAGGACCTTGGCCGGGGCGAAGTGCTGCTCGACCCGCCGCCACAGACCCGTCGGCATGCCGGAGCCGATGAAGAGGCGGACGGGGTGGTGCTTGTCCCGCCCGCCGGTGGGGGCGTCGAGCATGTCGGCCGCCATGGTCCAGGTGTAGGTGACCGCCGTGGCGCCGTAGCGGCGGACCTCCTCCCAGAACGTGTCCGGGTCGAAGCCCCGGGTCATGGCCAGGCGGGCGCGTGAGGTCAGGGCCGCGCCGATGCCGGTCAGCAGGGCGGACGGGTGGTGGATGGGCGTGAGGCTCAGCACGGTGTCGGACCGGTTCAGCGACGCCGACGCCGCGGTGCCGAACGCGGACAGGGCCCAGCGCCCGTTGGTGATCCGGTTGACGCGAGTCCGCTCGCCGCTGCCGGTGAACATCACGAAGGCGAGGTCGTGGGCGCGCCCCGGGTTCGGCTCGTACCAGCCGGGCAGCTCGACCGAGTCGGGGTCGATGGCCTCCATGTCGTCGACCGCGGAACCCAGGTCGCGCTGGCCGCCGCCGCCACCGAGCACGTGGACCTTGACGACGCCCTTGACGCGGGCGGCCTGCTCGCCGTGCTCCGGGTCGGCGATGATGCGACCGACCCGGCCCAGCTCGACCTCGCGCTCGAGCGGGCCGTCGGGGCGCAGCAGCACGGCGACGGCACCGAGGCGGTTGAGGGCGGCGACGATGCCGAGGGCGCTCGGCCTCGTGTCCATGAGGACGCCGACGTGGGAACCCCGCCGGACCCCGATGCGGACGAGGCCGCGGACGACGTTGTCGATGCGCTCGTTGGCCGCGGCGTAGGTGTGGCCCCGACCCTCGAAGAGGAAGGCGGTGTCGTCGGGGGCGAGGGCGGCCTGCTCGGCGAAGATGCGGCCCATCGACACCTGGCTGGTGGGGCGCACCTCTTCGATGCGGTTGAGGCGAGCCAGGGACCCGACGCCCTCGAACGCCAGCGAGCGCATCCCCCGGAGCCCGACCTTCGCGCCCGTCCCGAGGGTGCGACCGACACCGGTGGTGATGTTGGCGGCCAGGTTGACGGCGCGGGCCAGGTCGTTCTTGGGCCGGCGGCTCGGTGGGTCGTCCGGGGAGAGCGGGGTGGTGCCGGCCGGCTCGGGCCCGTCGTCGTCGATCCAGCGGGCCCACTCGATGACGGTGGGCCAGGTGGTGGTCGCCGCCTGGGAGCCGACGACCAGCCCGAAGTGCCCGGCGTCGATGGTGGCCTCGTGCACCTGCGCTGCGGGGGCCGCCTGGGCCACGGCCCGCACGACCTCGGGCGGGGCGATGTCGTCGGAGGATCCGACGAAGCACAGGATCGGGCAGTCGATGTCGGCCAGGGTGACCGGCTGGTCGTCGATGACGAAGCCACCCGACAGCATCCGGTTGGACACGAGGAACTGCTTGACCAGCTCGGCGATGGCCGGGCCGGGCCACGCCACCCAGCCCTCGTCCATCAGGAAGCGCCGCTGGCCCTCGCGGGGGAGCAGCGAGTCGCGATCGTGGAGCTGGAGCACGAACTGGACCTGGTTGCGCACGGTGGCGAGCGGGTCGAGCATGCGGAACCCGGCTCGGCTCATCCATGCCGGCACCGTGAGGTTCGGGAGGATCCTGTTGGCCAGGAAGTCGATCGCCTCGACGGCCAGGTCGTCGTCGAGGCCGAGCGGCAGCACGCCGTGGGTGTCGACCGGGCTGCCGAAGGTGATGAGGCTGGCGATGCCCCCGGCCCGCCGGTAGGCCGCCGCCTGGTAGCAGAACATCCCGCCCTGGCTGTAGCCCGAGAGGTGGATCGGGCCGCCGGTGCGCTCGACGAGCTCGTCGATGGCCTCGGACAGGGCGAGCACGTGGTCGGTGAGCGTGCGCTCGAGGCCGCCCTCCTCCCGCTCGGGTGCACCGAAGTCGATGACCCAGGGGTCGAGACCGGCCGCGGCCAGGGCGGCGACCGCGCTCGATGCCGGGGACACGTCGTAGATCTCGGCCGACAGCATCATCGGGGGCACCAGCAGGACCGGTGACCGCCGGGCGCCGTCGTCGCCGACGCTGCCGTAGCGGCGGAGGCGGTACATGCGCCGGGCCGACACGACCTCGTAGGGCGTGGACTCCTCGCCCGTCTCCAGACCGCCGAAGCGGGCGACCTCGAAGGCGTTCTGGGCCGCCTGCCCCAACCGCACGACCGACCGGGTCACCTCTCGGGGGATCAGCTGCACCGTGGCACCTCGGGATCCTTGTTCGTGTCGGCCTGCGCCACGCAGGCTACCGGTGGCCCGGTGAGCGACCGAATTGTCCGCTTCCGCGGGTCACCGCGACCGCGCGCCCGGTCGGGGACACTGTGCCCCGTGGACGACGACGCCAGCACCGACGGTCTCGACCAGCTGCCCCCGTGGGCACCGCCGGCGGATCTCCCGCCGTTCGCGTCGTTCGGTCCCTACAGCGAGCTCGCCTCCCCGACGGTCTCGATCGAGAACCCGGCCGGCATCCACGTCGGCGCCTTCGTGCGCATCGGGTCCTACGCCGTCATCGAGGCCCTGGTCCCGGAGCGCGGGGTCACCGTGCGCATCGAGGACGCCGCGTACATCGGGCACTTCTCGCGGATCACGGCGGTGGGGGAGGTGGTGATCGGCGAGGAGGCGATGCTCGCCGACCGGGTCTACGTCTCCGACACCGGGCACCTCTACGAGGACGTGACCCAGCCGATCAAGCGCCAGGGGCTCCGCGACGGCCGCCGGGTCGAGATCGGCCGAGGGGCATGGATCGGGATCGGCGCCGCCATCGTCGGCAACGTCCGCGTCGGCGAGAACGCGGTGGTCGGGGCCAACGCGGTGGTCCGGGCCGACGTCCCGGACTTCACGGTGGTGGCGGGCAACCCGGCCCAGGTCGTGCGTCGCCACGACGGCGACGCCTGGCAGTGGATGACGCCCCGCGGCCCCGCCTGACAGCCGGGGCCTCAGTCGGGCAGCGGTCCGGTGAGCGACGCCCGCTGCGACAGCTCGATCCAGTCCCCGTCGGGCAGCCGCACGAAGGAGATGTGGGCCACGTCGCCGAGGCGCAGCGGCGCCATGCCCTCGGTCATGCCGCTGGCGAGCGCGTGGGCGTGGGCGGCGTGCACGTCGCGGACCTGCACCGTCAGGTAGCGGATGCCGAGCCCGTCGCGGCTGGTGGTGGGGGGCCGTCCGTGGCGCAGCTTCACGCTGAGCTTGGTCTCGCCGATGCGGAGCGTGCCCTCGCCCCGGTCGCCGCCGAAGGTGGCGTGGAGCACGTCGAGCGTGCGGCTCACGTCGGACGCCTCGACCAGCACGTTGACGCGGGTGCCGTCCTGGGTCGGCGGCGTGAGCGCGACGCGGAGGCCGTCGGGACCCTGGCGACCCTGGACGCCGTCGGCCGCCCGGACCGCGTCGACGACGGCGATCGCCGTGAAGCCGGTGGGGGCGTCGGTGGGCAGCGGCTCGCGGTGGCTGTTGAGCTTCAGCACCCCGCCGTGCAGGTCGTACCGGTGCTGGTGGACACCGCCGCCGACCTTCAGGACGTGGTCGAAGCGCAGGCCGAGCTCGTCGCCCCAGAACGCCTGGTGCGCAGCGAGGTCGTTGGTCTGGATGCCGATGTCGACGGCCGCCTTGACCACCTCGAGGCCGTCGCTGCTCATGCGTCGACCACCAGTCCGGCCAGCAGCTCCATCGACCGCAGCCAGGCGTCGAGGTCCTTCTGCCACGGCGCGGCGACCACGTGCTGGATGCCGGCGTCGGCGAAGGCACGAGCCTCGGCCCGGATCTCGTCGGGCTCCATGCCCTGGGGGTCCCAGCCGGTGCGCAGGGAGATCGTGAAGTCGTCGCCGGGGCGCTCCCGGCGGAGGCGCTCGACGATCGGCGGGGCGTCCGGGGGCTTGATGCCGACGAACTGGTAGCCGTCGCCCCGCTCGACCGCGCGGCGGTAGGCGGGCGCGCTGGAGCCCCCGATCCAGATGGGGATGCGGTGCGCCGGCTGGGGGAGGACCCGGATGTCGCGGAACGAGATGTGCTCGCCCTCGAACGTCGCCGGATCCTGTGACCAGACGACCCGGAGCATGTCGATGATCTCGTCCGTGCGGGCCCCGCGGTCGGCGAAGCCGTGGCCGAGGGCGTCGAACTCGCGCTCGGACCAGCCGACACCGCCCGCCACCGTCACGCGTCCGCCGCTCAGGTCGTCGAGCGATGCCAGCTGGTTGGCGAGCTCGAGCGGCACGTGGCTCGGCAGCACCAGCACGCTCGTGCCGAGCCCGATGCGGTCGGTGGCTGCGGCGGCCCACGTGAGGGCGACGATGGGATCGAAGAGGAACGGCGACGGGTAGCTCTGCTCGGCCGGGTGGACGATGTGGTCGCTGACCCACACGTCGGCGAAGCCGAGCGCCTCGGCCCGGCGGGCCGCGGCGGTGATGGCCTCGGCGGAGGCGACCCGGCCGTACTGGGGGAGGTGGATGCCGATGCGCATGGGCCGACCGTAGGCCCCGGCGGCTGCGGGGGCGTCCCGGACCGGTCGGTACCCTCCTCGCCCATGTGCTGTCCGCTGCTGCGTCCTCCGGGCGCCCCCGGACCGTGCTGAGCTCCGAACCGGAGCTGCTCGCTGCAGCCGTCCTGGTCATCGCGGGCGTGCTCGCCTCCAAGCTCGCCAACCGGCTCGGCGTGCCCGCCCTGCTCCTGTTCCTCGGCCTCGGCATGCTGGCCGGCTCCGACGGCGTCGGCGGGATCGACTTCGCCGACGTCGAGCTCACCCAGGGCATCGGTGTCGCCGCGCTCGCCCTCATCCTCTTCGACGGCGGCATCGCCACCCGGTGGGAGTCGGTCCGTCCCGTGTTGGGTCCGGGGAGCGTGCTCGCCACTGCCGGGGTCGCCATCACCGCCGTCGTCACCGGGCTCGCCGCGACCGTGATCCTGGACGTGCCCCTCGAGGTCGGTCTCCTGCTCGGCGCGATCGTGTCCTCCACCGACGCCGCCGCCGTGTTCTCGATCCTGCGCTCCCGTCGCGCCGGGCTCAAGGGCGGGATCCAGCCCATGCTCGAGCTGGAGTCCGGCGCCAACGACCCGATGGCGGTCTTCCTCACCATCGGCCTGGTGGAGATCGTCAGCGGCGACACCGACAGCTGGTGGTCGCTCCTGCCGATGTTCGCCCAGCAGGTGGTGCTCGGCGCCGTGCTCGGCGTCGCGGCCGGCTGGCTCGGTCGGCTGCTGCTGAACAAGGTCAACCTCGGGATCGACGGCCTGTACCCGGTGCTGACCCTGGCCGTGGCCGTCGCCGCCTACGCCGGCACGGTGCTGCTCGGGGGCAGCGGCTTCCTCGCCGTGTACCTGTGCGGCCTGTGGCTGGGGAACCACGAGGTGCTGCACCGCAACTCGGTCCTGCGGTTCCACGACGCCATCGCGTGGCTGGCCCAGATCGGCATGTTCCTCGTCCTCGGCCTGCTCGTGTTCCCGCGGGACCTCCCGGAGGTGGCCGGCCGGGGCCTGCTCGTGGCCGTCGTGCTGATCGTGGTGGCCCGGCCCGTGGCCGTCGTCCTGTCGCTGCTGCCGTTCCGGGTGCCGGTTCGTCAGCAGGCGGTCGTGGCCTGGGTGGGGCTCCGTGGCGCCACGCCGATCATCCTCGCCACCTTCCCGCTCGTCGCCGGGATCCCCGAGGCGGTCCTGCTCTTCGACGTCGTCTTCTTCGTCGTCCTCACGTCGGTGCTCCTCCAGGGGACCACGCTCGGGCCCGTCTCGCGGCTCGCCGGCGTGACGGTGCCGATGCCGAACCGGATGCCGGCACCGCTCGAGGCGGGCTCGCCGCTGCCCGACGGGACGTCGTTGCGCCAGCTCGAGATCCCACCCGGCTCCTTCGGCCACGGACGAGCCCTGGTGGAGCTCCGCCTGCCCGAGCGCGCGCTGCTCGTGCTGGTCGACCGGGAGGGCACCTACATCGTGCCCACCGGCGCCACCCGCCTCGCCGCCGGCGACAGCGTCCTCCTGCTCGCCGACGACGGCACCTTCCAGGAGGCGCACGACCGGCTCACCGCCCCCGACCCCGATCTCCCCACCGGTGGCTGACCGTCCGGGTTCTCCTTCTGCGCCGTCCGGGCACAGAGGCCTGGTGACACGCCCTCTGACAGCGCACCCGGTCGTGCGATGGGGAGTCGTCGCCTGGGCCATCCTCGGCCTGGTCGCCGTCTTCGTCCTGGCGGCGATGGTGATGGGCCAGGTCCGGCTCGTCGTCGTCCCGCTGATCCTCGCGCTGTTCCCCGCCGCCCTCCTCGCACCCCTCTCCGAGCGGCTGCGCGGCCGGATCCCCGATGCGGCCGCCGCACTCGTCGTGGTGCTCGGGTTCCTCGTGGGGCTGGTGGCCGTGCTCGGGATCCTGGGCTGGCTGATCGCCGGTGAGCTGACCGAGGTGGTCGACACCATGGAGGAGTCCTACGACGACGTGCGCGAGTGGACCGAGGACACGCTCAACGTGGAGCTCCCCGCCCTCGACGAGGCCCTCGAGCAGGTCCGTGAGTGGGCCGCGGGCGAGGACGGACTCGGGCAGCGAGCCGGGTCTGCCGCCGTCACCGGGATCGAGGTCGTGAGCTCCGTGCTCTTCGGGCTCGTCGTGCTGTTCTTCTACCTCAAGGACGGCGACCGCATCGCGGCGTGGCTGCGCGACCTGTTCCCCCGGCGGGCTCGGGCCGACGCGGACGAGATCGGCCGACGGGTGTGGTTCACCCTCGGGGCCTACTTCCGAGGCCAGCTCGTGGTCGCCGCCGTCGACGCCGTGTTCATCGGGCTCGGCCTGGTCGTGCTCGGCGTGCCGCTCGCCCTGCCCCTCGCCATCCTGGTGTTCATCGGCGGGCTGTTCCCGATCGTGGGTGCCTTCACCGCCGGCGCCGTGGCCGTGCTCATCGCCCTCGCCGACGGCGGCGTGGGCCTGGCCCTGGCCGTGCTGGCGTTGAACGTCGTCGTCCAGCAGGTCGAGGGCAACGTGCTGGAGCCGCTGGTCGTCGGCCGCGCCACCCGGCTCCACCCGCTCGCCATCCTCGTCGCCCTCACCGCCGGGGCGGTGACCTTTGGCATCCTCGGCGCGTTCCTCGCCGTGCCGATCGCCGCCAGCCTCGCCCGCGGGATCGGCTACCTGCGCGACGACGTGGACGATCCGGCCGAGGAGGAGATGGACGAGGACGCCCCGGCGGAGGAACGGGTCTCGTCTGACTGATCGTCCGCGCTCGACGGCTGCTCCCCGACCTCCTCCGGGTCCGGCCCGGCGCCGGCGCAGGACCGGGCCAGCGTGAAGCCGACGAGCAGGATGGCGTTGGCGGCGTACAGCCACAGCGCGAGCAGCACGACCGCGGCGAAGCCGCTGCCCGCGACCCGCTCCTCGAAGTCGGCGCCCTGACCGAGGTACACGACGTAGCCGAGCGACATCACGGCCAGCACCGCGCTCGCGGCCGCGGCGCCGGTGGCGGTGGCCCCGGCGGGGAGGCGGGTCGGACCGAAGACCACGTAGATCACGCTCAGCACGACGAAGGTGACGGCGAACCCGGCCGCGATCGCCAGGGCCCACGCGGCGACCATGCCCGCGGTGCCGCCGTCGAACAGCCCGGTCGCCAGGTAGGACACGGCCAGCGCACCGAGGAGCAGCGCCGGGAGCAGGACCACGAACAGGAGGGCCTGGGCCCGCCCGCGCACGCCCTGCATCGAACGCTCGGGCTCGTGGGAGATGCGGTCGAACGCACGCACGAGGCCGCTCCCGTACGCCGTCGCCGGCCAGAGGGCGGCGACCAGCGCCATGAAGCCCACGCTCGGCCCCACGCCGGAGAGGGACGACACCACGCTGCTGACGTTCGTGCCGGCCGGCATCAGCTCATCGATGTTCTCGCCCAGCTGCTGCATCGAGTCCTCGCCGACGACCATGCCGGCGATCCAGAAGCCGATGACCACGAACGGCGCGATGGAGACCAGCCCGTAGAACGCGAGGCCCCCGGCGTAGAGCAGGATCTCGTTCTCCCGGGCGGACTCGAGCAGCGAGGACAGGCTCGGTGGAAGTCGGTCGTGGGCGCGTTCGAGAAGGCCGTCCATGCTCGCACCTACCCGTCTGCCCGCCCCCTCACCGCCGCCGAGGCCTCCGGTACGGTGGCCGAGCCCTCGTAGCCAAGCTGGTCAAGGCAGCGGACTTTTAATCCGAAGATCGTGGGTTCGAGTCCCACCGGGGGCACGCGACGCGAACCCTTCGGCCCTGGCGGGCCTCGGGTTCGTTGCCGATGCTCCGCATCGGCCGGCCCGTCAGAGCTGGTTCGGGACGGTGACCTCGTCCTCGTCGACCAGGAGCACCTCGTCGCCGGCGCCGAGGTGGCCCGGTCCCACGGTGAACCACCGTCCGCCGAGGTTGGGGAGGCGCTGGCTGCGGTGCACGTCGAGCGCTCGCTCGAGGGTGTGGATCACGCCGCCGTGGGTCACGACCAGCGCGGTGCCGCCGGGCCCGACGCCGAGCGCCACCCGGGCCAGCGCGCCGGCGGCCCGCTCCAGGACGTGGTGGTCCTCCTCCCACCCCGGGGGCAGCAGCCCCTCGACCAGGAAGCCGGGGAAGCGCGACTCGATCTCGGGTCGGGTGAGCCCCTGGTACTCGCCGGCGCAGCGCTCGCGCAGGTCGGGATCGGTCTGCACCGGTCCGATGCCGAGCTCGTCGGCCAGGATCGTCGCCGTCACGGACGCCCGCTCGAGGTCCGACGCCACGACCGCGTCGAACCCGCCGAGGTGCCGGGCCGCGTGGTGGGCCTGGCGCACGCCGAGGGTGGACAGCGGGGGGTTCTCGGTGCCCTGCCAGCGGCCGTCGGCGTTCCACGTCGACTGCCCGTGGCGCACGACGAGCAACCGGGATGGTTCGGACATCGGGGCGACGGTAGCCCGGTAGCCTCCCGGTCGATGCCGACGATCCGCCTGTTCGCCGGGGCGCGAGAGGCCGCCGGGACCGACCGAGACACCGTCGACGGTGACACCGTCGGGGCCGTGCTCGACGTCGCGGTCCAGCGCTACGGCGCCGGCTTCGAGGCCATCCTCGGTTCGTGCCGGGTGTGGGTGAACGGCGAGCCCGCCGAGCGCGACGACCCGGTCGCCGACGCCGACGAGGTCGCCGTGCTGCCCCCGGTGTCGGGTGGCTGAGGTGGCCCGCAGCACGTCCGGAGCGAAGACGGAGAAGGCCGCGACGCCGGTCAAGAAGGCCGCCAAGCCGGTCAAGAAGGCGGTGAAGAAGAAGGCCGCGGCCGGGAAGAAGCCTGCCGGGCGCAAGCTCACGCGCGAGCAGAAGGCCGAGGCCAGGCGACGGGAGCAGATCCGCAAGCTCAAGGCTCGCTCGGGTCACCGCTACCTCGTGCACTACGACATCGACGGGCCCCGGGTCCGGCTCGGAATCCTGTGGTTCGTCGGGTCCTTGGCCGCGCTGACGCTCGGCACCGTCGCCACGACGCTGTGGTTCGGGGTGGCCTTCGCGGCGGCCGGCTCGCACACCCTGCGGACCTGGCGGGCACGGGGCGCGCCGGTCGACCCCCGGGTCGCCCTCGTCGCCGTCGCGGTCACGGTGGCCGCCGCCGCGGTGCACCCGCGAGCCATGGGTGTGGCGGTCCTGCTCCTCGCCGCCGTGGCGGTGGGGCTCGCCGCTCGTGAGCGGGGCGAGGGCGAGGGGATCGACCAGGCCCTGGCCCGGGCCAGCATCGTCCTCCAGTCGGCGCTGCCGCCGGCGGTCGCCGGCGGGTGCCTCGTCCTGCTCGCCGACATGGAGATCTGGGCCGCGGTGTCGCTGGTGCTCCTGGTGTCGGCCTACGAGACCGGCGACTTCCTCATCGGGTCGGGGTCGGTGAGCGCGTGGGAGGGCCCGCTGGCCGGTTCGGTCGCCGTCCTCGTCGTCACCCTCGCCATCGCCGCGCTGGGCTTCCCACCCTTCGGCGTCGGGGAGGCGTTCGCGTTCGGGCTGCTGGTGGCGCCGGGCGCGTTCGGCGGCCAGATGCTCGCCTCGGCGATGCTGCCCCACGCCCGGGCGCTCGCCCCCGCCCTGCGCCGGGTCGACAGCCTCCTGCTCACCGCACCCCTCTGGTACCTGGGGATCGACGCGCTCATCGTCTGACGGAGCCGCTCCCGGAAGGGCTGCGATACCCTCCGCCGCAGGTCCCGGACCGGCCGGACCATCGGGAGCAGACGTGCGCGAGACCCTCCGAACCATCACCGCCGACGGCTACCTCGGCGACCTCACGGCGCTCGAGATGCGCGAGCTGCGGGCTCGGCGGGCCACGTGCCAGGACGTCGAGACCGGCCTGTCGTACCTGCGTCGCATGGTCCAGGGCCGCCTCGACGTGGCCGAGGCCGAGCGGGCCCGTCGCGCCGACCGCACGCCCACCGGCGACGACGACCTCGAGGACCTCATCGCCCGCCTGCCCGAGCTGCTCGCCCACAGCACCCGCTCGCCCGGCGTGGGTCGACTCCCGTCGGCCATGGGCACCGGCGACATCGACGAGGACCTCGCCGACGAGCTCGACGACATCGTCACCACGAGCCACCTGTCCGCCCCGGACGAGCTCGAGGACGGCGAGCTCGCCGCCGTGGTCACCTCGCTGGAGGCGTTCGAGCGCCGGGTCTCGGATCTGCGCCGACAGCTGTTCGACCGGATCGACGCCATCGAGGCCGAGCTGACCCGTCGCTACAAGACGGGCGAGGCCTCGGTCGACAGCCTGCTCTCCTGAGCCGCTCTGCTTGACTGCCGCAATGGAAACGATGCAGCCCGCGATCCTGGTGGTCGACGACGAGCCCCAGGTGCGCAAGGTCGTGCGCTCGGTGCTCGAGGCCGACGGCTACGTGGTGACCGAGGCCGCGGACGGCCCCGCCGCCCTGCTGCTGCTGAACAGCATGAACGGCCCCCGGGGCCCGCACCTCGTCGTGCTCGACGTGATGATGCCGGGCATCGACGGCGTCGAGGTCTGCCGCCAGCTCGACCACACGCGCAGCAAGGTCGTGATGCTCACCGCCAAGGACGATGCCGAGACCCGTGCGGCTGCCGAGGAGGCCGGCGCCGACCGGTACCTCACCAAGCCGTTCTCCGCCGTCGAGCTCCTGGACGCGGTGCGAGAGCTGCTCGCCGACGACGCCTGAGCGTGACCGAGCCCGGAGCCAGCGCGAGCGCGCCCGGACCGGGCGTGCCGTCCGACGCCGACGAAGGAGGGCTGCGCGCCCTGGGCGCCTTCATCCGCGACCAGCGGCGTGACGCCAGCCTGTCGATGCGCAAGCTGGCCGAGGCCGCCGGCGTGTCGAACCCGTACCTGAGCCAGATCGAGCGAGGGCTGCGCAAGCCGTCGGCCGACATCCTCCAGCAGCTGGCCCGGGCGCTGTCCATCTCGGCCGAGACCCTCTACGTCCGGGCCGGCATCCTCGAGCGCGACCGTGGGGATGTGGACGTGATCGGCGAGATCCTCCGCGACGGCTCCATCAGCGCCGACCAGCGCCAGGCGCTGATCCGCGTGTACCGCTCCTTCCGCGCCGAGACGGCCCGCGGCGCAGAAGTCGACGAACCCGATCCGACAGGTCAGGAATCATCCGAGGGTGACCGGCGTTGACTGCGATCGTGCAGCGTCTGGCCGTGCTCTCCCTCCACACGTCCCCCCTCGTCCAACCGGGCATGGGGGACAGCGGTGGCATGAACGTGTACGTGCGTGAGCTGGTCGCCTCGCTCGCCCAGGCCGGCATCGACTGCACCGTGTACACCCGGGCCTGGGCGCCCGACCTGCCCGAGGTCGTGGACATCGAACCGGGCTTCCGGGTCGTCCACGTGCCCGCCGGCGACCCCGGCCTCGGCAAGGAGGACCTGGACTCGGTGATCGAGGAGTTCACCGACGGGGTCCTCGCCCACCTCGCCGACCACCCGGTCGACGCCGTGCACGCCAACTACTGGATGTCGGGCGTCGCCGGGCACCGCATCAAGCACACCCTCGGCCTGCCGCTCGTCGTCACGTTCCACACCCTGGGACGGGTGAAGTCGGCCGGCGGCGACCCCGAGCCGACCCACCGCATCGAGGCCGAGGCATCGGTGATCGGCTGCGCCGACGCCATCCTGGCCAACACCGAGGCCGAGGCCGACGAGCTGGTCCGGTTCTACGGCGCCGACCCGGCCCGGATCGAGGTGGTGCCCCCGGGGGTCGACCACGCCTTCTTCAGCCCCGGCGAGCGGCATGGTGCCCGCGCCGCCCTCGGCCTCGCCGACGACCACCCGGTCCTGCTCTTCGTCGGCCGGATCCAGCCCCTGAAGGGCCTCGACGTGTCGGTGCGGGCCCTCGCCTGCCTCGAGCGCGACGACGCCGTGCTCCTCGCCGTCGGCGGGACCAGCGGTCCGGCGGGCGAGGCCCACCTGGCCGAGGTCATCGACGAGGCCCGGGATCTCGGCGTCCTCGACCGGGTCCGCTTCGTGGAGGCCCAGCCCCACCACCTGCTCTCGACCTTCTACCGGGCGGCCGACGTCGTGCACGTCCCTAGCCGCTCCGAGAGCTTCGGCCTGGTGGCGCTCGAGGCCGCGGCCTGCGGCACGCCGGTGATCGCCACGGCGGTGGGCGGGCTCCAGACCCTGGTGCAGCACGGTCGGTCCGGCTTCCTGGTCGACGGGCGTGACCCCGGCGAGTGGGCTGCGGTCACCGACCGGGTCCTCCGCGACCCCGTCCTGGCCGAGCGCCTCTCCCTCGGCGGGGCGGGCATCGCGCGTGGCTTCACCTGGTCGACCACGGCCGGACGGCTCCGGCGCGTGTACGGCGACCTGGCCGTGCGGGTGCTGGTGGAGTGCGCCGCCGCCTAGGCCACACTCGACCCGTGCAGCACGCATCCAGCCCCGCCGAGCTCGCCACCCTCGCCGCCGTCATCGAGGACTGGCTCGAGGTCCAGCGGGAGGAGAACCCCATCGTCGCCGCCGTCGAGCGCGACGAGGACGCCGATATCCACCGCTGGTTCGTGCGGGTCACCGGCGAGGAGAAGGACGTCTTCTCGATCTGGTTCGAGCTGCGCCAGCGCACGTTGCACTACGAGACCTACGTGATGCCGGCGCCCGAGGAGGACCACGCCCGGTTCTACGAGCACCTGCTCCGCCGGAACACGCGCCTCATGGGAGCCGCGTTCTGCATCGGCGAGGAGGACGCCGTGTTCCTGGCCGGCGCCATCCCGAACCACGCCGTCGACCACGACGAGCTCGACCGGATCCTCGGCTCGCTCTACGTGTGGACCGAGCAGTTCTTCAAGCCCGCGTTGCGCATCGGGTTCGCCAGTCGCTTCCCGTCCTGAACTCTCGTTGCATCTCGTGCACTCCTGTGCCACAGTGGCGCCTGCGGGTCGGCGCCCCGGACCGGTCGGGGAAGCCGGACGTGGCGCCGACCCGCCCGACCATCTCGTGGGCCGGCGGGTGCAGTCGCCTCGGTAACGTCCGGTCATGGACCGGGTAGCACTGCAGATCGTCGGCGGCGGCAAGATGGGCGAGGCGCTGGTGGCAGGGCTGCGTCGGGCCGATGCCGGCGCGTCGATCCGGGTCGTGGAGACGCAGGTCGACCGGGCCGACGAGCTGCGGGCCGCGCACCCCGGCGTCGAGGTGGCCGGTGCGCCGGGCGCGGCCGACGGCACGCTCCTCGCGGTGAAGCCGCACCTCGTCGGCGAGGTCGCGGCGGCGGTGGGCGCGGCCGACGGCGGTCGGGTGCTGTCGATCGCGGCCGGCGTCACCATCGCCACGCTCGAGGCGGCGCTGCCCGCCGGCACCCCTGTGGTCCGGGCGATGCCGAACACGCCGGCGCTGGTGGGTGCCGGCGCCGCCGCCATCGCCGCGGGGTCGAGCGCCGGCGACGACGACCTGGCCTGGGCCGAGTCCGTCCTCGGCGCCGTCGGCACCGTGGTGCGCGTCCCGGAGCACCTGCTCGACGCCGTCACCGGGTTGTCCGGATCCGGTCCGGCCTATGCCTTCCTGGTGCTCGACGCCCTGATCGAGGGAGGCGTCGCCGCTGGCCTGCCCCGGGACGTGGCCGAGCCCCTCGCCGGCCAGACCCTCCTCGGCGCCGCGACCCTGTTCCTGCACGGTGGCGCCTCGCCGGGCGAGCTTCGTGCTGCGGTGACCAGCCCGGGTGGCACCACGGCCGAGGGGTTGCGGGTGCTCGAGCAGCGGGCGGTGCGCGCCGCGATCATCGACGCCGTGCTCGCGGCGCGCGACCGCTCGGTCGCCCTCGGCGCGGAATAGCGCCGCCCATCGTCGGGTAGCGACCGGCGATGACCATCGCCGAACCCCGCATCGACGAACCGGGCGCGGCGAACGAGCAGCCCGGTCCCGACATCGGTGCGCTCCTCGGCGAGCTGGGCGACGACGCCCGGGTCATGCTCGACCGGGACCTCGCCCTCGTCCGGGCCGAGCTGCGGCAGTCGGCTCGCCACGTCCGGAGAACCGGCGTGGGCTTCGGTGCCGCCGCGCTGATCGGGTACCTGGCGCTCGGTGCGCTCGCCGTCGCCGCCGGCCTCGGTCTCGGCGAGGTCATGCACCCGGCCCTGGCGTTCCTGGCCGTCGGGCTCGTGCTGGCGGCCGCCGCCGGCATCGCCCTGGCGGTCGGACGCACGCACCTCGCGGCGCTGGACCCCGTGCCCCACGAGACGATCGAGAACATCAAGGAGGACCTGGCGTGGCTGCGCGAACGGATGAGCTGATCGACCTCACGGAGGACGAGCGACACGCCCGGGACGGCCGCGACGACCGCGGGCGCGGTGCCGAGGGCCCGAGCGACGTCCCGACCACGGGCTGGAAGGACGTGGCCCTGCGCGTGAAGGGCGAGCTCAAGGAGGACCAGGTCTCGCTGATGTCCGCCGGCGTCGCCTTCTACCTGCTGCTCGCCCTGTTCCCGGCGCTGGCCGCCCTCGTCTCCCTCTACGGCCTCTTCGCCGACCCCGATCAGGTGGCCCAGCAGGTCACCGACCTCACCGGCGCGCTGCCCGAGGAGGCCCAGAGCCTCATCACCGATCAGCTCGAGAGCATCACCGGCCAGTCCCAGGGCATCGGGATCACCCTGGCCGTCAGCGTCGCCGCCGCCCTGTGGGCCGCGTCGTCGGGTGTGAAGCACCTCATCGGCGCCGTCAACGCCGCCTACGACGAGCGCGAGACCCGCAAGTTCCTGAAGCTGCGTGGCCTGTCCCTCGTGCTCACGATCGGCGCCGTGCTGTTCGCCACCATCGCCATCGGCGTCATCGCCGTGCTGCCCCACCTGGCCGACCGGCTGCCGTTCGGGGCGCTCGGCCAGACCCTGGTCCAGGTCGGCTCCTACGTCGGCCTCGCCATCGGCTTCGCCCTCGGACTCGCCGTGCTGTACCGCTACGCCCCCGACCGGGACGCGCCCCGGTGGCAGTGGGTCTCGTGGGGCGCCGGGATCGCCACGGCCGTGTGGATCCTCGGCTCCGTCGCCTTCTCCGTCTACGTCTCGAACTTCGCCAGCTACGGCGAGACCTACGGCAGCATCGGCGCCGTCATCGTCCTCATGCTCTGGCTGGTCGTCACCGCCTTCGCCATCATCCTCGGCGCCGAGGTCAACAGCGAGCTCGAGGCCCAGACGGCCAAGGACTCCACGGTCGGTCACCCCGAGCCGATGGGCTCGCGCGACGCCGTGAAGGCCGATGAGCTCGGCGAGCCGGCCGGGTCCTAGCCACTCCAGCACCATCCACCACTCGGCCCCCGTGGCCTGCTAGTGGCCACAGGAGCCACGGTCGCCTAGCCTCGCCACCGGAGAGAAGGGGTGTTCCATGACCCGTGGCAGTGGTTCCGTGCGACCTGGCTTCCTGACCCCGCGTGAGGTGGCCGAGGCGCTGCGAGTGTCCGACATGACGGTGTACCGGCTGATCAAGTCGGGCGAGCTGCGCGCCCTGCGCATCGGCAAGTCGTTCCGGATCAGCGAAGAGGACTTCGACGCCTACCTGGCCGACCGGTTCACCGAAGCCGGTTGACCGGGCGTAGCGTCGACGGGGCATGGCCCCGCTGACCTACGACACCGTCTCGTTCCTGTCCGACTACGGACGGGACGACGAGTTCGTGGGCGTCGTCCACTCGATCCTGCGCTCCACCGCGCCGGGCGTGGCCGTCATCGACATCACCCACGACATCGGCCCCCACGACGTGCGGGCCGGCGGTCTCGCCCTGGCCCGCAGCGCCCAGTACCTGTGCCCGGGCGTGGTGCTGGCCGTGGTCGATCCCGGCGTCGGCACCGAGCGTCGTGGGATCGCCATCGAGGTGGGCGACGGCCAGTCCGTGCTCGTCGGGCCCGACAACGGGGTGCTCGCCCCGGCCGTGTCCATGGTCGGCGGCGCCACCCGTGCCGTCTCGCTCACGAACACCGACTTCCACCTGCCGGCGCCCGGGCCGACCTTCGACGGTCGCGACGTCTTCGCCCCCGTGGCCGCCGCGCTGTGCACCGGCACCGACCTCACCGAGCTGGGTGACCTCGTCGACCCGGCGTCGCTCGTGCCCGGGCTCATCCCGGTCATGCGGGAGGAGGACGGTGACCTCGTCTGCGACGTGCTCTGGATCGACCGGTTCGGCAACTGCCAGCTCAACGTCGACCCCGACGACATCGACGGGTGGGGCGACCGCATCGGCCTGCGCCTCGGCGGCCAGCTGCGGGTCGCTCGACGGGTCGATGCCTACGCCCGCATCAAGGAGGGCGAGGTGGGCCTGGTCGTGGACTCCTACGGCCTGCTCGCCGTGGCCCTCGACCGGCGATCAGCGCACGCCGAGCTGGCCCTCGGCACCGGCCAGGAGGTGCGCCTCGAGCGCCTCGACGACGACGAAGACCGCTCCGCGGGCGTGACCACCCAGGTCAGCCTCGGACCCCGCACCGACGGAGGACGGCCATGAGGCCCAGCACCACCATCATCCTGGGAGTCCTGCTGCTGCTGATCATCGGCGCCGCGACCCTGCAGCTGGTCTTCCTGATCTGAGGCGAGCGACTCACCCGTAGCGGGCACGCGCGCCGGCCATGAGGCCGAGGCCGGTGAGCCCGGGCAGCGCGTCGACCCGGCGATCGATCCGCTCGGCCACGGCCACGCCGTCGGGTCCGGAGAACAGCGTGCGCACCAGGTGCTGGGTCTCCGCCTCGGGCATGACCGACGCGCCCACCGGGCTCCAGAGCGCCCGCACCATCCGCCGGGTGGTGCGCCGCGCCGCCTCGCTGACCTCGAGGCGCTCCATGGCGTGGGACCGGTAGAACGCGATGTGGGTCCCCTCCTGGCGCATGATCCGCCGGAGCAGCTCGTCGAGCACGGGGTGCCGGGCCTCGGCGGCGAGGCGCACGTAGCCGCCCTGGGTCGTCCACTCGTTCACCACGCCGAAGGTCATGTGCACGGCGAGGAAGTGGCGGGTCATGGCCGAGAACGCCATCCAGACGACGGGGCTCGTGTCGATGCGCCACCCGAGCCGCCGGCGCATCGAGGCCACCCGGGGCGTGCCGCCCGGTTCGTCATGGGCGGCGAGCACGCGGGCGAGGGCCTCCCCGTGCCAGAACTCCTCGTGGTTCCACAGCGTGAGGAACGTGGTGATCTCGGGGTCGTGGTGGGCTCGCGTGTTCAGCAGGTTCCGCAGGTAGCAGGACGTGTGGTTCTCGACGTCGTGCATGTACCGCAGGCAGCGGAGGTGCTCGGGCGCCAGGGGCTGGTCACGGAAGGCGTCGAAGTCGATGTCGTCGACGTCGAGTCGGTCTGCGGTCTGCTTGTAGGTGGACAGGTCGAAGCGCACGGACCTTGTTCGGAGTGTCGGTCCTGTCCGGATTGCGGTGACTGTCTGCGAGCTCAGACCTGGGCGACGAGCGCGTCCCGGGTGAAGCGCCGCACCCCGCCGCGCAGCAGGAGCAGGGCGATGATCCAGATGACGGCACCGATGCCGAACGCGACCGGCAGGCTCACGAGGAGCAGGCCGGTCGACTGGCCCACGGCGAGGAAGATGAGCGGCAGGATCACCGCGCCGCCGAGCTGGTTCGCCTCCTGGGCCGTGTGCGTCCGCGCCGACACCCGCACCATCACGGCCAGCCCGAGGGTCGCCACGGCCGGCGCCACCCACAGGATCATCACGCCCCAGAGCTGGGTGGGCACGAAGATGCGCCCCATCACGGGCCACGCCACCGTGTTGGCCACCACGACGAAGGCGAGGAAGCCGAGCCAGGAGACGGCGAGCGCGGGCAGGAAGGCCGAGAGGAACTTCGCGATGAACAGGTCCCGGTCGCGGATCGAGGAGTGCAGCAGCGACTCGAGGGTCTTGCGCTCCTTCTCGCCGGCGAAGGCGTCGGCGGCCAGCACGGCCGACACCATCAGCGGGACGATGAGGAACAGCGGGGCCAGCAGGTAGCCGTTGACGAGCACGATGAGCTGCTCCTCGACGGGGAGGTCGAGGATCGGTCGGGCCAGGTCGCCCGGCACGTCACCCAGCAGCCGCTCGACCTGGACGCCGGGAGCGGCCCGGGCGGCCAGGCCGATGGTCATGGGGAGCACCACCATGAGCAGGACCGGCACGGCGAGCATCGGGATGATCACGGACTTCGAGCGCACCACGGCCCGCAGGTCCTTGGCCACCACGCCCCACACCGCGGTCCAGTCGGTGCGGGTCACGCCGGCACCTCGGCCTCGGCCGACGGGGGGAGCCCGGCCGCGGCGGCCCGGCGCGCCTCGATCTCGAAGTAGACGTCCTCGAGCGTGGGTGGGCGGGGCACGGCTGCGTACACCGCTGCGCCGGCCGCGACGAGGTGGGCGACCACGTGGGGCAGCACCTCGCGCCCCTCGACCCGCAGGACCGCCCCAGACGGAACGGGCTCGACGGACACCACGCCGGCGACGCCGGCGATGGCGTCGAGCTGGGCGGCGGTGGCGCGCTGGCCGAGGTCGAGCTCGGCCTCGAGGCCGTCCCACAGCTCGGCGGCCAGGTCGCCGGGCCGCCCGTAGGCCACCAGCTCGCCCCGGTCGAGCACCGCCATGCGGTCGGCCAGCCGGCCCGCCTCGCCGAGGAAGTGGGTGGCGAGCACGATCGTGCGGCCGTGCTCGGTGGCCAGCGACCCGATGAGCTCCACGACGTCGCGGGTGGCGGTGGGGTCGAGCCCCGACGTCGGCTCGTCGAGGAACAGGACCTCGGGGTCGTGGAGGAGCGAGCGGGCCAGGCCGAGCCGCTTGCGCTGGCCGGTCGATGAGCCCCGCACGGGCTGGTCGGCGCGCTCGGCCATGCCGAAGCGGCTGAGCAGCTCGCTGATGCGGGCCTCGATCCGGGGGCCGCGGAGCCCGCGGATGCGGGCGGCGTAGTGCAGGTTCTCCCGGGCCGTGAGGCGGTCGTCGAGGCCGGCGTGCTCGGTGAGCACACCCGTGCGGCGCCGCAGCGCGTCGCCGTCGGCGGTCGGATCCAGGCCCAGCACCCGGGCGTGGCCACGGTCGGGACGGAGCACGCCGTTGAGGAGCCGCACGGTCGTGGTCTTGCCGGCGCCGTTGGGTCCGAGCAGGGCGAGCACCTCGCCGGACGCGACCTCGAGGGACAGATCGGCCAGGCCGACACCGCCGGGGAAGAGGCGGGTGAGGCCCTCGGTGACGATCCCGTCGTGCACCCTGCATGTCTATCGGGGGAGCAGTGCCGGGCATCGGACGGGTCCGACGTGATGAACTGCCACGTCGTGAACCTCGCCGAGATCTGTGCCGACCACCCCGCGACCGCCGTCGCGCTCATCTCGCGGGGCAAGGAGACCACCTACGGCGAGCTGCGGGAGCAGGTCGGCCGGCTGCGGGGCGGGCTGGTCGGCGCCGGGATCGAGCCCGGCGACCGGGTGGCGATCATCGCCGCCAACAACTGGTACTTCGTCGTCAGCTGGCTCGCCATCCTCGGGGTGGGCGCGGTGGCCGTCCCCATCAACCCGGCGAGCCCCGGCCCCGAGGTCAGCAACGAGCTCGCCGACGTCGGTGTCGTCGCCGTCATCGTCGGCCCCACCGGCAAGCGGGTCCTGCCCGACATCGACCGCAGCGCCGTGCCCGACCTGCGCCTCGTGGTGCAGGCCGACCCCGGCGACCTCGTCGTCGACGACGCCGTGCGCCTCGACGACTTCATGGCCGTCGAGCCCGTGCCGATCGTCCCGCGCGACGCCGACGACCTCGCCGTGCTCATGTTCACCTCCGGCACCGCCGGGTTCCCCCGTGCCGCCAAGCTCACCCACGGCAACCTCCGCGCCAACATCGACCAGATGCAGGCCAACCCGTTCCGCGAGCAGCGCAGCGACGACGTCACCTTCGGCGTCTTGCCGTTCTTCCACATCTTCGGCCTGAACGTCGTGCTCGACATGGCGCTGCACACCGGCGGCGCGGTGCTCGCCGTCGAGCGCTTCGACCCGGAGTCCGCCCTCGAGTCGGTGTCGAAGCACGGCGCGACGATCATCGCCGGCGCCCCGGCGATGTGGTCGGCGTGGGCCCACCTGCCCGGCGCCGACCCCGACGCGCTCCGCTCGGTCCGCATCGCCGGTTCGGGCGCGGCGAAGCTGGACCCGACCGTGCGCGCCACCATCCAGCAGCGCTTCGGCCTGCAGATCGACGAGGGCTACGGGCTCACCGAGGCCTCACCGGTGGTCACCACCGCCACCGGCATCCCGGCCCCGCCCGGCAGCATCGGCGCCCCCCTGCCCGGCGTGCGGGTCCGCCTCATCGACGCCGACGGACACGACGTGCTGGTGGGCGACGTCGGCGAGATCCGGGTGCAGGGCCCCAACGTCTTCCAGGGCTACTGGGACGACGACGAGGCCACCGCCCAGGCCCTCACCGAGGACGGCTGGCTCAAGACCGGCGACCTCGCCGTGGTCGACGACGACGGGTTCCTCTTCATCGTCGACCGCCTCAAGGACCTCATCATCGTGTCGGGCTTCAACGTGTACCCGGCCGAAGTCGAGAGCATCCTGATCGAGCACCCGGGCGTCGCCGCCGCGGCCGTGGTGGGGGTCCTGCACCCGCACTCGGGCGAGGCGGTGAAGGCCTACGTGGTCGCCGCCGACGGCGCCTCGCTCGAGGAGGACGACCTGATCCTGTTCTGCGAGCAGCGGCTCGCCCGCTACAAGTGCCCGCAGAAGGTGTGGTTCGTCGACCAGCTGCCGAGCGGGCTCGGCGGCAAGGTGCGCAAGCACGAGCTCCGGACGGCCCCCGCCGGCCCCTGAACCGGCCGCTGGGGACTTTGTGAACGTGTGAACGAGCCGTAGCCTCATACCGTGGTCGAGCGTGGCGGCAAGCGCATCCCGGACGCCACCGTGGCGCGCCTGCCGATCTACCTGCGCAGCCTCCTGGAGCTCGGCCCGCAGACCCTGACGGTGAGCAGCGAGCAGCTGGCCGAGTCCGCCGGCGTGAACGCCGCCAAGGTGCGCAAGGACCTGTCCTACCTCGGCAGCTACGGCACGCGGGGCGTGGGCTACGACGTCGAGTACCTGCAGGCCCACATGCGCCGAGCGCTCGGCATGACCCAGGACTGGCCCGTCGTCATCGTCGGCATCGGCAACCTCGGCGCCGCCCTCGCCAACTACGGCGGGTTCGGCAACCGTGGCTACCCGGTGGCCGCGCTCGTCGACGCCAGCCCTGACGTGGTCGGGCGCACCCTGGGCGGCCTCGTGGTCCGCCACGCCGCCGAGCTCGCCGACGTCGTCGCCGAGGAGGGCATCGCCATCGGCGTGATCGCCACCCCGGCACCGGCGGCGCAGGCGGTGGCCGACGAGCTCATCGCCGCCGGCGTCCGCTCGATCCTGAACTTCGCCCCCACCGTGCTGAGCGTCCCGCCCGAGGTCTCGCTGCGCAAGGTCGACCTGGCCGTCGAGATGCAGATCCTCTCCTTCTACCAACAGCACGGATCCGAGTAGCGCACATGCCCGTCGACGGTCCGCAGTACCCCGCCAACCTGGTGCTCGCGGGCCGGTCGGTCCTGGTGGTCGGCGGGGGACCGGTGGCGACCTCGAAGGTGGAGGGGTTGCTCGACGGCGGCGCCGACCGGATCCTGGTCGTCGCCCCCGATGTGACCGATGACCTCGCGACCCTCGAGCGCGAGGGCTTCGTGGCCATCGAGCGCCGCCCCTACGCCAGCCCGGAGGCCGGCGACCACCGGCTCGTGGTCACCGCCACCAGCGACCGCGAGGTCAACCACCAGGTGTTCCTCGATGCCGACGCCGCCGGCGTGTGGGTGAACTCGGCCGACGACCCGGTCAACTGCACCTTCACCCTGCCCGCCCGGGTGCGCCGCGGGACCCTGCTCGTCACCGTCGCGACCGGCGGCCACAGCCCCGCGCTGTCCACCTGGCTGCGGAGGCGATTCGAAGCCGAGTTCGGACCCGAATACGATGCCCTGGTGGAGCTCCTCTCCGCGGAGAGGGAACACATCAAGGCCCAGGGTCGTTCAACCGAGGGACTCAAGTGGCAGGAGGCCCTCGATGCCGGGCTTCTGGACCTGCTGCGTGCCGATCGCCGAACCGAAGCGCTGGAACTGCTGAGATCATGCCTGTCGTCGTCATCGGGGTGAACCACCGGACCGCCCCCCTCGGGGTGCTGGAGGCGATGACCGTCGGCGACGCGGCGCTCGGCAAGACGCTGCACGCGCTGCTCACCAAGGAGCACGTGTCCGAGGCCGTCGTGCTCTCCACGTGCAACCGCACCGAGGTGTACGCCGTCGCCGAGAAGTTCCACGGTGGCTACGCCGACGTCCGCGCCGTGCTCGCCGACCTCGCCTTCCTCGATCCCGAGGACTTCGCCGACCACCTCTACGTCCACCACGACAGCGCGGCGGTCGCCCACCTGTTCGACGTGGTCTCCGGTCTCGACTCCGCCGTCCTCGGCGAGCACGAGATCCAGGGCCAGGTGAAGACCGCCTGGGAGAAGGCCCGCCGCGACGAAGCCGCGGGCACCACGCTGAACCTGCTCTTCCGCCACGCGCTCGAGGCCGGCAAGCGGGCCCGCAGCGAGACCGGCATCGGCCAGGGCACCGCCTCGGTCTCCTACGCCGCCGTCGCCCTCGCTGCCCAGCAGCTCGGCAGCCTCGAGGGTCGCCGGGCCATCGTGCTCGGCGCCGGCGAGATGGGATCGTCGATGGCCGAGTCGCTCGCCGCCGCCGGGGTGGCCGAGCTCGTCGTGGCCAACCGGACCCACGCCAAGGCCAAGGCCCTCGCCGAGACCGTCGCCGGGCGCGCCATCCGCTTCGCCGAGCTCGCCGACGAGCTGGTCGACGCCGACGTGGTGCTCACCTCCACGGGCGCCTCCTCCGTCCTGCTCACCCGCGCCGACGTCGAGGCGGCCATGGCCGCCCGCGGCGGGCAGCCCATCGTCCTCGTCGACATCGCCGTGCCCCGCGACATCGACCCCTCCGTCGCCGACATCCCCGGCGTCACCGTCCTCGACATGGACGACCTCGGTGCCTTCGCCGACCGGGGCCTGGCCGAGCGCCGCCGCGAGATCGACGCCGTCCGCGTCATCCTCGACGAGGAGCTCGAGCGCTTCCAGGCCGCCACCTCGGCCCGCGAGGTCGCCCCCGTCATCGTCGCCCTCCGCGAGTCGGCCGAAGCCGTCCGGGCCGCCGAGCTCGACCGGGCCCGTGGCCGCCTCGGCGACCTCGACGAGGCCCAGCTCGCATCGATCGAGAAGCTGACGCAGGGTCTGGTCGCCAAGCTGCTGCACCAGCCCACCGTCTCCCTCCGTGAGGCCGCCGGCACCGCCAAGGGCGACCGGCTCGTCCAGGCGCTGCGCGACCTGTTCGACATCGACTGACCTTGAGGCTGCGCGCCGCCACCCGCTCGTCGCCGCTCGCTCGCTGGCAGACCGAGCACGTCATCGCCCTGCTCGAGGCGGCGCACCCCGGCCTCGAGGTCGAACCCGTCCTGCTCACCTCGGCGCCGGACAAGGACCTGTCGAGGCCCATCTCCGAGCTGGGTGGCAAGGGCCTGTTCGCCAAGGAGGTCCAGGAGGCGGTGCTCGACGGCCGCGCCGACCTCGCCGTCCACTCGGCCAAGGACCTGCCGTCGCAGACCGTGCCCGGGCTGGTGCTGGCGGCCGTGCCCGAGCGCGGCGACCCGCGCGACGTCCTGGTGGGCGCCGGTCTGGTCGACCTGCCGGTGGGCGCCGTCATCGCGACCGGCGCCAACCGCCGACGGGTCCAGCTGCAGGACCTGCGCCCCGACCTGCGCTTCGTGGAGCTGCGCGGCAACATCCAACGCCGGGTCGCCACCGCCGGCACGGTCGTCGCCGACGGCGAGCTGGCCGGCCAGCGGATCACGGCGATCATCGCCGCCGGCGCGGCCATGCTCCGCCAGGACATGGAGGCGGCGATCACCGACTGGCTCCCGCCCTACCTGATGACCCCCCAGGTCGGCCAGGGTGCGCTCGCCATCGAGTGCCGGGCCGACGACGAGGGGACCCAGGCGCGGCTGGCGGCCATCGAGCACGCGCCCAGCCGGCGTCGCGTCGACGCCGAGCGGTCGTTCCTCATCGCGCTCGGCGGCGACTGCGACCTGCCCGCCGGCGCCCACGCCACCCTCGCCGACGAGGACCCCGGCAGCGAGATCACGCTCCGCATGGTCATCGGCGCCGACGACGGGTCCCGCCTCGAGCGGGCCGTCATCCGGGGGACCGACGCCACCACGATCGGCGCCGACGGCGTCGCCCTCCTCCCCGTCGCCGACCTCCTCTAGGGCTGGCGCCGGCGGGTGATCTCCACCATCACCTCGGGACCGACCAGCGCCTCGATCTCCTCGGCGAGGGACTCGATGACCGGTCGCTCACCGACGTAGGCATCGGCGTGCTCGGGTCCGGTCGGCCGCTCGGTACAGCACCAGTGCATCGTCTCGCCGTCGGCGCCCCAGTCGGCCCGGCTCCAGCGGCGCAGCGTGGCGGTGCCGCCGTCGCGGTCGATGCGCAGCGGCAGCTGCCAGCACACCTCGGGCTTCCAGTCGAGCACCGGCTCGCCGGCGTCCTCGGCAGCCAGGTGCAGGGCGCAACCCACGCCGCCGGCGAACCCCGGCCGGTTGAAGAAGATGCAGGCCCCGTCGACGACCCGGGTGTTGGTCCGGGTCTCGTCGGAGAAGACGCCAGCGTCGGCCGCGTCGGCGTGGTGCTGGAACCGCGCCGGCTCGAGGGTGGCGCCCAGCGCGGCGACCAGCATGGCCTCGTCGGCGTCCAGCATCTCGGCGCCGACCGAGCAGCACCCCTGCATCAGGTCCTCGGCGGGCTGGTCGAGGATGCCCTGGCAGCCGTTGCCCCAGAGGCACGTCCAGCTCGACTCGAGGAAGCCGACGTCGATGCGCCAGCGGGTGCCGTCGACCGGGTCGACGACCTCTTCGAAGCGCTCGTCAGCTGGCACCGGACCAGGCTAGAGACCGAAGGCGCCCGTCCTAGGGTGCGGGGATGACCGTGTACCTCGTCGGCGCCGGCCCGGGCGACCCCGGCCTGCTGACCGTGCGGGGCGCCGAGCTGCTCCGCCGGGCCGACGTGGTCGTCCACGACCGGCTCTCCGCCGAGGAGCTGCTCGACCTCGCGCCGGCGCACGCCCAGCGCATCGACGTCGGCAAGCGGCCGGGCCACGCCCGGGTGTCCCAGGAGGGCATCAACGAGCTGCTCGTGGAGCACGGCCGCACCGGTGCCACGGTCGTGCGCCTCAAGGGCGGCGACCCCACGGTCTTCGCCCGGGGCGGCGAGGAGGCCCTGGCGCTCGCCGACGCGGGGATCCCGTTCGAGTTCGTGCCCGGCATCACCTCGGCCATCGCCGTGCCCGCCTACGCCGGCATCCCGGTGACGCAGCGGTTCTCCTCCACCAGCTTCACCGTGGTCACCGGCCATGAGGATCCCGCCATCGGCGAGGACGGCTCCGTCGACTGGGATGCGGTCGCCCGGGTCGGCGGCACCATCGTCGTGCTGATGGGCGTGGGGCGCATCCGCACGATCTGCGACCGCCTGATGGCGGCCGGCCGCGACCCGGACACGCCGGCGGCCGCGGTCATCTGGGGGACCCGGCCGGAGCAGCGCACCGTCCGGGCGACGCTCGGGACGCTCGCCGACCAGGACCTCGAGTCACCGGCCACCATCGTGATCGGCGCGGTCGCCGGTCTCGACCTCGCCTGGTTCGAGCGCCGCCCGCTGTTCGGTCGCACCGTCGTGGTCACCCGGGCCCGCGCCCAGGCGTCGTCGCTCGTCGCCCGGCTCCACGAGCTCGGCGCTGCCACCGTCGAGATCCCCGCCATCCGCATCGACGACCCGGCCGACGGTGGCGCGGCGCTGCGTGCTGCGGTCGCCGACCTGGCGGCCAACGACTGGGTCGTGGTCACCTCGCCCAACGGTGCCCGTCGGCTCCTCGCCGAGTGCCGCGACGCCCGGGTGTTCGGGAGGGCGTCGGTCGCCGGCATCGGCCCGGGCACCGCCGACGCGCTGCGCGAAGGCAACGTCGAGGCCGACCTCGTCCCCGAGCGCTTCGTGGCCGAGGGCCTGCTCGAGGTCTTCCCCGATCCGCCGGCCGGTGGCGGCCGGGTCCTGATCGCCCGGGCCGCGGAGGCCCGCGACGTCCTGCCCGAGGGCTTGCGCGAGCGCGGGTGGGACGTGCAGGTGGTGGAGGCGTACCGCACCGTGCAGGGCGCTCCGTCACCCGAGGACCTCGCCGCGGCGGCCGACGCCGACATCGTCACCTTCACCTCGTCGTCGACGGTCCGGAACTTCCTCGCCGTCTGCGACGCCATCCCGCCGGTCGTGGCCTGCATCGGCCCGGTCACGGCCGACACCGCACGCGAGCTCGGCCTCACCGTCGACGTCGAAGCCGACGTGCACACCATCGACGGCCTCCTCGACGCCCTGGTCGCCCACCTCAACCCGAACTCGACGAGCTGACGCCCAACCCTCGGGCCCGGGTGCGTCCGGTTCGGCCAACATCTTGCATCTCGGTACCTTTCATGCTGTTCTGTGGCCGTGCTCGACGCAGAACGGGAGTGGCTCAGGAGGGCGGCGTCCCAGGCGGGAGCGGTCAGCCGGACCCAGATGCTGGAGGCCGGTGGTTCCAGCTCGACGATCAGCCGCCGCGTGCTCGACGGCCGGCTGCGGCTGGAGCTGCCCGGTGTCTATGTGGTGGCCGGCGCACCTTCGAGCCCCGCCCAGCGCCGGTGGATCGCGCTGCTCGCCACCGGCGACGAGGCGGTCCTGTCGTTCGAGACCGCGGCGCGCATCCACCGTGTCTCCACCGTTCCCGCGGACGGGCCGACGGTGCTGACCGTCCGGCACAGCGGCTGGGTGCGACTCCCGGGCATCGTCGTGCACCAGATCAACGATCTCGAGCCGCACCACGTCGTCGAGATCGATGGTCTGCCCGTGACCTCGGTGCCACGGACCCTGGTCGACCTCGCGGCGATCTGGCGACGCGGACGCCTCCGGATGGCCGTGGAGGACGCGGTGGCGGGGGAGCGGACGACCGACGCCGAAGTCGGCGCTGTCCTGCGCTCGGTGGCGCGGCGTGGCAAGCCCGGGGTCCGGAACCTGACGGCGGTGCTCGACGATCGCGGGCCCGGCACCGCGCCGCCCGCGTCGCAGCTCGAGCGGGACTTCTTCGCCCTCGTCCGACGATCGCCCCTGCCCGACCCGCGCCGCCAGTACCCGCTGCCCCGGCGCGACGGCGTCCGCGACCTCTCCGATGCGGCGTGGCCGGAGGTGAAGCTGATCGTCGAGGTGGACGGTCGGCGCTGGCACCAGCGTCTGGCGGACATGAAGCGGGACCGAGATCGCGACATGCAGGCCGCGGCCGCCGGTTGGCAGGTCGTCCGCCTGCTCCACGAGCACGTGGTCGGCGCGCCGGAGGAGACGATCCGCGACCTGCTGGACGTGTACGCCGTGCGGGCGGCCCAGCTCGACGGGGCCGCGTGAACCCGACGCCTCGGCGCCCACGCGGTGGGCGTCATCTCGTCGAGAACGGGACGGGGTCGGAACAGGACGGGATCCGGTTCCGGGGATGGGTGCCAGGTCGTCGAGAATGCGGGGGTGCGTGACGACCGGCTGCCTGCGGCGATCCTGTTCGACTTCGACGGGCTGGTGCTCGACACCGAGACGTCGGAGTACCTGACGGTGGTCGAGAGCTTCGCCGACCACGGGCTGGAGCTGTCCCGGGACGACTGGGTGGCGATCATCGGGACGGCCGACCACCCGCACTGGACCGAGATGCTCGAGGAGGCGCTCGGCCGCCCGCTCGACGGCCGCGAGGAGATCCTCGAGGTCCGGCGGGCTCGCCACCACGCGCTGATCAGCGAGGAGCCGCTCCGGCCCGGCGTGATCGAGCTGGCGACGGCAGCGACGGATGCCGGCGTCGGCGTGGCCATCGCCAGCTCCAGCCCGCTCGACTGGGTCACCGGGCACCTGCAGCGCTTCGACGTCGACCACCTGTTCCCGGTCAAGGCCACCCGCGACGACGTCGGCAAGGCGCGGACCAAGCCCCACCCCGACCTGTTCCTGCTGGCGGCCGAGCGCCTCGGCGTCGACCCCACCCGCTGCGTGGTGCTCGAGGACAGCGAGCCCGGCGTGACGGCGGCGAACGCCGCCGGCTGCGTCACCGTGGGCGTGCCCGCCGGCATGACCGCGCACCTGGCCTTCGCCCACGCCGACCTGGTGGTGCCCTCCGTCGCCGAGCTGAGCCTCGAGCGCCTGGCGGACCTCTTCTGACCGCCTTGGACCCGGCGCGGACCAGTCACGTCCGCTGGCGACGAGCTCTCGGCGGCTCCGCCGCCACAGAGAACCGTGACATGGGTCGTCTCGCCTTCGGCTCGCTCCTTAGGCTCCACGGCGATGGGATTCCCCGAGCGCAGACTCCGCCGCCTCCGGCGCACCCCGGCCCTGCGGCGCATGGTCGCCGAGACCCACGTCGTCCCCGACGACCTCGTGGCGCCGCTGTTCATCCGGGAGGGCATCGACGAGCCCGTCCCCATCGCGTCGCTGCCCGGCGTGGTCCAGCACACCGTCGACAGCGCCCGGCGGGAGGCGGCCGAGCTCGCCGCCCTCGGCGTCCCGGCCGTGATCCTCTTCGGCGTCCCCGCCACCAAGGACGCCACCGGCAGCCAGTCCTGCGACCCTGACGGCATCGTGCAGGTCGCCCTCCGAGCGCTGAAGGCCGACCTCGGCGACGACCTCGTGCTCATCGCCGACCTCTGCGTCGACGAGTACACCGACCACGGCCACTGCGGCATCGTCCGCGACGACGGCACGGTCGACAACGACGCCACCCTCGAGCTCTACGCGATGGCCGCGGTGGCCCAGGCCCGCGCCGGCGCCGACATCGTCGCCCCGTCCGGGATGATGGACGGCCAGGTCGGCGCCATCCGCTATGCCCTGGACCAGGACGGCCACGCCGACCTCCCGATCCTGGCCTACGCCGCCAAGTACGCCTCCGCCCTCTACGGCCCGTTCCGCGACGCCGTCGACGTCACCATCGTCGGCGGGGGCGACCGCAAGGGCTACCAGCAGGACCCGGCCAACCTCCGCGAGTCGATGGAGGAGATGGAGGCCGACCTGGCCGAGGGTGCCGACATGCTCATGGTGAAGCCGGCGCTCGCCTACCTCGACGTCATCAGCCGGGCCCGGTCCCGCTTCGACGTCCCGATCGCCGCCTACCACGTGTCCGGCGAGTACGCGATGGTCAAGGCCGCGGGGGAGCGCGGGTGGATCGACGCCGATGCCGTCATGCGCGAGCACCTGCTCGGCATCAAGCGAGCCGGCGCCGACCTCATCCTCACCTACGCCGCTCGCCAGATCGCCGAGGAGCACGCCCGATGACCACCAACGAGGAGCTCTACGCCCAGGCCGAGGCCCGCATCCCCGGCGGCGTCAACTCCCCGATCCGGGCCTTCCGCGCCGTCGGCGGCACGCCCTACTTCGTGGCCCGGGCCGAGGGCGCCCGGGTCTGGGACGTCGAGGGCACCGAGTACCTCGACCTGGTCCAGAGCTACGGGGCGGTCATCGCCGGCCACGCCCACCCGGCCATCGTCTCGGCGATCCAGGAGGCCGCCACGAAGGGGACCTCGTACGGCGCGCCGACCGAGGGCGAGGTCCGCATCGCCGAGGAGATCTGCGCCCGGGTCCCGAGCGTGGAGAAGGTGCGCCTCGTCAGCTCCGGCACCGAGGCCACCATGTCGGCCATCCGCCTGGCCCGGGGGCACACCGGTCGCACGAAGCTGGTGAAGTTCGCGGGCAACTACCACGGCCACGGCGACGCGCTGCTGGCCCAGTCGGGCTCGGCGCTCGCCGTGTTCTCGCTGCCCGAGAGCGTCGGGGTCACCGAGGCCACCGTGGCCGACACCCTGGTCGTCCCGTTCAACGAGGTGCCGACGCTCGACGACGGGGTCGCCGCCGTCATCCTCGAACCCGTCGCCGCCAACATGGGTCTCATCCCCCCCGACGACGGCTTCCTCCAGGGCCTGCGGGACGAGTGCGACCGGGTCGGCGCGCTCCTCATCTTCGACGAGGTCATCACCGGCTTCCGCGTCGCTCGGGGCGGCGCGCAGGAGCTGTTCGGCATCGACGCCGACATCACGTGCTTCGGCAAGGTCATCGGCGGCGGCCTCAACATCGGCGCCTTCGGCGGCCGGGCCGAGATCATGGACTCCTTGGCCCCCGACGGCCCGGTGTTCCAGGCCGGCACGCTCTCGGGCAACCCGCTGGCCACTGCCGCCGGCCGGGCGGCCCTCGACCTGCTCGACGACGCGGCCTACGAACGGATCCGCGCTGGTGCCGCTCGCCTCGCCGACGGCATGGCCAAGGCCTTCGCCGACGCCGGCATCGACGTCGTGATCCCGCGGGTCAGCTCGCTCGTCGGCCTGCACCTCGGTGCCACGGCGCCGCGCACGTACGACGACGCCAAGACCACCGACGTCGAGCGCTACCGGCGCTTCTTCCACGCCATGCTCCGGCGAGGCGTGGCGATGGCACCGGGTGCCTACGAGGTGCTGTTCCCCGGCCTGGCCCACACCGACGAGGTCATCGACGACATCGTCGCCCGGGCGACCGAGGCCGCCGCCGAGGTGGCCTGAAGTCGGCCTAGCCCTCGTCGCCGGGGGCGGGCAGGTGCTCGTCGATGGCCGCCTCGGCCTTCTCGTGCGACTTGCCCATCGACAGCGCCAGCTCGGCCACGAGGAGGTTGCGGGCGTGGGCGTAGAGCGTCTTCTCCGACGGGGAGAGGTGCTTCTTGGCCCGGCGGATCGCCAGGTTCCGCACGACCTCGGCCAGCTGCCACACATCGCCGTCGTTCATCCGGCTCTGGTTGTTCTTCATGCGCCGGGAGAAGTTCGACGGGATGCGCACGTCGTGGTCGGAGAGCAGCTCGAAGAGGTCGTCGAGCTCGTCCTTCGGCGTCGGCTCGCGCACGCCGACCTGCTCGGCCTCGTCGCAGGGCACCCACACGCGCAGGTCCTGCAGCTCGAGCTCGAT
>Ga0208490_100264_pt1 | contig 41819 bp, 39 predicted proteins | sample SubbioAug_CSWold_FD_184818 | JGI IMG/M metagenome (GOLD analysis project Ga0208490, IMG submission 184818) | Serpentinite rock and fluid subsurface biosphere microbial communities from McLaughlin Reserve, California, USA - CR11Aug_CSWold (SPAdes) | ecosystem: Environmental > Terrestrial > Deep...
CTAATACTTCTTATTACGTAGTTAGTTACTTTTCACGTTCGTGTATTATACCATTATTTGGCATAATATCCTAATATATTTCTTCATGAATTCGCCGTGTTTACCTGTCTTTGCAGTATTGACAGCAAAATATAAAGTAGCTATAATTATACAGTAACTTAAAAAAAGCGAGAGTGCTGGAATTGGCAGACAGGCACGTTTGAGGGGCGTGTGTCTTATGGCGTACGGGTTCAAGTCCCGTCTCTCGCACCAAAAAATAGTGATAGCAAGGGCTTCAGAGATTTTCCTGAAGTCTTTTTTGTTTTTACACCACCACTTATCTTAAGGTAAGTCGAGCTACAGCGTAAAGGATAACTTATTTATAAAACCCATCCCCTAAGTTATTTCATAATCATTTGAATTGCTATAATTTTTGCTAGAGAACAGTTAGAAATAGGAGAAGTGAGGAGGTTGTAACGGGAAGGACTTACCTTCAAAAATTAGAAAAAGTGTGAGGAAAGATGGGAGTTAGCACACTAGTTATGAGTATTTTAGGGAATATTGAAATTAATAGTGCAATAAGCTTACTATCAATTGGCGTGGTATGAGCCGATGATTACATATCTGGAGGAAGTAATATGACTCATAATTATCCTTTTTGGAACCATTTAGGCAAAGTGCTAACACTCTAATGTAAAAACATGGTCTATGACAAGCTATGTTCTCCATATGATAATAAAAATACCACTAGGGGGTATGTGGGGAGGATAGCTATGTTAGAATTTTTTCAAACGCTGTTAACTGGAGATAGCTTTTGGATATTAATGATAATTGGAATTTTTTTTGCTGGCTTATTAACATCTTTTAATCCTTGTATGTACGCTATGATTCCCACTATTGCCGGTTATGCAGGTTTAGATGAAACAAGGAAAGTTCGCTTAACCTATTTAACAGGGATTTTTGTGTTGGGATTTGCGTTGACCTTAAGTATGTACGGTTTTCTAGGAGGATTACTTGTTAACCAGTTGGAGGTTATCCAGCATTACTGGGCGAAAGCAGCCGGATTCATTTTTTTACTTTTGGCCCTATACTTACTAGGAGTAATACGACTGTTTTTGAAGCTCAGTCCTATCAAACTCATTTTCTTTTATCAGAGAAAACAAAGAGGAGCATTTGCAGGTAAACCTCCAGGGGCTTTTTTGTTTGGGGCATTTTTTGGTTTGTCACCAACACCCTGTACAACTCCGGTAGTTTTAGCAGTTTTAACTTATCTGGTGCCTAAAGGAGAGTTGTTGTTTAGTGGCTTGCTTTTGTTTATCTATGGCCTTGGCCATGGAGTTCCCCTTCTACTTGCAGCAAATGGATTTCAATGGCTGGAGCGTAAGCTGAACATACAATTGTTAGGCTTTTGGGGCAAAAAGATTATTGGGTTAGTTTTATTAGGATTTGCATTTTACTATTTAGTGATAGTTGCCGGTTCAACTACTCATGTACATTAACATGGCTAACTGCCACAAAGTTAACGCTAAATGGCCCTAAAACTAACCAACTTTTACTACCACTTGATTGAACTCCCCAGAAAACTGTAAAAATGAGAATTATAAGAGTTCCGAGATAAATATGTTTAGAATACTTTTCTAGTTTTCTATAATCAAAAAAGTACAAACCGACAATAGGAATTAGACTCATAAGTGAAAAGAGTAAACTTCTTTCAAATATGTGGATTTCGTATGTAAGCAAACTCTGTTTCTGAATAAAATACATTGCTATTAATCCTATATTTATAAAAAGAAAGGAAAATAGTAAAACGCTCCATTCAGGCTTCGGTTTATGAACTTTGTTCAGCTGTTTTCCGATAATATCAGCATCTCCCATTTTAGCAAGAGCCTTCTCGACAGCTTCCTTTTCAGAGGAGCCTTTACTTAAATGTTCTTCTACAATTTCCTGAATATGAGCTTCTAATTCTAATTTTACATCTTGATGAACATCACGAAATCTAACTTGTGAGCACACTTCGCTAATATAATCCTGGATTTTTTTATTGTGATTTAAGTCCATGCAAAAACCTCCTCGTTAAAATTTTATCAACTGTTGAACGGAATTTAACCCATTCTTGTTGTTTTTCCTTTAATTCAGATTTACCTTCAGTAGTTAGACGATAATATTTCCTTTGTCTGCTGCCTTCTTTACCCCACCAGTAGGATTCAATCATATCTTTAGATTCTAATGAGTGGAGAATAGGATAAAGCGTTCCTTCTTTGAAGCTAAAGACACCATTTGATTCCTTTTCAATTTCTTTAATCATCTGATAGCCATACATGGGTTCACGGTCAAGCATACTTAGAACTAAAACAACTGTACTTCCTTTAAGCATTTCCTTATTTACAGGCATAAAGTCCTTACCTCCTTTCATGATGCATCACAAATCTATACATCGATTAACTATGTATTATTATACAAGGTTTTCCCTAACTAAGCAATAGATTTATAAATATTTATAAATATTCTTTATCACAAAATAAGGGCGGGTAATCCCGCCCTTATTTCATATTACAACCAATGTGGCAGGAAATGTAAACTTTTTATAGAACCTGTCCCAATATGTATAATGTATCTACTCTGAGTAATGGCAAAAAATCAGTTGAACATCATTGCAAGGGGATTTGAGTTAACTGCGGAAAATAATACATATGAAAAGGAATGTGCAAAATGAAAGTATAACTTTTCAACAGTACTGAAAATACGATTATACGAGGAGGCAAATTATGAGTGAATTTCAGTTTTTAAATATTGATATAAATAACCATATAGCATGCGTTACTTTATCCAGGCCCCCGGTTAATGCATTAAGTGTTGATTTGGTAAATGAAATGACCGCAGCATTCTTGCAGCTAAAAAATGATTCTGTAGTAAGGGTAGTGTTAATCACCAGTGCACAAAAAGTATTTGTAGCAGGTGCTGATATTGACATGTTAAAGTTATTTTCACAAAAAAATAACCATTACAAAATGATAGAATTTGTCCAACGCCTCCAGTTAGCAAACTCCATCCTGGAAGATATGGCCAAGCCTACAATTGCAGTGATTAACGGACATGCCATGGGTGGTGGTACAGAAATGGCACTCTTTTGTGACTTCCGATTTATCGCTGAGACAGCTACTATGGGACTGCCGGAGATCAATCTTGGGCTATTACCAGGTACTGGGGGCATTCAAAAGATGGTTAGGTTGATTGGTAGAACAAAGGCACTTCGCATAATGCTGCAAGGTAACGCACTTTCTGCCCAGGAAGCATTGAGTTTAGGCTTGGTTGAAGAAGTATGTACATCATGCAAATTAATGGATTCGGCCATGGAATTGGCACAGGATTTAGCACAGCGGGCACCTTTGGCAATTGGGGAAATTAAAAAATGTGTAAACAAAGCCATGGAAATGGATAGAGAAGCTAGTTTAAAAGAAGATGTGAGTGGTGTAGGTAATTTATTTGTTACTCAAGATGCTAACGAAGGCATCAGGGCTTTTCTTGAGAAGCGATTACCAAAGTTTAAAGGTTTGTAGTTAAAAAGGAAAACAAGGTTGTTAAAAAATAAAGTTATACGCCATATCTGATTTTGGAATTTTTTCAGATTAAAATATAAGGAAGAAAAAAGACCCCATGTTAGATGAGGTCTTTTCGAACAGCAAACAAATCATTTAGCAGGTGGCAATCTGCATCTCTTTAAAGACCTTTTTCAAGGCGTGGCGGCTGCCTGTTCCGCCCTTAAATGATTTGTTCTTTATTAAGATTCTACGTGTTTTTTGTAGTCAGATTCTGTTTTGAAATCGTTTTTGTGCTTTTCAATATATTTTAACCTATCTTTCCAGATTATAATCTCAGTTTCCATTAAATTTAGACCTAATAGGTTTATGATATCTTTTTTTAGTAACCCAATTTTATAAATTTCTTTATCGATAAAGTCTAAATTTATCCTATCAACCAAACCGAATTCCCCCATTTCATCTTACATATTTAGACAAAAACAAGGAAAATCCTGCATAAACATCAAGGTAATAAATAACATTTTTTACCTATGGGAAATACGGCGCATAACAAATTAGAGATTTATGATGTTTTGGTGGCAAGAAAGAAATCCACAATATCTAAAAGTATGGGGTATTAATAAAACCATCATCAGAACTAAAAAAGTTAAAATATCATGAATCTTGTGTTATACCGAACCGGCTGCCACAGACAAAAGCCAAGCTCTGGTGCTGGAAAAAATTTAAGAACACTTTAGCAGTAAATTATGATATTATATCAGTTAGAGAAAAGTTTTAAAGAAGAGATGTTTTAAGTGTCAAATATGGCACTTTGAAAAACAGGCCGAGGAGTATGAGTTGGAAAAAATGGAAAAAACACTGGGGGAATGTGCTTTCCACAGGGGGGCGGCAGAGCGTTTACACTTAATAATATCAGGCCTTGTTACGAGGATTAGCCAGAAAATAAAAGAATAAAAGATGAAAGCATAAAGCCGGTGTCAAAAGTGACACTTATGTCAAAAATGACACTTTTTAATCTAAACTAAAAAAATGCCATAAACAAGGCGAAAAGCACCTTGCCGTTTACGGCCTTTTTTATGCCGCTCACCGGCGAAATATCGCAATTGGCCTAATGGGGGCAAAAAATGAATAACTTAAAAAATTCTGATAATTGTGGCATAAATATTGCATATGTATTTTCGTAAGACTTGCATACCTACTTGCTGCTCAAATCTTAGAGATAGATTATAGTTAAGATTTGATGGGGGGAGGAAGCACATATGAAAAACCACAAAGAAGGAGGGTGTTGGCCCAGTTGAATAATTTCAGGATATTTTTTCCATTTGCTGTTAATATGCAAAATATATACACAAGGGGGGTTGAAAAATGAGATACGCAGAGACAGGATATAATTTAGAAATTGATTTATCCCGAGGAAACATTCAGAAGGTAGAAACCGACCCAAAATTAACCGAACTTCATCTTGGGGGGCTAGGTACTAACGCCAAAATATTATGGGATAGAGTTCCCCCTGAAGTTGACGCCTTTTCTCCTGAGAATCTATTGATATTTAGCACCGGTCTTTTAACCGGCACTCTGGCTCCCGGTGCTAATCGTACTATTGTTTCTACCATTTCTCCACAAACTGGGTTAATGGCTTTTTCAATGATGGGGGGATTTTTTGCGCCAGAATTAAGGCATGCCGGATATGACAAAGTGATTATTCGCGGCAAGTCTTCCAACCTGGTTTATTTGTACATCAATAATGACAAAGTTGAAATCCGTGATGCCAGTCACCTAAAGGGGAAAGGTGCTGTTGAAACTCAAGAACTTATTAAACAGGAATTGAATGAGTACAATGCCCATGTGGCTGCTATCGGCTTAGCCGGTGAAAACAAGCTCTTTTTTGCTTCCATCGAACAAGGCAGATCCAGTGCCAGCCGCTTAGGAATAGGTGCTGTTATGGGAGACAAAGGTTTAAAGGCCATTGTTGTTCGTGGAACAAAAGATGTCAACATGGCCCGACCGGCGGAGTTTATCCAGCATGTCGATGATGTTTTCAAATATATAAAATTTCGAGAAGAAAATCCAATCCCGGGCATGCCGGCCATTCTACAGGTGCTTGGGTCACCTCAAGAGATGTTAATCCATGATGAGAAGTGGCACACTGAAAGTTTTAACTGGGGTAATGCCCGGGTTCGCAGAAGGGATTTTTGGACCAAGGAAGTGGAAGAGAGTTGGAGTCATACTCAAGAAAGCGTGCGGACAAGATTAATAAGCTGTTATAACTGTCCGATGCAATGCGGGGCGGTAATCTCTGTCCCTGGAATTTCACCATACATGATGAAATGTTACTCCAAACTTACTTACACAATGGCGGCTTTTTCAGATCTGGAGTTTGGCTTTAGAATAGCTCAGCGTGCTACCGAGTACGGGGTGGACGGATTTACAACGCCGCAAGTTATGGCCTTCGCCCTTGAGCTTTTAGAGAATGGAATATTGACTGAAAAAGATTTTCCAGGGATGCCTGCTGATAACGAGGGCAGATTCTACTGGTTGCTGGATGCAATAGTTAAGCGGGAAGGTATTGGCGATATTTTAGCAGAAGGTACCTATTGGGCAGCTAAAAAGATTGGCAATGGTGCAGAAGCCTTTGCTCATAATAACATTAAGAAACATGAGCAGCTGCCCCTGAAGTTAGGAATGCTGAATCCTGTTTATTTCCTCATGTATTCCACCGGTGAGAAGATAAACATAACCCAAATTGAAGGCCAGTTCCCCCAGGCTCCTTATACTAATAGAGAGGACCGGGAAGCCTTTGTCAAGGATTGGATCCAGGTTCCTGATGAAAAGTTCAAGGAATATTTCGTAAACTGGGCTCCCCGGGGAGAAGGCTCAAATCCCGCGTACCCAACTCCTGAAATCGCTAGTGAAATTGTTGACTGGATGGAGAGGATGCACTACATTGATGATGCTGTGGGGGTGTGCGCCGGTTTGTCATCATTCCCTCTGAAGCCTCCCTATCATATCCACAATTATCCAAAGATAATCTCAGCTGCCACCGGGATTGATTTTGATAAAGATAAACTATGGGATGTGGCTACCAGAAACCGAACTTTAGTTAGAGCTGTTAATATCAGAAGAGGTATGCGAAGAAAAGACGAGAAACCACCGGAAAACCATTGGAAGAATAGATTTCCCGATCTTGAAAAACAGCTCTTAGATGTGTACTACAAATTTAAGGGTTGGAATAGCCAGGGTGTTCCAACTAAAGAGACTTTACAATCATTGGGTATGGATTACGTTATCGAAGACTTTGAACAGAGAGGTATATACGATGAGCAAAGTAAAGAAGAAAATTAAGCGAATTAAAATCGATGTTGACAAGTGCAATGGTTGCCGGGCCTGTGAGGTGATTTGCTCATCTTATCATGCTACGCCAAAATATAGCAGCAATAATCCGGCCAGATCCCGGATTAGGCTGATTCGTCATCCTCTAAAAGACGTATATCTTCCTGTATACGCCGGTGAATATACAGCATCGGAATGTGCGGGCAGAGACAAATATGTGATTGACGGAAAAGAATATGACGAATGTGGCTTCTGCAGGGCCTCCTGCCCATCCAGGGACGTTTTTAAAGAACCAGATTCCGGTATGCCGCTGAAATGCGATATGTGTGAAGATGACCCCACCCTTACAGAGCCCTTGTGTGTCAAGTGGTGTATAGCCGGAGCTCTGACTTACGAAGAAAGGGAAGAGGAAGTGGAGGAAGAAGAGAATCTGGACGACGAGATGGAAATAGGATTGAAAGCATTGATAGACAAACATGGAAAACAAAAGGTAATGGAAGCCCTAGCTCGAAAATCACAGAAGGCTAAAACATAAATGTGAAAGAAGGGGATAAAAACTATGGAGACATTAGTCCCTATTAAAGAGATAATCGAAGAAATAAAAGAGAGCGGTGGAGACGCCGTCAAATATTGCTATCAATGCGGAAAATGCGATACTGTTTGTCCCTGGAATAGGGTAAGAGATTTCAGTATGCGTAAGCTAATCCGCCAGGCTTCATTCGGTTTGACTGAGATAGAAAATGAAGAGATTTGGCGTTGTACTACCTGTGGCAGGTGCCCTCAGAAATGCCCCAGGGACGTAAAGCAGATAAATGACATGGTAGCCCTGCGCAGGGTTGCCACGGGATATGGGATATTTCCTACCGCTGTCAAGCCCATCCGCACCGTAAGTGCAGGCCTTACAGCAGATGGCAACCCCTTCGGTGAAGAAAGAGGAAAGAGGGCAGCATGGACAGAAGGCCTTGGTGTAAAAACATTCACTGAAGGGATGGAGGTCTTATATTTTCCCGGCTGCTACCTAAGCTATGACTCAAGATTAAAGAAGGTAGCTCAAGCCACAGCCAAAATCCTAAAAAAAGCAGGAGTTGATTTTGGGATACTGGGCTCTAAGGAGAGTTGCTGTGGAGAAAGCATCCGCAAGACAGGCAATGAGGACCTATTCAAGCGCCTGGCTAAGGAAAACATTAAAAATTGGATCGACAGCGGGGTAAAGAAAATCCTTGTTTCTTCCCCACATTGCTATCACACATTTAAGAACGAGTATCCTGAATTTAATGTAAACTTTGAGGTGGTCCATATCACCCAGTATTTATCTGAGTTGATTAATGAAGGAAGGCTTCAGATAAATAAGGAGTATCATAAGAAAATTACCTATCATGATCCATGCTACATGGGCCGACATAATGGCATTTATGACGAACCCCGAAGTGTTCTAAATAAGATTCCTGGTTTGGAACTGAAGGAGATGGAAGAGTCTCGGGAAAATAGCCTCTGTTGCGGAATGGGCGGAGGCAGGATTTGGATGGAAACTCCAAACTCTGAAAGATTCTCCAACCTCAGATTAGAAGACGCAATTAAGGATGGGGCCGAGGTGCTGGTCACTTCCTGCCCCTATTGCATCACAAATTTTGAGGATAGCAGGGTAGTCCAGAACTATGATGACGCCATAGAGATTAAGGACATCACGGAGATCCTCCAGGAAGTGATTTAGATGACAAAAGAACTGAACAAACAACAAGCCATTGACGGGCCGGATAAGAAAGGTGTGGCAGCGGAAATAGTCTGCCATCGCTTTTCTGACGAGGAATGGGTCAAATCTTTAGTTCACGTGCCTAGCGAGCTAGAACTCACAATTTATATAAATCAGCTGGAACTGGTGACCATCCTGAGTACTCCAATCAAGCTGAATTACCTTGTCCTAGGATTCCTGTATGGACAGGGAATCATCTCAAGTCTCGACGACGTGTTGATGATGCGGTTGTGTGAGGACGAAAAGACGGCAGATATAAGGCTTAAAAACCCTGACTATAAATTGCCAACCCAGCGGACACTCACCTCCGGGTGCGGTGGCGGTGCAGTTTTCGAAACGGACGGACATAGGGTTGAGTCAGGTTTTGTAGCTACACCAACGGAAGTGCTGTCATTGATGAAACAGTTTCAAGAGAAGATGGAACTGTATCGGCTTAGTGGCGGTGTGCACACTTCAGCTCTTTCCGATACCAGGAACCTGCTGGTAGTGACTGAGGATATCGGACGACATAACACCTTGGACAAGATTCAGGGTGAATGTCTAATGAGGGGAATATCAACCAATGATCGACTGTTGCTAACCACCGGACGCATCTCTTCGGAGATGCTGCTTAAGGCGGCAAAGATGCAGGCTCCAGTTGTTGTTTCCCGGCACTCGCCCACAGAAAGAGCCGTTTCCCTTGCCCGTGATTTGGGCATTACTCTGGTGGGTCATGCCAAGGGAGGTCGACTGACGGTGTATTCCCACCCGGACCGACTTGGCTGCCCAACAGATTAAATACGGCTAGCCCGAACAGTTGTCAACGTGATAAAACCTGAAAGAGGTGATAGAAAGTGGAAAGAGAACTAGAAAGAATTGATGGACAATTGATTAATAGTCTTTGCGACAGCAATTTTGGAGATGTTATGGTTGTGGGTGGAGGGATCAGCGGTGTTCAGGCCGCTCTTGACCTTGCCACAGCAGGCTATAAAGTTTATCTAGTGGAAAAAGGACCGAGCATTGGGGGTCATATGGCCCAGATTGACAAAACCTTTCCCACCAATGACTGCTCCATGTGAATACTCTCTCCTAAACTGGTCGAGGTCGGCCGGCATCCCAATATAGAAGTTCTAACCTATACTGAAGTTGACAGTATAGCAGGGAAAGCGAGAGACTTTAAGGTAAGTCTGATTAAAAAGCCCAGATATGTTGATGAGAGCAAATGCACCGGTTGTAATGTTTGTGTTGAATATTGCCCAATCAAATTCCCTGATGAATTTAATCAGGAAATATCGGACAATAAAGCCATCCATATCTACTTTGCCCAAGCAGTACCTTTGGTCACTTATATAGATGAAAGCTGTATTTACCTTAAAGAAAAGAAATGTACTATTTGCCAAGCAGTCTGTGGTAATAAAGCCATAGATTTTACTCAAACAGCGGAGAAGGTAGAAGTAAATGTAGGGGCCATAGTTCTGTCTCCGGGCATTGAGCCATTTGACCCAACAGTGATGAAGGAATATCGCTATGGAGAGTTTCAGAACGTGGTAACCAGTATGGACTATGAACGGCTAATGAGCTCCACCGGGCCATACGAGGGGTCGATACTACGCGCTTCCGACAAGAAACATCCCCATAAAATAGCCTGGATTCAATGCGTCGGTTCCCGACAGGATAACCCTAACATGGAAGGTAACAGCTATTGTTCAGGCGTATGCTGCACCTATAGCCAGAAACAGGTGATTTTGACCAAAGATCATGACCCAGAGACCCAGTGTACCTTATTCCATAACGATATTCGTTCCTATGGGAAGGATTTTGAGCGTTACTATGAGAGGGCGGAGAAACTTCCCGGTGTTCGATTTATTCGAAGCTATGTATCAATAGTGAAAGAGATACCCGAAACCAAGAATGTAGTTATCAGATATGCCACTCCCGACGAAGGAGTAAAGGAAGAAGAATTCGATATGGTGGTATTATCCGTTGGCTTGAACCCTCCTGCTGATGTAAAGGGCTTGGCAGATAAGTTCGGCGTTGAGCTCAATTCCCACGGATTCTGCAAAACCAATGCTATTAATCCCATGGAGACCTCTCGACCGGGAATTTTTATGAGCGGAGCCTTCCAAGGACCTATAGATATTCCCGAGTCGGTTTTTACCGCCAGTGGAGCCGGCTCCCAATGTGGTGAGCTGCTTGACTACCGGCGAGGGGATTTGGCCAGAGAAAGGGTATATCCGGCTGAAAAGGATGTCTCGAGAGAAGAGCCTAAAGTGGGTGTATTTGTATGTCACTGTGGGGCTAATATCAGTAGAGTGGTAGATATTCCTTCAACAGTTGAATATGTTTCAAGCTTGCCTAATGTTGTGTACGTTAAGGAACAGCTATTTTCATGTGCAACTAATTCTGCCCAAGAAATAACAGACATGGCCAGGGAAAAAGGACTCAATCGAGTTGTTATCGGCGCCTGTTCCCCTAGAACCCTTGAACCTTTATTTAGGGACACCCTGCGGGAAGCGGGCATTAATCAATACTACTTGGATATGGCCAATATTAGAGAACATTGCTCCTGGGTCCATCCTAAAGAAAAGGAAGAGGCCACCAAAAAGGCAAAGGAATTAATCAGGATGTCCATAGCCCGAGCCTGCCATTTGGAGCCTTTACAGGAATTTGACTTGCCCGTCAATAAGGCAGCATTGGTGGTGGGTGGGGGTATAGCCGGCATGACCTGTGCTCTCTCCATAGCCAACCAGGGACATGAGGTGCACCTGTTGGAAAAGGATATAAAGCTTGGGGGAATGGCCAGAAAAATTCATCACACCCTGGAAGGTTTGGATGTGCAAAGCTATTTGGGAGATATTATCCGCCAGGTTTATCAACATCCATTAATACATGTATATTTTGAGGCAGTCATCACCGAGGCTACCGGCTATATAGGCAATTTCGCCACCAAGGTGAAGTCTGAAATAGGGGTATCAGAGATAAAACATGGAGCAGCCGTCATTGCTACCGGTGCGCAAACTTACCAACCCACCGAGTACCTTCATGGAGAAGATGACAGGGTAATGACTCACCTGGAGCTAGGGGAGCAAATCGCCCAAGGAAAAGAAAGTCTGATTACCTCCGAGAGTCTGGTGATGATTCAATGCGTAGGCTGTAGAAATGAGGACAGGAATTACTGCAGTCGGGTATGTTGCAGCGAGTCTGTCAAGAACGCTTTGAAGTTAAAAGAGCTAAACCCCGAGATGGATGTCTACATTCTCTATCGAGACATGAGAACCTATGGGTTCAAAGAAGATTATTACCGGGAAGCGGCAGGTAAAGAAGTAAAGTTCATCCGCTATGAGCCTAAGGAAAAGCCTGAGATAGAAGCTGTTGTGGAGGATGGCAGGCCTGTCTTGAGGGTTACTGTGCCCGATCCTATTCTAGGTGATATGCTTGAAATAGATGCTGATAGAATTGTGTTGGCTGCTGCAGTTATTCCCTCGGAAGACGTAAAAGAACTAGCTGGACAATTTAAGGTAGCTTTGAGCCCCGATGGCTTTTTCAAAGAAGCCCATGTTAAATTAAAGCCAGTTGAGTTTAGTACAGACGGGGTTTATTTGTGTGGAATGGCTCACTATCCCAAGTTTATCTCAGAAACAGTTAGCCAGGCTTATGGAGCTGCGGGCCGGGTCTTAACTCTTCTCTCCCGTGATACAGTAGTAGCCTCCGGCTCTGTATGCGATGTGGATGAGAGTAAATGTGTTTCCTGTGGAGCATGTATCTCAGCCTGTACCTATGGTGCGATAGAGTTTCGTGGGACACCACGGGGTAAAAAGGCTTTAGTCAATCCTATCCTTTGCAAAGGATGTGGGCTCTGTAACGCAAAGTGCCTCACAGGGGCTATTAAACTAAAGCACTTTACCGATGAATCCATTTTTAGCCAAATTGACGCGGCGGTTGAAGCTCAGTAGTCAGGAGTCAGTATCCAGGAGTCAGAATAAGAGAAACGAAAACCCATTTTTTAAAAATAAGCCGTTTCTTGCAAGGATGTTAATTAAATGCTGAAGTACATTTTTGGGTCATTCTGAATACTGACTACTGAATTCTGAATACCTGATAAGTAACAAGCTGGGATTACTAAGTAAGGAGGTGTGATTGAATGAGTGCAGGACTTAAATTTAAACCAAGAATAATAGGTTTTGTATGCCATTGGTGAGGATACGGCGCTGCAGACTTGGCTGGCGTGTCCAGACTACAATATTCAACTGAAATTAGGCTTATTCGCGTCATGTGCACAGGAAGAGTCGATCTGGCACATGTACTCAGAGCTTTCTCAAAAGGAATAGACGGGGTGTTTATTGGTGGTTGCCGTTTAAATGAATGCAATTATATTACTCATGGAAATTACCATGCGTTAAACAAGGTGCTTTTATTTAAAAAAATAATGAATCACATAGGGCTCAACCCCGATAGATTAAGGATTGAATTTTTGTCTTCCAGTGAAGGAAACGTTTTTGCTGAAGTTGTTAATGATTTTTCCAGTAAAGTGAAGGAGTTAGGACCACTTGGCAAAGGCGAGGGAATAGACGAAAATGGATTAAAGTTAAACCTGAAAGCAATTACAAAGCTATTCCCCTACATTAGACTGGTGGAGAGTGAGAGACTGAGAGTGCGTTTTGATACAATAGAACAATTTGAGGAATTCTACTCCAGTGCGGAGCTAGAAAAGTTGTTTGGTGAATTAATTGCAGACAAATTGGCAATAAGCCAAATTATGCTACTCCTTAAGGAAAGACCCCTTTCAACTGGAGAAATGGCTCAGGCTTTAGGTCTAACCCCGTCTGAAATATCAAGACACCTTAATAGTACAGCAAAACAAGGAATGGTCAGGTACGAGGAAAGTCAGAAACGTTTTACTCTCGTATAAGGTGAAAGAGCAGGCAGCTGATTAGGCGAAAACAAGGAGGTCGGAACAGAGGCTATGAATAACGATAGAATTGATCAGATTATTGATAAGCATCAGGGGGAAGCCAGTTCACTCATTCAAATATTGCTGGATATACAGAGCGAAAATCGTTGGCTTCCCAAGGAAGCATTAGAGAGGGTCAGCGAAAAATTAGAAGTTTCTTTAACCCGAATACAGCATATAGCTACTTTTTATAAAGCCTTTAGTTTAGTTCCAAAAGGACGTCATCAAATTCACGTTTGTATGGGTACTGCCTGTCATGTTCGTGGTGCCCAGAATGTCCTGGACAAGGTGCAAGATCTCACAGGAATTAAACCTGGTGAAACGGACTCGGATATGAAGTATAGCCTGGAGACTGTTAACTGCCTCGGCTGCTGTTCTTTAGGTCCGGTGATGGAAGTTGATGGAAAGGTTCACGGTAAGATATCGCCAGCCGAGACAGCAGAAGTGATAAAAAAATATGAGTAAGTGAAGATTGTGAGGGGAGATTATGGCACAGATAAAATCACCTGATGAATTAAAGAAAGTCAGAGAAGAATTATTATTACGGAGAGACTCAGGCAATCCCTGTATTTCAATATGTGCCGGTGCCGGTTGCCTTGCCTCTGGCGCAGGTGAAGTCATAGCCGCATTCAAAGAAGAGATTGAAAAACAAGGCTTAACTGCGGATGTGGATACCAAAGGAACCGGGTGCCCTGGATTTTGTGAAAAAGGACCCATTATGGTCATTTATCCTGAGGAGATATGTTATGTTCAGGTAAAGGCTGAAGACGTTCCCGAGATTATCTCTCAGACCATAAAGGAGAAGAAAATTATAGATCGGCTGCTTTATGTTGAACCGTCTACAGGGGAAAAAGCAACTCAAGAATCGGATATTCCTTTCTATAAGAATCAAGAAAGAATCCTCATCTGCAATAATATTAAGATTGATTCCAAGAGCATTGATGACTACTTGGCCATCGATGGTTATGCTGCCTTAGCCAAAGCTCTCTTCCAGATGACCCCCGAGCAAGTATTGGCGGAAGTGAAAAAATCTAACCTGAGAGGGAGGGGAGGCGGTGGCTTTCCTGCAGGGAGAAAATGGGAAGGAACCCGCAACGCCCCTGACCCCATCAAATATGTGATTGTCAATGCCGATGAGGGTGACCCAGGAGCATTTATGGATAGGGCACTCTTAGAAGGAAATCCTCATTCTATCCTCGAAGGATTGATTATCGGAGCCTATACCATCGGAGCCCAAGAAGGTTATATTTACGTACGGCAGGAGTACCCCTTGGCGGTGGAAAATATCAATCTCGCCATTAAGCAGGCTGAGGAGTACGGTTTCCTTGGAAAAAACATCCTTGGCTCAGGCTTTGATTTCACAGTTAAAGTACACCAAGGTGCCGGAGCTTTCGTCTGCGGTGAATCCAGTGCCCTGATGACGGCATTGGAAGGGAAGGCCGGAGAGCCCAGGCCCAAGTATATTCGCTCCAACATCAAGGGCCTTTGGGAAAGACCCACCGTGTTGAATAATGTTGAGACCTGGGCCAATGTGCCCCTGATCATCAATAAGGGCGCTGACTGGTTCATTCAAATGGGGACGGAAGGAAGCAAGGGCACTAAGGTTTTTTCCCTGGTTGGCAAGATAACTAATACCGGCCTTGTGGAAGTACCTATGGGCATAACCTTAAGAGACATTATCTATAAAATAGGCGGTGGAATCCCTGGAGGCAAGAAGTTTAAAGCGGTGCAAACCGGGGGACCCTCTGGTGGATGCCTCCCTGAGAATATGTTAGATTTGGAAGTTGGTTTTGATGAACTCACCAAGGCCGGTTCAATGATGGGTTCCGGTGGGATGATTATCATGGATGAAGATACCTGTATGGTTGATGTGGCCCGATACTTCCTTGAATTCCTTGCTGATGAATCTTGCGGCAAATGCGTCCCATGCCGAGAAGGAGTCAAGCAGATGCTTAAGATTCTGACTAATATTACTGAAGGTAAGGGAAGAGTGGGGGATATAGAGCTTTTGGAGGAATTAGCTGAGACAGCTATCAATGCCTCACTTTGTGCTTTAGGTCAGAGTGCTCCTAACCCGTTTCTAAGCACACTACACTACTTTAGAGATGAGTATGAGTCCCATATCAAGGAAAAGAGGTGCTCGGCACTTTACTGTAAGGAGCTAATCGCATACCATATTGATCCGGATAAGTGCCAGGCCTGTATGATTTGCTTTAAGAAATGCCCGTCAGAGGCGATTATAGGCGGCAAGAATATGATTCATATAGTTGACCAGGAGAAATGCACAAAGTGCAATACTTGCCTTGAAGTTTGCCCCGCCCGTTTTGACGCGGTGAAGAAGATTTCCGGCGAACCTGTTCCGCCTCCTATTCCTGAGGAAGAAAGAACTATAGTCAGGGGGGGAAAAGAATAATGAGCAAAATCCTTTTAACAATTGATGGCAGAGAAGTTGAAGCAAAAGAAGGCATGACTGTTTTGGAGGCAGCAAGAAGTGTTGGCATAACTATCCCCACACTTTGTGATTACGAGAAATTAGAACCTTACGGAGCTTGTCGAATTTGCACAGTGGAAGCAGAAGTTAAAGGCTGGACAAAACTCGTTGTTTCCTGCCTTTACCCCGTTGAGCAAAATTTAATAGTAAGAACCAGGTCAGAGAAGGTAGACAGAATTCGCAAAATGATCTTACAGCTATTGCTGTCCCATGCTCCATATGCCAGGGATTTGCAGGGTTTGGCTAAAGAGTATGGCGCAGACAAAGACCGTTTTGAAAAAGAGTCCTCATTTTGCATTCATTGTGGCCTGTGTGTCAGATACTGTGCTGAAGTGAAGAAGAAGGACGCTATTGGATTTATTAACAGAGGAGCAAAGCGAGAGATAAGCTTCGTTCCGGAGATGATAACCTCTAAGGTATGCTGGAACTGCAAGGAATGTTTCCCACTTTGCCCTACAGAGGCATTACAAGCAGCTTATGGCCTTGCTGAAGCTCTATTATCTGACTCACCTGCTTTCGAAAGTGAGTCAGAGGAATAGACAACAAAAAGATGATTCCTATATTGAGTAGGAGTCATCTTTCTTTTAACTAAGTTGGCTGTTTAAAAACTAAAAAGATTATTTATCATATTATTTCCAGGCGAGAACCCTTGGAGGCTTTCTTGAATAGTTTGAAGAAGTTGCTTCAGGGAAGCCAACAATTAATGGAGCCACAGCTTTATAAGCTTGGGGTATTCCTAACTCATCTTTAAAAACTGCTGTATTAAAGAAAGATAACGAAAAACCAATCCAGCAAGTACCTAACTCGTAAGCATGAGCAGCAAGCATAATATTTTGTGCTGCAAGACTGCAATCACCTATGGCTTGTATTTTTTCAAAAGTAGAGTATATGATGATTAGAGTTCCTGCATTATAAAAAATATTGAATTCAGGATCGGAAAGAACATCCCTGTACCCATGAGGATCTGGTTTATCCCCCATTAGATTTAGGATTAGAATTTTGGCCCTATCTGAGTAGATCTTCAATAATTCAGCATCTTGGATAACCACGAAAGACCAGGGCTGTGAATTTGAAGAACTTGGTGCTAAAGTTGCCGCATCCAATAATTTATTAATCGTCTCTTGTGGAACACAGTCGCTTTTGTACTTGCGGATGGAACGTCTGCCGTAAATAGCATCAATTATATTCATTATTATATTACCTCCTAAGTGCTATTATGTTTTTGACATATTGCCTTATTCAATATATTGTTCTTGTTACATAAATAAAATTCCTGCTCGTTAAAAAAATACAACAAGCTGAAAGCAATAAATGTTATAGCTGTAAGGTTTGCAATAAAATATTCATTTTGTGTTTCAGCCAATGGCACATTAATTAGAGGAAAAAAGGAACACAGTGCTTTTAAATAGCTGCTAAAGAGGACAAAGTATAGTAAAATATATGTAGTTTTTAAATTTGAAAGGAGAGACATAAATGGTTAAAAAACAATTTAAAACAGAATCTAAAAGGCTGTTAGAAATGATGATTAACTCCATTTACACTAATAAGGAGATATTTTTGCGAGAGTTAATATCTAATAGCAGTGATGCAATTGACAGAATATATTACAAAGCATTAACAGATGATAATTTGGTTTTTAACAAAGACAGTTACTATATAAAAATAGTTGCTGACAAGGAAAACAGAACTCTGACAATATCAGACACTGGTATTGGTATGACGAAGGAAGAGCTTGAAAATAACCTTGGCATCATAGCCAAAAGTGGCTCATTAGCATTTAAACAAGAAAATGAATTGAAAGATGGGCATGATATCATTGGCCAATTTGGGGTAGGATTCTATTCAGCTTTTATGGTAGCTGAAGTTGTTACTGTGATAAGTAGATCTCTGGACAGTGAAGAGGGGTACAAGTGGGAATCGAAGGGTACGGATGGTTACACCATTGTACCATATGAAAAGGCTTTAGTGGGCACAGATGTTATCTTGAAAATAATAGAGAATGCAAATGATGAGAATTTTGATGAGTACTTAGAGGAGTATCGCTTAAAAGCTATCATAAAGAAATACTCTGATTTCATTAGATATCCAATAAAAATGGATGTTATCAGGAGAAAACCTAAAGAAGGCAGTAAAAATGAATACGAAGATGATAAAGAAGAGCAGATTATCAATAGTATGGTTCCCATTTGGAGAAAGAACAAAAATGAGCTTACTCCAGAAGACTATGATAATTTTTATGCTGAAAAACATTACGGTTTTGACAAGCCTATCAAACATATTCATATAAGTGTTGATGGCGCAGTGCGATATAATGCCATTTTATACATTCCAGAAAAAATACCCTTTGACTACTATACCAAAGAATATGAGAAGGGGTTAGAGCTTTATTCTAATGGCGTCTTGATTATGACCAAGTGCTCAGACTTACTTCCCGATTACTTTAGCTTCGTCAAAGGCATGGTGGATTCGGAAGATTTATCTCTCAATATATCGAGAGAAATGTTGCAGCATGATAGACAATTGAAACTGATCGCAAAAAACATCAAAAACAAAATTAAAAAGCAATTGGAGAGCTTATTAAAGGATGAAAGAGATAAGTATGCAGAATTTTATCAATCCTTTGGCAGACAATTAAAATATGGGGTTTATAGTGATTTCGGAAGTAATAAAGAAGATTTGCAGGATTTATTGATGTTCTACTCATCTAAAGAGAAGAAGATGGTAACCTTGGATGATTATGTATCAAGAATGCCTGAGGATCAAAAATTTATCTATTATGCTTCCGGAGAAACTAACGATAGAATTGAAAAACTCCCTCAGATAGAATTAATATCAGAAAAAGGATATGAAATTTTGTATTTTACAGATGATATAGATGAGTTTGCCATAAAAATGCTGATGACTTATAAACATAAAGAGTTTAAATCTGTATCTAGTGGTGACTTGGGTATTGAAACAGCAGAAAATGAAAACAATACTGATTCAGCAGATAATGATAACAAAGAACTCTTTGATTATATGCGAAATATATTATCAGGCAAAATTAAGGATGTAAGAGCATCAAAAAGATTAAAAACTCATCCTGTCTGTTTATCCAATGAGGGTGAAGTAAGTATAGAAATGGAAAAGATATTGAAATTGATGCCCAATAGCCCTGGTATTAAGGCTGATAAGATCTTAGAAATTAATATGAATCATGGGGTATATAAATCATTACAAGACGCTTTTGAAAAAGATAAGGACAAACTAAATCTATTCACAAATTTGTTATACCATCAAGCACTTTTGATTGAAGGGTTGCCCATCGATGACCCAGTTGAATTTACAAACGATATTTGCAAAATAATGATTGAGTTAAACACAGCCACCTATTAATAGGTGGTTTTTTTATATGGCACTTTTTATTTGGCACAATATTTGCTACTATATATTTCAAACTGTTATAGGGTAGGGCTAAGGATGAGCAAGAATTTCAAAATGGGTGATGGGTATCCATTATGGCTTAGTATAATCATTCAAACCAATAATGTACAAATGCAGTAAAGGGTAATTGAACTAAAGGAGGGGGATGTTTATATGGTGCAGATCTTAAATAAGGTAATTAGAATTAATATGGCTGATTTGTCGATTAAGGAAGAAGTGCTTTCAAATGAATATAGTTATTTAGGTGGAAGAGCATTGACCTCTCGCATTATTGCCCAGGAAGTAGAAGCAACCTGCCATCCCTTAGGAGTAAAAAACAAGTTAGTTTTTGCCATAGGCATACTTGCCGGTACCCCTGTATCCAGTGCCAACCGAATTTCTATTGGTGGGAAAAGTCCTTTGACTGGTGGCATTAAAGAAAGTAACGGTGGTGGAGTAACAGCATTAAAAATGGCCAGGCTTGGTATCAGAATGCTGATTATTGAAGGTAAACCCAGTCCACTTGGAAGCAAACCTGATGACTTACCATTATATACTGTAGTAATAAAAAAAGATGGTGTACAGATAGTAGAAGCAAATATATTAAGGGGAATGGGTAATTTTCAACTAATAGAAAATTTAAAGCAAACATATGGAGAAAACATTGCTGTTTCCTCGATAGGACCTATTGGAGAACGATGTCAGTCCTCAGCTGGAATAGCCAATACAGATAGGGAAGGACGTCCATCCCGCTATTGTGGCCGGGGAGGATTAGGGGCCGTAATGGGCAGCAAGGGACTAAAAGCAATTATCTTTGATGATGTCGGCTGTAGTGCAACTGTAAGCCATAATAGAGAAAAGTTTCAACAGCTATATAAAGAGGGTAATCAATTACTTCTAAATAATGAAATAGTTGCAGGTTATGCCAAGTATGGTACTGCCGGGATGTTGGAAAATACAAATGCAATGGGAATTTTACCCACTAGGAATTTTAGCACTGGTTTTTTTAATGAAGGAGAAAAAATTTGCGGTGAGGCTCTTTATCAGATGATCAAAGAGCGGGGGGGCGTCGGGGATACAACCCATGCTTGTATGCCTGGCTGTGTTATTCGCTGTTCAAATGTATTTCCTGACAAACAGGGAAATGAGCTAGTGGCGCCATTGGAATATGAAACCATTGGTCTGATGGGCTCGAACTGTGAGATAGCTGATTTCGACGTAATAGCAGAGCTTAACTATCACTGTAATGACTATGGGATAGATACAATTGAGGTAGGAGCAGCCCTGGGAGTAGCAATGGAGGCCGGACTTATTCCTTTTGGTGATAAGGATGGGGCTGTAAGACTTATTAAAGAAATAGGTGAAGGTACAGTGCTTGGCAGAGTTCTAGGAGAAGGAGCAGCAGTGACGGGCAGAGTCTTAGGAGTTGCAAGGGTGCCTGTAGTAAAGGGTCAGGCTATGCCCGCATATGAGCCAAGAGGGATTAAAGGTTTAGGTATTACATACGCCACATCCCCCATGGGGGCTGATCATACCGCAGGAAATACCATTAGACAAAAAATAGATCACCGCAATCCTGAGGGCCAAGAAGCAATTTCCAGAAGAGCTCAGTTTATGGCAGCTTTATTTGATTCTTTAGGCCTATGTGTCTTTGTAGGTGTTGTCTTTGGTGCCAGATTAGACCTTTTGGCAAGTCTGATAGAAGCACATAGCGGAATAAAGGTAAGTGAGGAAGAATTGTTAAACTTAGGTAAAGAAACAGTGGCTATTGAGCGAAAATTTAATAATAATGCTGGTTTTACAAAATCCCATGACCGGCTGCCGGATTTTTTTGTTGCTGAAATTTGTCCTTCATCTCAAAATTCATTTGATGTTTCTGAAAAACAATTGGATAGTGTTCATCAAGATGATTAATGCAAAAATGCAGTATTCTTTGGCATAAAAATGCAATTATTCATTAAGTGATCTGAATTATTAAAAAAAAGGGGGAGTGATAGTGACTAAATTTGCTACTAGAATGGGAGACGGACATTTAGTTGAATTGACTGCTGATGAGATAAGAAGGGATTTGGAAAAAGGTACACTTGATGCAGCTGAAAGAGGGGATATCCCACCCCTTGCGGAAGAAGAGTTAACCCAACTATTTGAAATTTGTACAATGCCAAATAAGTTTGTCAGTGTTGAGCGGGGAAATGAGGTTATTCTAACATATGACGCAGGCACCATAAAAATCCCCAGATTAGGGGTGCAGATGGGCCGCAGTCAGATAATCCAGTTATGGGAAAAAGCCTGTGGTGCTGACACTATGGAACTTGCCCATATGGATTACAGCTATAAACCGGTTAAACCAATTGTACATGAAGAACAGGCGGAGTTGCTAAATGCATTATTAAATAGTATAGTGCCGATTTTTTACGGAGCAATGCCTAATCTTGGGCTTTATACAAAACCGGATGGTCCTGTTGATAATGCTGCAGAGCTTTTGCCTAAAGGAAAGATCGCTGAGGCAAGGGCAGCTCAAGAAGAAGCAATTGAGTATGCTGTCAAAGATATGGTATATGTAGCTAGCAAGATGTATGAGGCTGGGGCAGACGGAATAAACTTTGATACCGTGGGGGCTTCTGGGGATGCAGACTTTTTAGCAACATTAAAAGCCACAGAAATACTTAAAAGTAAGTACCCAGATATATGTATTGAATTAGGTATGGCTGGAGAATTTGTTTTAGGGATGCATGGAGAATTATATTATGAAGGAGTCAAATTAGCTGGACTTTATCCCCATGAGCAGGTGAAAATGGCTGAAAAGGCTGGAGTAACTATTTTTGGCTCAGCGATAAATACTAATAGCAGCAAAACTTTTCCATGGAATATAGCTCGTTCTGTCACATTCTCAAAAGCATGCAGAGAAAAAGCACATGTCCCAGTTCACGCTAATGTGGGAATGGGAGTGGGGGGGACCCCATTATGTGACTTTGCTCCCGTTGATGCAGTATCCAGAATATCGAAGGCTATGGCTGAAGTTGGCAAATTAGATGGGTTGTAGATAGGCGGCGGTGATCCTATGGGGACAGCTATATCTCATGCGTTAGCGTCTGGTATGGGCGGAATTCGAACTGCTGGAGATCTGGTGGCGAGAATGCAAATGATCAGAGGTATGAAACTGAATGAGGCGAAGGAATATGTAGCTAATAAATTAGGAGTATCAATCTTTGATCTCTCGGATGAAATAATAATGGAAGAGATAAGAGAAAGCCTAAATATAGGTAAAATAAGAACCTTGCATCATCATGCCAAAGGAATGGAGGCCAAATTTAGAATCGCAAAGCTATTAGACATTGAAATAAATAGTGTTAATAGGTTTAAAAAAATGATAGAATCTGGTTAAAACTAGTTTTCGTGACACTAACTGAAAGAAGGCCTAATTTTGTGAGTAAACAAAATAAAATACAAATAAACAATACTTTGCTTTATATAAATATTTTTATTTTTGTAATTTCTCTAGGGGAAGGGATAATCATTCCTATAATTCCCTTATATGCAGATCAGCTTGGAGCATCTTACAGCCAATTGGGCTTTCTAATTACAGGGTACTCACTGGGATTTGCAGGATTGACTCTACTATCAGGAAGGCTATCCGATAATATTGGGCGCAAAAAAATAATATTAATTGGAATAGTAATAAACCTAATAGCAGCCTTGGGTTATATGCTGGCAGCTACAGTTGAACAAGTTCTTATGGCTAGAATTTTAGAGGGAATGAGCCGGGGAATGATTTGGCCTTTGACTACTGCTATTATTGCTGATAATACCCAATTAGGCAATAGAAATAGGACCATGGGGATTTTCACTGCCTGTTATGGGGGAGGCATTGCGCTAGGTACTGTAATTGGGGGTATTATTGCACAAAAACTTAGTTATAACACTGTTTTTCCTGCCTATGTGGTTTTATCCATGATTGTTTTTGTAATAGTATGGTTTAATATTCATGAAGATGCCGGGAAAAGTCATCTAATAGAACAAACTCCGCTTAAAAAAGAATTAAATAAAATTAATTTAAAAAGTGAGCTCAAAGGTATTATGCCACTTGCATTCATAGGATTTTCTTTTGCTGGGTTATTATGGACAATTGCTGCCTTACAGTCAAAAATTGCTGATACAGCTGGGTTTTCCCCGGTAATCATTGGCGCTTTTTTTAGTGCGTTATGGGGTTCTCGGATAGTTGCAGCTCTTAATATGGGTAGGGTAGTAGATAAGTGGGGGAGAAAAAAAGTACTTACTGTCAGCTTGATTTTTTGTTTACTGGCAACTTTAATATATCCATTTTCACAACATGTTGTTTCTCTTTTATTTGCTTCAGTACTGGTTGGACTGGGTACAGGAATCATTTACCCGTTAATAGTCAGCTTGGCAGCAGATAAAGTGTCAGCTAGAAATAGGGGCGTTGCCATGGGCTTTTTAGAAACTGCCATGGGATTTGGAATGATTTTACAACCTGCTTTTTCTGGACTTGCCGGCCAATATATAGGCTTATATTCTACTTATCTGGTAGGCATGACTTTTATTGTCTTTTCTATTATGGTTACTGTAATAATAATTAATGAAGATTACATAAAGGGGTACAACTCAACCATCAGCCTAAATGAAGGGGAAATAAGTGAACTCCAAGGAGGCAAATAATTAATGAGTATTTCATGGACCCCAGCACAGAAACAACGGCTGCGGGAGTTAAACGTAGAACTGAGCCAGCAAGAAAAGATTTTTTCTAGTACCACGGAACGGGAAATAGAATTTAAAATATTGGAAAAAGAGGCAGTGCAAAAACTAAAAGGTGACTGGCAGGAATATCGTCAAGGTAGACGAGTGCCACTCCTTTCCCAGCTTGAACAGAAATTAATTGGGGCATTAACTAAAAATGATTTTGTACAAGTTGTTACCCCAATTATTTTATCTAAATCATTACTGGAGAAAATGACAATTACTGATGAACATCCTCTAAGCAAACAGGTTTTTTGGCTTGATCAAACTAAGTGCCTAAGGCCAATGCTTGCCCCCAACTTATATTTTTTATTAAAGGATTTGCTAAGAGTATGGGATAAACCCATTAGGATTTTTGAGATTGGTTCTTGTTTTCGCAAGGAAACCCAAGGGGCTAATCATTTAAATGAATTCACCATGCTGAATTTGGTGGAAATGGGTTTGCCTGAAGAGAGGAGAATAGAAAGATTAAGTGAGCTTGCTGCTATAGTCATGGATGAGGCAGGGATTAAAGATTATCAACTTGTGTCCACTGAATCTGAAGTTTATGGCACAACTGTTGACATTGAAGCTGGTATAGAGTTGGGGTCAGGTGCCATGGGGCCACACGCCTTAGACTATCAATGGGGAATAAATGAAACTTGGGTAGGCATAGGCTTTGGATTAGAAAGACTGGTAATGCGGAAGGAAGGGTATCAGACTATTAAAAGGGCAGGAAGAAGCCTTACTTACCTTGACGGGGTACGATTAAATATCTAACATAAATTTGAGTTTCATTACTGGTGGGAAATGAGGAAGGTAAATGAAAGTAGTAGTTGTCGGTGGAGGACTACAAGGAATAGAAGCAACCTATTTAGCTCAACAATGTGGTTGGCAAGTAATTTTACTGGATAAAAACCCTTTAGCACCAGCCACAGGTTTATGTGATATATATTATCAGTTAGATGTAACTGTTGATGCAGCAGATGAGCTGATAAATATTCTTAATAAAGCTGATTTCATTATTCCTGCTTTAGAAAATAATGAAGCACTGACAATTCTGAAGAATATTAAGGAAAAAATAGTTGCTCCCATAGCCTTTGATGTACAAGCCTATGGGATTTCATCATCAAAAATCAAATCCAATAGATTATTTGAATCTCTTAATATTCCTATGCCAAAACTATGGCCTAACTGCAACTTTCCTGTTATCGTTAAACCCACCAATGCCAGTGGCAGTCAAGGAGTGAGCAAAGTTTTATCCGAGGCTCATTTATATAACCTAACTGGACAAAAGAACTTTAATGCTGGTAACTGGGTGATACAGGAGTATGTTGCCGGTCCATCATTTTCCATAGAGGTAGTAGGAGTTAACCACCATTATGGGGTTATCCAGGTAACTGATTTGCAGATGGACTCAAGTTATGATTGCAAAAGAGTGTTGGCTCCCTCCGCGTTGGCATTAGGTTTGCAAAGTACATTTCAAGATATTGCCCTGCAAATTGCCAAAGGGTTAAATCTAACAGGTATTATGGATGTTGAAGTTATTTTACATGAGGGAGAGCTTAAAGTGTTGGAAATAGATGCCCGCCTTCCCAGTCAAACACCTACAGCAGTCCTAAAATCAACAGGAATAAATATCCTGGAATTACTAGCACAAATATACATAGAAAAGAAAAAGCCCAGTTTTCCCATGCAAACTTCGGGGAAAAGTGTAATTTATGAACATATAAAAATCCAAAATGATACTCTTGAAGTTACAGGTGAACATGTATTGACTGAAGCTGGTCCATTATCATTTTATAAAAATTTCTTTGGAGCAGATGAGGCCATTACCAACTATCTGCCTAATAAAGATGTTTGGGTTGCTACGCTGATTATTCTGGAAGAAAATCCAGAAAAGGTATGGCAAAAAAGGGACCTGGTTATCAAGAGAATAATAGCTGAGTGCAGCACTAAAGATTATATAGATTCTTTGCCTGACACTGAAATTGAGGCCGATTGATAATAAGGAGGACCTATGACAAGGTTGCAGCAACATCAAGTAATAGATATCCCACCTATGCTGATAAAGTATGACTTGGAATTAGAAGAAATAACAGGGGCAAGCCTCAAAGAGATAGCTTGTAGGGGAGCTGATATTTCTGGAGCAGATTTGGACCAATGGCTGCATTGCCTAAAGATAGCAGTAGTCCCAGTTACTACTGGACAAGGGATTATCAGCGGATTTACTGAAGCTGTGGCAGGGATTATTGCTTATCTGGGAGGAAATGTTTTTATTACTAAAGGCTATGATGTGGCAGGGTTAGCTGAAGGGATAGAAAAAGGTGCTCAGGTTATTTTTATTGCTGATGATAATCGTTTTGTAGCTATTAATTTGCCCTTGGGGAAAGTTGTTGACAACAGTGATGCCACAGCTAGAGGCTATGTTACGGCACTAGAATTTTTAGTAAAGGGTCTATTGGGTCGTGAAGTACTGGTAATAGGTGGGGGAATAATTGGCAAGAAAGCAATAAAGGTATTGCTGGAGAAGGGCGCTCTCCCGGTGGTATATGATGTAGATGAAACCAAACTTAAGCATCTAAAAATTGAAAAAAGAATAAAAATTGTGAATAACCTAGATAAAGCTTTACAGGAAAATAACTATATTTTTGAAGCTACACCCGCCGATAATATAATCTCAGCAGAACATATAAAACCCAATATGGCTATCGCTGCTCCAGGGATTCCCCTTGGTTTAACCAATGAAGCCTATGAGCTTGCAAGAAAAAAGATAATACACGACCCATTGCAGCTAGGAGCAGCAACCATGCTTGCCATGGTTATTAAGGAAAGATAGGATGTTTTAGTTTTACAAGTAGGAAATATAAATTTTTTATTGAATATATAACATTATACACGGGGGGTGGATCGTAGGATCGCGTAGACTCTAAATCTGTGCAGCCGGGTGAGACTCCCGGACTCCCCGCCACCCATTAAATTTTCAAGGTCAGCTTTAGGAGGCTATATTGTGAGTAAAGAAGTAGAGGCAGAAAATAATGAAAAACAACAAGCCAAGGCTAACCGAATAAGTAGAAGGTATTACCGTAAACAAGTGAATTTTTTCCGTCTTATTAACAAAATGAAACTTTGGCCCTCAAGAAAGGGAATTCTCCATGGAGTGAAAAACTTTAAAGAAAGAGGAAATTATGCAGAAATAACTACCCACTGCAATCAGACATTCCTAGTTAGAAATTCCAGAAAAAGCAGGGCTGCCCGTTGGCTGCGCAATAAGTGGCATACCGGCCCATGTAAAGCCTGCAAAGTGCCCCAGTGGAAGTTGGAAAAGTATTCTACGACAATGTTTAACAGGCATTGGGGATCACAATTAAGGGAAGAAAGATAGGTTTGTAACTGATAAAAGTTGTGGGCAGCACGAACTTAATTAATTAGCAAGTAAACCTCTAAGGTTGGTATGTACCGAAGGAGGTTTTTTTGTTTATGCACACCCAAAAGACAATTAGCATTTAACTGCAAAATTTCATTAAGAATCACGGCGGGAATGCAGTTTGACATTATTATTTTCTTTTACCTATTAAAATATGGTGCATCAATTGTACAAATTTTAAGAATTGTAGACATTGGCATAGATTTTGCATTTAAGGATTATCGTAAGAAAAATATTACTGGAAATATTGTCTTTCAACATCTAGAACAATGTTTCCTAAAATTAGCCACCTAAAATTAGTCAAAAGGAGGGGAAATATCTTTATGTCGAAGTATTTTATCAGAATGGGAGACGGCTACTTTGCTGAGTTTACCGAGGCAGAAATTAGACAGGACTTGGAAGATGGCACGGTAGACGCTGCGGAACGTGGCAGTATACCACCCTTATCTGAGGATGAATTACAACAGCTTTTTGAAATCTGCACTGCACCAAATAAATTTGTCAGTGTAGAGAGGGGAAACGAATTAGTACTAACTTTTGACGCAGGTACATTAAAGATTCCCAGACTAGGTGTACAAATGGGCAGAAGCCAAGTTGTTCAGCTGCATGAAAAGGCTTTTGGGGCAGATACGATGGAGTTGGCTCATATTGACTACAGTTTTAAGCCTATAAAAGCGATAGTACATGAAGAACAGGCAGAAATCCAAAGTGCATTGCTTAATACTGTTTTGCCACTCTTTTATGGAGCTATGCCTAACCTGGGTCTATATACTAAGCCCGATGGTCCGGTGGAAAATCCTGCCGAGCTTTTGCCAAAAGGAAAGATTGCTGAAGCAAGGGCAGCCCAAGAAGAAGCCATTGAGCATGCCGTCAAAGATATGGTATATGTAGCTAGCAAGATGTACGAAGCTGGAGCAGACGGGATTAATTTTGACACAGTGGGAGCCTCTGGTGACGCTGACTTTCTAGCCACCTTAAAAGCAGTTGAAATACTAAAAAAGAAATACCCAGATATGTGCATTGAATTGGGAATGGCTGGGGAATTTGTCTTAGGCATGCATGGTGATTTGTATTATGATGGAGTAAGGCTAGCGGGGCTATATCCCCATGAGCAGGTTAAAATTGCTGAAAAAGCTGGAGCAACCATCTTTGGCTCAGTAGTAAACACAAACAGCAGCATGTCCTTTACATGGAATCTGGCCAGAGCAATAACATTTTCTAAGACCTCTGTAGAACATGCAAGTATTCCAGTGCATGCTAATGTGGGTATGGGGGTAGGGGGAATACCAGTTTCTGAAACTCCAGCAATTGATGCAGTTTCCAGGGTCTCAAAAGCCATGGCGGAAGTAGGAAAACTTGATGGATTGTAGATTGGCGTAGGTGATCCGTTGGGCATGGCAATTACTCACGCGTTAGCGTCGGGCATGGGCGGAATTCGTACCTCCGGAGATCTGGTGGCACGGATGCAAATGTCTCGAGGCATGAGAATAAATGACGCGAAAGAGTATGTGGCCGGCAAACTTGGTGTATCAGTGATAGACCTTTCCAATGAAATTGTTATGGAAGAGGTCAGGGAAGACTTAAACATTGGGAAGATTAGAACATTGCACCAAAATGCTAAGGGAATCGAAGCTAAGTTTAGGATAGCTAAGCTATTGGAAATAGAGATAAATTGTGTAAACCGCTTTAAGCGACTTACTGAAGGATAAGGTGTATGTTCATAAAGCAAGCAAATTTTATCTAAAAAAAGGAGGGAAAAAATGAAACGAAATTCACGTGCAGGGTTGGGATCGTTATCAGGATTCAGCCTAAATGTACTTTCTGACGATGAGCTGTACGAGTTGCACTTGGCAACATTGGAAGTTCTGCAGCATACAGGTGTCAAAGTCGAGTCTCTTGAAGCTTTGGACATCTTTGACGGTGGCGGGGCTAACGTAGACCGGAAAAATCACATAGTGAAAATTCCTCCCCATGTAGTTGAGGATGCAATTAGGTCTGCTCCCGCTAAAATTGTATTAGCAGGGAGAAATCCAAAGAACGATGTGGTTCTTGAGGGAAGGAGAGTGCATTTTACTAACTTTGGGGAAGGGTTAATGATTAATGACCCATTCACAGGTGAATATAGAAAGACTACCAAAGAAGACGTAGCTAACACAGCAAAAGTGGTAGATGCACTGGATGCGGTAGATGTTTATGAGCGGGCTGTGGATGCCCGGGATGTTTATCCGGGAGTTGGTGCACTTCACGAAGCTGAAGCCTTTTTTAACAATACTTCTAAACACTGCTTCATGGGACCTGGTAGTAAGAAACTGGCTGAAATGGTATTGGAAATGGCCACAGCGGTTGCCGGGGGAAAAGAACAATTAAAAGAGCGTCCACCAATTTCTTTTATTGCTTGTCCCAGTAGTCCATTACAGCTTTGTAATGACGCATGTGACGTAATAATGGCCGCTGCCCGGGCAGGAATAGCTGTAAACGTTTTATCTATGGCCATGGCCGGAGGTTCTTCACCGATAACAATGGCTGGAACTTTAATATCTCATAATGCAGAAGTCCTAAGTGGAGTAGTATTGAATCAGCTGACTTCTAAAGGTGCCCCCGTACTTTATGGGAGCTCATCGACTATTATGGATCTAAAATATGCAACTGCGCCGGTGGGATCCCCGGAATTAGGCATGATTAACGCTGGAGTAGCCAAACTTGCTCAATATTACTTATTGCCAAGCTTTGTAGCCGGTGGATAGGGTGACAGCAAAGTTGTAGATGCCCAAGCCGGGCATGAAAAAACTATGTCAGGGTTGTTAACTGCCTTAGCGGGAGCTAACTTAATCTATGGCTTGGGGATGCTTGAATTAGGTATGACCTTTAGTTATTCCCAACTATTAATTGATAATGATATAGCCAATATGATTAAGAAGGTTGTTCAAGGAATTGAAGTCAGTGATGAAAGTATGGCAGTGGACGTCATCAAACAGGTAGGTGCCGGTGGTGACTTCCTCATGCAGGACCATACAATTCGTCATATGAAAACAGCTCAATCCAGACCTAAATTATTTGACCGTAGAATGCGGGATGCATGGTTAAATCAAGGGGGAAAAGATGTGGCACAAATAGCTCAGGAGGAAGCAGTGTACCTTCTGCAAAATCATAAACCGGAACCTCTGCCTCCTGGTGTAGCAGCTACCTTGAAAGCAATTGTTGAAGCAGGAGAAGAAGAATTGGGAGAAAAGAAAAAATAACGTCTGGGGGGATGTTCATGACTAAAACAGTTTTATTGGAAGAAGCAATGAATGCAATTATCAATTGTGATGAAGCAAAGGCTGTAGATGTGGCAAAGAAGGCCTTAGCCGCAGGATTAGACCCGGTTGAGGTGCTTAATGAAGGCTTTTGTAAAGGTATTGCTAAAGTAGGGGATTTATTTGGCCGTGGCAAAGTATTTTTGCCAGAGCTAATCCAGACTTCTGAGGTTATGAAAGTAGCTACCAAAGTTCTTAATGAAGGCCTGACTACTCAAACCAGCCTGACAAAAGGTAAGTTTTTAATCGGTACTGTTGAAGGTGATGTCCATGATATCGGCAAAGGTATAGTTGTTTCTCTCTTAAGTGCAAATGGCTTTGAGGTTATCGACCTTGGACGGGATGTTCCAGTAAATACTTTTATTGAAAAAGCATTGGAACTAGATGTGGATATTATTGGAACCAGTGCACTGCTAACCACTACATTAGAAATTCAGAAAAAGCTAGAAGATGAGTTGAAGAAAAATGGATTAAGAAGCAAGTTCAAAACCATGGTTGGCGGTGCTCCTGCCACCCAAAGATGGGCTGATCGGATTGGAGCCGATGCCTATGCAGAGGATGCGGCAGAGGCAGTAACTAAGGCACTGGCTTTATTGGAAATAAAAGTAGTTTGCTAAGAGGTGAATTAATATATGCAACGCCTTAACTTTTTGCAACAACATCAAGTTGAAAAGATGCATCAAGCAACACTGCAGATTCTTAATACAATTGGCATCGCTACTACCTCTGAGAAGTTTAAAGAACTCCTCTTAAATCATGGTTGTAAACAGGCAGAAAACCGGATTACCTTTCCCCCTGAAATAGTGGAAAGGTACCTAAAAATGGCTCCAAGTCACTTTAACCTTTATGGACGAGATGGTGAAACTGTGGTAGAACTAGGCAAAAGGAAAGCCTATGCCCAGAGTATTAGTGGAACCCCCCTTATTATGGATTTAGAAACAGGGGAGCGACGGGAATACATGTTGCAAGATTTGGCCAATATGTGCCGACTGGCTGATTCCCTGCCAAGCATCAGCATTATTTCCTGTGGAGTACCAAAGGATGTAGATGCAGATATTTATATGTTGATGGAAATAACAACAATGCTAAGAAATACCAGGAAACCACTACGACTGCCAATAGAATCAGGCGTGGAACTGGAATATATTAGCCAAGTACTAAGCGTTGTATGTGGAAACATGGATAAATTCAGGGAAAAGCCCTGCTTATATCTTGAAATATCCCCTATTAGCCCATTGAACTTTGCTAAAGAGCAAGCCGAGGGAATAATAGGCTTGGCAGAGCTAGGAATTCCCATTGGAATGATTCCATGCAATATGATGGGAGCTACAGGTCCAATGACATTAATTGGATCAGTAGTACAGCAAAATGCGGAAGTAGTGGCGGGTATTGTGGCTGCTCAGATGGTTAGGCCAGGTGCTAAAGTAGTTATGTCTCCCAGGGTAACATTTATGGATATGAAGACAGGTGTAGGGTTATGGGCAGCTCCGGAGATGGGAATTGCAGGGGCTTGTTCTGTTGAGCTAGGCCATTACTACAATCTACCTGTTTCAGTAGCCGGCTACTCGGCAGCCTCCAAAATAGCTGACCAGCAAAGTGGTTATGAACGTTGCTATAATGCATTACTGTCTGCCTTAACTGGGGCAGATATAATTGCAGCAGCGGGTGCTCTTGACAATGCCCTAGCTGCTTCCTATACCCAGTTAGTATTAGACGACGAAATAGCCTCTATGATAGGTAGGACTTTTAGGGAGTTAGATGTATCTGATGATGCATTGGCAGTAGATGTTGTAGCAGACATAGTAAATAGTAATACGTCTTTTTTAGAGCATATTCACACTATCAAGCACTTGCGTAAAGGTGAACTTTGGGAACCTACACTCACAAATCGGTTAAATTATGTGATGTGGGCAGAAACGAAGGAAACCATAGAGGATAGGGCGAGGAAGAAAGCAACAAAACTTCTTGCTGCAAATAATGAACCTTTATTTGACAGCTACACTGATGAAGAGATAGAAAAGATAATAATAGCAGCTAAACAAAAGCTGGCTAAAAAGCATAAGGGATAATTAGTTTTTTTAAAAAACAAAAATAGGGCAACCGCGAATATGTGTATACAATTCGCGGGACCTATCTTTATCAAGAGGAGGTGAAAATTAATTATCGCAATATTCTGGATGTCTACAAATTATAATAAAAAGGAGGAATGTTAATGAAGAAACCATCAGTTGATTGGCAAGTATTTTGGCCTGCGGTAATAGTTCTTTTGGGGATAGCCATACCTTTAGGAATTAACCCGGAGGCCGGTGGAAAAGTTGTAAATAGCATGTTGGCATTTATTACAGGTCAGTTTGGGTGGCTCTTTCTCATCTTTGCCTTAGGCATTTTTGGTTTTCTCGTTTGGTTAGCTTGCGGGCGCTATGCCAATGTGAAACTGGGTGGACCTGATGATGAGCCAGAATTTTCCGGCTTTGCCTGGGTTGGTATGCTATTTTGTGCTGGGATTGGCTCTAGCTTAATCTATTGGTCAGTTGTAGAGCCACTCTACTACCTATCAGGACCTCCCTTTGGGATTGAGCCTTTCTCAGATATGGCGGCAGAATGGGCTGGAGTATATGGGGCATTTCACTGGGGCTTTACAGCCTGGGCTATTTATACCATTCCAACTATCCCAATAGCGTATGCCCTATATGTAAGAAAAATTCCACGCTTAAGGCTTAGTGCTGCATGCAGTGGTGTTATTGGTGAGAAACATGCTAATGGCTTATTTGGTAAAATAATTGACGTTCTGGTTATGTTTGGTATAGTAGGAGGCGTAGGAACATCTTTAGGACTTGGAGTACCTATGCTATCGAGTATTGCTGGTGCTGTATTTGGGATACCTGAATCTTTTGGTTTGCAGGTAGGGGTAATTATTGTATGGACTATTATATTTGGAACAAGTGTTTATTTAGGTCTTTATAAGGGGATTGCAAAACTGTCGGAAATTAATATAGTCGTAGTAGTAATTCTAGCAGCATTTATACTCATTGTAGGACCTACAATGTTTATCTTAAATCACTTTACCAACAGCATGAGTTTATTATTTGATAATTTTTTCCGGATGAGCTTATGGACTGATCCTGTTAGTGGAGGTGGATTCCCACAAGGGTGGACAGTATTTTATTGGGCCTGGTGGGTTGCTTATGCTCCCATGATGGGGCTGTTTGTAGCAAGAATTTCTAAAGGACGGACTTTACGAGAGCTGGTTGTAGCAGAATGTGTCTGGGGAACCTTAGGATGCTGGGTGTATTTTGCAGTCCTTGGTGGATATACAATTCACTTAGAATTAAACAAAATTGTGCCTGTATCCTCTATCCTCTCAGAAAGCGGGGGACCGGCAGCAATAGTAGCAGTTGTAAGTTCGTTGCCTGGTGGGCAAATAGTACTGCCCCTGGTTGGGATAGTCCTCTTTATCTTCCTGGCCACAACATTGGACTCATCAGCTTATGTACTGGCATCTATTGCAACAAAAGACTTAGACTTAGATGGACAGCCTCCACGTTGGTTTAGAGTAACCTGGGCGCTGATAATTGCTGCTGTAGCAGTTGCTTTGCTGGCGGTAGGTGGACTTGACGCTGTACAAATATCATCAGTTGTAGTAGCATTACCACTGGTGCCAATACTCTTATTAATGACTTTTTCCTTTACCAAGTGGTTGAAAGAAGACCATGGTGCAGCTTTAACACCGCCGAAGCGAGGTCATGTGCATAATACTCAAGAGAATAATTCAATAAATGCTTAGATGGAGCTTTAATTAAAAATTTTTCATTACCGGAGGGGCCGGGGTACCCTGGCCCCCTCCGGTAATGAAACTTTAGCTGATTTCCAAGTGAAACTTTTTAACATTATTCTTAGAGGTGGAAAAAATGGTGGAACAAATAAAAAAGCAATTAGACTTAGAAAATATTTTAACTAAAGCTCACCGGTTCCAACCTTTATCCAGGGCAGAAATAAAATATTTGCTAACCATTGACGAAGAAGAACAAGTACAGTTGCTTTTTACAGCAGCACGTGATACAAGAAATAAATATTTTGGGAATAAAGTTTTTTTATATGGTTTTGTATATTTTTCCACCTGGTGTAGAAACGATTGCACCTTCTGCTTTTATGGGGCATCCAATAGCCATAGTAACCGTTATAGAAAAAATGACCAAGAGATTCTGGACGCTGCATATAGACTGGCTGAGTCAGGAGTTCAACTAATAGACCTTACCATGGGAGAAGATCCTTTTTTCTTCCAAAATACAGAAGAGTTTCTTAAGCTTGCTAGACTTATTGAAAAAATAAAAAAACATACAGGTTTACCGGTTATGATTTCCCCTGGGGCTGCTCCTAATGAAGTAATAAAAGCATTTAAAGAGGCTGGGGCAGACTGGTATGCTTGTTATCAAGAAACCCATACTCCTGAACTATTTAATAAATTAAGATTAAAACAAAGCTACGACTTTAGATTAAGTAAAAAACATTATGCAAAAGAAATTGGTTTACTTATAGAGGAAGGCATATTAACAGGGATTGGTGATACAGTAGATGATGTAATCAATTCTTTGGAAAAAATGAGAGAATTAAAGGCCCAACAGGTAAGGGTAATGAGTTTTACACCTCAAAAAGGTTCTAGGATGGAAAATTGGGAATCGCCTTCCCGAAGAAGAGAGTTATTGTCTATCGCTGTAATGAGATTATTATTTCCCAATAAGCTTATTCCTGCTTCTCTTGATGTTGATGGTATAACAGGCTTGCAAGAGAGAATTATGGCAGGAGCTAATGTTGTGACTTCCATAATCCCACCCAATACAGGTTTAGCAGGAGTATCTAGAAGTTTATTAGATATCAATGAAGGGTTCCGTACCGTTGAAGGGGTAATTCCCTTGTTGGAAATATTGGGTCTAATCCCTGCTACAGTAGATGAATATAGCTTTTGGCTTAATAACGAAAAGAATCTGCTAGTTACAGGAGTTAATTTAGTTTCAAAGATCGTGTAAAAATCTCGATGGCAGTCTAAGGGGGAATTTGTTAAATGGCAAATTTTGAGAAGGTTAGTGTTGCTGTTTTCGAAGGTAATTTAAATAATGTAGTCCAACTGGTAAAAGAATGCATAGATAATAAGATTGATCCTTTGGATATTATTAATAAGGGGTTAATTGCTGGAATGTCGGTGGTGGGTCAGAGATTTAAAGCTGGTGATATGTATGTACCAGAAGTATTAATGGCTGCCAAAGCTATGCGTGCAGGGGTAGACGTAGTAAAACCCTTAATTGCGGAGGGTGAAATCCCTAACAAAGGTACAATAGTGATCGGAACCGTAAAAGGAGATTTGCATGACATTGGCAAAAACTTAGTAGGCATGATGATGGAAAGCAGTGGATTCCAGGTGATAAACTTGGGCGTTGATATTTCTCCGGAGCGCTTTGCGGCTGCTGTTAAAGAACATAAACCCCAGGTGGTGGGTATGTCAGCATTATTAACCACCACTATGTTGGCAATGAAAGATACAATCGAAGTTTTAACGGAAGAGGGAATAAGGGACTCGGTAAAAGTAATCATAGGTGGTGCACCGGTGACAGCAGATTTTGCAAAAGAGATTGGTGCCGACGGCTTTGCCCCTGATGCCGCTTCTGCTGCAGAATTAGCTGAAAACCTTATAAACTCTTAAAAAACGAATCTATACAACTGAACAACCGGGAAAGGGGAAATGACATGCTTATTGTGGGTGAATTAATTAATACCAGCCGAAAGGCAATCCAACCAGCTGTTGAAACAAGGGATGCAGCTTTTATTCAGGAAATTGCTAAAAAGCAGGCTGAAGCAGGAGCTGATTATATTGACGTAAACTGTGGAACACAAGTATATGATGAGGTAGAGGTAATGGAATGGCTCGTTAATACCATTCAGGACGTGGTTGATAAACCTCTATGCATTGACAGTCCAAATGCTAAAGCTTTAGCAAAGGGGTTGGAACTGGCAAAGATTGGTCAACCTATGGTCAACTCCATTACAGCTGAAAAAGAAAGGTTTGATGAGGTACTACCTTTAGTCATAAAGCATAAAGCTAAAGTAGTTGCATTGTGTATGGATGATAATGGTATGCCGGAGACAGCTGAAGAGCGGTTGATAATTGCTAGGAGATTAGTAAGAGATTTGACTGCGGCCGGCGTTCCGGAGGATGACATTTATTTGGATCCGCTGGTAAAGCCTATCAGCACTGGCGATCAGGCCGGAATGGAAGTATTGGATACCATACGGGTGGTTAAAAGTGAATATCCTAATGTTCATATGATTTGTGGCTTAAGTAATGTTTCCTATGGCTTGCCCAACAGAAAAATATTAAATCAAACTTTTTTAGTGCAAACAATGACGGTGGGTATGGATGCATATATCTTAGATCCACTGGATAAAACGAAGATGGGTTTTGTTTATAGTTCCCAAGTGACATTAGGTAAGGATAAGTACTGTGGCAGATATTTAAAAGCTCACCGGGAAGGGCTATTTGAATGAATTAAAAGATAAACGTAAAATAAAAACAATACCCCTTTGAATATTAATTCAATAGGGGTTTTTAACTACTCACAAGTTTTCCAAGTAATATCATAATTAGTGCAGGAATCAAGAGCTGACAAGCGAATTAATACATTGCCTAACAAACGCAAGGGATGGGGGCTTTTAATATGAAATTTGGAAAACTTAATCGACTCATAGCCTTAATCGTCCAAGCTGATAAACTTATTAAAAGTGTTGTCGAAGAAATAGTCTTAAACGACGATTATGAAGTGGTTATAGTGCAACAGGATAACAAAATTAAAGGTGTTTTGGCTGTTGGTAAATTGTATCAGAATTTTTTGAATGGGGAAAAGAAACAGGTTGGTGAGATAGAACTGGAAGAATGGGAACAAATTTTGGAAGACGCTGAGGTACCTGTTGATCATATCTTGACAAGCAAATATTTTGTTGTAGTTAGTTCAGATGGAGTGCCTTTAGGTGTGGTAGGGAAGGAAGAATTACTTCGCTTTTGCAGTAAATATTTTAAGTCAAAGTGCAAGGAGCTCAATGCCATAATTGACGCTAGCTCCGATGAGATATTTGTTACAAACGGTGAAGGCACCGTCGTTAAGATAAATCCTGCTTCGGAAAAATTGCTAGACGTAAAAGCGATGGATATAGAAGGGAAAAATGTAAGAGAGCTAGCCCAAGAAGGATTATTCTTTCCTAGTTGTTCCATTGAAGTTATTAAACAGAAAAAGTCATTAACAGTATTACAAACATTAAAAAATGGTAAGCAAGTAATAACCACAGCTAATCCTGTGTTTGGTAAAAACAATCAAGTATTCAGGGTTGTTGTTAACTCAAGGGATATTACCGAACTTAATGCTCTTAAGTATCAGTTAGAAGGACAATCTAAATTATTAAGTGAGTATCAATCTGACATTCTTAAACTAAGTAAAGGTGATGCATATTTTAATAAGGATATCGTTGTGGGGAATGAAGCTATGCAGAAGGTATTTAACTTAGCCACAAAAGTGGCCAAGTTAGATTGCAATGTGCTCATTGCCGGAGAATCGGGTGTAGGCAAAGAGATAATTGCAGAGACTGTTCACCGGTATAGCAACCGGAAAGGGGCTCTAGTTAAAATAAATTGCGGAGCTATTCCTGAAAATCTTCTTGAATCAGAATTATTTGGCTATGAAAAAGGAGCCTTTACGGGGGCTGATAAAGATGGAAAAATAGGGAAAATTGAACTGGCGGAATCAGGAACTCTCTTTTTAGATGAAGTTGGTGAGTTATCATTAAACCTCCAAGTGAAATTATTAAGATTTCTACAGACTAAGGAGATAACGAGATTAGGAGGAACAAAGGTTCAAAAAATTGATTGCCGAATTGTAGCAGCAACTAATGCCGATTTAACAGGCAAGGTAAAGGGAGGAACTTTTCGAGAAGATCTTTACTACCGTCTTAAGGTGGTTCCCATTAGTATACCCCCTCTAAGAGAACGGCCTGAGGACATAATTTTGCTGACAGATTTCTTTTTGAAAAAATTTAATAAAAAATATAATAATAATAAAAAGTTTGCTAAAGAAGCTAGAGATGATCTCCTTCGCTACCGCTGGCCGGGAAACATTCGAGAATTAGAAAACTTAATTGAGCGTTTAATTATAACAATAGAAGATGATGTCATCCAATCTTGGCACTTTCCCGGGGAAATTATTTGTAATGCTAAGACTAAAGCTCTGGGTATAAGTGTATTAGAATTAATGCCAATAAAGAAAGCAGTGGAAGAGGTAGAGCTGCAGTTGTTAGAGAAGGCTTTGAAGAGATATAAGAACACTTATAAAATTGCAGAAGTATTAGAGTGTAATCAATCAACTATAGTAAGGAAAATACAAAAATATAGGAAGACTTTTGTAGAACATGACTCCCTATCAAATATTAACATGGAGACTTTTGAAGGGGATGATAGTGATAACTTATAGCTGTTTAGCAAACAAGTAAACATCACTCTTAGGAGGGTTTTCCAAAGAAGTAATTGAGAAGCCAAAATATTGGGAATCAGTCAACCTACGGTAATGAGGAAATAAATAATAAACCTTGGAACAACAGTTTGATTTATGTTCGTATCATGATTATTTATAAATCATGATAGCTATAGCGGACAAGATTGAGCTGTTATTTTATTTAGATCGATGATTCATTAATGAATTACTACAGGGGACTATAACTACCTTTGTGCTAAAACAAAAACAATGCAAAAATGCAGTAAAATCCGAATAAATAATGATGATTTGCAGTAAGTTCCTGATGTAAATTCAGAAAATTAGGATAATATGCTTGGCATAATAATTGCTATTAATAAGTATAACTTTTATATAAACTATTTTTAATTTAAAACTGTTCCTGCGGTGGTAGTAAAGTAATGAACTAGGGGAACGGGTGTTATTTAAAATAACTACAAAAAGGGGGTGTGAAAAATGAATGGTGAATTTTTGTTTACAATCTATTATGGCGGAATCGTAATAGCTGTTGGCTACCTGGCTTATTGGCAACTAAAGCGAGATTTTTACGGAGCTAATGCAAAAAAACAAAAAGACAAGGGGGTTAATGCATGAACAATGTCTTTATAATTGGGGTTTTTGCTACGTTTCTTTTATATGTCATTGTAGGGAATTATGCCGGTAAAAAAGTTAAAAATGCAGAGGATTATTTCATTGCAGGAAGAAATGCTCCAACAGTACTGATTGTTGGAACTTTAGTGGCCTCATTTCTTAGTACGGTAGCTTTTATGGGTGAGACAGGTTTTGGCTATGACGGTTACCCAATTTTACTGCTTGTATTAATGGGTATCAACGGCTCAGGATATATTGTAGGGGTATTATATTTTGGACGTTATCTGCGTAGAAGTCAAGCGTTAACTTTAGGTGAGTATTTTGGTGATAGATTTAACTCTCAGAAAGTTCGCATGGCAATAGCATTAATAACAATAGTTGGTATTGGTGCTTATTTAGTCGCAGTTACTCAAGGCGCTTCGATTTTGATGTCGGAACTATTGGGTACCAGCTATGGAATTAGCTTAATTATAGTATGGCTGGTTTATACCTCTTTTACCTTTTACTCAGGTTCCAAGGGAGTAATACTGACAGATACAATTATGTTCTTTTTCTTTATGATAGCAGCCGTTATAGCAACACCTTACTTATTTAAAGCAGCCGGCGGTTGGCCAGAGGCAATAACGAAATTAGCAATATTTCAAGACAAACCAGATATTATGGCTTGGCATGGTATGACTGGTGAAAATGCTTTCTGGGCAACCCCCACAGATGCTTTTATTTGGGCAATCGTTTTAGGTTTTGTTTGGGCAGCTGTGGTAGCTACCAGCCCTTGGCAAACCAGTAGATATTTAATGGCTAAAAGTGAGCACGTAACTTTACGGGCAGGAATGTTGGCAACGGTTGCAGTATTGGGGCTATATCTGATTTTGCCCACAAGTGCTGCTACTATTAACTTGGTTAACCCAGATATTGTTCCTTCGGAAAATTCTTATATCTGGGCGGCCATGAACATCATGCCAACCTGGCTTGGGGTAATAGTATTAGGTGGGGTGATGGCAGCAGCCATCTCATCTTGTTCCACATTCCTTTCTCTGGTAGGCTTTAGTGTTTCTAAAGATATCATTCAGGCTAATTCAAAATATAAAAACATTGAGGACAAACAATTATTATATATATCCAGAGTTGTAATGTTGGTAGTTGGGTTAATTTCACTGGGAATAACCTTTACCCAGCCTCCGGCGGTAATGTGGATTGGCTACTTTGCTGCTACCTTGTTTGCCGCTTCCTGGGGACCAACAGCTTTTGCCAGCGTCTTTTCCAAGAGAATTACTGCAACAGGGGCTTTTTGGGGTATTGTGGGTGGTTTTGTTGCCGTAGTAGTTACTGAAGCAATGAGAAACTATGCTGGAGTCGCATTTCCTGTATATTTTAGACCACCAATTATCGGCGCCTTGGTCAGCGTATTAGGCATTGTTATTGGTTCAGCCCTTACTAAAGTATCACCTAAAGAGATTGCTTATAGAGAAAAACTATTTATTGTTCCAGAAAGTGAACTGGATCCAAAGGAAATAGAAAGGACAATGCTATATCCGAAAATTGTCATGGGCATAGGTGTAGCCATGATCGTGGTAACTTATGTGTTTTATTACCTCCCATATAGTAGAGCCATAGGTTAAACAAAAGAATATTAATTTTAATATCAAATCCTTGCGATTTGTCAAATAAGTAATTATTTGAACAGTTCGCAAGGATTTTTATTATGAACCTAGATTTCGAAAGTAAATTTCAATAAATCAAACATCAAGTATTGAAAAAGTGCTCCAAATCAAGGAAAATGGAGGTTGAAGAAAAACCCAAAAAC
>Ga0208490_100265_pt1 | contig 41438 bp, 32 predicted proteins | sample SubbioAug_CSWold_FD_184818 | JGI IMG/M metagenome (GOLD analysis project Ga0208490, IMG submission 184818) | Serpentinite rock and fluid subsurface biosphere microbial communities from McLaughlin Reserve, California, USA - CR11Aug_CSWold (SPAdes) | ecosystem: Environmental > Terrestrial > Deep...
CTCCTGTTGGTGAGGGTGTTGCCGTTGAACAGCTCCACACTCACCCAGGAGGCTCACTCACGGGCGGACGTCAACAACGTCCCTGGCTACAACAGCTAGCTTGCCGGCCGATCAACGGGGTCAGCAGGGGGTAGTGGTGGTCGAGATCCAGGGAACCGTTCCGGAGCAGTTCACGAAGGTGGCCGACGCGCTGGCGAGGTCGATCGACGACGGCAGCGACGTCGGCGCCTCGGTCGCCATCGTCGTCGACGGGGAGATGGTCGCGGACTTCTGGGGCGGCTTCGTCGACGAGGACCGGACGAGGCCGTGGGAGCGGGACACGATCGTCAACGTCTGGTCGACCACCAAGACCATGTCGGCGCTGACCGCACTGGTCCTCGCCGATCGGGGGCTGCTGGACCTCGACGCGCCCGTCGCGCAGTACTGGCCGGAGTTCGCCGCGAACGGCAAGGACGGCGTGCTCGTGAAGCACGTGCTCTCGCACACCTCCGGGGTGAGCGGATGGGCTCAGCCCGTGACGCAGGACGACGTCTACGACCAGGACCGGTCGGCGGAGATCCTGGCGGCCCAGGCCCCGTGGTGGGAGCCCGGCACGGCGTCCGGCTACCACGCCATCAACCAGGGCCACCTCATCGGTGAGCTGGTGCGCCGGGTCACCGGTCGGTCGCTCGGCACCTACTTCCGCGACGAGATCGCCGGTCCGCTCGGCGCCGACTTCCACATCGGCCTGGCAGCCGAGCACGACCCCCGCGTCTCGGCGGTCATCCCCCCTCCTCCGCTGGAGCTGGATCTCGCCGGTGGGATCGACATGGACTCGCCGGCGATGAAGACCTTCACGGGACCTCCGGTCGACGCGAGCCACGCGAACACCGAGACGTGGCGGCGCGCCGAGATCGGGGCGGCCAACGGGCACGGCAACGCACGCTCGGTCGCCCGGATCCAGTCGGCGGTCTCGAACGGCGGCACGGTCGACGGGCTCACGCTGCTGTCGCCCGCCACCATCGAGCGCATCTTCGAGGTGCAGGCCGACGGCATCGACCTGGTGCTCGGCATCCCCCTGAAGTTCGGCATCGGGTACGGCCTGCCGGTGGCGGAGACCATCCCGTACCTGCCCTCCGATGCCCGCATCTGCTTCTGGGGCGGCTGGGGCGGGTCGGTCATCATCAACGACCTCGACCGTCGGATGTCCTTCGCGTTCATGATGAACCGGATGGCCGAGGGCATCATCGGCGGCGCGACGGCCGCGACCCTGCTCACGGAGGCCTACGCGGCGATCTGAAGGACCTAGCGACCGGTGAACTCCGGCGGCCGCTTCTCGAGGAACGCGGCGACGCCCTCCTTGTGGTCCTCGGTGCGGAACAGGTCGCCGAGGGTGGACGACACCCAGCGGCCGAGCTCGTTCCAGTCGGGGTCGAGGGCCATGCGCAGCCCGTGCTTGATCGACTGCACGGCGAGCGGGGGCCGCGACGCGATCTCCTCGGCGAGCCGGAGTGCAACGGGGAGCAGGTCGTCGTGGGGGACGAGGGACGACACCATGCCGATGCGCTCGGCCCGCTCGGCGTCGATGACGGCGCCGGTGTAGAGCAGCAGCGCGGCGTTCTCCCGGCCGACCAGCTGGGCGAGGCGGCCGATGCCCGCGACGTCGGACACCAAACCCCGCAGCACGAAGAGCTCGCCGAACCTGGCGCGATCGGATGCGATGCGGATGTCGGCCATCAGCGCGAGCTCCATGCCCCAGCCCACCGCGGCGCCGTTGACGGCGGCGATGATGGGGATGTCGGTGTGCAGCAGCGCATCGGCGGCCGGCGTCAGGCGGGGTGAGCGGGTCAGGTTCGACGAGGTCGCCTCGCTCGCCCCGACCATCACCTGCTTCACGTCGTCGCCGGAGCAGAACGCCGGGTCGGCGCCGGTGATCACGAGGCAGCGTGCCGTGGTCTCGCGCACCGCGCGCTCGAGGGCGTCGTACAGCTCGAAGGTGAGGGCGTTGCGGGCGTCGGGGCGGTCGAGGGTCAGGACCTCGACGTCACCGTGGCGGTCGATGCGGAGTCCGGCGTCGCTCATGGGCGCACCGTAGCCCCGGCCGTCGGAGCGCACTTGACCGATCGGTCAACTATGGTCCCGCAGCATGACGGCCCCGGAGTTCCCCGACTACAGCGAGCAGGTCGCCGAGGGGATGCTCGGCACCAACCCGCTCCTCGAGGCCGGCCTGATGGGCTTCCTCGGCCTCCGCCACACCGGTTGCGGTGCGGGCTGGATCGAGGCCGAGCTCGATGTGCGACCCGACCTGCTCACGCCCTTCGGGACGGCGCACGGCGGGGTCGTCTCCGCGCTCGCCGACCACGTCCTCGGCTCGGTGATGTACCCGGTCATGGCATCGGGCCAGTGGGCGGCCACCACCGAGTTCAAGCTCAACCTGCTCCGCCCGGTGCGCGACGGCGTGCTGCGGGCCAGGGCCGAGATCATCTCGATGAGCCGGCGCACCGCCGTCGTCCGCATCGACATCGCCAACGACACGCCCGAGCACGGCGAGCGCCTCGCGGCTGCCGCCCAGGGCACCGTCTCGATCCAGGACCCCAAGTAGGGGAGAGGAGCACCAAATGGAGCTGCACGTGATGGCCGGTGGACGCCGGCTCGACAAGGTCCAGGAGTTCGCCCGCTCCGTCGACGACGCCGGCCTCGACGGCATCGTCTACGTCGAGTCCGGCCGGACCGCGTACCTGTCGGTCGCCGCTGCTGCCCTCGCCGCACCCCGACTGCAGCTCTCCACCGGCATCGCCGTGGCGTTCCCCCGCAGCCCGACGGTCACCGCCACCAACGCCTGGGAGCTCCAGGACATCACCGGCGGGAAGTTCCGCCTCGGGCTCGGCACCCAGGTGCGGGCCCACATCGAGCGCCGCTACGGCGTCGACTTCGACCCGCCCGGACCTCGGATGCGCGAGTACGTGCAGGCGGTCAAGGCGATCTTCGCCTCGTTCCGCGGCGGTGGCCTGGACTTCGACGGCAAGTACCACGAGCTGTCGCTGATGCCCCAGATGTGGTCGCCCGGACCCATCGAGCACCCCGACCCGCCCGTCGACATCGCGGCGGTCGGGCCGTGGATGGTGCAGATGGCGGGGGCGGCCGCCGACGGCGTGCACGTGCACCCCTTCCACTCCCGCACCTACCTCGACGACAACCTGCTGCCCGGTCTGCGCGAGGGCGCCGACGACGCCGGCCGCACGCTCGACGACCTGACGTTGTCGGTCCCGGTCTTCACGATCGTCGGCGACACCGAGGAGGAGCGGGCCGGCTGGCGCGAGCGGGCCCGGTTCCAGATCGCCTTCTACGGCTCGACGAAGAACTACGCGTTCATGTTCGACATGCTCGGCTTCGACGGCACATCGTCGGCGATCAACGACAAGCTGAAGGCCGGCGACATGCCGGGCATGGCCGCGCTCATCACCGACGAGATGCTCGAGCACTTCGCCGTCGAGGCCGCGTGGGACGACCTCGCCGACGTGCTGCGCACCAAGTACGACGGCATCGCCGACCGCCTGGTCCTGTACTTCGCCGAGGAGATGCACCAGGGTGATCCGAAGGCGCTGGCCCGCATGGGCGAGGTCGCCGCCGCCATCCACTGAGCGGAGTCGAGGGGGAACCCCGCCCGCCACCTCGTCCGGGCGCTACCCGCTCGCTCGGTTCCTGTCGAAGTGGCCCTCGGCGGCGGACGCCGCATGTGTCGCGTCCCCTGCGAACTCGACCCGGAAGGTCCTGCCGTGCGGGCTCGCTTCGTCGATCCGCACCTGGGCGTCGCCGTTCTCGGCCGTCACTGCGGTCGCTCGCTCCTCACCATCGACGAGGATCCGGAGCTCCCGGCCCCCCAGCCCGTCGCGGGTGTCGGTCTCGAGGAGCGTGGCGTTCACGAGCACCGTGCCCTGGCTGCCCTGCCGCACCGCCCGGAACGAGACCGCGCTCTCGCGTCCCCGCACCGTCAGGCTGGTCTCGGCCGAGCTCGGCGAGCGCGCCGCATCGCCTTCGAATCGAGCGACGACGAGATGCTCACCGGCGGGACCGTCGACGGGCACCTCGGTGGACGCGATGCCCTCGGCGTCGGTGGTGACGTCGTAGCTCGTTCCCTGGAACTCGAACGTGACGGGCGCGTCGACGACGGGGCCGGTGGTGTCAGCGAGCCTGGCGCTCAGCACGGCGGTGTGGCCGATGTGGGCCTCGACGTCGGTGTCCTCCGTGAACTCGACGGTGGTCTCGGCCTGGCCCGGGTCGCTCTCAGGTGCGGCTCGGGGCGTGACCAGCGTGTGGAGCGGGAGATCATCGACGCTGCCGTACCGCTCCCCGACGTTGCCGGGGTCGCCGGGCAACATGACCATCCTCGTCCGGGTGGCGAGCTCGGTCAGGGGCAGCGTGGTGCCCGCGTTGTCCGACTCCGCCACGAAGAGCACCTGCACGCCGTGCCCGCCGATCAGGCCCTGCCGCCACTTGACGTCGTGGGTGGGATCACCCGTCGGCCGCTCGTCGACGTCGGCGTCCCAACACGGGCGCTCGGGGTCGTCGACCCGCTTCGGCGTCAGGTGCGGCCCCGGGTCGATCCCCGTCCCGTCGTCGAAGCAGGCGTCGTCGCGGTAGTACGGGATCGCCAGGAACGCCTGCGCCGCGCCGGGGTTGAGGTCTTCGATGGACGACGTGAAGACCATGCTCCCGAAGTCACCCGACACCTGCTCCCAGCCGAGGGTCTTCAGGCCGTTCAGCGTGGGGTCGGTGACGTCGAGATCACTGCAGTACTGGAAGCAGTCCTGGCCCAGCGGCGCGTCGACGGTCACCGGACCGACGACCGGCATGTCGTCCTCCGCGCGGAGCTCACCCCCACCGGGGTTGGCGTAGAGGGTTCCGAAGACCTCATCGTTCTTCCCGTCGACGTCGACGCCCTCGGGACGCTGCGGGTTGTAGTACGTCTCGATCACGCCAGCCGTGTGGTCCCAGTAGGAGAAGATCCCACCGAGCGGAGGGATCGTGTGCACCCGCAGGTAGGCCTGCTGGACGACGACCTCCGGGTAGAAGATCTCCTGCCGGACCGTGTTGGTCCCGGAGTTCGACCCCCACGTCGCACGGATCACGCGCACCGGTCCGACCTTCTCCCCGAGGAGCACCGAGGAGTTGCCCCAGTCGTCCTGCTCGGTCTGGAAGCCGCAGCACGGGGTGGTGTCACCGGGCTTCTGCTGGTAGGCGCGCGCCTTCCACTGGTCGACGAGCGGCGGCCCGTAGTCGGACGGGCTGCTGAGCGGCTCGTCGCGCTCGCCCTCGGCGACGCGGAACCCCCGGAGGACCCAGTTGTCTGCGTACTGCACGGCATAGCGCGGCGAGAGCACCCAGGCGGTCTCGCGCGGACGGCGCGGCCCGTGGCCGATGACCTCGCCATCCTCGTTGCAGTAGGGCCCTTGGGGTGCGTTGCCGTAGTTCGACGACGTCCCCTTGTAGAGATCAGCCGTGTCGTCGCGCACGTAGCGCATGTAGCCGTTCTCTGCGTCGTAGGCGGGAACGGCGCCGTTCTCGGCGTCCGCGAGGGCGACGTAGGCGAACCGTGGGGCCGCATCGGGCGCCGACGGGTCGACGAGGCGCACGGTGCGCATCTGCTCGACGCCTTCGGGGAGCGGCGCCGTCGCCGGCGCCTCTGCTCCGGTGTCGCGGTAGAGGAAGACCAGCTCGTCGTTGTCGTCGAGGCCCTTGGTCGGATCGGCTTCGGGGCCGTCGTCGGGCGCCATGATCGCCCGGCACGGATCGTCATCGGTGCTGTGGGTGAACCGGAAGCCCTCACGGTCGTAGACGTAGGAGAGCTGCGGGTCGGCGCCCGAGTACATCCCGAAGCCTGCGCAGTACGGCCCTGCCTCCGTGCAGTTCGACGCCAGGTTGGAGATGTAGCGCGTGAAGCGCTCGTCCACCTGGAAGGGGATCTGGACGAACGCCTGCGAGTCGGCGTCCCACCGGTAGCCGAGGAGCCGGTCGACCGCGACCCCTTCCGACGGGCTGTTGACGCGGGAGGCCTGCGAGCAGCTGTGGTCGTCGTCGCAGTCGCTGTTCAGCGAGGTGAGGACCGGTTCCCGAGCCGAGATCTCGGGTCCCGCCGACCAGTCCGGGAACTGGGAGCCTTCGAGGACGACCTCCTCGACCGATCGCTCCTGCGCGATGGGCGAGAGCGTGTCGGTCGCTGACCCTTCAGCCTCGGCCCGGTGCTCGGCGTGGACCCAGATCCCGGCGACCAGGACGAACACGAGCACGACGGCGGTCACGCGAGGCTGGCGCATGGGACAGGAGTTCTACGTTCCGGGCCCCGATCCTCCTTCTCGCCGATTCGGCACCACCCACTGCGCTCCGCGGACTGGGATTGCCACCCGACCGCTCCGGCCTGTGAGCATTGGGGGGTGGCCCCCGACGACACCCCCACCTCCTTCGCCGACCTCGGCCTGCGCGACGAGCTCGTCGCCCGCCTGACCGAGCTCGACTACGAGGAGCCCACCCCGATCCAGCGCGAGGCCATCCCCGTGCTCATCGAGGGTGCCGACCTGCTCGGCCAGGCCGCCACGGGCACCGGCAAGACCGCCGCCTTCGCCCTGCCGCTGCTCCACCGACTCGGCAGCGCGCCGGCGTCCCAGCCGACGGCCCTGATCCTGGTCCCGACGCGAGAGCTGGCGATGCAGGTCCAGCTGGCGGTGTCGAACTACGGGCGCAGCCTCGGCGTCCGGGTCGTCGCCGTGTTCGGCGGCCAGCCCATCCAGCGCCAGCTCAAGTCCATCGAGCGCGGTGCCCACGTCGTGGTCGCCACGCCCGGCCGGGCCATCGACCTCATCAACCGCCGGTCGCTGAAGCTCGATGCCATCACCACCGTGGTCCTCGACGAGGCCGACGAGATGCTCGACATGGGCTTCACCGACGACATCGAGACGATCCTCGAGCACACACCGAAGGAGCGCCAGACGGTGCTGTTCTCGGCCACGCTGCCCCGGCGCATCACCGCCATCGCCGAGCGCCACCAGCGCGACCCGAAGCGGATCACCATCCACGCCGGCGACGTCGGCGCCGACGCCGGACTGGTCCGTCAGACCGCGTACGTGGTCGACCGGCACCACAAGGCCGCGGCGCTCGGCCGAATCCTCGACGTGGAGGCCGCCACCTCCGCCATCGTCTTCTGCCGCACCCGGGCCGAGGTCGACGAGCTCACCGTCACCATGAACAGCCGCAACCACCGGGCCGAGGCGCTCCACGGCGGCATGGACCAGGAGCAGCGCGACCGGGTCATGGGTCGCCTGCGCGACGGTACGGCCGAGCTGCTGATCGCCACCGACGTCGCCGCTCGCGGCCTCGACATCGACACCCTCACCCACGTCGTGAACTACGACGTGCCCGCGGCACCCGAGGCCTACGTGCACCGCATCGGTCGGGTCGGGCGGGCCGGGCGCACCGGCACGGCAATCACCCTCGTGGAGCCCCGCCAGCGGCGGCTGCTCGAGAACATCGAGCGGCTGACCAAGCAGCGCCTGGAGCTGGCCCGCATCCCGAGCGTCGACGACCTGCGGGCGACGCAGATCGAGCGGACCGCCGAGGCGCTCGAGGCCGTCCTCGTGGCCGGCGACATCGACGACCAGGCCGAGGTGCTCGAGGCCCTCGACGAGTTCGACGACCGCAGCATCGCGCTCGCCGCCATCAAGCTCCTGCGCGAGGCCGAGGGCGCCGTCGACGAGCGGGAGATCCCGAGCGCCTCGATGAAGGGGTCACAGGGCTCGAAGGGCGCCAAGGCCAAGGGCAAGTGGGACAAGGGCGCAGGCAAGGGCGGGGCCTCGTCACCCGGGCGCAGCGACCGGAGCCGGCGCACACCGGACGGACCGACCGGGTCGGTGTACCTGAACGTCGGGTCCAAGGCCGGCGTCCGGCCCGCCGACCTCGTCGGCGCCATCGCGAACGAAGCCGGCATCCCCGGCCGTGAGGTGGGCCCGATCCGCATCGGTGACACCTACGCCGTGGTCGGCGTGCCCGAGGGTGCGGTGGAGGATGTCATCAAGGCCCTCAACAAGGGGTCGGTCCGAGGCAAGCCGGTGAAGGCCCGCCGCTTCGTCGAGTAGCGCAGGGCTCCTGCAGATGGTCAGCGCCAGGCGAAGACGGGCTGCTCGTACCCCGACACCCGCTCGCTGACGCCCTCGATGGCGACGCGCCGGAACTGCAGCAGGACGGCGCCGGTGGGGGCGTGGATGAGGTCGCCGCCGATGGGCACCTGGACCACCGGACGATCCGATTCGGGGATGGCGACGAACCGGGGCGAGTCGGGACGGCACAGCTCGCGGAACGCGATCCGGTGCACCGACGCGACCTCGTCCGGTTGGGGTTGCATCGACGGGTCGGCGCCGCCCCACAGGACGACGGGCGTGATGACGTAGCCGGACCGGGTGGGGTAGTCGTCGAGGACGCCCAGCACCGAGGACTCGGGCAGGTCGAGGTCGAGCTCCTCCTGCAGCTCCCGGCGGGCGGCGTCGACCGGCGTCTCCCCGTCGTCGAGGCGGCCGCCCGGCAGTGCCCACTGCCCGGCGTGGGCCCGCATCCGGCTGGCGCGCCTGGTGAGGAGCACGGCGGGGCCGCCGGCGGTGCCGGCCACGCTGCCGGTGAGCTCGAAGCCCTCGGCGCCGGGGATGTCGGCGAGGAGGCCGATCTCGGCGGGTTGGTCGTCCGCCCCGTGGATGGCCGCGTCGCTGTCGACCACGACCACCGCCACCGCAGCGTGGCGTTGCTCGCCGAGGTCGACGCCCAGCCGGTCGTGGCGTTGCAGGTTGGCGGCGAGGTGCACGCGGAGTGCGTCATCGAACTCGAGATCCACCCTGGGCACGGTACGACCTGCGGGTCAGCGCGAGCGCAGGACCAGCGGCAGGACCGGTCCGGTGCCCGCTTCGTGGAGCAGGTGTGTGGCGACGGTGAGGGTCCAGCGGGAGTCGCACTCGTCGTCGACGAGCAGGACCGGACCATCGAGCAGCCGTCCCTCGGGCAGCTGGGACGGGTCGACCTGGAACCGGCCCCAGACGTTGGCGACCTGGTGGGCGGAGTTGGCCTGGTCGGCCTGGAACCCGCCGTCTTCGACCCGCACCAGCGCGTGGTGGACGGGCAGCTTGCCGAGCTGACCGAGGCCGGAGCAGAGCCGGTCGAGGAGCGGTTGGCGCCGCCGCGACGGGATCGGGCAGATCCACCCCGGGCGCTCGTCCCACTCCCACCGCTTCAGGACGCCGGCGACGGCCCGGATCATGTCCTCGTGCAGCACGCGGTCGCCGGCCAGGACCTGGTCGATCATCGGCCCCCAGCCACCGTCGCCCACCCGGCACAGCGCCCGACCCCACCGGGCCTGGGCCTCGGGCTTGATCCGACCCTTGGGCTCGTCGAGGCCGGACGGCCACTGCCGCCGGGGCTCGACGCCGACGTCGCCGGCGCGCAGGTGGCGGCCGGCTTCGGCCACGAGCTCGGGGTCGAGGTCGGTGTCTCGGACCGTGCCGAGGCACCGGTCGCACCGGCCGCAGTCGGCGGCTTCGGCGTCGTCGAGCGCGTCGCGCAGGAAGCGCAACCGGCACCCTGGCCGGTCGGCGAAGGCGAGCATCTGCTCGGACTCCTCCCGGCGCAGCCGACGGAGCCGCTCGGCCTTGTCCCGGTCGTAGGTCCATGCCTCGTCGGCCAGGACGTAGCCGCCCTTCACCGCCCGGATGGCGCCGTCGACCTCGAGGATCTTGAGCAGCGTCTGCAGGCGGGAGCGGCCGAGGTTCACCACCGACTCGAGCGTCGGCACGGACGTGGGCCGCGACGCGGACAGCTGCAGGAGCACCTCGTCGCAGGTGGACTCGGGCGGCAGGCTGACCTGCTCGAACCAGCGCCAGATCGCCGCATCCTCGACCGGGCGGGGCAGAGCCACCACCTCGGCGCGGTCGAGCGCTCGGCCGGCACGGCCGATCTGCTGGTAGTAGGCGACCGGCGTCGGCGGCAGCCCGAGGTGCACGCAGAAGGCGAGGTCGCCCTTGTCGAAGCCCATGCCGAGGGCCGAGGTGGCCACGAGCGCCTTCAGCTCGTTGGCCCGCAGCTGCTCCTCCAGGATCAGGCGCTGCTCGGGCTCGGTGCCGCCGGTGTAGGCCTGGCAGGCGTGGCCCCGGTGCCGCAGCCACTCGGCCGTCTGCGCCGCCTGCTCCTGGGTGAGGCAGTAGACGATGCCGGACCCGGGGAGCTCGTCCAGGTGCTCGGACACCCAGGCGAGGCGGTGGGCGTCGTCGGGCAGGTCGACGACGGACAGGTGCAGGGCCTCGCGGTCGAGCGTGGTGCGCAGCACGAGCGCGTCGGCGCCGAGCTGGGTGGCGACGTCGTCGGTGACCCGCTGGTTGGCGGTCGCCGTGGTGGCCAGCACCGGCGTCCACGACGGGAGCTCGTCGAGGAGGTGGCGCAGGCGCAGGTAGTCGGGCCGGAAGTCGTGGCCCCAGTCGGAGATGCAGTGGGCCTCGTCGCACACCAGGGCCATCGGGCGCTCGAGCAGCAGGTGGAACACCCGGTCGCGGAAGCCCTCGTTGGCCAGGCGCTCCGGCGAGATGAGGAGCAGGTCGACGGCGTCGGCGGTGATCGCGGCCTCGATGCGGTCCCACTCGTCGGTGTTGGCCGAGTTGATGGTCTCGGCCACCAGCCCGAGCCGCTGGGCGGAGGCGACCTGGTCGCGCATGAGGGCGAGCAGCGGCGACACCACCACGGTGGGTCCCCAGCCCCGGTCGCGCAGCATGCGGGTGGCCGAGAAGTACACCGCCGACTTGCCGAAGCCGGTGCGGGCGACGAGCAGGGTCCGGCGTCCGTCGGCCACCACGGCCTGCACGGCGGCGAGCTGCTCGGGCCGGGGGACGGCGTCCGGCCCGGCCAGCGCACGCACGTGCTCGGCCAGCTCGGCCTCGACCTCGCCGGCCGTGGGACGTGGGGGAGCGGTGAGGGGCACGGGAGCGAACCTAACGACACCCCCTGACAGCGACGCGATGTCCGGCGAGCTCAGCGGACCGAGGTGGGGCGCTCCGCCTTCGCCTCGTACAGGCAGCGGTCGGCCCGCACCATGCACTGCTGCATCGTCTCGTCGGCGGCGCGCACGGCGACCCCCACCGAGAGCCCGGCCTCGACCTCGGCGAGGAGCCCCCGGGTGTGGTTCACCAGGCGGTCGGCCAGGCCGGCAGCGGTCTCCCCGCCGACCCCGGGGACGATGATGGCGAACTCGTCGCCGCCGATCCGGAACAGCTGGTCGCCCTGGCGGAGGCACTCGAGCATGGCTTGGGCGGTGTCGACGAGGACCTGGTCGCCCCGGAGGTGGCCGAGCCGGTCGTTGACCTGCTTGAACCAGTCGATGTCGGCCAGGACGATGGCCACGGGATCGCCGCAGGTCTCGAGGGCGCTGAGCGCGTCGTCGAACGCACCCCGGCTGCCGACCATGGTGAGCGAGTCGCGCTCGGCCCGGAGGCGCAGCGCCTCGTTGACGCGGACGTGGTCGAGCGTGCGGGCCACGGCGTCGGCGAGCAGCTCCATCGCCTCCCGGGCCTCCACGTCGAGGCCGCCCGGCATCTCGTCGGCGACGAACAGCAGGCCGGCCTCGTGGTCCTCGCAGCGCACGGGGAAGACCACGAGCGACGTGCCGCCGCTGCGGCGGATGTCGTCGAACACCGGCTGGACGTGGCCGTCCTCGTCGCCGCCGGCCATGCACGAGGAGATGCCGCCGAGCTCCACCGTGAGGTCGGTCATGCGCTTGCCGTCGAGGCGTCGGAGCTCAGGGGCGAGGGGGCCCGCCGCGGCCCGGACCGTCGTGCGCCCATCGGGTGCGGGCAGGGCGATCATCGCCGAGCTGGTGCCGGAGACGGTGCAGGCCATGCGCACAGCCGTGTGGGCGACCGTCTCCTCGTCGGTCGAGGACGCGAGCTCGGCGTTGGCGCGGGCCAGCGAGTGCAGGGCGGTGACCGCGCCGTCGACGCCCACCCGCTGCAGGGCGCGCTCCAGCTCGGTGCTGACCCGCTCGATCTCGTGGGCTTCTGCTGGCCGGATCGACCGGGTGGCCTCGACGCTGAGCACGGCCCGGACGACACCGTCGACGGAGAGCGGGAGGGTGACCTCGGCCACCAGACCGGGCACCGCAGCGATGAACTCGTCGTCGACCGAGGCGTCGACGTGCTCGGCTCGACCGCTCCGGAACGTGCGACCCAGCACGCCCATGCCGATCGGGATGCCGTCCATGACCTGCCAGTACCCGCGCTGGGCCAGGCAGCGCAGCAGCCCGTTCCGCTCGACGTAGACCGACGGCAGCAGACCCAGGGCGCCGATGTGCTCGCAGACCGCGGACGCCACGTCGCTGGCTGAGTCGAGGGAGTCGAGGTGGGCGCCGAGGGCGGCGGTCCGCTCCTGGGGTGTGTGCGCCGGCGCCAGGCGCTGGCCGCCGCCCAGGCGCTCGTCGATGAGCGGGCCCGACCCGTACCGGACCCCCAGGGTGCGCAGGAGCTCGTAGCAGCGCTGGTCGGGGATGCCGGTGGCGACCACGGCGATCGATCGCGCCCGGCAGTAGGCGACGACGGCAGCGAGCGTCCCCTCCGCGTGGCCGTCGGCGGCGACGAGGATGCCGGGGTCGAGCACGACGAAGTCGGCCAGCACCCCGGCGAGAGCGTCCAGATCGGCGATGTCACGCACGGCCAGGGCGAGGAAGCGGTGCGATCCGCCCGGGGCCGGCAGCGACGTGGGGGCCGCGATCGCCACGACATCGGGCTCCGGTGGTGCGGGCGTCGGGACGAAGCGCAGGAGGCCGTCCGGCGCGGTGCTGGCGAAGCAGCCGAAGGGCGCGGCGGTGACGAGGTCCACGATCGTGGATCCCGTGTCCTGCCCCAGCTCGTCCACTCGACCCTCCGCGACCGCGCAGGCCCGCCCTGCTGGGGCGACCATAGGTGAGGCTCCCCCCGCGGTGCCCGGCCGTGCTCGGATCGCCCGGGGTGACGTGGGTCAGCAGGGCAGCCAGATGAGCGCCAGGTCGCGCACGTCGATGGCGTTCTTCCGCACGCCGATCTCCACGTCCTCGACCTGGTCGGCGACCTCGGCCCAACGGGCCTCGATGTCGGCCAGCTCGTCGAGCAGCTCGGCCTCGAGGTCGCCGAGCTCCATCGTCTGGGCCTCCACCTTCGCCAGGGCCGTCTCGAGCCGCTGCCCCGCAGCGGAGGTCTGCTTCCGGCGCGACGACGCGCCCTTCACCTTGCCGAGCACCGACCGGGCCGACCGTCGCCCGCCGAGGAACGACCCGAGCAGGTCGCCGGCCGCGGACACGAGCTCGTGCTGCTTCGCGTCCCCCGCCCGGGCGTCGAGCTCGGCGACCCGGGCCTGCTCGCGGTCGATGGCCTTCCGGATGGTGTCGATCCGCCGCTCGAGCTGCGTCCGGACCTTGGCTGCCTCGCGCTCGGCGGCCGCCTCTCCTGCCGCCCGGCAGCGAGCGGCGAAGGCCTCGGCCGCCTCGCCGGGGCGCGACCACACGTCGAGCTCGGCGTTGCGCTGCACGGTGACCGTGCGCTCGGCGTGGAGGTGGTCGACCACGGCCTTGCGGGCGTCACGGAACCAGGTCGCCTTGCCGATCGGCGCGGTCGGCAGCTCGTAGACGGCGCGGCTGGGTGCGGTGTCGCGCAGGTCGCGGTCGTCGTGGTCGACGGCGACGAGGTCGGCGGGGTCGATGCGCTCGCCGAGCCCGACGACGACGCACTCGAACTCCTCGGTGTGGCGCAGGTCGGCCTTGGTGTCGTCGAAGCGCAGCTGGACCCGGATGGCGAGTCCGGCCCGGTGACGAGGCGACTCGGGATCGCCGCCGACCTCGCGCAGCCACGGCGCCGCCGGATCGACCCACCGCACGGGGACACCGTCGGCGACGCCGGGCGGGATCGGTGTCTCGTCGTCGCCGACCTCCAGCGGCCGGTCCTCCACCGGGGTCGTGCTCGCCGCAGAGGTGGTGGCCACGGCTGCCGCCGGCGGCGCCACGGCCTGGCCGGGCAGGGCCCCGACCTGGTCCCTGGTGAGCGGACCGGCCAGGTAGCCGAGCGTCCAGCGCGTGGTGAACACCGACGGCGCCGACGCCTTGGTCGAGTGCAGGACGAACTCACGCTTGCCGAGGCCGGCGATGGTGGACCGGATCTGCTCGACGTCGACCGAGCCGGAGGAGGCCTGCAGCCCGTCGCGCAGCCGGTCGACGTCGCGCTCGGTCTGGAGCCGACCGATCATCCAGGTGCCGGCGTTGGCGATCGCCTTGTAGTCGAGGTCGACCGGGTTCTGCGTGGACAGGACCATGCCGACGCCGAAGGCCCGGGCCTGCTTCAGGATGGTGAGGATGGGCTTCTTCGCCGGCGGCGACGCGGTGGGCGGGACGTAGCCGAAGACCTCGTCCATGTACACGAGCGCCCGCAGGTGCGGCGTGCCGGACTGGCGGCGCATCCACGTGACCAGCTTGGAGAGGATCAGCGTGACGACGAACTGGCGCTCCTCCTCGGACAGGTGGGCCAGGTAGACGACCGAGCACGCCGCCTTGCCACCCTCGGTGGACAGCATCGAATCGAGGTCGACCGGCACGCCCTGTGACCACGCGGCGAAGGACGGGGAGGCCAGGAGCCCGTTGAGCTGCAAGGCGAGCTTGGTCCGGTCGGCGGCCGGGTAGAACGAGTCGAGCTCGAGCACGCCGAGCTTGCGGATCGGCGGGTCCTGCACCTGGTGGACCAGCTGGCCGAGGTCGAGGTCGGCGCCGCTGGCCCACGCCCGCTGGACCAGGTTCGACAGCAGGATGTGCTCGCGGGAGGAGAGCGGGTCGGCGGTGATGCCCACCATCGAGAGCAGTCCGCTCACGAGACCGTCGATCTCGTCGGCTCGGGCCTCCTCGTCGGCGCCGGGCGGGGCCGAGAGCGAGCCGACGAGGTCCATCGCCACGCCGGCCGTGGACCCGGGGGTGTAGACGGTGACGTCGCTGCGCTCGTCGAGCTGGGCGATGTGCGAGCCGTCGAGGCCCCACGAGGCGAGGCCGTCCTTCCAGCTCGTGGCCGTGGCGGCGGCGTCGGCCCCGGGGGCGACCCACGGGGCGAACTCCTCGGTGGACAGGCCGGGGAAGCGCAGGGCCAGGTTGGTCATGTCCCCCTTGGGGTCGAGGACGAGCGTGGGGATGCCGGCCCGCAGCGCCTCCTCGAGCAGCACGACCCCGAGGCCGGTCTTGCCGGAACCGGTCATGCCGACGATGACGCCGTGCGTGGTGAGGTCGGCGGCGTCGAGGGCCAGGGGTTCGCCGGTCCGCTCGTGCGCAGCGGGGTCGACGGTCTCGCCCAGGGTCAGCTCGGCATCCATGTCCGCGGAACCTACCGGCGGCTCGGATCGGTGTGCCGCGGTGGGGGACCGTCGCTACGGTGCGGCCGCGTGACCTTCTTCCAGGTGACCGACGAGCAGATCATCAACGCGTGCGAGGTCCAACCGGTCGACGGTGCGCCGCCGAGCGCCGACCAGGCCGGGCTCGTGTGCCGAAACGTCTACACCTGGACCGAGAACGAGCTGCTGGCTCGGGTCGCCGACTGGCTGGCCACGGTCCCGCTTCGCATCGCGATCATCTTCCTGGTCGCCTGGATCGTGAACCGCCTGGTCCGCCGGGCCATCGGGTCCTTCGTGCGCAAGATGCTCGCGGGCGACGAGAGCGAAGCACGCCGGCGCCTGCGCAAGTACACCCCGAAGCCGCTGCAGGCCACCACCGGTGTCCAGCCGCTCCGCGCCGCCTCCCGGGCCAACACGATCGGCCTGGTCCTGAAGAGCACGGCCAGCATCATGATCTATTCGATCGCCGTGATCACCGCCCTGGCCGAGGTCGGGATCAACCTGGCCCCGCTCATCGCCGGCGCCGGCATCGTCGGCGTCGCACTCGGCTTCGGCGCCCAGTCGCTGGTGAAGGACTTCCTCTCCGGGTTGTTCATGCTGGCCGAGGACCAGTACGGCGTCGGCGACGTCATCGACGTCGGTGAGGCCACCGGCACCGTCGAGGTCGTGAGCCTGCGCACCACCAAGCTGCGCGCCGTCGACGGCACCGTCTGGCACGTCCCGAACGGCGAGATCCGTCGGGTCGGCAACATGTCCCAGCAGTGGGCTCGCGCCCTGCTCGACGTGGAGGTCGCCTACTCCACCGACATCGGCAGGGCGGAGGAGGTCGTGAAGGAGGTCGCCGACAAGCTCTGGCGCGAGGACACCTGGCGCACCGACATCCTCGAGGAGCCCGAGATCTGGGGCGTGGAGTCCCTCGGTGCCAGCGGCATCGCCATCCGCCTGGTCGTCAAGACCCAGCCCGGCCGCCAGTGGGCCGTCAGCCGCGAGCTGAACCGGCGCATCAAGGACCGCTTCGACCGCGAGGGCATCGAGATCCCGTTCCCCCAGCAGGTCATGTGGGTGCGGCGCGACGCCGGCACCTCGGTCGACGTCGACGGCGGGTCGTTCGAGGGCCCCGTCGAGGCGCCGGTCGACGACCCAGGGCCCGCCCCGCGTTGACCACCGCCCGCCCGGCCCGCGCCCGCGCGCTCCAAGCCACCGCCAGCCTCAACCCGGGCGCCTTCGGGTTCACCGACTGGGGACTGTTCGGCGCCATCGCCCTGATCTGGGGCTCCTCGTTCCTCTTCATCGCCATCGCCCTCGACTCGATCGAGCCCGGCCTCATCACGTGGGGTCGCGTGGCGCTGGGGGCGGCGGTGCTCAACGTCGTGCCGAAGGCGCGCGCCCGCATGGAGGCCGAGGACCGCTTCCGCATGGTGCTGCTCTCGTTGCTCTGGGTCGCGGTCCCGTTCACCCTGTTCCCGCTCGCCGAGCAGCACATCTCCTCGGCCGTGACCGGGATGCTCAACGGAGCCATGCCGATCTTCGCCGCCATCGTGGCCGGCGTCCTGCTGCGGATGCCGCCCGGACCCACGCAAGCGGCCGGTCTGGTGATCGGCCTCACCGGCACGCTCGCCGTGTCGCTCGACCAGCTCGGCGAGGGCGACAACGCCTGGATCGGGGTGCTCATGGCCCTCGGTGCCACGGTCTGCTACGGCTTCGCCATCAACATCGCGGCGCCGCTGCAGCGCCGGTACGGGTCGCTGGCGGTGATGGCCCGCATGCTCGCCCTGGCCACGATCTGGACCGCACCGTTCGGGGTCTGGTCCGTGCCGGGCTCCTCGTTCGAGCTGGGTCCGGCCCTGTCGGTGGCCTTCATCGGCGCCGTCGGCACGGGCATCGCCTTCGTCGTCATGGCCACGCTGGTCGGCTCCGTCGGCTCCACCCGCGCGTCGATGGCCACCTACCTCATCCCCGTCGTGGCGATGGTGCTGGGCGTCCTCGTCCGAGACGAGCGGGTCGGTGTGGTGGCCCTCGTCGGGGTCGTGCTCGTGGTCGCCGGTGCGTACTTCGCGTCCCGTCCCGAGCGCACCCCGTCGCCGGCGCCGATCCCCATCCGAGAGCCCACCTGAGGGGACCGTCACCCGGAGCTGGACGCGCCCGGACGGTGCCCCGGGTCAGGCCCGGAGGGACACCAGGAACTGACCGCCACCGGCATCGACCTCGGTGGTCGCGCCCAGACCCGGCGCCAGCCGTGCGATCCGGTCGGCCAGCCACTCGGCAGCCGCATCGGCGTCCTCGGCGGTGGGGCAGCGGGCCATGACCTCCCGGCCGCCCTTGCGCTCCAGGCGCTCGACCGCGGTGAGGATGACGGCCGGGTCGACCACGAAGAGGTGCTCCGGCCACGGGACCACGGGGTCCTTGGCGCCCTTGCCGGTGTTGCAGCCCCGGTGGGCCAGCCGCTCCTGGCCCGCCGCCCCCTTCTTCTTGGCCTTGGCCTTCGTGGTGCGCAGGTCGATGCTCGGGCCGCGGGCGTCGTTCACCGACATGTCGGGGTCGACCGGCTCGTCGCACAGCCAGCAGCGCCAGCCGTCCTGCTCGGCGACCTCGTCGAGGCGGCTCATGCGGACGGGGCGGGGGAGCGGGTCACAGCCCGGCACGGTAGGCCCGTGGTAGGCCCAGCCCATGATCATCGAGCACCGGACGTTCCGGCTCGCCGCCGACGCCGACGAAGCCGCCTTCCTGGCGGCCGACCGGCGGGTCCAGGCCGAGGTGGCGCCCTTCCAGCACGGGTTCATCCGCCGGACCACGGCCCGGGGCCCGGACGGCCGCTGGCTGGTCGAGACCCTCTGGTTCCGCGACGTGGACGCGACCGCTGCCGCCGACGAGCAGAGCGCCGCGGTCGACGCGCTGCACGAGTGCGTGGACCCGGCCTCCGTCGACGTCGTGCGCTGGTCCACGCTCGACTGAGCAGCAGCGCTACTGCTGGACGAGACCGACCGGGTTCCCCTCGGGGTCGGTGATGAAGGCCAGCGTCGGTTGGCCCTCGAGCTGGAACGGCTCGGCCGTGATGGTCCCGCCGAGCTCGGCGGCCCGCTCGAGGGTCTCGCGCAGGTCGCGCACCTGGATGTAGAGGCTCACGCGTGGCGTGTCGGACGCCTGGATGTGCCCGGCGGGCCCGGGCTCGGGACCACCGAACCCGGCCTCGATCGGGGCGAAGGCCCCGTCGCCGATCTCCCAGCTGAACAGCGACTCGTAGAACGTCCGCTGCGCGGCGACGTCTCGTGCCTCGATCGCCCAGTGCACGACGGGGCGAGCCCAGTCCCGTCCTCCGCCCTCGGTCTCGGCACCCGTCACGCGGGCGACGGTACCGCCGATACGGTCGACGCATGGCCTCCGAGACCCGCACCGAGACCGACTCCATGGGCGGCATCGACGTCGCCGCCGACCGCTACTGGGGTGCCCAGACCCAGCGCAGCATCGGCAACTTCCCGATCGGCCGCGACCGCTTCGTGTGGGGTCGTCCGATCATCGAGGGCTTCGGCCTGGTGAAGTGGGCCGGCGCCCGGGCCAACACCCAGCTCGGCGAGCTCGACGAGGAGATCTCCGAGCTGGTCCAGCGCGCCGCCGATGAGGTCATCGCCGGCGACCTCGACGAGCACTTCCCGCTGGTCGTGTGGCAGACCGGGTCGGGCACGCAGTCGAACATGAACGCCAACGAGGTCATCAGCAACCGGGCCATCGAGCTGGCCGGCGGTGACATCGGCTCCAAGGCCCCCGTGCACCCGAACGACCACGTCAACCGGGGCCAGTCGAGCAACGACACGTTCCCGACGGCCATGCACGTCGCCATCGTCCTCGCCCTCCACCGCCAGCTCTATCCGGGCGTCATGGCGCTGCGGGACACGCTCCGCGACAAGGCGGTGGAGTTCGCCGACGTGGTCAAGGTCGGGCGCACCCACCTGCAGGACGCCACGCCGATCACGATGGGCCAGGAGATCGGCGGCTGGGTCCACCAGATCGACTGGGCGCTGGAGCAGGTGCGCCGGAGCGAGGACGGCCTGCTCGAGCTCGCCATCGGCGGCACGGCCGTCGGGACCGGTCTGAACGCCCACCCCCGGTTCGGCGCGGTGGCGGCGGCGGAGCTGGCCGAGCGCACCGGCCACGAGTTCCGGGTGGCGGGCAACCGCTTCGCGGCGCTGTCGGCCCACGACGCGCTCGTCGCCACCAGCGGTGCGCTCCGCACGCTGGCCGGCGCGCTGATGAAGATCGCCAACGACATCCGGTGGGAGGCGTCGGGACCCCGCAACGGCATCGGCGAGCTGCGCATCCCGGAGAACGAGCCGGGCTCCAGCATCATGCCCGGCAAGGTGAACCCCACCCAGTCCGAGGCGCTCACGATGGTGGCCGTGCAGGTCTTCGGCAACGACGCCGCCGTGGCCTTCGGCGGGTCGCAGGGCAACTTCCAGCTCAACGTCTTCAAGCCGGTGATGGCTCACAACGTGCTCGAGAGCATCGCCCTCCTCGGCGACGCGAGCGCCTCCTTCGACGAGCACTGCGCCCGTGGCCTCGAGCCCGACCACGACCGGATCCGCCACAACCTCGAGCAGAACCTCATGGTCGTCACGGCCCTGAACCCCCACATCGGCTACGACAAGGGGGCCCAGATCGCCAAGCAGGCCCACGCCGAGGGCACCACCTTGCGGGAGGCCGCCATCGCCTCCGGCCACCTCACCGCCGAGCAGTTCGACGAGTGGGTCGACCCCATGTCGATGACCCGCGCCGACTGACGCGCCGCCTCGCTGCGACGCTGCGACTGCCAGTTCCACCCCGACCGTTCTGGCAGTGCTGACGTAACCGTCAGCGCAGGAGCTCGTACTCGGGTGAGGTCTTCTGGGCCGCCTCGGGCGGCAGGCCGCACTGCAGGACCGGGTAGCGGCGACGGATCCCGACCCGCGCCGTCCGCTCGCCGGGCCCGGTTGGGCCGTCCCAGCGGAGCGTGACCGTGGCGGACAGCCCGTCCGGGGCCACGTCGACCTCGGCGTCGAGCTCGTCGACGTCGAGCGCTGCCCAGCCGTGCTCGGACAGCCCGACGGCCTCCACGACCTGGGCCCACGGGTCGATGCCGACGTGGCCCCGGTAGTGGTCGCGGGCCTCGATGGGGTGCAGGCGCCGGTCGACGATCCCCGCCAGCGCCTCGGCGTCGAGGAACGCCCAGACCCGGCCGTCGGGCATCGACAGCGCGGTGGGTGCGAACCGGTGGCCGCCCAGGTGGCTGGTGCGTCGGACTCGGAGGTCGGGGAGCGACGCCCGAGCTTCGACGGCCAATCGGGTGCCCGATCCGCCGCAGCACCGGTCGCGCGACCCGTGCCCGCAGACCAGGACCTCGTCCGGTGCGTCCTCGCCGGGTACGTCCGGGTCGCCGCCGGCGACGATGGCGGCGAGCGCGTCGGGGACCTCGACGGCGGGGACCAGCCAGTCGGTGCCGGTGAAGCGTGCCCCCTGGGCGGACCACCGGGTCAGCAGGACGGCGCCGTCGGTGCGGGCGCCTTCGGGGACGATGGTCTGCACGCGGGTGCCGGTCTCGAGCGCGAGATCGGCGATCCAGGGCAGGTCGCCGACGTCGGCGGGCCAGGGGAGCGGGACCTCGACGGTGACCAGTCGGGTGAGCTCGACGGCCGAACCGATCGGATCGACGCCCAGGTCGAGCGTCCACGGTGCGCACCGGAGCTCGAGGGGTCCGTCGACGGAGGGGGCCATCTCCGCAGTATGCCCAGGCCGGGGCTGCGCCCCGTGTCCCCGATGTCCCCCGACCCCGGAGACCGCGGGCCCAGGGCGCACCCGACCGGGGGCGGGCAGTCCGGCCGGATGCGCCCTCGACCCGCGGTCGAGGGGGGTGCGGTGCTCAGACGCGGCTTCGGCGCCGACCTCGCGTGGTGCGGTCTCGACCGCCCTGACGGCCCCGGACGGCTCGGACGACGAGGAGCAGCACGACGGAGCCGATGATCGAGCCGAAGACGCCGCTCATCTGGATGGCGCCGTCGTCGAAGCCGCGGCCGAACAGGACGTAGCCGAGGAAGCCGCCGACGAAGGAGCCGGCGACGCCGAGGGCCCACGTGCCGACGATGCCCATCGGGTCCCGACCGGGGACGAGCAGCCGGGCGATCGCCCCGAAGATGATCCCGAAGAAGAAGACCACGAGCAGGAACCAGAGCATTGCGGGTCCCTTCCCGTCACCCACCGTGACCAGACCGTCCGGCACCTGCACCGTGCCGGACGCCACACCCCCGGGACGGGAGGGTCAGGTGGCGAAGCGGGCGACGATCTCGAGCACGTCGTCGCCGTAGCTGTCGAGCTTGGACGGGCCCACGCCCTTGATGCGGCTGAGGGCCCGCAGATCGGCCGGACGGGCCTTGGCGATGTCCTTCAGCGGGGCGTCGCCGAAGATGATGAACGCCGGCCCGCCCTGGCGCTTGGCCACCTCGGCGCGCCAACGGCGCAGCTCCTCGAAGACGACCAGGTCCTCGCCCTCCAGGTCGGGCTCTGCGGCCTTCGCCGCCTTCGCAGCCTTCCCGGCGCGGCCCGCCCCGGTGACCGCGCGTGCACTGGGCTCCGCGACCGCACGGGATCCGGGGCGCCGGGCGGTCTGCTTGGGCGCACTGCCGTCGAGCTCGCGCAGGAACGGGCTGGGTCGGTCGTCGTCGGCGAGCACGGTGACCGCCTCGATCCCGCGCGTGATCGCCACGTGGAAGACGCGCCGCTCCTCCTCGACGTCCTCGGCCAGGCGGTGGGGGAAGATGCCGGCGTCGGCGCCGAAGACGACGACGTGGGGCCACTCGCGCCCCTTCACCCGGTGGACGGTGGAGAGGGTGACCCCTCGGGCGGCATCGGAGGTCGGGTCGCCGTCGGATGCCCGCGGTCCGTCGAGCGCCTGACGCAACCAGGTCTCGAACCGCTCCGGGTCGGGCTGGAGGTCGGCCACCTGCAGGAGGGCGTCGAGGTCGTCGAGGTGGGAGGAGCCCTCGGCGCCGGGCCGGCCGTCGAGCAGCTCCATCGCGCCGCCCAGGCCGATGTCGTCGCGGATGGCCTGCAGGATCTCGCGCGTCGTGGCGCCCCGGGCCAGGTTGCCGAGCCGGTCGATGTCGGCGGCCAGGTCGAGCAGCTTGTCGGCCACCCGGGCGTCGTCGATGCGCTCGGCGGCCTTGGCGACCTCGTGTCCGGAGCGGCAGCGGTTCAACCACTTGTCGACCCAGTTGGGGAACCCCCGACTGGGTCGCCGGCGGATCTCGGTGAGGTCGGCCGAGGCGATGGCGCCCGGGTCGGTGGCGACGCGCAGCCAGGCGAGCGCAGCCCGGAGGCCGACGCGCTGGAGCACGTCGCGCCGCAGCACGGAGGCGATGGGCACGCCGGCGCCGTGGAGGGCGACGTGGGGTGCGAGCAGCAGCGAGTTGGTCCGGGTCAGCACGGCGACCTCACCGGGATCGCCGGCGACCTCGAGCGCGGCCTGCACGGCCTCGACCACGCGAGTCGCGCCCTCCTGGGGAGGGTGCTCGACGACCGTGAGGGCGTCGTCGCGAGTCTCGGGTCGGGCTGCCAGGATGGTCTTCGGGATCCGCTCCGCGTTGTAGCCGAGCAGGGTGCGGGCCGCGTCGACCACGGCCGGCGGGCAGCGGTAGTTCACCTCGAGTGCGTGCTCGTGGGCGCCGGGGAACAGCTCGGCGAAGTGGAGCAGGAACTGCGGTGACGCTCCGGCGTGCTGGTAGATCACCTGGTCGTCGTCACCCACCCCGAACACGTCATAGGTGGGTGCGGCCAGCAGGCGCAGGAGCAGGACGTGGGCGGGGGTGAGGTCCTGGAACTCGTCGACCAGGAGGTGGCGGTGGCGGGCCTGCTCGCGCCGGCGGAACTCGCCGTCGGACAGGAGGAGCTCGATGGCGTGGACGATCTGCTCGTCGAAGTCGAGGACGCTGTCGCGGCGCAGACCCGCCCGGTAGGGCTCGACGGCGGCGGCGAGGCCGGGAGCGTCGGCCTCGACCTCGACCTCGTCGGGGTCGCGCAGGCCGAGGCGGATGACGGACAGGCCCTCGAGGTACGGCGCCATCGGGTCGGTGTTGAGGCGGTGCGTCAGCTTGGGGAGGTGGGGCTCGAGCCGTCGGCGCACCTCGCGCTCGTCGACGAGGTTCGGGCGTCGGCCGGCGTGGCGTCCGATCAGCTCGTAGCCGAGCGCGTTGAGGGTCTGGATCCTGGCGCCGAGACCGCTGGTGCGGGCGGCCATCTCCTCCTGGGCCTTGCGGTTGTAGGCCACGGCCAGGAGCAGGTCGCGCTCGTGGCCCCGGTCGGCCAGGAGGTGGCGAAGCCGCTCGGTGAGCACGCGCGTCTTGCCCGACCCGGCCGGGGCGATGATGCGAGCCGGCCCGCCTCGGTGGGCGACGGCGGCCAGCTGATCGGGCGCCAGCTCGGCGCCGGGCGCGATCCAGGGGGGTACCGGTCGCAGGTGCCCGGCGTCGACGGACTCGGCCCGCACGAGCACGGCCGGCGCCAGCACCGCAGGATCGACGTCGTCGGGCGGGCCGCCGTCGATCCAGGCGACGGTGCCGTCGCCGAGCAGGACGTCGCCGTCGACGGGTGCATGGCCCTCGGGCAGCTCGTCGGCTGCGGTGCCGTCGATCCGAGCGGCCTTGCGACCCCACCACCAGATCGGCTCCCCGTCGCGGGCGTCGTAGCTGTTGTGCCAGACCAGGAAGTGGAGGCGGTCCAGCCACGGCTCGAAGGTCGGTGCCAGCTCCCACGGCACGTCCGGGTGGGAGACGGGTCGACGGAACCGGACCGGGTCGACCCGCAGGTCCACGACCACCCGCTGCCGCCCGGCCCAGGCGGCGTGGAGGCGCTCGACCGCAGCTCCGGGGTGGGCGATGACCTCGTCGTCGAGGACCACCACGGGGGCACCGGCCCAGGGCGCCGGCGGTTCGGCGCCACCGGCCACCACGACGCCGCGGGCGAGCTGGTCGGGTCCGGATGGCTGCATCGGATCGATCGTAGGGAGGGCCACCGACGGTCACCGTAGGGCGTGCGTCCGCGGGCTGCGAACAGACGTTCGGTTGTTCTAGTACAAGATAGAACAATGGGACCTTGGTCCCCGGCCGCGTGGTCGTTGTCCCCGTCGCCACCTCCCGGGGATCTGTGCACCATGCCCACATCACCCCTTTCCCGAGGAGCTCGACATGAGCATCGAACTGCAAGAACACGGACACGAAGAGACCGCCACACGTGACGGCTGGCTCGTGCTGGTGGCGACGTTCACCGCACTGGCCATGATCGTCATGCTGATCGCCGCAGGCGTCGCCGTGCGCGGGGGCGACAGCGACGGCGGGAGCACCGCGGCGACCTCCACCGAGACCATCGACGTCACGCTCGGCGAGATGTTCGTCGAGCCGTCGAGCCTGACGGTGCCGGCCGGCACCCGGCTGGTGCTGAACGTCACCAACGACGGCGTGATGCCCCACGACCTGCGGGTCAACGGCACCGACGGCACGGCGATGCTCGGTCCGGGCGAGTCCGAGACCGTCACGGTCGGCCCCTTCGACGCCTCCGTCGAGGCCTGGTGCACCGTGCCGGGCCACCGCGAGGCCGGCATGTCGATGTCGATCACCGTCGAGGGCGGTGGTGACACCGACGTCGCAGCAGGCGGCGGTCACGCCGCGGCGGCACCCGCGAGCTCGGGTGCCGAGATCGACTGGAACGCAGCGCCGGAAGGCGACTGGCAGCCCTTCGACCCGACGCTGGCACCCGCCCCCGGCGGCACCGAGCACGAGGTCACCTGGAGCATGACCGAGGAGGTCATGGAGATCTCCCCGGGCGTCACCCAGGAGGTCTGGACCTTCGACGGCCAGGTCCCCGGCCCGACCCTGCGGGGCAAGGTCGGCGACATCTTCACCGTCACCATCGTCAACGACGGCGAGATGGGCCACTCGCTCGACTTCCACGCCAGCAAGGTGGCCTGGAACGACGAGATGCGCACCATCCAGCCCGGCGAGTCGCTGGTGTACCAGTTCGAGGCCAAGCACGCCGGGGCGTTCATGTACCACTGCGGCACGGCGCCGACGCTGCACCACATCGGCAACGGCATGCACGGTGCGGTCATCATCGATCCGCCGGACCTGGCGCCCGTGGACCACGAGTTCGTCTTCGTCCAGCACGAGTACTACACCGGCGACGAGGGCGAGCCGGGCGACCTGGGCAAGATGCAGCGGGACGAGTGGGACGCCGTGGTCTTCAACGGCTACGTCAACCAGTACGTCCACGCCCCGATCGACGGCATCGAGGTCGGCGAGCGGGTGCGGGCCTGGGTGGTCAACAACGGCCCCTCGGAGAACAGCTCCTGGCACGTGGTCGGGACGATCTTCGACACCTTCTACAAGGAGGGCGCCTACCAGCTCCGGCCCGGTGACGGCAGCCAGGGCGGCGCCCAGGCGCTGGACCTGCAGCCGGCCCAGGGCGGCTTCGTGGAGTTCACCTTCGACGAGGAGGGCGCCTACCCGTTCGTGACCCACAAGTTCTCGAACGCCGGCAAGGGCGCCATGGGCCTGTTCGTGGCCGGCAACCCCGACCTGTCGGGCCTCGGCGGCCACTGAGGAGCCGAGCCGACAGGCGAGGCGACCCATGAGCACGGGCCCTGTGGCGGCGCAGCCGCCAGACCGAAACGTGCGTGGACGTACCCATCGGCGCAGCTCCTGATCCTCGGGAAGGCGCTGCGGCCCCGGCACCGCTTCGGCGGTGACCGGGGCCGTGGCGCGTGCGGCTACAAGTGCGCGATGCGGGGGGTGCGCACGCCGGGAGCGAAGCGCTGGATGCGGTGGCCGGTGAGGTGCACGAGCCGCTCGACCCGGCCCCGCTGGCCGACCCAGCGGTCCACCAGCTGCAGCATCTCCTGGTCGGAGCCCCGGGCCCGGCCGGTGAAGAACGAGCACACGGTGTGGCTGATCCAGTAGTCGCCGACGACGATGGCATCGGGGTCGCCGAGCGCGACCCGGGCCACCCCGTTCACCGTCCAGGGGCCGAGGCCGGGGATGGCGCGCATGCGGCCGTAGGCCTGGGGGAGCGGCAGGTCGACGACCTCGGCGAGGCGGCGGGCGTTGCGGCACACCGCCACCATCGTCCGGGCCCGACCGCGCTCGACCCCGCGCTCGTGGAACCACCACCCCGGCATCTCCGCCAACCGCTCGGGGTCCGGCGGGAGCAGGAGCTCGAGCGGACCGGGTGCCGGCCCGCCCAGCTCGCGGCACATCGCGTTCCAGGACCGGGCGGCCTCGGAGGTGAGCACGCGCTGGCCCAGGATGCGGGCGAGGAGGCCGTCGACGACGAGGCCGGACGGTGCGTGGCGCATGCCGGCGTGGCGGCGGTTGACCTCGTCGAGCACGGGGTGGTCGAAGCGCAGGAGGCGGGGGTCGTCGTGGCGGGCGGCGAGGTGCTCGAGCCGCCCGAGCATCCAGCCGGCACCGGGTCCCCAGGCGTCGAGCCCGAGGTTGCCGTCGACGGCCCGAGCGCGCAGTGCCACCGGCCCGTCGGGTGTGCGGCCCGCCAGCTCGACCTGCTGGCGGTCGCCCCGCCAGGTGGGGTCGGACGCCGTGCCGAGGCAGGGCAGCGACCGGCCGACGTCGTAGGGCCCGTCGAGCTCGACGGTGCCGTGGGCGTCGGGGCTCATCGGCGCGCGACGGTAGCGGTGGGCAGTAGAACGTCGGGCATGGCCGATGACCTGACCGCATCCGCAACCACCCACGTCGATGCGACCGCCGAGGAGGTGTTCGACTTCATCCGCAGGCCGGCCAACCACGCCGAGATCAGCGGTGACGGCAGCGTCAAGGGCGATCGCCACGGCGCCGAGGTGCTCTCGGCCGTCGGCGACAAGTTCGGCATGTCGATGAAGATGTACGGCCTCCCGTACCGGATCACCAACACCGTCATGGAGTTCGAGGCCGGGACGCGCATCGCCTGGTGCCACCCGGGCAAGCACCGCTGGCGCTGGGAGGTCGAGCCGGTCGCCACGGGTGGCTGCAACGTCACCGAGACCTTCGACATGTCGACCTCGCCTGCGAAGCCGGTGCTGAAGCTCATGGGCTTCCCGGGCAAGCACCAGAGCAACGTCGAGCGCAGCGTGGTCAACGTGGCCAAGCACTTCTCGACCTGACGCCCTGATCGGCCGGCCGCCGGCATCCCCGACCACCCGGATGGCCGTCGGTACCGTTCGGTCGGTATGTCCGGAGTCGGGGACGCGGTTGGCCACCGGCCACGACGCCAGCTCGTCGTGGCGGCCAGTGGCGCGGCGGTCGCCCTGGCGCTCGGGGGCCAGGGCCTGCTCGTCCCGGCCGGGCCCACCTCCACCCTCGTCCGGGTGCTCGCGGCGCTCGTCTCCCTGGGTGCGGTCGCCGTGCTGGTCCGGCTGGACGGACCGCTGCGCGGTGGCCGGACCCTGGCGCTCGTCGCCGTCGCCGGCGCGCTGACCGCGCTGGCCACCCTGCCGGCGTCGCCCGTGACCATCGACGGGCCGACGCCCCCCGCACCCGCGCCCGGGCCCGCCGACGACCGGACGGACACGATCCTGCTGGAGCGGGTCGACCCGGGCCAGGCCCAGGACGGCACGGTGGTGCTCCCGCCGGGCGCCGACGTGCAGGTGCAGGGTGACGACGTCGTGGTGCCGGGTCCGGATGGCTCGGTCACCGTGCTGCCGCCGGGTCAGCGCGTCGCTCGCCCGGACGGCAGCGTCGTCGTGGTCGGCCGGGGCGCCCTGCTCGAGGTGCCCGACCCGGTGCCGGTCGATCCGGAGACCGCTCCCGAGCGCCTCGCCCGTGGGGTCGAGGCCGTGCTCGCCCTGCTGCTCGGCGCGTTCGCCCTGCTGGCCTTCGCCCCGCCGCTGGTGCGCGCGGCCGAGCGGGCCACGGGGCCGGTGCCGGTCGATCTCCCGCCGCCGCCGCCCCGGCCGTCGCCGAAGGCAGTGGAGGAAGGCCTGGCCGAGGTGCTGCGGGCGATGCTGGCCGACCCCGATCCCCGCACGGCGGTCATCGGGGCCTATGCCCGACTGCTCGCGGCGCTGGATGAGGTCGGCTTCCCTCGCCGGGCCGAGGAGGCGCCCCACGAGCACCTGTGGCGCAGCCTGGGACCCCTCGGCGTGCGCCGCCCGCCCGTGCACCGACTGGCCGAGCTGTTCGTCCGCGCCCGCTTCACGCCCCATCCCATCACCGACGAGCACCGGCGAGCCGCCATCGCGGCCCTGGCCGACGCCGTCGCCGACCTCCGCCTCCAGGCCCGCGACGTCGATGTGCTGGCCGCGGCGGGGGAGCGCGGGTGATCCGCCGCCTCGGATCGGCTGCCCTCGCCGCCGTCGCGCTCGCCGGCGTGGTGGTCGCGATCGTGCCGCAGCACGCCGCCAGCCTCGTCCTGCTCGCCGCCGGCACCGTCGTGGTGATCGCTGCCGGGTTCCTGCTCCTGCTCACCGGCCCGCTCGTGACCGCCGACCGCCCGACGACGGCGCTCGACGTGGCGCGGGCCGCCGGCGCGCCCTCGCTCGAGCCGCAGGGCCTCCGCGATGCCCGCCGCGACCTCGCCGGCCGGACGGCGCCGGGCTCGCTGCCCGCCACCGTCCGCGATCGCCTGCTGGCCGCCGGCTTCGATCTGCCGGCCGCTGCCCCCACCGGCGCCAGCCCCACGTCCGGACCGGGCGCCGTCGCCGCGCTGGTCGACCGCCTGCTCGACGAAGACCCCACACCCCACGGAGACCTCCGATGACCACCATCGACGACCCACGTCCCGCCCCCGGCCCGACCGAGACCCGAGCCGACTCGGCCGTCTCGCTGGCCGATCGCATCGTCGCCGAGGTCGAGCGCGCCGTGATCGGCAAGCGCGACGTGGTCGACCTCGTGCTGGCCGCCGTCCTCGCCGGCGGGCACGTGCTGCTCGAGGACGTGCCCGGGGTGGCCAAGACGCTGCTCGCCCGCAGCATGGCGACGGCGTGCGGACTCGGGTTCTCCCGCATCCAGTTCACGCCCGACCTGCTGCCGTCGGACATCACCGGGACCCTCGTGCTCGACCTCGGCACCCGCACGCCGACGTTCCGTCCCGGCCCGGTGTTCACCGACGTGCTCCTCGCCGACGAGGTCAACCGGGCGCCGGCGAAGTCGCAGGCCGCCCTGCTCGAGGCCATGCAGGAGGGCCAGGTCACCGTCGACGGCACCGCCCATCCGCTCGGCCGACCGTTCGCGGTCATCGCCACCCAGAACCCGATCGAGGCCGAGGGCACCTACCCGCTCCCCGAGGCCCAGCTCGACCGGTTCCTGGTCCGGGTCGCGCTCGGGTACCCGAACGAGCGGGACGAGCTCGCCATCCTCGGCGGCCGCCTGGCCCGCCGGCGGCCCGAGGTCGAGGTGCGATCGGTCGTGTCCCGCCAGACCTTCGTGTCGATGCAGGCCGCGGTCGAGGACGTGCACGTCGACGACTCCCTCGTCGCCTACGCCCTCGCCCTGGTCCGGGCCACCCGGGACGAGCCGGACATCGCCATCGGTGCCAGCCCCCGGGGCTCGCTCGCGCTCGTGACGCTGGCCCGGGCGTGGGCGCTGGTCCGGGGCCGGGACTACGTCGGACCCGACGACATCCGGGCCCTGGCCGTCCCGACCCTGAGCCACCGCATCACCCTCGACGACGACGCCTGGGTACGCGGGACGCTGGCCGACGACGTCGTCCGCCGGGTCATCGACCGGGTGCCCGCCCCCACCTGGTCGTGACCACCTCCCGGAGCTGGCAACCCGCTCGTCGCAGCGAGGTGCGCCGGGCGCTCGGGTCGACGGTGCAGTCGGCGGTGTCGGCGGACGGCCGGTTCGGGCCCTACGTCGTGCTGGCGGCGACCGGGGCCGTGCTCGCCGTCGTGACCGGTGAGGCCGCCTACGTCGCGGTGGCCGTTCCCGTCGCACTGCTCCTCGTCTGGCGGGCGCGGGAGGGACGGGCGCCGGGGGTCGTGGTCACCGTCCAGGAACCGCCGGCCCGGGTGCTCGAGGGCAGCCGGTGGGAGCTGGTCGTGGACCTGGCGTGGTCCGGCCGGGCATCGGTCGACGTGATCCACCACGGGGTCGACGGCCACGTCCTGCACGGCTCGCCGGGTGCGACGCTCGATGCCGACGGTGGCGGACAGGTCCGGCTCCGGCTCGAGGCGCAGCGGTGGGGGCGCCACGGCCTGGGCCGGGTCGCCGTCCGCGCCCGCCGCCCGGACGGGATGCTCGTGCACGATCTGGTCGTCGACCTGCCGGGCGTGGTGCGGGTGCTCCCCGCCGCCAGCCGGCTCGACGCCCTGCTCCACCCCGCCCGGCCGCGGGCCGCCGCCGGCGTCCACGCCGCCCCGAGCCGAGGTCCGGGAACGGACTTCGCCGACCTGCGCCCCTACGTCCCCGGCGATCGACTGCGCGACCTGTCGTGGGCGGCGTCGGCTCGCAGCGATGACCCGTGGGTCGTCGTGCACCACCCCGAGCGGACGGGCACCGTGGTCCTCCTGCTCGACGGGTTCGTCGAGGCCGGGCTGCCCGCCGGCGCACTCGACCGCGCCGCCCGGGTGGTGTGGTCGGTGGCCCGCCACCACCTGACCAACGGGGACCGGGTCGGCCTGGTCGCGGCCGGCCCGACCCCGCGCTGGCTGCCACCGGTCGCCGGCCGCCGAGCGCGGTGGGAGGTGCTCGACGCCCTGCTCCGAGCCGAGGCCATCACCTCCGGACGTGGTCCCCGCGGTGGCACCACCACCTCCGCCCGCCGTCAGGACGAGGCCGTGCCCGCCGACGCGTTCGTCGTCGGCGTGAGCCCGCTGCAGTCCGACGCCTTCGTCGCCGCCGTCGCCCACCACCGACGTCTCGGCCGACCGACCGCCGTGGTCGGGGTCGAGCTCGCCGACCTGCTGCCGGCTGCGGCAGACGACGTGGAGCGCGTCGCTCGTCGGCTGTGGCGCCTGGAGGTCGACGTCCGCCGGGCGAAGCTGTCCCGGGCCGGCGTGCGCACGTTGCTCGTCGCCGACGACGTCACCCCCGCCGTCCGTGCACTGTCGTCGCTCCCGCATCGATCCGTGCGGCTGTCGGCATGACCCTCGTCCGGGCGACGCAGGCCGCCGGTGTGGTGTGCGGGCTGGCGGTGCTGGTCCTCGCCGGCGCGACGCTCGGCGGCTGGTGGTGGCTCGCCACCGCCCTCGGCATGGTGGGTGCCGTGTCCGGCCGGGCGGGCAGCCTCGTGCAGGCCGTCTCGACGCTCGCCCTCGCCGGCGCAGCAGCCACGGTCGACGCCACCTGGCTCGTCCCGCTCCTGGTGCTCGGCGTCGTCGCCACCGCCGAGACCGCCGCGCTCCCCGCCCGCACCAACCGCATCCGGACCTGGGTTCCGATCGCCCCCGCCCTCGCCGCCCCGCTCGTCGCGGCCGGTGCCGCCGCCGCCGTCCTCGTGCTGGCCACCCTCGCCCCGCCGTTCGCCGTCCCGGTTGCCCTCGCCGGCCTCCTCGCCGCCGTCTCGCTCCTGTCCGCCCTCCGCGCCTGATCGTCTCCCGGGACCTGGCAGCGGTTACGGAACGCGTCCCGTACCCGGTCCAGAATCCGTCGGGCGTCAGCCCTCGGCGAGGGTGGTCTCGACCGACAACGACTCGCCCGGGACCACGTCCAGCGACTGGACCCGGCCGGCGTCGACGACGTCGGCTCGGACGCGCTCGAGGGCGGCGAGGCGCTCGGGGGTGTCGGTGACCGTGGCGGTCGCGATGTCGGTGCGCATCGAGACCTTGGCGTCGGACTTGGCCTTGCGGAGCAGCGAGAGGACCTCACCGGCGACGGCCGCGGACAGGGCGGCGTCGGCGTCGGCACCGCCGGCGGCGGCGCGCAGCTCGTCGGCGACGGGCCACGCGGAGCGGTGGATCGAGCCGTCCTGCCACCACGACCAGACCTCCTCGGTGGTGTACGGGAGGAACGGGGCGAACAGCTTGAGCAGCGTCTCGAGGGCCAGACGCAGCGCGACCTTGGCCGAGTCGGCGCCGGCGTCGTCGCCGTAGGCCCGGCCCTTGACCAGCTCGAGGTAGTCGTCGGTGAAGGTCCAGAAGTAGGTCTCCGTGCGCTCCAGCGCCCGGGCGTAGTCGTAGTCGTCGAACACCCGGGTGGCCTCGTCGACCAGGTCGGCCAGCGACAGCAGCATCGACTTGTCGAGCGCCTCGGTGACGGTGGCCCCGGCGGTCGGCTCACCCTGGAGGAGCGCGAACTTCGACGCGTTGAGCACCTTGATGGCCAGGCGGCGACCGATCTTCATCTGCCCCTGGTCGTTGGCGACGTCGCGCCCCGGCCCACCGCCGCACGCCCAGTAGCGCACGGCGTCGGCACCGAACATCTCGAGCAGCTGGAAGGGACCGACCTCGGCGTTGTCCTTGGACTTGGACAGCTTCTTGCGGTCGGGGTCGACCACGAAGCCGGAGATGGCCGCGTGGCGGAACGGGAGGTCGTCGAACAGCTCGTGGGCCTTCACCACGGTGGAGAACAGCCAGGTGCGGATGATGTCGTGGGCCTGGGGGCGCAGGTCCATCGGGTACACCCGCTCGAACAGATCCGGATCCTCCTCCCACTTGGACGCGATCTGGGGCGACATCGACGACGTGTTCCACGTGTCCATGACGTCGGGGTCGGCCGCGAAGCCACCCGGCTGGTTGCGCTGGGACTCGTCGTAGCCGGGCGGGACCATGGTGGTCGGGTCGACCGGGAGCATGTCCTCGGTGGCCACGATGGGGGAGAGGAAGTCGACCAGGCCCTCACCGTCGATCGGGTACCAGATCGGGAACGGCACCCCGAAGAACCGCTGGCGCGTGATGTTCCAGTCGCCCTGCAGGCCGTTGGCCCAGTCCTCGAAGCGGACCCGCATGTACTCGGGGTGGAAGGCGAGCCCCTTGGCCCGGTCGATGATCTCGGCCGCCGGCGGGTAGCGGATGAACCACTGGTTGGAGGTGACGATCTCCAGTGGCTTCTTGCCGTTCTCCCAGAACTTCACCGGGTGGGTGATGGGGCGGGGGTCGCCCTCCATGGCGCCGGCGGCGACCAGGAGCTCGACGATGTTCTTCTGGGCGGTGAAGACGGTCTTGCCGCCGAGCTCGGCGTAGGCCTCGTTGGCGGCGACCGGGTCGGTGGAGACCCAGACGTCGCCCTCGTGCTCGGGCGAGCCGTTCCAGGTCAGCTCGCGCTCGAACCGACCGTCGTGGCGGATGACGGGGCGGATGGGCAGCCCGAGCTCGCGCCACCAGATGACGTCGGTGGTGTCACCGAAGGTGCAGATCATGGCGACGCCGGTGCCCTTGTCGGGCTGGGCCAGCTCGTGGGCGACGATGGGCACCTCGACACCGAAGAGCGGCGTGACGGCGGTGCGACCGAAGAGCGGCTGGTAGCGCTCGTCATCGGGGTGGGCGACCATGGCGACGCACGCCGGCAGGAGCTCGGGGCGGGTCGTGTCGATCCAGATGACGTCGCCGTCGGGGCCACCCCCGCCGGGCAGGCCGAAGGCGAGCTTGTGGTAGGCGCCGGGCAGCTCCCGGTCCTCGAGCTCGGCCTGGGCGACGGCGGTCTGCATGTCGACGTCCCACAGCGTCGGCGCACCCGAGCGGTAGGCGACGTCGCGCTCGAAGAGGCGGAGGAAGGCCTTCTGGGAGATGCGGGTCGCGACCGGGCCGATGGTGGTGTAGGTCTGGTCCCAGTCGACGGAGAGCCCGACCGTGGCCCAGAGGTGGTGGTACTCGTCCTCCATCTCGGTGACGACCTGCTCGCACAGCTCGACGAAGTTCGGACGGGAGATCCGCACCGGGTCCTTCGGGAGCTTGCCCTTCTCGTCGGGCTGGGGCGGCGTGAAGTCGGGGTCGTAGGGGAGGGACGGGTCGCACAGCGTGGCGGTGAGCATCTGGACGCGGCGCTCGACGTTCAGGCCGTTGTCGTCCCAACCCATCGGGTAGAAGACCTCACGGCCGCGCATCCGCTGGTACCGGGCCAGCGTGTCGGTGTGCGTGTACGACATCACGTGGCCGATGTGCAGCGAGCCCGACACGGTGGGCGGTGGCGTGTCGATCGAGTACACCTCGTCGCGGGTCTTGGACCGGTCGAACCGGTACGTGCCCTGCTCGTCCCAGATGGCCCGCCACTTGGCCTCGAGGCCGTCGATGGTCGGCTTGTCCGGGATCGTGCTCACGGGCGCCGAGGGTACCGGCGGTCTCCCGATCCCCCCGAAACGGAAAATCGCTGCGGATGCACCTCGGAGTCCGAGGGCTTCTCGCAGCGATCTCCCGTCTGGTGGGCGGGCCTTCAGGCGCCGAGGAACTCGGCCCGGACGGCGATGGCGAACACCTCGGTCCACGCCTCGCCCCGGTCGTCCTCGCCGTCGAGCAGGTAGACGGGGACCAGGTAGGTCTCGGTGCCGTCGGCGTTGCCGACCACGGTGTACGACTGCCGGGCGCTGCGCAGCGTGACGGTGATCGGCTCGCCGTCGCCCTCGTCCACCGGCAGGATCGTCATCTCGTCCGACGGGGGTGCTGCGTCGGTCTCCCCGGACCCGGTGGTCCCGCCGCCCGCGGCCGGGTCGTCCGGTGATGCCGGGCCGGTCACGACGTCGGGCTCGATCTGGCCGGGCTCGATCTGGTCGGGCTCGATCTGGTCGGGCTCGATCTGGCCGGGCTCGACGGCGGGCTCGGCGGTGCCGGGGCCGCTGCTCGGATCGTTCAGCCGGTCGATGGCCACCCGGGTCGTGTCGAGCGGGTAGTCGCCGACCCGCTCCAGCGACCCGAGGGCGCCGCCGGCATCGAGGACCTCGCCGCCTTCCATGACCGTGCCGTAGACCGACCAACCGGGGACGGGGGTGCCGTCGAGGGCGAGCTCGATGTTCACCGACCAGGTGGTGATGTTGTCGTAGCTCGTGATCCGGGCGTCGGAGAGGTCGAGACCGGCGGCCTCGGCCACGGCCCGGACGATGCCCTCGGCTTCGGCCTGGTTGGGCAGGTCGGCCGGTCGCTCGGGCTCCGGCATCGGCCGGGGCGAGTCCTCGCAGACTCCCTCGGCATCGCAGGACACGCCGGTATCGGGCGCCATGTCCTCGAAGCCGGGGTAGGGCCGGCCCGACGTGTACCACCACGAGGCGTCGTGGCGGCTGACCGAGGCGGTCCCGTCGGTGATCATGCGCGTCCCGTCCGGCTCGGTGACGTCGCCCTCGATGCCGAAGTGCCCGGCGAGGGCCCGCAGGTCATCGTCGTCCGCCACGAGGCGGTACACGGGGGCGGAGCCGCCGAGGTCGGGCAGCTCGTCGCCGGCGAGGTAGGTCACCCACGCCATCATCGACATGCCGGCCATGCCGTCGGTGGCCGTGTCGGACTCGGCCAGGCGCTCGCCGCCGGCACCACCGGACGGCGCGGATGCGCTCAGGTCGAGGCGGGGCGGATCGTCGTCCCCGCCGGTGGCGACGAGGGCGATGCCCCCGACGAGCAGCGCGACGGCCGCAGCCGCCGCAGCGATCAGCAGCGGGCGGCGACCGCCCGGTGCTGCAGTGGAGGTGTCTGTCATGGCGGGTTGGACGTCCGGCGACGCCATCCGGTTCCCGAGGAGGTCAGGACCAGGTCACGCTGTGCACGACCCACTCGTCGCTGAGCCCCTTCAGCTCGACGGACCGCCCCGTCCCGAAGCACAGGTCGCCGCCGGCGTCGGCCAGCTGCTTGGTGACCGCGGAGGCGAGCACCTCGTCGCGCCCGGCCAGCGCGGTGATCCGGGAGGCCAGCACCACGTTGCGTCCGTGGAGATCGCTGGCGTCGGCCACCACCTCGCCGGAGTGCACCCCGATGCGGACGTGCAGCGGGTGCTCCGGGTGGGATCGGCGGTGGCCGTCCAGGGCCCGTTGGATCTCGATGGCAGCGAGCAGGGCCCGGCGGGCGGAGCGGAACGACACCATGAAGCCGTCGCCCTGGTTCTTCACCACCTCGCCGCCGTGGCGGACGACCTGCTCGCAGACCAGGTCGTTGTGCTCCTGGAGCACGTCGAACCAGCGCTGGTCGCCGAGGCGCTCGGCGAGGGTCGTGGACCCGACGATGTCGGTGAACAGGAGCGTGAACGTGTCGCCGGCCGCGCCCACCGGCTCGTGTGACGGCCGGAGCGGCGCCCTCTGGGCGCCGACCGGCTCCCGGCCGGTGTCGTCCTTGCGGTGGCGCACCTCGACGGCACCCCACATGCCGTGGCCGATGACCCGCAGCATCGGCCCCTGTCCGGCGGCGCCCCGGTGCTCGGTGCGGTCCTCGAGGCCGCCCATCAGCACGAACCCCTCGACCTGCACCGGTACCCCGACCGGCACCAGGATCTCCACCGCGCCCATCAGGGCGAAGGCCCGGATGACGGTGACGTCGGCGGTGAGCGCGGCGTCGTACAGGTCGAGCTCCACGCCGCCCATCACGGCGATGGCCGACAGCTCCCGCTCGACCTGCCACCGACCCTTGCGGTTGGCGCCGCCCATGACGGCGACGATCCGCTGGGGTGCCTCCGGCACCGGGGGTGGCGCCGGCACGGACGGGACCTCGCCCAGCACCGGCAGGTCGGGACCGGGAAGGTCCGATGTCAGCGCCCGGAGCTCGGCGACGGTCGTCGCCTCGTATGCCGCCCCGGCCCGATCCGCGAACTCGTCGAGCGTCACCAGGCCGTCACCGGCCGCGTCGCGCAGGGCGGCGATGGTGGCGTCGCGCTCGGCGTCGCCGACGCGCTGCGCGCCATGGCCTCCGTGTTGCCGGTCGTCGTCCACGTGCCCCCCGAACCTGACGGCGCAGTCACCTCCCGCCGATTCTGGCGCACGGGGACCGTTGCCTGCCGGGAACGCTTCTCCCTGGGTCGGTCGGCGGGCCGTCGGTACCCTCGGCGGCGTGCTGCACCTGTTCGACACCGCACGCGGGACCGTGGTCCCCTTCGAGCCCTCCACCCCGGGGAAGGTCTCGATCTACGCGTGCGGTCCGACGGTCTACGGGCCGCCCCACCTCGGCCACGGTCGCAACCAGGTGTCCTACGACCTGCTCCGTCGCTACCTGGCGTGGTCCGGGTTCGAGGTCACGTTCGTGTCGAACATCACCGACATCGACGACAAGATCATCGAGCGCGCCCAGCGCGAGGAGCGGCCCTGGCAGGAGATCACCGAGCGCTGCGAGTCGGTGTGGTTCCGGGCGATGGACCGCCTCGGCATCCTCCGGCCCGACCACACGCCCCATGCCACGGCCTACGTCGACCAGATGGTCGAGCTCATCGAGCGCCTGGCCGAGCGCGACATCGCCTACGCCACCTCCGACGGCATGTACCTCGACGTGTCCCAGGTCGAGGGCTACGGCCTGCTGGCCCACGGCGAGCTCGACCAGCTGCGCAGCGGGGCGCGCGTCGAGGCCAACCAGGAGAAGCGGTCGCCGCTCGACTTCGCGCTCTGGAAGCTGGCCAAGCCCGGTGAGCCGTCCTGGCCTGCCCCCTTCGGCGACGGCCGCCCCGGCTGGCACACCGAGTGCGTGGTGATGAGCCTCGACCTCCTGGGCGAGGGGTTCGACATCCACGCCGGCGGCAACGACCTGCAGTTCCCGCACCACGAGAACGAGCGGGCCCAGGCGGTGGCCGAGGGCAAGGACTTCGCCAACCTCTGGTTCCACCACGGGATGCTCGAGATCGACGGCGAGAAGATGTCGAAGTCACTCGGCAACGTGTCGAACCTGCTCGACCTCATCGACGCCTACGACCCACGCGCCTTCCGCCTCCTCGTGCTGCGCGCCCACTACCGCTCGCCCATCGACGTGAGCGACGACTCGATGCGCGACGCCGAGGCGGCGGTGGCGCGCCTGGACGGCTTCGGGCGTCGCTTCGCGGCTCGTGTCGACGGGGCCGAGGCCGACGCAGCCGTGATCGAGCGGTTCCGCACGGCGATGGACGACGACCTGAAGACGCCGACCGCAGTGGCGACGCTCTTCGATGCCGTCGGCCGGGCCAACGCCGCAGACGACCTGTCGGCCGCTGCGGCGGCGTTCGAGATCGCCGGCGTGCTCGGCCTCGACCTGCGCAGCGAGGCGGGCGAGGTGCCCGACGAGATCGTGGCCCGGGCCCGTGCTCGGGACGAGGCGCGAGCGTCGAAGGACTGGGCGGCTGCGGATCAGATCCGCGACGAGCTCACCGCCGCCGGCTGGGTCGTGGAGGACACCGCCGACGGCACCACCGTGCGTCCGGCCTGAGCCGGCGTCCGTTCGGCCTACAGGCCGATGCCGGAGATGATCTGGTTGATGCCGGTGGTGATCGGCTCGGCGGCGTCGAGGACCGGCTCGGTGACCGGCTCCGAGGCCTCGGTGGCGGGGGCGACCACCGTGTTCACGGCCTCTTCGACCGGCTCGACGACCGGGTCGAGCTGCTCGGGCGTGTCGAGGACGACCGGGTCCTGACCTGGCTCCGGGGCGAGGTCGACGCTGATGGGGCCGACGTCCACGCCGGTGCCGGAACCGGGGGCGGGTGCCTCGGAAGCGAGCTCGCCGGGAGCGGACGGTGCGGTGGGATCACCGGCGGTCGTGCCGTCGGGGGCCGATGCGGCCGTCTCGCTGCCGCCGCTCAGGCTCCGAATGCCCCGGCTGTTGATGGTGAGCGCCTCGCTGCCGCGCAGCGGCACCGGGCTCTCGATGACCGGCAGGGCCAGGGAGGTCAGGTCGATCGGGCGGGGGGCGTCGATGTCGGCGACGAGCGGGGCCAGGGGCGAGGCGACGGGGTCGTCGCCGCCACCGGTGCCGAACAGGGCGGCACCGAGCACGCCCACGGCGGCGGCGAACGCGCTGGCGCCGGCGAGGATCTTCTCCGTCCGGGGGGACAGTCCGGTGGAGGACGTGGTGGCGAGCGCCGAGGTCCAGGCGGCCCGGGCCGTGTCGTGCAGGTCGTCCGGTGCCGCCACGGCGAGGGCCGGCAGCGCCGTCGGGATCGCGGCGAGCGCAGCGCGACGCTCGGTGCAGCCGTCGCAGTCGGCGAGGTGCCGCTCGAGGGTGGCGCGGTCGGCGTCGTTCAGGGTCCCGTCGTCGAGGGCGGCGAGCCGGCTGGTGGCGCGGGTGCAGTCGCGGCTGGTGGCGGTGCTGACGTGGGCCTTGACGTAGCGCTCGCGCAGCCCCCGGCGGGCCCGGACGGCGAGCTGGTCGACGGCCTCGGGGGTGAGCTCGACGACAGCAGCGACCTGGTCGGCGTCGAGGCCCTCGGCGTCGCGGAGCCACAGCACGCTGCGCCAGCGCTCGGGGAGGGCATGGAAGGCGCCGGCGAGGAAGGGGTCGGCGTCGTCGGCGGCCGTGGGGGCGCTGATCGAGTCCTGGCCCCGACGCAGGTCGAGGGCGGCGTTGCGGGTGGCGGTGGCCAGCGCGACCGGGTGGGTGGCGGCCTGGAACCGGCCGGCCCGGACGGCGGTGAATGCGGCACCGGTGCCCTCGGCCACGGCCTTGGCGGCGTCCTCGGGACGGCCGGTGATGGCGAGGGCGAGCCGCCAGGCGAGGGGGGCGTGCCGGTCGTGGAGCGCGTCGAAGCTCGTGGCGTCGCCGCCGGCAGCAGCGGTCACCAGCCCGTGATCGCTGGTCGTGGTGGTGTCTGTCGTCCGCGTCATGTCGCCCCCGACGGTCGTGAAGGTGGTCCGGGTCGAGGCTTCTACCCGACCTCCCGCCTGTCCTTCCGATGATCGCGATTCGTCATGGAATCGCAGTGCAGGACCGACAGGAAACGGACAGATCGGGAGGGTACGGCACGGTCCACCGCCCGCCTCGGTGGTCCCCGGGTGGCCCCTGACGGTTACCTCTCGGTAACTTCGTGGGGGCGGTGCCGCCCCGGTGCCGACCCGTTCGCCAGCTCCCCCGGAGGAAACCCCGATGGCCGAGTTCTCGCTCCAGCTCAACGACGACCAGCTCCAGGTCCAGGAATGGATCCACGGCTTCGCCAAGGACGTGCTGCGTCCGGCGGGCCAGGAGTGGGACGACCGCGAGGAGTTCCCCTGGCCCATCGTGCAGGAGGCAGCCAAGATCGGCCTGTACGGCTTCGACTTCTTCGCCAACATGTCGATGGCCGACCCGACGGGTCTCACCATGCCCATCGCGCTCGAGGAGCTGTTCTGGGGCGACGCCGGCATCGCGCTGTCGATCTTCGGCTCCGGCCTCGCGGCGGCAGGCATCGCCGGCAGCGGCACCCCCGAGCAGGTCATGGAGTGGGTGCCGCAGTGCTTCGGTGACGAGAACGACGTGAAGATCGCGGCGTACTGCGTCTCCGAGCCCGACGCCGGCTCCGACGTCAGCTCGCTGCGCACCCGCGCCGAGTACGACGAGGCCAAGGACGAGTGGGTCCTCAACGGCACCAAGGCGTGGGCGACGAACGGTGGCATCGCCCACCTGCACGTGGTGACCGCGACGGTCGACCCGGCGCTCGGCTCCCGCGGCCAGGCCAGCTTCGTCATCCCCGAGGGCACGGCCGGCCTCGAGCAGGGCCAGAAGTACAAGAAGCACGGCATCAAGGCCAGCCACACCGCCGAGGTCGTCCTCACCGACTGCCGCATCCCCGGGCGCATGCTGCTCGGCGGCAAGGAGAAGCTGGACGCCAAGCTGGCCAAGGCCCGTGAGGGCGCCAAGACCGGCGAGAAGCAGCCGGCCATGGCCACCTTCGAGGCCACCCGCCCCGCCGTCGCCTCCATGGCCGTCGGCATCGCCCGGGCCGCCTACGAGATCGCACTCGAGTACGCCCACGAGCGCGAGGCCTTCGGCAAGCCGATCTTCGCGAACCAGGCGATCGCCTTCATGCTCGCCGACATGAAGACCGAGATCGACGCCTCCCGCCTGCTGGTGTGGCGTGCCGCGTGGCTGTCCCGCAACGGTGACGGCTACAAGTACGCCGAGGGCAGCCAGTCCAAGCTCAAGGCCGGCCGCACCGCCACGTGGGTCACCGAGCGGGCCATCCAGATCCTCGGTGGCTACGGCTACACCCGTGAGTACGACGTCGAGCGCATGCACCGCGACGCCAAGATCATGGACATCTTCGAGGGCACCGAGCAGATCC